>ERZ888423.908-NODE-908-length-28486-cov-13.449369_pt1 | contig 28486 bp, 25 predicted proteins | sample MGYA00520523_ERZ888423 | MGnify/ENA primary metagenome ERZ888423 (study PRJEB32303, sample SAMEA104408611) | aquatic metagenome | biome: Brackish water; feature: Pelagic; material: water | place: Baltic Sea | collected 2014-06-08T10:24:00 | depth 30,27 m ...
CGTAGCGAGCCATTGCAATGGCCATGCGGCCCTCGGTGACCTTGTCCATTGCGGCAGATACGAGTGGCACAGCCAGTTCGATATCGGCAGCGAAGATCGCAGTGGTGTCGACCGCGTCAGGCAACGTTTCGGAGTAGCCGGGGATGACAACGACGTCGTCGAAGGTCAGTGCTTCGAACTTGTCGAACAGACCGTCGTTGATGTTGCTGTCTCTCATTGCGATGCCCCTGTGGTGTTTGGTGTTACTGGTTCGAGCGTGGCTGCTCGATGAAGATCATGAGTGTCGCTCACGCGACGAGAGCACAGGTCAGCCATCACGCCGACCAGGAGCCGGTGCTCGACGGCATGCACGCTTGCTTCGAACTGTTCGATGGTGCCCGACACGTCGATCGGCACTGATTCGGTAGCGAGAAGTGGGCCGTCGTCGACACCTTCGTCGGGGACGAAGTGGACCATCACACCTGATTCGGATCGCACGCCGTTGACTGCCTCTTCCCATGCCCGCTCGATCGCCCGGATGCCAGGGAGTTCGCCGGGCTTGGCTGGGTGGAGGTTGACAACGCGGCCAGGAAACCAACCGAGGAAGCTCAGCGTCAGAATACGCAGCCAGCCGGCGAGCACGATGAGGTCGGGGTCGAACCCGGCGACAAGTTCGGTGAGTCTGGCGTCGTAATCGGCGCGATCTTCGTCTTGGTGCCGGCCAATGTGAACGGCGGGGACGCCGGCGTCGGCGGCGCGCTGCAGAGCGAACACGTCAGCCTTGTTGGAGACAACCGCTACCACTCGGCCGTTGATGCGACCATCGGCGCAGGCATCGAGAACTGCCTGGAGATTTGAGCCGTTGCCCGAAACCATGACGACGAGACGCTGCTCGCGAACGGGGGAGTCGCTCATGAGAGGTGGACCTTTCCGGTTCCGGGGACGAGTTTTCCGACGACCCATGTGGGCTCGTCGATCGATGTTTGAACGGTTGCGACCTGATCGGGCGCGCACACGATGATCATGCCGACACCCATGTTGAGCGTGCGGTACAGCTCTTCGGTACTCATTTGCGGCGTGAGCTCGCGGACGAGCTGAAAGAGCGGCGGCACAGGCCACGAACCGAGTGTGATGGCGGCATCGACATCGGTGGGCAGTACGCGTGGCAGGTTCTCAGGGAGTCCGCCGCCGGTGATGTGGGCCAGGGCCTTCACGGCGCCGGTCTGCAGCGTCGGGGTGAGCAGGTCGAGGTAGGAGCGGTGGGGCTCGAGCAGCGTTTCGCCGAGCGGCTTGTCGAACCCGTCGGGCGTGACGTCCATCGGTGCCCATTCGAAGATCTTGCGAAGCAAGGAGTAGCCGTTGGTGTGCGGTCCGCTCGATCCGACGCCGATCAACATGTCGCCGGCGGTGATGTCTGGGCGGGGGAGGAGTTCGGCTCGCTCGGCGACGCCGATCAGTGTGCCCGCAATATCAAACGAGCCAGGCTGGTAGATCCCTGGCATTTCAGCCGTTTCGCCACCGAGCAGCGCACAGCCGGCAGCCTTGCACGCATCGGCCATACCGCCAACGACCTCAGCAACGAGGTCGGCGTCGAGGACGCTTGCCGCAATGTAGTCGAGGAAGAACAGCGGGCGCGCCGACTGGACCAGAACGTCATCGATGCAGTGGTTGACGATGTCCATGCCGACACCGCGCACCATGCCGAGTCGGGCAGCCAATTCGACCTTCGTGCCGACGCCGTCGGTTGAGGCGACGAGGACGGGTGAGTCCATTGCCTTGATGCCTTCGGCGGAAAAGACCCCGCCGAAGCTGCCGAGCCCGTGGAGGACGCCCGGCCCAGGCGTCTTGTGAGTTGCCTCGACCGCCGCTTTCATTTCGCTGACAGCACGAGTGCCCTCGTCGATGTTGACACCTGCAGCGGCGTACGAGGCGAGTTGTGCTCCGGGTGCCCGCCACGCAATGTCGCGCCTGACCTGCATGTCCTGGAAGCTGATCTGTGCCATCCGCTCGTAGGCGTGAGCTCGTGCCTCGGCGATGTCGGTGCCCACACCGGTGGTGGCGAGGACTCGGCCGCCTGATGTGTTGCCGTCTGCGTCGACGCCGGCGTCAAAGCGGAACGCGGTGGCGGAGTCGGTGCCTCGATCGGTGACAGGGTGGCCGATGAGTGGTTCGCCGGGGTAGTGCGGCGATGCGGCAACAACCGCGACTGCGGCTGCTGACTTGATCTGCAGCGGGACCGACAGCACGTCGCCACGAGTGCAGGCCAGTGCAAGCTCAGCAAGGTCGCTTTCGAGTAACGGCAGCACAGCTTGAGCTTCTGGGTCGCCGAAGCGAACGTTGTACTCGATGAGGCGCGGACCATCAGCGGTGAGCATCAGCCCGGCGAAAATGACGCCAACGTAAGGAGTCGCAGCGGCTGCGAAGTGGTCGAGTATTGGCTGGACGAATGTTTCGACTAGTTCGGCGCCGCTGAATGCGACCGGTGCGGGGGCGTAGGCGCCCATCCCGCCGGTGTTCGGGCCAACGTCGCCTTCGCCGATGCGCTTGTGGTCTTGCGCGAGCGGCAGGGCAACGGCGGTGGTGCCATCGCACAGCGCCAGCAGCGAGCATTCAGGGCCGGTCAGTCGCTCTTCGAGTAGGAAGGAGCCAGCAGACGCAGCTTCGACGATCGCGGTGCGGGTCTCGTCATCAGTGCAGGGCAGAGCGACACCCTTGCCTGCGGCGAGGCCGTCGAGTTTGACGACAACTGGCCGGCCGAATTCGGCCCACCAGGTGAGCGCCGCATCGGCGTTGGTGAATCGAGCGAACGCTGGGCCCGGAATACCGAGCGATGTGGCGAGATCGCGGGCGTAGCCCTTCGATGCTTCGAGCTGTGCCAGTGCCGCTGTCGGTCCGAAGCACGCAATGCCCCGTTCGGCTGCGGTGTCGCTCGTACCAGCGACAAGAGCGGCCTCGGGGCCGGGAATCACCAGGTCGGTGTCGAATGTGCTCGCGCTCCCGATATCCGACGCTATTCGGACGTCGTGGCCATGCTGACGGCACGCCCATGCAATTGCCTGCTCGCGGCCGCCGCCGCCGATGATCAGGACGCGCATCAGGCGATCACACCTTCGAAGTCGAGCTTGGCCTGAGCCCCGCCGACAGCAATCGGGTACTCGCCGGTGAAGCATGCGTTGCAGTAGCCGTCGTCGTCGCCTGCGTCGCGGCCAGCTACGGCGTTCATCATCCCGTCGAGCGATAGAAACGCGAGGCTGTCGGCGCCGATATGCGCTTGCATCTCAGCAACGTCGAAGCGAGCAGCGATCAGATCGTTGTCGTGGCCCATATCAACGCCGAAGTGGCAGGCATGGGTGATTGGCGGGCAGGTGATCCGGACGTGGACTTCAGAAGCTCCTGCATCGCGCACGAGCTTGACGAGCGGTCCGGCGGTCGTGCCGCGCACCAGCGAGTCGTCGATCATGATGACGCGTTTACCCTTGAGATTTTCGCTCAGCGCGTTGAACTTGAGCGCAACACCGCGCTCACGGATGTCTTGGGTCGGCTCGATGAAGGTACGGCCGATGTAGCGGTTCTTGATCAGTCCGTCGTTGAACGGCAGGCCGCTCTGCCGGGCGAAACCAATAGCAGCAGGAATCGAGGAATCCGGAACCGGAATGACGACGTCGGCATCGACCATCGACTCTTTCGCGAGTTCAATGCCGAGACGCTGGCGCGTGTGGTGCACGCTGCGTCCGTCCCATACCGAATCGGGACGGCTGAAGTAGACGAACTCGAAGGTGCACCGGGCGGCCTTGGACTGCGGCGCCAACACCTGGGTGCGCTCGATCTCGCTGCCGCGCAACGTCACCATTTCACCGGGCTTGACCTCGTCGACGTCGACGCAACCGAGGGTCGACAGGGCGCAAGTTTCGCTGGCCACGGCGTAGCCGCCGTGCGGGAGACGACCGACCGATAGCGGGCGGAAGCCCCATGGGTCGCGAACGGCGATGACCTGGTCAGCAGCCAAGATGACGAGTGAAAAGGCGCCCTTCCATGCGGGGAGTGTTCGCTCGATCCGCTCTTGCCAGGTCTGGCCGCCCGCAGCGGCGAGCATCAGGGTGAACACCTCAGTGTCACTGGTTGCCGTGAGACCGAACCCCTTGTGCAGCAGTTCGTCGCGGAGCGCTGCAGCATTGACGAGGTTGCCGTTGTGCGCGACCGAAAGTGGGCCGTGCATTGTCTCGACGAGAAATGGCTGGATGTTCCGACCAGAGTTGGAGCCGGTGGTGGAGTACCGAGTGTGGCCAATGGCGTGGTAGCCGGTCAACGGCGCCAGCGTGTCGGGTGTGAAGACATTGGCGACGAGGCCGGCGTCTTTATGCAGCCGCGTGCGTTTGCCGTCGCTCACTGCGATGCCGGCGGCCTCTTGCCCGCGGTGCTGCAGCGCGAAGAGCCCGAAGAATGCCAGTTGAGCAACACCTTCGCCATGGGGGGTCGACAGCCCAAGCACGCCACACTCATCTTTGGGCTTGTCGTCAACGAGCGCAACGCGCTGAGGGTGAGGTTGGGGTGTACCAATCGTGACAGGGACGTCGTGCAGGCTCATGGAATCTCCAGGGTTGCAACCGCATCTTTGATGCGTTGATCGGCGGGGTAGGTGCCCCGCTCGAAGGTGAGGCCGGTCAGGCGCTCGTAGGTTTCGATGTAGCGGGCAGAGGTTTGCTCCCACACTTCTGCGCGAAGCTCAGGTACGTCGCCTTCGCCGGTGTATCCGACGTCGGCCAACGCACGTCGCACGACCTCTTTGTCGAGGCTCTGTGGTTCGTTGCCGGCAGTGACGAGGGCGTCGTACGTATCGGCAATCCAATAGCGCGATGAGTCGGGCGTGTGGACTTCATCGATCAGCATGAGTTCACCGTTGCTGTCAAGGCCGAACTCGTACTTGGTGTCGGCCAGGATCAAGCCAGCGGCAGCGGCTCGCTCGCAGCCGCGATCAAACATTGCCAATGCCACATCTTGGACCTGAGCCCACAGTTGGCTTTCGACATGGCCTTTGTTGACGACCGCAGCGCAGGATAACGGAACGTCGTGGCTGCCCATCTCGCCCTTTGTTGTCGGGGTCACGATGGGCTCTGGAAGCTTGGTGTTCTTCAGTAGGCCATCGGGGAAATCGTGGCCGTAAATAGTGCGAGCGCCGGCCGCGTACTGAGTCCACAGTGCCGTGTCGGTGACACCTGTGATGTGGCCACGTACGACTACTTCAACGGTGAGTGGCGTGGCGGCGCGCGCTATCAGGACGTTCGGGTCCGGGAGCGAAACCACATGGTTGGCAACGATGTCGGCAGTCTGTTCGAACCACCACCCTGCCAGTTGATTGAGGACCTGGCCCTTGAAGGGCACCACAGCAATGATCCGGTCAAAGGCCGACAGGCGGTCGGTGGTGACGAACAGTCGGCGGTCGTTACCGAAAGCGTACGAGACGCGCACTTTCCCGTCGCGCCGATCATCGAGGGGAAGGTCGATGGTGTCGAGCGGCGTTAGCGTCATGGCGGCGTCAGAGTCCTTTGGCGTGTCGTACGCCGTTCTCGAACAGTCGCAAACCGAGATGATTTGGCCCGCCACCGCCACGGGTGTGGTGCGGATGCTGGCGAGCCACGATGTGATTCTCCGGGTGCGGCATCAGCCCGAGTACGACACCTGATGGATCGCACACACCGGCGATGTCTCCAACCGAGCCGTTGGGATTGGTGCTGCGATACCGCAGGGCCACCTGGCCGGCAGCAGTGAGCAACTCGGGGTCAGGGTGGACGTATCGCCCTTCGCCGTGGGCGATTGGACAATGAATTGGGTCTTCGATGCCCTTCGTCCACACACAGGAACTCTTCTCGACGGTGTCGAGCACGACCCAGCGGCAATCGAAATTGCCCTGGGCGTTGTGTCCAAGTGCACCCGGCAGCAGCCGCGTTCGAGTGAGGACCTGGAATCCGTTGCAGATGCCAATGAGTGGCCGGCCTGCATCGACGAAGCCTCGCAATTCCTCGCCAAGGCCGACCATCAGGTCGAGTGCGAGCATGCGGCCGGCACCGAGCGAATCGGCATGACTGAAGCCGCCTGCTACCACGGCAAGCCGGTAGTCGCCGAGCAGCCGCGGCCGTTCGACGAGTTCGCTGGCCAAGACGATTTTGGCGTTGGCTCCGGCCATCTCGAGGGCTTGGCGCACATCTTGGTCTCGGTTGGTGCCGGGCCCCGCGATGATCAGGGCTGGAACCTGGCTCATGATTCGACTCCAGTCGCATAAGCGTCTCGATTGAACGCGTCGGCGAGATCAGACACGAGGATCGGTTCGACGCCGGGCAACGACAACATGCCTGACTCGCTGACCTCGCCGATGCGCAGACATTGGTCGTCCATGACACGCATAAACGCTGCAGCGCTGCGTGGCTCGACCTCGACGATCAGTCGTCCCATGGACTCGCTGAACAAGGAAGTTGCGTGGTCATCGTGGGGCAGTGTGTCGATGCTCGCACCAAGTCGGCCGGCAAGGCACATCTCTGCCAGCGCCACGGCAAGACCGCCCTCGCTCAGGTCGTGGCACGAGATCACGAGACCGGCCTGCATAGCTGCATGGAGGTGGCGATAGTGCGTTGGCGCATCAGGATCGGGTGCTGGCGCCGCACCAGGCTCTGGGGGTTCACCGAGCACCTTGTCGAGGTGCGAACCGGCGAATTCAGAACTCGTGTGGCCGATCAACATGAGCAAGTTCCCGGGCTCGACAAGATCTGGGGTGATGCAGCGGTCGGCGTCTGGCACGTGAGCCACAGCGGTGATCACCAGTGTGGGTGGCACTGCGTGGCGTTCGCCGTCGGTGCCGATGTACTCGTTGTTCAACGAATCTTTGCCCGACACGAACGGGGCGTTGTACATGTAGGCAGCGGCGCAACAACCTTCGACCGCTGCAGCCAATTCGCCCAGTGTGCTTGCGCGCCTCGGATCGCCCCACGAGAAGTTGTCAAGAAGTGCGATCTTGTCGGGGTCGGCACCAACGGCGACCACGTTGCGGATGGCTTCGTCGACGACGGCGTAGGCCATTGCCTCGGGATCGTGTTGTCCAAACCACGGGTTGACACCGATGCCGATAGCGATGCCGTGTTTGGCAAGCGGTTCAGCAAGCACCACGCCGTCGGCTGGGCCGTCGCCTGCTGTGCCAATGAGCGGACGAACTACCGTGGAGCCAAGGATCTCATGGTCATACCGGTGGATAGTTGTGGCCTTCGACGCAATGTTCGGGTGCGACAGCAGCGCCAACAGTGCAGCTGCGGGGTCCTCGACCTCGCGCGTCGTGAGGTCGGAGCGGTCCGGATCGGGGAGCACCGCATTCATCCGGCGTTGTGGGCGTCCGTCGTGCAAGAACGTCGTGTCGAGTTGGCACACCGGCGTACCCGCTGAGCGCACTGTCAGGATGTTGTCTCCGGTGAACTCGCCGATGTCGGCGACGCTGACGCCGACGCGCTTGCAGCGGTTGACGATCGCGCTGACGTTGCGCTTGGGAACGGAGATGACCATCCGCTCCTGCGCTTCTGAGAGCCACACCTCCCACGGCTCGAGACCGGGGTACTTGCGGGGCACCAGATCGAGTTCGACGTCGGCCCCGATGCCCTCGGCCATTTCGCCGACTGCCGACGACAGGCCGCCGGCACCACAGTCGGTAATCGAGGAGTAGAGGTCTTCGGCCCCAATCAGCACGTCGATCAACAACTTCTCGATGATCGGGTCGCCGATTTGGACGCTCGCACCAGCGACTTCGCCGGTGGTGGCGTCCATTGTTGCCGACGAAAATGTTGCGCCACGGATGCCGTCACGGCCGGTTGCCCCGCCCAGGACCAGCACACGGTCGCCCGGGTTGGGGCCTTCGTGCAGCGGACGTGATGGCGACGTGCCGATGCACCCGGCGAACACGAGCGGATTGGTGGTGTAGGCGCGATCGTAGAGAATTGCACCGGCAACGGTCGGGAGGCCGATCTTGTTGCCGTAGTCGGCAACGCCGTCGATCACGCCTTCACGAACACGACGTGGGTGCAGAGACCCTTCAGGAAGGTCGGCCAGGGGTAGATCGGCTGGACCGAAGCACAAGATGTTGGTGATCGCGATTGGCTTGTGAGCGATACCGAGCACGTCACGGATCACGCCACCGACTCCGGTATTCGCCCCGCCGAACGGTTCGACCGCAGATGGATGGTTGTGGGTCTCGGCCTTGAGCGCAATCGTCGTGCCCTTGGCGAACTCGACGATGCCGGCGTTGCCGACGAACGCCGACTTCACGAACTCTGCGTCGATGGTCTCGGTGCAGGTCCGGAGCTGCTGCATCAGCGGCACAAGTTCCTGCTCGCCGCCGTCGGGGCCACCCGTTGCGTCAATGACTGCTCGGAATGTCTTGTGGGCACAGTGCTCGCTCCACGTCTGGCCAAGCGTTTCCAACTCGACGTCGGTCGGGTCACGGTCGAGTGACTCGAAGTGGTCGCGAATAGCCACCATCTCTTCGGGGTCGAGGTAGAGCGCACGGCTGGTGTTGATCGCCGCCAGCCGGCCTTCGTTGGCACCGCGCATCGGGATGACCGTTGCTGCAACACTTTCGCTTTGGCCAGCGCCCGGGTGCGTTGGCTCGATGGCGCCCCATGCCCAACGTTCAATGATCGGATTCGCGACGAGTCGCGAAATGACCTCGTTGGCCAGTTCGTCGGACACCTCGTCGCTGAAGCGGATTCGGCGCCCAGTTGCTGCGGCTTTGATGTCGATGCCGAGTCGCTTGCACGCAAGGCGCACGGCATCAGCGCCGCTGTCGGTCACGCCGGGTTGGAGCGTGATTTCCACGGCATGGCTGGTTGGGAGGTCCCAATTGCCACGCTGCAGCAGTGGGTCAACGAGCACGCTGTGGAGGCGATCGCGGTCAGCGGACTCAAGGTCGCCGTCAATGAACACGATGTCGGCAATGAACACCTCATGGAGGTCGCCGAGTCCGAGGTCAGCAGCGCCGCGCTTGATGGCTGCGGCGCGTGGATCGGCCTCAATTGGACGGAGGGTCAGACGATGCCGGGGGGCCACATCGGCGACTGTAGGGAAGGCCCATCGGGAGCCGGGAATTTTGTACTTTTAGTCCGCGGCGAGAGTGGGCTGACGAGACAGCCGGACTGCCGGTCTCTTTCTCATTTATGTCGCTTGTCTCTCTGATCTATGCGGAGCCGTCTTTACTGCTGCGATGATGGAGCAATGGCGGATCAGAGCAGCACACCTTCAGCCCGACCAGCCACCAGACCGGCCACACGGCTCGTTCTGGTCCGCCACGGCGAGTCACAAGTGACCGTTGATCGCGTGATTGGTGGTTTTCGAACATGCAGTGGTCTGTCTGAGCTGGGCCGGGAACAGTCAGAGCGTCTTCGCGACCGTCTCAGTAGTACCGGTGAGCTCGCGGGTGGCGTGCTGATTGCCAGTAACTTTGCCCGGGCGTTGGAGACTGCACGGATCTTTGGCCCTGCAATGGGAACTGCCGAACCAATCGAGATCGCCGGCTTCGGCGAGCACGACCCGGGCCCTGACCTCGACGGTGTGACGTTCGCAGCGTACGTCGAAGAGTTCGGGTCACCGAACTTCGGTGGCGACCCGCATTTTGAGGTCTTCCCAGGTGGTGAGACCGTCGCAGCGTTCCACTTGCGCGTTGGGTCGGCTCTTTCGCAGGTACTCGACGAGCAGGCCGGAAAGCTGATCGTGGTGTCATGCCACGGAGGTGTCGTCGATGCGATTTTCCGGCAACTCCTGCGTACGGCACCGACCGGCATCTTTGACCTCTGGACGACGAACACATCGATCACCGAATTTGTGCTCTCGTCGGATTCCGCAGCTCGGGATCAGCGCTGGAGGCTCGTGCGCTACAACGACGCAGCCCATCTCGCCGGGCTTCTTCCTGCCACGAACGAGTCGAAGAACCACGAGGCAACAACCAGCACAACAACCAGCACAACAACTGGCACTGATGCCGACGATCAGGTCTGACTGACATGCAGCGGTGGGTCGTGATCGGAGCTGGCTCGGCTGGCTGCGTACTCGGTGCGCGCCTGTCGCAAGACCCAGGCAGCCACGTCACGGTGCTTGACGACGGCCCATCTTTGCTGCCCGGCCAGGTGCCTGCGGCGATCGACGGGCCGAACTTCCTCGCTGCACTTGACGAGCCGGGCCGGACGCACGACGCCCTGGTGGCGACTCGGACCAGCAGGGAAGCACCGTCCGCGTACCAGCGTGGCCGCGGTGTCGGAGGGTCAAGCGCAGTGAATGCGATGGTCGCCAAGACGATCGACCCTGCATTGTGTGCAAGGTGGGGTTGGGTCGATGCCGACGTCGCTGCCAGCCGGATACAGATTCCCAGCGAGTTGGCCGCCCCTCATGAACTCGGCCCAGCCGATCGGGCGCTCCTTGCGGCTTGCCCCGCAGCACGGCCGGCCCAGCTCACTCGACGCAACGGTCGCCGGTGCACTGCGGCCGAGGCGTACCTTTGGCCGGTTGCAGACCGGGCCAATCTCGATGTTCGGCCCGACTCCTGTGTTGACCGGGTGCTCTTGGACGGCAACCGAGCGGTCGGCGTGCGCCTCACCGATGGCACGGACATCCCCGCTGATCGTGTTGTCGTTGCCGCCGGCGCGATTCACAGCCCGGCGATTCTGCTGAGGTCCGGCGTCGAAGTGCGGGGCCTCGGTAGCAACCTGCAAGACCACCCGTCTGTTGCCTTCACGCTTCAATATCGAGCCGGTTTCGCCGCCGAGAACAGCGGACTTTGTCTGGGTTCGCTGCTCGAGCAGCAGATCGGCGACGACACCATCCAGTTGCTCCCGATGAACCATCTTGGTTCTAGGGCGCCGGGTTACGGGTTACTCATGGTCGCTCTGATGACGCCCACCGGTGCGAGCGGCACGGTCGCAATCGATACCGCCGGTGATCCGGTGATCAACTTCAACCTCCTGGATGAACAGCGCGACCTCGAGGCTCTGGTGGCCGGTGTCCGGCTGGCACTGGATGTCGTTCGACGTCAAGCGTTCACCGAAATCGTTGCAGAGGTGTATATCGATGCGGTCGGTACGACCGTTGATGCGCTGACCGATGATGCATCGATCGCTGCGTGGATACGTGGAAACGTCGCCGACTACGTTCATGCCACCGGTACGTGCGGAATGGGTCGAGTTGTCGACGAGCGCGGTGCTGTTGCTGGTTACAGCGACCTCTACGTGTGCGACGCGTCGGTGTTCCCGTCGATCCCTGACGTCAACACTCACATGCCAACCACGTTGCTCGCCGAGCTGCTGTGCCTGCGTGGGATGATGGCTCGATGACTGTGTCAGCGAAGCATGGCGACGCGTCCGTCGATGTTGTTGTGATCGGCGACGGTCCTGCTGGAAGTGCCCTCGCTTTGGCCTGCACGGCGGCTGGCATCGACACGTTGTTGATCGGTGACGATGCAGCGTGGGCCAATCCGTACGGCACGTGGATCGACGATCTCCACGCCGTTGACCTACTTGAGGGCCACGATGTGCTCGGCGTCGGGCCATTCGATGTCGTTGCGTGGAGCGACCGGCGACACGACCTTGGTCGGGCGTACGCGATGCTCGACAACGCCGCGCTCCGTGCAGTGCTGCGCGCAGGCGTCACCCACCGGCGCGGTCGGGCTGCTTTCGTTCGCACAGCAAGCGGTCGGCACACAGTCAAACTCGAATCGGGTGATCAGCTCAGTTGCCGACTCGTCGTCGATGCAGCCGGATGGCCCGCCGCATTCGCTGACCGAGTGAACGGCTCGTCGTTGCCGGCGTGGCAAACAGCGTTCGGCGTCGTACTGACCGGGCCGCCGGCCGGTGATCTCGGTCAGCCGACAGTGATGGATTTCCGGTCGCCGGGCGAGCAGCATGCGGCCGCCGACTACAGCACATTCGTGTACAGCCTGCCTGTTGCTGACGGGTGGCTGGTCGAAGAGACCGTGCTGGCTGCTCGCCCGGCGGTCGATCCGCAGGAGCTTGTGTTGCGGCTCGCCGCGCGGCTCGGCACCGACCCCGACGCGCTGCTCAGCGCTGCGGTGCGTACTGAGTCGGTGCGTATTCCGATGGGTGGCGCTCGGCCCCGGAGGGATCAGCCGATCGTCGCATTTGGTGCCGCAGCAGGCTACGTGAACCCGACCTCGGGCTACTCGGTTGTCCATTCGATGTCGATGGCCACGCCCGTTGCAGCGGCAATCGAAGCAGCTCTGGGAACGTCACCGGACGACGAGGTGGTCGATTCGCTCTCTGTCTGGAATGCGGTGTGGCCGGTCGCGCATCGACGCACGCGGACACTCCACGACTACGGCCTCGACATGCTCACTCGAATCGATGCTGATCAGACGCGACAGTTCTTCGGTGAGTTTTTCGACCTGCCCTCCGACGTGTGGCCGAAGTACATGCGATCTGCAACGCCGCCCGCCGAACTGAGTGCCGTGATGGCACGGTTGTTCAAGCAGGCGCCATGGTCGACTCGGCGTCGCCTGATGGTGGGAAATCCGATGGCATTTGCTCGGCTGCTGCGGCCGTCGTAAGCGACCGGCGCACTGCCAGTACCCAGCCGACGGCGACACAGAACGCAAAGATGAACCACTGGAACGCGTACGACAGATGATTGCCTTCGCTCAGCTCTGGTGGGTCGAGAAGTTGCGGATCGCCAGGCCCGACTGCAGGAGAACTTTCCAGCAGTTCGACGTACATTGGGATGTAGTCAAGGCCAGGAGACCCGGCAGCAATCTGGTCGATGTCGACCCGCCGCAGCTCGGTGATCACGTTTTGTTCGGCATCGCTCAAGCCGCCCCGCTCGCGTGACTCTGACAGCCTGAGGCGTCCTTCGATCTGAACTTCTCCAGGGAACGGTGCCGGTGGCGACGCCTGAACGGCGATAGCGCCACGATTGACCAGGAGCACGGTGCCGTCTTGTGTCTCGAGTCGGGTGAGTACGTTGTCGACGGCTCCGCCACCTTGGGAGCGATTGAAAAGGACGATCTGTTCGCTGGAGTACGTGCCGGTGGTTTGCACCCTTCGATTGACGTAGGCCTCGGGGTCAACCCGCAGCTCGTCGAGCACGCTGGCGAGCGAGACCGGTGTCTGTTCGATTTGGACAACGAAAGCAGCGTTGTCGATGCGTCGTTCGTCGAGTCGATGGAGCTGCCAGATGCCCAGGTTGCCCATCGTGACGACGGCCGCCAGCACCAAGGCGTGGAAAGCAATCCACTTGGGGCGGAAGAGGAAGCGGAACCGGGAGAGCAGCGAGGGGCCGTCTGACGTGGGAGCCATCACTATGTGACGGTATCGGTGCTTTGTTACTGTCCGCTCGGTGGGCCCCGATGACATTACTGCTGCTCGACTCTCAGAAATTATGGGTGGTGAGGTCGGCGCGATCGAATCGACCCGAATCGGTGATGGCCTGGTCGGACTAAACCTTCGAGTGCGGCTCCTCGATGCAGCACCAGAACTTCCCGACTCGGTCGTGATCAAGTTGCCGTCCACCGACCAAACCAGTCGGGCAACGGGCATTGCGCTGCGGAACTACGAGCGAGAAGTCAAGTTTTACCTCCAGGTTGCGCACACGGTCGACATCCGTGTGCCCAAATGTCACTTCGGCGAATGGGATGAGTCCACCGGCGATTTCACCCTTGTCCTTGAAGACATGGCGCCGGCCGAGCAAGGGGACCAGGTCACCGGGTGCTCCGTCGAGCGGGCTGAGGCTGCTGTCGACGAGCTTGCGCTGCTGCATGCTCCGCGCTGGGACGATCCAACGCTTCACGACATCGACTGGCTTGGGCGACGAACGTCGACCGAGGCTGTTACTGGCGTGGCGGCGTTGTGGTCAATGTTTCACGAACCGTTTTTGGAGACTTACGCCAAGTACCTCAGTACCGAGCAGGTCGATCTCAGCCACGCGTTCGGGCTGCGAATTCTCGACTGGATGGGCGATCGCGAAGGCCCACTCGCCATTACCCATGGTGACTACCGGCTTGACAACCTGCTGTTTGGGACCCCCGCAGGTGGCCCGGCCGTCACCGCAGTCGACTGGCAAACGCCCGGCCACGGGCCGCCGGTTGCTGATCTTGCGTATTTTTTGGGTGCCGGCCTGCTGTCGGATGAACGGTCTATTGCGGAACGATCCTTGCTCGATCGGTACGCAGATGCGCTTGCCGAGCGCAGCGTCGACGTCGATTCGTCATGGCTGTGGACGCAATACTGCCGCGAGTCATTCGGAGGTGTGGTGATGGCGGTCGTTGCGTCTCAGGTCGTCGGCGGGAACGCTCGAAGCGAATCGATGTTTGCGGCGATGGCAACGCGCCATTTGCAACATGCGCTGGACACCGGCGCGCTTGATCTGATCTGATCGGGGCGACTCATGGAGCTTCCTGACTTTCATATTCCTCATGCCGAGAAGATCGAGTGGATGATCGAGTCCAACGGGTGGGCGCTCGAACCCGTCCTCGCCGATCCGGACAGCGAGCCACCGATGCCGTCCTACGCGTATTCGATTGGGATGCCAGGTGCGGTTGGCTTTGCCGACGTCGCCGTGTTCGGTCTCACGCCCGTTGCGGCGAACGGACTGGTGACGCTGGTGGCTGATGCTTGCCGAGGTGGCACCGACATCCCGTTGGGTGTCGAACTTGTCGGCTTGCTCGACAACGATTTGCGTTGCTTCTTTGCACCGATCGATGTCAACGAGCACGCCGGCTTCTTCACAACTGCGGTGTCATGGTTCCGCGGTGCCCCGTTCGAGATGGTGCAATTACTCTTCCCCGACCGCAATGGCTTCATGCCGTATGAAGCGGGCTACGAGCAACGGATGCGCCTGGCCCAACCCGTGCTGGGCCGCCTTGCCGGCTGAACAGGTGGCCAGCGACGGACCGGCCGAGGCCGCAAATCGCTCGTATGGTTGGCGGAATGGTTGGGGGAATGGTTGGGGTAATGGTTGGCGGATGGGCTTGCAGGGCAGATCCACGAAATCTGGAGGTCCGATGCGGTCGAATCCGCAAAGCGTGGGGCGGAGTCGTGCCTGAAGGCCTCGAAGCGGAGATTTGGCGGCGTTCGCTCGAACGGTTGGTTGGGTCGACGATCACCGACGTCTGGGCCGACGAAAGGTCGGTCGATCCCAGTGTCATGTCGATGCTTCCCGGATCCCGCATCACGCGCGTCGACCGGCTCGGCAAGGTCGTGTTGATTGCAACCGACGGCCCGACCATTGGCTTGCACTTCGGTATGACCGGCCGCATCGAGGTGCATGGGGCCGCTCCGATCGAGCAACTCGAATACGCATCGGGTCGCGACCTCGCCGAATGGGATCGCTTCCGAGTGTGGGTCGATGACGCTGGCACGCTGGACCCGCCCGCATTGCGCCTCAACGATCCGCGCCGCCTCGGAAGGGTCTCGATCGATCCTGATCTGACGCACCTCGGTGTTGACGTCTTCGCAATCGATCGATTGAGCATGCAGCAGGCAACGCAGAGTCGAAGGTCGCCGATCAAAACAGTGCTGTTGGACCAATCGGCCATTGCTGGCATTGGGAACCTTTGCGCAGACGAGGTCTTGTGGTGGTCAGGAATTGCTCCGCAGCGACCATCGAACAGCCTGGCCGATACGGAACGAGACGCACTCGTGACGGCGATACGGCAGCGGATGCCGATCATGTTGCGCCGAGGGGGGAGCACGATGGGGGTGCTCTCTCCGGACGTGCGCTCCGCTGCTGGGCCATGCCAACTCGACGGCGCTGTGCTCGAACGCTCGAAAGTCGGTGGTCGTACCGCTGTGTGGTGCCCCGGTCATCAGCATTGAGCGCACGGTCGTTGGCTGCAGGTGGCACACTCTTGGCCGGTGAACAGTGAATTGGTGAGAGCCCTGGCTGGGGACGTAACGCGGCAACTGGCCGTCGGTGACCAATCCTCGACGCGCACGGTCTACGCAGTCATTCTCGCACTCGCCGCCATCGGCGTCGTCTTGATCTTCATCGGTGCATGGATCTTCCGCCAGACAAAGCCCGACCCGGAACTGTTTGCTCCACTCGAGCGGATGGCCGACCGATCTTGGCGTCAACAAGATCCGGCGCAGAGGCGGCGGACGCTCGACGAAGCACGGCCGGAGGGGGCACAGCCGCTGCTTCGCGAGAAGAGCGTCCCCGAGGTCGACCAAGACTTCGCGCAGCCGAAGCCCTCGATTGGCAACTTCGACGATCTTCGGGCTGAACAAGACGCCGAGCGCCGTCGTGCTGCACACGGTGATCCATTGATGCCAGAAAAGCTCGGCGTCGACGACACCGACGACACCGGTGAAATCGCTGCCCCCCGACAAGGGTCAGTTCCGCAAGACGACAAGTAGAACCGTCCTGGAGCTCAGAGTTTCGGGACCGCGGCAGGATCCGGAAGTAATTTCCGTGTCCGGTCGGTCGATCGGACTGCTAGATTCTTCTGTGCTCCTCGGAGCAGCAATCATGCGGATGTGGCTCAGTTGGTAGAGCGCAACCTTGCCAAGGTTGAGGTCGCCGGTTCGATCCCGGTCATCCGCTCCAGAACCCCTCAGTTTCGACTGAGGGGTTCTTCGCTTTTTCGCCGGGTGTCAGAACTCAGGGCGCACCCAAATTGTTGATTACGGCACAATCGCTTGGCTTCCGCGCATCGTCACGTAGGCTTCATCGATCCCCCGAAAGGACCTGCTCTATGACCTCGAATTCCGTGCTGACTCACCGCAATGTTGGTGTCCTCTCGATCGAAGCGGTCGAGGCGCCCGAGGTTGTGACCTCAGCGTGGATCGACGAGCAACTCGCCGTCACTTACGAACGCACCGGGATGAAGGCAGGGACGCTGTCTGATTTGGCCGGTATCGAATCTCGTCGCTGGTGGCCGGCAGACGTCACGTTCGACAAGGCCGCGGCACTGGCAGGGCGTAAAGCGCTCGACCGCTCCGGCATCGATCCGTCGCAGGTTGGCATGCTCATCTCGACGTCGGTGTGCAAGCACCACCTCGAGCCGTCGATTGCCTGCTCGGTTCACCACCAGCTTGGCTTGGCTCCGAGCTGTCTGAACTTTGACGTCGCCAACGCTTGCCTCGCGTTTGTCAACGGCATGCAGATAGCTGCCGCCGCAATCGATTCGGGCGCTATCGATTATGCGCTCGTTGTCGACGGCGAAGGCAGCCGGTACACCCAGGAGCAGACGATTGCGCGGCTGCAGCAGCCCACGACCGAAGCCTCAGATATCTTCGCCGAATTCGCATCGCTCACACTGGGCTCCGGTGCGGCCGCTGCGCTGCTGTGCCGGATGGACAAGCATCCTGATGCTCACCGCCTCGTCGGTGGTGTGGCTCGTGCGGGTACCGAGCACCACAAGCTATGCATTGGTGATCTGGAAGCGATGTACACCGACACCCACGCGCTGCTGATTGCGGGCCTCGACCTGGCTGAAGCCGCGTGGAAGAACGCCGGTGCTGACTTCGACTGGGAAGCGGGTATGGACTGGTACATCGTCCACCAGGTCAGCTCCGTGCATACGCGTCTGCTCTGCGAACGGTTGGGTATCGACCACAAGCGGGCCCCGCAGACCTTCCCGACCAACGGCAACGTCGGCCCTGCCGCGATCCCGATGACGCTCGCCAGTGTCTCGGACAAGATTGCTCCGGGCGAACGCGTGCTGCTGATGGGCATCGGCTCAGGGCTGAACACCAGTTACACCGAAATCGTCTGGTGAGCGTTCGGTCTTGGGTTCCGGACCAGCCCACAGAGGACGACCTCAAGTCGTGGCATCTTGACCCAACATGGTCGCGGGTGCTCGAGGTCGCGAGCCATGACGGCTCCACCTACCAATGGCACGTCCTCGACTCGGGTCCAACACTCGACGGGCCGTCTGAAGCAACAATGGTCTGTGTCCACGGCAACCCGACGTGGGCGTACTCGTGGGCGACGTTCCTCCGGAAGTTTGGTACCCGTTGCAGGGTGATCGCCATCGACCAGCTCGGGATGGGCTTCAGCGAGCGAACTGAGCTGCGCCGCTACGCCACACGTGTTGCCGATCTCGATGACGTGATTGAGGCGCTCGACATCGACCCGGCGACGCCATTCACACTCGCTGCCCACGATTGGGGCGGGGCGATTGCCATGGGCTGGGCGGTCGACCGCGCCAATCGAGTCGACGGCATGGTGCTGTGTAACACCGGAATCGGTGTGCCTGAGGGTCGCAAGTCGCCAGGTCTGATCAGACTCGCAGCTGCTGGCCCACTGCGCGACTTCGTGTGCCGGCAGACACCGATCTTCGTCAGCGGAACGACCCGACTCTCAGGTGGCCGGATCAATGCTGTTGACCGCGCCGCATTCGCAGCACCGTATTCGTCTGCCAAAGCCCGTGCTGCAGTGGCTGACTTTGTGGGCGATGTCCCGTTGCACGCAGGCGGGGGGCATCGCTCCGACGCAGCGCTGGCCGAGGTCGCCGCCAAGCTCGGAGCGATAACTGCACCGGTCTTGCTGGCCTGGGGAGCAGCCGATCCCGTCTTCAACGACGACTTTGCGGCCGATCTTGCCAAGCGGATTCCGACTACGAGTCTGCAGCGTTTCCCGTTGGCAAACCACCTCGTCATGGCCGAGGCTGATGTTGCGTCAGTCGTTGACGACTGGCTGAGCGACCTTGTTGGCGGCCGTGCTGGCGATCGTGCTGGCGATCGTGCTGGCGATCGTGCAGAGAACGTTGTTGACGATGGTGTAGTACCGACAGCTGTTTCGGCAGCGGCGAAACCGCTCTGGGCGGCGCTCAACGAGCGTCGAGCCGATACGTCTCCGGCGTTTGCGGATATGGCATCCGGACAGTCGATCAGCTGGGCCGATTTCGCCGATCGCGTCGATGTTGTCGCTGCACAACTGGCAGATCGTGGCTTGCGCGCCGGCGAGCACGTTGCAATGCTGACCCCTCCCGGAGTCGATCTCGTCGTTGCGGTGTACGGCGTCTGGCGCGCTGGCGGCGTCACAGTCGTGGCTGATCGAGGGTTAGGCCTGCGTGGCCTCGGACGTGCCGTGCGGAGCACCCGACCGAGCTGGGTTGTTGGTCCGAGCCGAGCGTTGCGCGCCGCAAAGACACTGCGTTGGGCGCCTCGCGCCAACCTCGTCGATGTCGATGCACTCATGGCGCAAGCAGCCGTCGGCTCGGCGTCGCTGAAGACCGAACCTGCGTTGGACGATCTTGCTGCGATTCTTTTCACCTCAGGTGCCACAGGCCCGGCAAAGGGTGTTCGGTATCTCCACGGTCAGCTCGCAGCGCAACGCGACGCACTCGTTGCGACGTACGAGATCACGCCAAACGACAGCTTGGTGGCCGCATTCGCTCCGTTTGCGCTCTACGGACCCGCACTCGGAATCTCCACAGTGCTGCCTGATTGCGACGTCACCAAGCCGGGCGAGCTCACCGCGGTGGCACTCGACGCGGCCTGCCGGCGGCTCGGGGCCACGCTCGCGTTTGCGTCGCCCGCCGCGCTTGCCAACGTGCTCGCAACAGCCGGATCGTCAACGGCGGGGCTCGACGGGCTCAACGGGCTGCGCACAGTAATGTCTGCCGGTGCCCCTGTGCCCGCTGAGACGCTCACTGCGTTGTCGGTGTTTGCTCCGAACGCATCGTTCCACACGCCGTACGGAATGACCGAAGTGCTTCCCGTCGCTGATATCAATCTTGAGGGGATTACTGCTGCCGCCGGCGGAGATCCGATCGGCGGTGTTTGCGTCGGTGCTCCGGTCCCGGGTGCATTCGTCGAGATTCTTGCGCTCGGATTTGATTCTGCTGCGCCGCCGACGCCGTTGTCCAATGGCAAAATGGGCGAGATCGTCGTCTCGAGCCCCTGGGTGTCTGACGGCTATCACGGCCTCTGGGCCATTGAGCGTGCTGCCCGGCTGCAGCGCGGCGACGGCAAGGTCTGGCACCGTTCCGGAGATGTTGGCCACCTCGACGGTGCGGGCCGACTGTGGGTCGAGGGCCGTGCGGTGCACAACATTGACAGCTCCGAAGGTGTGATCACCTCGGTTCCAGTCGAACGTCTTGTCGAGACGTCGCTCGAGCTCGCTCGAGTTGCCGCCGTCGGCGTCGGCCCTGCCGGTCGTCAACAACTCGTGGTGGTCATCGAAGACCCGCACGGTGCTGATGGCTTGGCATCAACAGATCTGACGGCTCGGGTGCGCTCAGTCGTCAACCACCCGGTTGCAGCCGTGCTGAGCCGTCGATCGTTGCCGGTCGACATCCGCCACAACGCAAAAATCGACCGCACGGCGGTAGCTGGTTGGGCTGATGACGTGCTCGCTGGTCGCTCGAGTCGCCGTTTCCGGCGGGGGTAAATGTGCGCATTCTGGTCACCGGTGCGTCCAGTCTGATTGGTGACGGCGTGGTACGAGCCCTTGCGGCGCGCGGTGACGAAGTGGTTTGCCTCCAGCGCAGCCCTGTCAACGGACTCGCAGCGCTCGACGGAGTTGAACAGCAACTGGGCGACATCAGAGATCAAGCTGCCGTCGAGCGTGCGGCGCAGGGCTGCAACGGCATCATTCACTTGGCCGCGAAAGTCGGTGTGGTGGGCGAGCGCGACGAGTTCCTCTCGATCAACGTCGAGGGCACTCGGAACCTGCTCCAAGCCGCGACCAGGTCCGCGGAAAATTCGGTGGCCAATTTGGCGATCACTCGTTTTGTTCATGTGTCGTCTCCATCGGTCGCACATGGCGGCGAAGCCATCATGGGTGAGGCGGCGACACCACCGGTGACCGGCCGAACCCGCGCCTGGTATGCCGAATCGAAAGCGATCGCCGAATCGATTGCTGTGGAAGCGAACGGGCCGCAGCTCGGCGTCGTTGTCATTCGTCCTCACCTCGTTTGGGGCCCGGGTGACACTCAGCTCGTGGGCCGCATCGTCGAACGAGCTCGACAAGGTCGGTTGGCATTGGTTGGCGGGGGCAGAGCACTCGTCGACACGACCTACATCGACAACGCTGTGAGTGCGCTTATGGCGGCACTCGACGCGGTGAGTCCTGGTGCGAGCTGCGCCGGCCGGGCCTATGTCATTGCCAACGGTGAACCGCGCCCGATCCGTGACCTCGTTGCAGGGATCTGCGCTGCAGCAGGTGTCACGTTCGAGCCTCGAGATGTGCCGCTGGGCGCAGCACGTACGATCGGCTCGTTCCTCGAACGTGCCTGGCCGAAGCTTCCGAACCGGATACGCCGCGGTGAGGTCGAGCCGCCCCTGACGCGATTCGTTGCTGAACAGCTCGGCACGGCGCACTGGTTCGACCCGCGTCCGGCAGCGCTCGACCTGGGTTGGGAGCCAACGGTTTCGATCGACGACGGTCTCGAACGGCTCGCCACTTGGTTCAGAAAAAACCCCTGATCAACGAGTTCTCGCCGGTATCGTCACATCAAGTGGCGACGTGGCCGAGTGGTTTAGGCAACGGATTGCAACTCCGTGCACATGGGTTCGATTCCCATCGTCGCCTCCAACTGATGAACCCCTGATGAGTGACTGACTCATCAGGGGTTTGTTACGTTTTCGGCCCAGGTTGATCGAATCTGGGTTGTTCAGCTGGGCCAGGCGGCGCGGGCCTGCGGCACCACGTCGGTCAGGTACATCTCGAGCGCGTCGTCGTCGACCGGGAGGCGGAGCGCGACGTTCACGAGGTCGGCGCCGGCCTCTCGGTATGCCCCGATTCGTTCGAGAACATCGTCGGCCAAGCCGGTGAGCGCACCTCCGGTCACTCGCTCTGCAGTCTCGGGGCCCCACTGGTCGATGATCCGTTGCAGTTCGGCATCTGCTGATGCCCGGTTTGCGCCCATGTGGAAGGCCAAGTTGATCGATCGTTCGAGCGTGGCGGGGTCGCGTCCGATGGCTTCACACGCGGCATCGAGCTGTTCGTTGAGCCGCCGGTATTCGACTGGATCGACGTACGGCACGTTCCATCCGGAGCAGTATCGGGCAGCGATCTCCGGTGTTCGTTTCGGGCCGCGACCGCCTGCCCACAGCGGCATCGAGCCATTCAGGGGCCCGGGAACACACGTGACGGCGTCGACGCTGAAGTGCGTTCCCTGGTGCGTGGTGGTCGCGTCTGGTCCGAGCATTCCCGTGATGATCTCGAAGGCGTCGATGAGCATGTCAAAGCGCACCCCGGTCGATGGGAATTCGTAACCGTGCGCGCGGAATTCAGGCTCGTGCCACCCAGCACCGAACCCGGGCTCGAAACGTCCACCCGAGATGTGGTCGATGGCCACACACGACTTTGCAAGGACGGCAGGATTGCGGAACGGAGCGCAGAACATCAGACAGCCGATGCGCGCTTTGGAGGTGACCGACGCCAGTGCGCCGAGTGTCGCGACTGCTTCGAAGTGCGGCGTTTTGCCATCGTTCGGCGGAGCCTCGTACAGATGGTCCCAGACCGATATCCAGTCGACGACTTCGTCGAACCGCTGCCACAGCTCGACCATGTCGGCCATCGGAGCATTCTGCTGGCCGAGATGGACCCCGAGTTGTAGCCCAGCGCCCTCGGTCATGAGATGCCGCCGAGTTCTTCACCAGCAAGAGTGATTCGGTGCATCAACCGACGATGGCCCTGGTAGTCGTTGAGCGCCCAGTGCCAGGTCGATCGGTTGTCCCACATTGCAACCGAGCCCGGCTCCCACTCGAACTGATACGAGAAAGGCCCAGACGCCATGTGCTGATAGAGGAATGACAACAGAGGTGCCGACTCTTGCGGAGTCCACCCGAGGAAATGAGTCGTGAACGCTGCGTTCACGTACAGCAGTTTGCGACCGGTGTGCGGGTGACGCACGACGACGGGGTGGACGGAGCCGCCGATGCCTTCAGGGTTGCCAAAGCGGTCGTCGTCTTCGTCATAGCCAGCTTTGGCCCCAAAGACGTGCTCGCTGCTGTGATGCGCGTGGAGGCCGGCGAGTGTGGTCTTGAGTCCGTCAGAGAGCGCGTCGTAGGCGGCACCGACGCTGAGGAAGCGTGTGTCGCCACCCGTTGGCGGCAGGTCGCGGGCCACGAGGATCGATCCCTTGGCCGGAACCTGGTCGTAGCTGTGGTCGGTGTGCCAGCCACCACCCACGTTGACGGTGTGATCGGGCTCCTTGAGTACCTGGGCGATCTGCGGGTGCCCCTCGACGGGCGTGAAGAACTTGTTGATGTCGATTGACGAGAAGCGTTCCGCGAACTCGATGTGCTGCTGTTCGTCGAGCGTCTGGCCTCGAAAAAAGAGTGCGCCGTGCTCACCCCAGGCGTCGACCAACACGCTGGTCTCGCTGTCAGTGAGCTGGGTGATATCGACGTCTTCGACGAGCGCTCCGACGTGGTCGGAAACCTGGGAAATCCGCATCTCCGGAGTCTCGCAAATTTGGGGCCAGCGCGCCGATGTCGGGGCGGCCTCAGCTGGCGAGTTGAGCCAGTGTCTTGTCGGCTTCTTGTGTTCCGAGCACCAAGAGGATGTCGCCGTCGAGTGATCCAGAGGTGGTCGGGATGTCGTCCGGCAATGCCAGGACGGTTAAGCCACCGAGTGCCGCGGCGAGTACTTCTGCATCGGCCCGAACTGCATCGCTTGCGTAGTACACCACTGATTCGCTCGCCTTCGCAGTGCTGTTCGCCGGAGTCCCAACCGTGAACCCTGCGGCTTCGAGCACGCTGCTCATTCGGCCAGCCGAGCCGCTGGTGGTGTTGGCATTGGCGACGACAATTGACGAGCCGCTATTGGCAAAGTCTCCGGTGGCGGCAGAGGCGCTACCAGCTGATCTGCTGGCCAGATCGGCAAGTGACTGGTCGGCCTCGTTGTTGCCGAGCAGAAGTAGAACCTGACCGCCGGCAAGCGTGCCGTCTTCGGTTGGGGCTGCGTCAGGTAGTGCTTCGACGCCGATGCCGCCGAGCGTCAGGGCGAGCGTCTCCGCAACGGCTTGTGCTCCAGCGGCGGCCGTGTAATAGACGATCGACTCTTCGACCTTCTCGGAGCCGTTGACTGCGTCTGCGGTGGTGAAGCCAGCGAGAGCGAGGGCATCAGTCATCCTGCCGGCGGAGCCACCGACAATGTTGCCGTTTGCCACGACCACGGTGGCGCCATCGAAAACCAACAGAACCGTGGTGGTAGTTACGGGTGCGTCGGTGACGGTCGGAGCCTCTGTGGCGACGGGCGATTGGATCGCCGGAACGGCCGTCGAAGTTGTCGACGTGCCGTCATTGCCCCCACCGCTGCATGCAACGAAAAGCAGTGAACCGACGATGGCGAAAGGGACAGCTCGTAACATCACTTCATTAGTCTCTCAAATTCTCACGCTGTGTCAATGCATCGGACGTTTTGAGCGCGTGGACCGCTTGCCGTTGCCCGGCCACCAATCGTTCTTCTGCCACCTCTCACAAGCACCATGCCGGATCGAGATCACCGGGGCCAGCCCATGTGACCGATCAGGACTTCGATGGCGTCATCGACATCGCCTGCAACGTATTGGTCAGGAACGGTGGCCCGACCCGCTGGTCAGTACAGTGGGTCCGTGAGCAGGTGGTCTTCCAGTGCGTCCATACCGGCGGCGAGACGGGCGGCTGGTCTGGTGGCTGGGCTGGTGGCTGGGATATTCATCGGAGTTGGGTGCGCGGGAGCGGACCGCTCAACGGTTGACATTCTGGCCGCGTCGTCATACACCGATGTTGCCGAACCGCTCGAAGTGCTACTCGAAGAAGAACTTGGGGTCGAGGTCGAGTTCTCCTTCGGATCGTCAGGATCGTTCTTGGAACAGATCCGTCAGGGTGCTCCGGCATCGGTGGTCATCACAGCTGACAGTGCGACGATGCAACGCATCAGTAATGCGGGTCTCGTTGATTCGGTCGTGTCGATTGCAACGAACGAATTGGTCATTGTCGCTGCCGACACTGCGGGAGGTCGAGGCATCGAGAGTGTCACAGACCTCAGATCGAGTGACGTGCTCGTCGTACTGTGCGCATCTTCAGCACCCTGCGGGGCTGCAACCGATGCCCTGCTCGAAGGAATCGGCCTCGACGTTGACGCAGCAAGTCGAGAACCGAACGTCAAGGCAACGCTGACGAAGGTGAGACTGGGTGAAGCCGACGCCGCAATCGTCTACCGAACCGATGCCTTGGCGTCACCCGGACTGCGCGCCGTGGCGATTGCCCAAGCCGACAACGTGCAGGTGACCAGTCGCGCTGCAGCGGTCGTTGGCCGCCAGGACGCAATGCGAGTCCTTGAGGTGCTGACCGAACCGGCGGCCATGGCAGTTTTGGCCACTGCAGGGTTCGGATCACCGTGAATCGTCGACCACCGGCGTGGGTCTTTGCGATGGCGGCCGTCCCGGCGCTGCTTTTGGGCGTGCCGCTCTGTGCACTGATGTGGCGTCTCCCTTGGAGCAATCTTGGGGCAGCGTTGAGCAGTGATGCAGCCACATCGGCCCTCGTACTGTCGCTCGTCACCTCGTTGATCGCTACAGCCCTCTGCGTCGTTTTCGGTCTGCCTCTCGCGTGGGCGCTCGCGTCGGGCACAGGGACCACGACGCGGGTCGTGCGGGCACTGTGTCTGCTTCCAATAGTGCTGCCGCCTGTCGTCGGTGGCGTGGCGTTGCTGCTTGCGTTCGGTCGTCAGGGCATCGTCGGTCAATGGCTGGCTGATGTCGGGGTGCAGTTGCCGTTCACGACCGCTGGTGTTGTGCTGGCGCAGACCTTCGTTGCCCTTCCGTTCTTTGTGTTATCGGTTGAGGCAGCACTCCGTCAACTCGATGTCGAGTACGCCGACGTCGCGATCGTCCATGGCGCAAGCCCGTTCCGGGCATTCGTCGCAGTAACGCTGCCGTCGGTCGGACCAGCAGTACTGGCCGGCGCCGTGCTGGCATGGGCGAGGGCGCTCGGCGAGTTTGGCGCCACAGTCACCTTTGCTGGCAGCCTGGAGGGTCGCACGCAAACACTGCCACTTGCGGTGTACGACCTCCTTGAACGTGACCCGGCCGATGCAGTGGTGCTGAGCGCTGTGCTGGTGGTTGTCGCGGTTTCCGTCCTCGTTGGCCTACGCGACCGTTGGTTCGGTGTCTTCCGTTCGGACGCCACGACATGACAACCCGCGTCCGCTTCGATCGCGGTGATCTGACTCTCGACGTCGTGCTGCCGGACGCGCCGATCGTTGCGCTCACGGGCCCGAACGGAGTCGGGAAGTCGACTCTGCTGCGCTGTCTGGCTGGGCTCGAACCTACGAGCTCAGTCTTACGCCTCGGCCCCCTGTCAGAGAGTGTTGGCTATCTTCCGCAACGCACCTCGCTGTTCCCTGCCATGTCGCTTCGCGACAACGTCGCCTCGTCGCTGCGCTTCAGCGGAGTTGCCCGAGCCGAGTCTCGTCAACGCGCTGAAGCGCTGCTGGCCGAGTTTGAAATCGGTGACCTCGCACGTCGCCGCCCGCACGAAGTGTCCGGGGGTCAACGCCAGCGTGCGGGTCTGGCGCGAGCAATGGCCGCTATTCCTGATCTGCTGCTGCTCGACGAGCCGTTCGTCGCGATTGATGTGGCGGCTCGGCGTTCGATGCGAACGCGACTCGTGCAGCACCTCGCTGCGTCTGGATCAAGTTGTGTTTTCGCCACGCACGACGACGCTGATGTCGAAGCGATGGGAGCAGTCCGAGTCGAACTGGCCTGAATCAGGAAACTCGACTCGAACGCATCGCTGCTGACGTTCGCGACCACCGCGAGGACGAAACCTACGTTGCAGGACGGCGTGCCAGTCATGAAATTACGAGCCCGCCGGCAAGCGTGACCAACGGGGTGGCCATCGGGAGGTAGGCCTCGTTGAGTGCGACACTCATATTGGTTCCGTCGTTCACGTCGAGAGAGGGCCAGGCCAGCGCGCTCCGTCGGATTCAGAAAGGGAAATCCACGGGCAGCCGAAAGACCTGCGGCGACGTACGCCCACGCAACCCGTCGCAGTACCCTCTGCGTTATTCCAAATCTCGCTGTTCGTTAGCGTCTTGATCAACGGATCCAGAGTCTTGAAGCGGTCAATAAATGAAAAACCGTAGAAATTTCCTGGCAGACCAGTAGAAACCAACACAATAGATCTCACACGTGAGTCCAGACGCGAGTCGAAAAGGGGCCGAAGATGTACATCACAAAACATTCGAGCATCACGGGCCGGACCGTGCTGGATTCGTTCGGGCAGCTGTACGAAGTGTCTGGCCGAACAATTGCGGCATCCGACCAACAAATGTCCGACGTATTGTTCCATCTCGAACGGCAAGGCCTCGCGCAAGAGCACGAAAAGGGCGCCCTGGGCGTGGTCGACGTGCCTGAGTCGAATCAGGCGGACGAGCGAGAAGGCGCAGCAGAATCGATGATGAGTCTCGGCCGCCTGTGTGGGCCAGTGCATCTGGAATCTTTTGGAGTCACTCGCGACCACGCGCCCGGCTCCGCTCGCGTTGCAACCGAAGCTGTTTCGGCCGCGGCAGATGCCGGACGCGTCTCCAGATGACCCAAGGAGCTCCAGCGCGACCGTCCTCAGATTCTCACGTCACGGTTGTCGTGCCTGGCGAACACGTGATGACAGCGCTTGTCGGCCCGCGTGACCAGTTTCTGAGGCGCGTCGAGCAAGAATTTCCCACCGTCGCCGTCCGTGTTCGTGGAAATGAAGTCCGCGTATCCGGCGAAGAGACAGCTCACGTCACGAACGTGTCGCGTCTGTTCGAAGAGCTCGTCACTTTGATCCAGAACGGTCAGCAACTCGACGACAATACGCTCGACCGGGTCTTCACGATGGTGAAGTCCAATGAGCGCCCCAGCGAAATTTTGACGCATCAGGTACTCCGGAACGCCAAAGGACGTCAGGTCAAGCCAAAAACGGCCGGTCAGAAGCGGTATGTCGATGCCATCGCGAAAAACGTCATCACGTTCGGCATCGGCCCGGCAGGTACTGGTAAATCGTGGCTCGCTGTAGCGATGGCGGTGCGAGCACTCCAGGCAAAAGAAGTCGAACGCATCATCTTGACCCGCCCAGCGGTCGAGGCGGGGGAGCGACTCGGGTTCCTGCCGGGCGATTTAATGGCAAAGATCGACCCATATCTGCGGCCGCTCTATGACGCTCTCTACGACATGCTCGACATGGAGGGTGTGCAGCGTTTGATCGAGAAGCAGGTGATCGAAGTTGCGCCGCTCGCCTTCATGCGCGGGCGGACTTTGAACAACAGCTTTATCATTCTCGACGAAGCGCAGAACACGACGCCTGAGCAGATGAAAATGTTCCTGACGCGTATTGGGTTCGGTTCGCGTGTCGTGGTCACGGGCGATACGACCCAAGTGGATATAGCTGGCAACAAGAGTGGCCTTCTCTCGCTGGAAGAGACACTGGACGGGATTGACAACTTGACCTTTGTCAAGCTCGGCAGTGCTGATGTCGTGCGCCACAAGATCGTTGCCGACATCGTGCAGGCCTACGAACGGCGTGACGAAGCAGCCGAAGCCAAACGTGAAGCCCAGCGT
>ERZ888423.909-NODE-909-length-28467-cov-32.468147_pt1 | contig 28467 bp, 25 predicted proteins | sample MGYA00520523_ERZ888423 | MGnify/ENA primary metagenome ERZ888423 (study PRJEB32303, sample SAMEA104408611) | aquatic metagenome | biome: Brackish water; feature: Pelagic; material: water | place: Baltic Sea | collected 2014-06-08T10:24:00 | depth 30,27 m ...
CCTTAAGCTTGCGTGTCTGAACGTTGCGCCATGGCCGCCGAGCCCCAAGCCACCCGCCGCTCCTGGAGCCTGGTGGACGTCGGAGCGGCGGCTGCCGTGCTGATGGCCCTGGCCGGTGTGGTCTGGAGCCCGAAACTGAGCGGTGCGGTGGCTGAAGCCACCGGCGCCATGCAGCCGGTCACGGTGATGGTGGATGTGCGAGGGGCCATGGTGGCGGATCCCCAGGCCCTGATCCGCTCAATTCGCGACGACGGTGAGGTGAGCATCGTCATCCGCAACCAGCCCCACGGCACGGTGAAGCTGCAGGAGTTGGTGCCGTTGCAGCGCCGCCTGGTGGCGGTCCAGCCCGACGGTCGGGTGGTGACGGCCATTGACCCGAACCAGGCCGTGTTCGGTTCGCTCGATGCTCGCTTCGTGCTGGAGGGCAAAGGCCGGAAAACCAGTGGCGGTGTGGTGTTCGGCAACCAGAACCTCAAAATTGGCGCCCCGGTGGAACTGGAAGGCCGTGACTTCCGCATCGGCGGCACGGTGTCGGGCCTGAAACTTGGAGCCAGCTGACATGACCCGTTCCTCTCAGCAGCTCAGCCGCATCGGGCTCAGCCTCGGGCTGGCTCTGGCCACCTGCGCTCCGGCCGTCGCCGTGCCGATGGCGAGCCTGCCTCCGGCCCCGCCGGCCGTCGGGCTGCCCCAGCTGCAGCACCAGGTGAGCTGCCCGGCCCTGCAGCAACGGGTGCGCGCCCAGCTCGGGCCTGAGATCGCGCTCTGGAGTGTCACGGTGGCCGATGCCAACGGCCGGTTGCTGGCCGATGTGAACGGTCTGCGTCCGCGCGTGCCGGCCTCCAACCAGAAGCTGGTCAGCTCCGCCTTCGCCCTCGACCAGCTGGGCCCCGACTACCGCCTCACCACACGGCTGTGGCGCCTGCCCGACGGCACCCTGCGCTTGACCGGTGAGGGAGATCCTGATCTCGATCTGCCCCAGCTGCAGCGCTTCGCCCAGCTGGCCATGGGGTCAGGGGGTGGCCCGGGCCTGCCGGGCGCCAGGGTGCGCCTGGAACTGGCCGAGGAGCCGCCCCAGGCCTGGTGGCCCCAGGGCTGGCATCCGCAGGATCGCGCTTACGCTTACGGGGCGCCGATCACCCGGCTGGCCGTCACCAGCAACGCGATCGACATGGCCGTGGCCAATCCACCCGGCCGCCTGCAGCGCCTGCTCACCCGCAGCCTGACCACCCAGGGGGGCAGCAACGTGCAGCTGGCGATGGTGTCCTCCCTCGCACCGTTGCCGGAAGACTCGGTGCTGCTGCATGAGGAACTCTCGGCGCCAATGCACAACCTGCTCAGCCTGGCGAATTCTGAGAGCCACAACTTCACCGCCGAGGTGTTGCTGCGGCAGGCAAGCGGCACCTGGTCGTTGCCGCAGAGCCGGCAGGCGGCCCTGCAGTGGCTGCGGGCCCAGGGGCTGCCCACCGAAGGTGTGGTGGTGATGGGCGGCAGTGGCCTCGACCGCGGCGACCGGCTCACCTCCCGCCTGGTCGCCAGCCTGCTGCTGCGCATGGCCCAGCACCCTTACGGCGCCAACTACATCGCCTCAATGGCCGTGGCCGGGCGGCGGGGCACGTTGCGCAACCTTTACAAGGGCACCAGCCTTGACGGCAAACTGCGCGCCAAAACCGGCACTCTGACCGGTGTGCGCTCGATCAGCGGCGTACTGGACACCAGCGATGGACCCCGGTACGTGAGCCTGATCTCCAATGGTGCCGGTGCACCGAACACCACGATCGGCCGGGTGCTGCGCAACGTGCAGATCGTCAGCCTCTGCCAGCCACCTGCCTGAGGCGAGAGGCGGCGCGGCGGGCCCGGCTGCTGAGGGCAGCGTCCTTGGTCTCGGGCTCGTCGGTGGCTGGGGCGCCAGCGCGGTCGCTGGCCGTCAAGGTCTCGCCGGTCTGTAGCCGGCCCAGTTCGCGGCGGCCGGCATGCACCACCTTGTTGAGCTCGCCGAGCCGCGTTTCCAGTTCGCTCAGCACCTGCTCGGCGTAGCGGTTGGCCCCTTCCTGCACCGCCCCAGCTTCCTGCCGGGTGCGGGTGATCAGCTGTTCGCACTGCTGCTGGGTCTGCTGGCGGAACTGCAGCGCATCGGTATGCAGCCGTTCGGCTTCCGCCTGGCTTTCGCGCTGGATGCGCAACCCCTCCTGACGGATCTGCTCGATCTCCTGCAGGCTCTGCTGACGGCTGCGTTCGTGCTGGTCGCCCAGCTGCCGCTTGAGCTCAGTGAATTCGGCGTCGAGCTGCTGGCGGCGTTGGATCGCTTCCTGCTCCAGCTGCTGGCGGCGCGCTCCGAACTGTTGCTCCATCTGGGCAAGGCGGCTCTGGTGCTCCTGTTCCGCCTGAGCCACCTGCTGACGGGTGGCCAACTGCATCTGCTCGCACTGCTGGCGGGTGTGCTCCCGGATCTGCGCGCCCTGCTGCTCCGCTTCCTGCCGGACCGAGGCCGCGTTGATCAGCTGCTCCCGCTCGCGGCGGGCCTGCACCATGATCTCTTCGGCCTGCTGGCGGGCCTTGGCAATGAAGGTGTCGCGCTGCGCCAGCAGCTCCTGGGCCTGCTCCAACTCCGGCGGCAGCCCCTCGCGCACAGCCTCCATCACTTCGATGGCGTCCTGCTCATTCACCAGCCGGCCGCCGCTGAAGGGAATGCGCGTGCCGTCGAGCACGATCTCTTCAAGCTGGTCGAGCTGTTCCAGCACGCTGATCCGATTCTCGGTCATCTCATCGGGGCGGGTATGTCTGATTAAAGAGCCTGGCGAGTTCCTCTGCCACTCCGCTGGGCACGAGGTGACGCACCTCACCGCCGAAGCGCGCCACCTCCTTCACCACGCTGCTGCTGAGGAAGCTGTGGGGAACGGCGGTGGCGAGAAACAGCGTCTCCACCTCCGGAGCCAGGCTGAGGTTCGTGTGAGCGATCTGCAGCTCGAATTCAAAATCGCTCATCGCCCGCAGCCCGCGCAGGATCACGCCGGTGCCGGTGCGGCGCGCAAACTCCACCGTGAGTCCATCGAAGCTGCTCGCCTCCACGTTGCTGAGATGGGAGGTGGCCCGGCGAATCTGGGCCAGCCGCTGCTCGAGCGAAAAGCTGGGCTGCTTGCCAGGGTTCTGCAGCACCGCCACCAGCACCTGCTCGAACAGGCGGCTGCTGCGCTCGATCAGGTCGAGATGGCCGAGGGTGATCGGGTCGAAGCTGCCGGGGTAGAGGGCCTTCATAGGAGCGGGGGGCAGGGGCCCGGCAGCGAGGGCGGCGGGGGGATCCTATGGAGGCTGAGGCCGCGGACGGGCCGCGGACGGGCCGCAGGCAGGCCACAGACGGTCCCCCCCTCCGGCCTGCCTAGAGTTGGCCACTACTCCAAGAACCAGGCCATGGCTGTGGATCTCAACGTCGACGGCGCTGCGGCTCCCGTGCTCGACAGCGCCGCCAAGAAAACCTTGCTGCGCAAGATCCCCCATGGCGTGTTCATCTGCGGCGTGGCGGAAGGCGACGACGTCAACGGCTTCACCGCCAGCTGGGTCACCCAGGGATCCTTCGATCCGCCGCTGGTGGTGATGGCCGTGCGCGCCGACTCCACCAGCAACGGCATCATCAGCCGCACGGGCCGCTTCTCGCTCAACGTGCTCTCGGCCGAGCAGAAAGACCTGGCGGCAGTGTTCTTCAAGCCCCAGAAGGGCATCGGCGGCCGCTTCGATGCGGCCCCCTTCACGCTTGGCCCCCTGGGACTGCCGGTGCTCGACGATGCCCTCGGCGCCTTGGAATGCGCCGTGGTGGGCCAGGTGGCCCACGGCGATCACACCGTGTTCGTAGCGGAGGTGAAATCGGCCCAGTTGCACCGCGATGGCGCCGCATTGGAGCTGTCCGCCACCGGCTGGCAATACGGCGGCTGAGCCGCCTTTCGCGGGAGCACAGGGCATGGGGGCCACGCTGCAACCGCTGCTGAAGGATCAGGCCCGCCTGGAGCAGCGGCTGAAGGAGCTGCCGGCTGAGCCGGGTTGCTATCTGCTGCGCGACCTCAACGACCGCATCCTCTATATCGGCAAATCGAAGAGCCTGCGCAGCCGCGTGCGCAGCTACTTCCGTGATTCTCACGACCTCAGCCCCCGCATCAGCCTGATGGTGCGGCAGGTGGCGGAGATCGAATTCATCGTCACCGACAGCGAAGCCGAGGCGCTGGCGCTGGAATCCAACCTGATCAAGAACCACCAGCCGCACTTCAATGTGCTGCTCAAGGACGACAAGAAATACCCCTATCTCTGCATCACCTGGAGCGAGGCCTACCCGCGCATCTTCATCACCCGCCGCCGCCGGCTGCGCAGTCCGCTCGATCGCTTCTACGGGCCCTATGTGGATGTGGGTCTGCTGCGCCGCACCCTGTTTCTGGTCAAGCGGGTGTTTCCACTGCGCCAGCGCCCCCAGCCCCTCTACCGGGATCGCACCTGCTTGAACCACGCGATCGGCCGCTGCCCCGGCGTGTGCCAGGAAAAGATCAGCCCCGAGGCCTACCAGCACACCCTGCGCAAGGTGGCGATGGTGTTCCAGGGCCGTAGCGACGAACTGCTCGTGCTGCTGCGCGCCCAGATGGAGCGCTACGCCGAACGGGAGGATTTCGAGGCAGCAGCCCGGGTGCGCGATCAGATGCAGGGGCTCGAGCAGCTCACCGCTGATCAGAAGATGGCCCTGCCCGATGCGTCGGTGTCCAGGGATGTACTGGCGCTTGCGGCCGATGCGCGTGTGGCCGCCGTGCAGCTGTTTCAGATGCGGGCCGGCAAGCTGGTGGGGCGGCTCGGCTACACCGCTGATGCCACGGTGGCCAGCCCCGGCGCCATCCTGCAACGGGTGCTGGAAGAGCACTACAGCCAGGTGGAGCCGGTGGAGATTCCCCCGGAGGTGCTGGTGCAGCACCTCTTGCCGCAACAGGGCCTGGTGGAAGACTGGCTGAGTGAACGGCGGGGCCGCAAGGTGCGGCTGCAGCACCCGCAGCGCCAGCAGAAAGCCGATCTGATCGATCTGGTGGAACGCAATGCGGCCTTCGAGCTGGGCCGGGCCCAGCGCAGCGCCGAGCAACACCAGCTCGCCACCGAAGACCTTGCTCAACTGCTGGATCTGCCCCAGCCGCCGCGGCGGGTGGAGGGCTACGACATCAGCCACATCCAGGGCAGCGATGCCGTGGCCTCACAGGTGGTGTTCGTGGATGGGCTGCCGGCCAAGCAGCACTACCGCAAGTACCGCATCCAGAGCAGCAGCATCCGCTCCGGCCACTCCGACGACTTCATGGCCATGGCCGAGATCATGCGCCGCCGCTTCCGCCGCTGGGCCCAGGCCAAGGCCGAGGGTGCCGACCTGCGCCAGCTGCGCCGGGCCGCCAACACCACACTCCACACCGGCGGCCTCAACGACTGGCCCGATGTGGTGATGATCGACGGCGGCAAGGGACAGCTCTCGGCGGTGATGGAAGCGCTGCGGGAGCTCAACCTGCACGAAGACCTGGTGGTGTGCTCCCTGGCAAAGCAGCGGGAGGAGGTGTTTCTGCCCGGCACCAGCCAGCCGCTGGAGAGCGAACCCGACCAGCTCGGCGTGGTGTTGCTGCGGCGTCTGCGCGATGAAGCGCACCGGTTTGCGGTGAGTTTCCACCGCCAGCAACGGGGGGAGCGGATGAAGCGCTCGCGCCTGAGCGACATCCCGGGGCTGGGACCCAAGCGGGTGAAGGAGCTGTTAGCGCACTTCCGCTCGATCGATGCAATCCAGCTGGCCAGCCCGGTCCAGATCGCCGCCGCACCCGGCGTGGGCCCCGCCCTGGCCCAGCAGATCTGGACCTACTTCCACCCCGAAGCCGACCACGACAGTCCTGCGGCCGACCGCGACGAGCCCGAACCGGACAACCTGATGCCGGCCGCCGCTCGCGAGCCCGGCGCCGCCCTGGTGCACTGAGCAGGAGCAAAGCGATGGCAGGGATTGGAATCTGGGTGCTGGGCGACCAGCTGCACGCGCAGCAGGCGGCCCTGGCCAGCAGCGCCCCCGGCCAGGCGCGGGTGGTGCTGATCGAGAGCAGCGGTGTGGTGGTCCGCCGCCGCTACCACCGCCAGAAGCTGGTGCTGGTGTGGAGCGCCATGCGGCACTTCAGCGCCGAGCTGCAGGCGCTTGGCTGGCAGGTGGACCTGCTGGAGGCGGAGGAATTCGGCGCCACCTTGATCGACTGGATCCGTACCCACGCCATCACCACCCTGCGGCTGATGGAGCCGGCGGATCGCCCGTTCCGGCAGGCGATCGAACGGCTCGATCTGGTCGGACGCACCGGCGTGCAGCTGGAATGGCTCCCCTCCAACCACTTCCTCTGGAGCCGGGAAGCGTTCGCCGCCTGGGCGGGCCGCTACAAACAGCTGCGCATGGAGCTCTTTTACCGGGAAGGGCGACGCCGCTTCGGTGTGCTGATGGACGAAGGCGAACCGCGCGGCCAGCAATGGAACTTCGACAAGGACAACCGCAAGCCGCCACGCCAGGGCCTGAAGGGACCGGCTCCGCTGCAGTTCACCCCCGATGCGATCACCTTGGCGGTGATCGAGAAAGTGCGACGGCTCGACGCCGAGCGTGCCGCCGCCGGCGAAGCGCCACTGCCCGGAGCGCTGGAGCCGTTCCACTGGGCGGTCAGTCGCGTGCAGGCGCTGCAGGTGCTTGATCACTTCGTGGCCACCCGCCTGGCCGGCTTCGGCCCCTATCAAGACGCGATGGTGAGCGGCCAGCCCACCCTCTGGCATGCCCTGCTCAGCCCCTACCTGAACCTGGGCCTGCTGGAGCCGCTGGAGGTGATCCGCCAGCTGGAGGCGGCAGGGACAGCTGCGGGCAGCCACTCAGACCAGCCGGTGCCGCTGGCCAGCCTGGAGGGGGTGATCCGGCAGCTACTGGGCTGGCGCGAATACATGCACGGCCTCTACCACTGGTTCGGCGAGGGCTATGGCGAGCACAACCACTTCGGCCACACCCAGCCCCTGCCCGTCTGGTTCGAGCAGCTGGGCGGCAGCGGCATGGCCTGCCTCGATCAGGTGCTGGGCGAACTGGCGCTCACTGGTTACGCCCATCACATCCAGCGTCTGATGGTGCTGGCCAACTACGGGCTGCTGGCGGGGCTTGATCCCCAGGCCCTCACCGCCTGGTTCCACCGCCTGTTCATCGACGGCCACGACTGGGTGATGCAGACCAACGTGCTGGGCATGGGCGTGTTCGCCGATGGCGGCCTGCTGGCCAGCAAGCCCTACGCCGCCAGCGGCCGCTACATCTCCCGCATGAGCAACTACTGCAAAGGCTGCCGCTTCGATCCGGCGCAGCGCACCGGGCCGGCGGCCTGCCCCTTCACCACCCTTTACTGGAACTTCCTGGATCGCCACGAGGCGTTGCTGCGCGGCAATCCCCGCATGGCCCTGGTGATCGCCCAGCTCGACCGGCTGCCGGCCAAGGAGCGGCAAGCGATCGCCGCCGCCGCCGCCGCCCACCTGGAGCGGGCCGCCGGATCGGGCCCCGCCGGTGCCGCCTAACTTGAAGTAGCGATCCCTTCCTTGCCGATGCCGGCCCTGGCCCTGCCCCCCGAGGCCTACCTCTGGTTCAAGACCCTCCACATCGTGGGCGTGGTGGTGTGGTTTGCCGGGCTCTTCTATCTGGTGCGCCTGTTCATCTATCACGTGGAGGCCGACGCGCTGGAGGAGCCCCTGCGCGCCGCTTTCCACAGCCAGTACGAACTGATGGAGCGCCGGCTGGCCAACATCATCACCACGCCCGGCATGCTGGTGGCGGTGACGATGGCGGTGGGGCTGCTGCTGGTGCAGCCGATCTGGCTGAAACAGAGCTGGATGCACGCCAAGCTGGCCGTGGTGCTGGCCCTGCTTGCGTACCACTGGTTCTGCTACCGCCTCATGGGCCAACTCAAGGCGGGCACCTGCCGCTGGAGCGGCCGCCAGCTGCGGGCACTCAATGAGCTGCCCACCTTGATGCTGGTGCTGGTGGTGATGCTGGTGGTATTCAAGGCCCAGTTCCCCACGGGAGCGGCCACCTGGTTCCTGGTGGCCCTGGTGGTGGCGATGGCGGCCTCGATTCAGTTTTATGCCCGTTGGCGGCGGCTGCGTTCCGAACAGGAGGCGATCGCCGGTGCCGGCTGACCACCCACTCGCGCAGGTGCTGGCGGCGGTGGACGCGCAAAGCTGCCCCACCCGCCTCAACTTCCACTGCCACACCCAGTGCAGTGACGGCAGCCTTGAACCGCACGCGTTGGCCGACCAGGCGATGGCGATGGGGCTCGAGCACTTCGCCGTCACCGATCACCACAGCATCGCGGCCTACCAACCGGCCCGGGCGCACCTGGAGGAGCACCAGCGGCTAGGGCAGCGGGTGCCGCAGCTGTGGAGCGGGGTGGAGATCAGCTGCCTGCTGGAAGGCTGCCTCGTGCATGTGCTGGCCCTGGGCTTTGAGCTGGACCACCCGGCTCTGGCGCCTTACGTGCGGGGCCATGCGGTGGTAGGGCCAGGGCTGCGGGCCGGCAAGGTGCGGGAGGCCATCCATGCCGCCGGCGGCCTGGCCTTGCTGGCCCATCCGGCCCGCTACCGGCGCCCTCACCAGCAGTTGATCGCCGCAGCGGCGCAGCTCGGCTTTGATGGGGCCGAAGCCTTCTACGACTACGACATGTCGTACCGCTGGCAGCCCACGCCCCTGGTGTGCGACACGATCGCCAGCCAGCTGCAGGGCCTGGGGCTACTGAGAAGTTGTGGTACCGATACCCATGGACTGGCCTTGTCAGGCCGCTAGGGTTTGCCACAGGTTTCCGTTCCCTCATCATGGGTCTCTTTGATCGTCTGTTGAACATCGGTGCCAAGGACAGCGGCTTCTCCTCCAAGCCGGCCAAACCCCAGAAGCCCGCCGCCAAGCAAGGCGAACAGACGTTCTTCCTCGACCCCGACACCTCCAGCTCCATGGGCAACGTGGAGTACATGCGGCGCTCCAACAAGATCCGGCGCACCTTCCCCGGCAATGCCGACAACCCCGGCGAGAAGGAGATGGTGCAGGAGGTCGATTCGATGTCAGCGCGGCTGGAGAAAGCCACCAGCGGCCTGCCGGTGAACACAGCCCCTGCAACCAACAGCAGCCTCACCGGTGGTGTGCCCAAGCCGGTGAAGAAAACCTTCGCGGCTCGCCTCACCGCCGCCGAACTGGGTCAGAGGATCAAGGGCGCGGCAGTGGCCGTCAATACTCCCGGTGGCAGCCCCGCCGGTCGCAAGGCCGATTCCAGCAGCGGCTCCCAGCCCCAGATCAACCAGCAGCAGGCCAAGCCTGGCGATATCGATCCGTTCAAGGCGATGGCCCGCGATCTCAACACCTGATCCGCTGCTGAACGGCCGCGCCTCGCTTGTCTGGCGTTGAGCGGCCGCTGGTTGCTTGTCGGCAGATGAGTGATCTTGATTGTTTGTCAACAGATGAGCGGCCGCAGATCGCCCGTTCAGCTTTCGATCAAGCCCTCGCTGCCGATCACCAGTCCCTTCAGATGCTCCAGCTGGGCAGGGTCTGCGCCCTGCCAGAGCCCCCTGTTGGCGGCCTCCAGCAACCGCTCGGCCATATCGCGCAGTGCCCACGGGTTCGACTGACGCAGGGCCTGCAGCACCTCGTCGTCCTGCAACCACTGGCGGCAGATGGCGCCATAGCTCCAATCCGGCACCCGGCCCGTGCTGGCGTCGTAGGCGAACAGGTAATCGAGGCTGGCGGCCAGCTCGAATCCGCCTTTGTAGCCATGGGCGAGCATGCCCTGAATCCAGCGCGGGTTCAGCACCCGTGAGCGGAGCACCTTGTCGAACTCCTGCTCCAGCCGGTGCACGCGCGGCCGTTGGTGGCGCGAATGGTCGGCGAACCAGAGGGCCGGAGCGCTGCCACGCACCCGTTCGCTGGCGGCGCTGAGGCCACCCTGGAACTGGTAGTAATCGTCGGAATCCAGCAGGTCGTGCTCGCGGTTGTCCTGGTTGTGGAGCACCACCTCCACCTGCCGCAACCGCTGCTCCAGGCCAGCGCGATCGGGGCTGGCCTCGCAGCGGCCGTCACCGCTGGCGTCGTAGCGCCAGCCACTCCAGTTGAGAAAGGCCTCACCAAGATCGGCGCGCTGCTCCCATTGGCCGCTGTCGATCAAGCCCTGGAGGCCGGCCCCATAAGCCCCCGGCGCTGAGCCGTACACCCGGCCGCTGTGCCCCTCCTGCCGGCAATGATCTGCCAGCGGGTTGTGCCAGGCGTCTTCCTCAAGGGCCGCGACCCTCTGGCTGGCCTGGTTGATCCAGTCGACCAGCTGCGGGAAGGCGTCGCGAAACAGCCCGGAGATGCGCAGCGTCACATCCACCCGTGGCCGTTGCAGCAGGCTGAGCGGGATCACCTCCAGATCCACCATGCGGCGGGTCGGCCCGTCCCATACCGGCCGCACCCCCATCAGCGCCAGGGCCTGGGCGATGTCCTCACCGCCGTTGCGCATCGTGGCGGTGCCCCACACCGACAAGGCCAGGTGGCGCAGGTCGTCCCCCTCCTGCTGCAGGTGGGCTTCCAGCAGCAGGGCGGCGCTGCGGCGCCCCAGGTCCCAGGCGGCCTCGGTGGGGAGGCCGCGCAGATCCACGCTGTAGAAGTTGCGGCCGGTGGGCAGCACATCAGGGCGGCCGCGGGTCGGCGCGCCGGAGGGTCCGGCGGCGATGCGGTCCCCGGCCAGGCCCCGTAGCAGGGCCTGGCGCTCCGCGTTGGCGCAGGCCAGCAGGCGCGGTAGCAGCTGGCGCCGCACGCGCTCCAGCACGGCCTGAGTGGTTGGCCCCACCTCAACAGCCAGCTCCACAGCCGCAGTCACCTCCCTTATCGCAGGGATCGGTGAACGAACAGGAGCGGCTGCTTGTGCGCTGGTGGACGCCAGCAGCGGCCGCAGCAGTTCGAGGGCCTGGGCTTCCAGCAGGGCCACGGCATCGCCGCAGCGGCGCAGCGCAGCTTCGGCAGGGGCAGAGGCAGAGGCGTTGGCGGAGGGGGAGACATTGGCAGAGGCGTTGGCGTTCGCGGAGATGTTGGCCAGGTCCGCCAAGAGGCGTTGGCGATCCGCTGCGCTGAGCGGCGCCTCCTCCGCATCCGCCCACGGATCGAGCTGCAGCTGCAGATCGGCGGCCAGCGCCTGGGTGAGACCAGGGCCCTCGGCCAGGGGAGGCCGCGCCAGACACAAAAGCAGCTCCAGCAGGGGCTGTGGTTCGGGCAGGTGGCCGAACACATGCAGGCCCGTGCGGATCTGGGCTTCCTTCAGTTCACACAAATAGCCATCGGCGCCATCGAGGCGCGCCTCGAGCGCGTCGGCGGCTTCGGCAGAGGCGGCGTCACCAGCCGCGCTGAACGCGGGCAGCTCCAGGGAGGCAAGCAGCCCAGCCAGCCGCTCCCGCAACGGAGCGACGCGCTTGCTGCCCAGCTGACGGGCCTCCCAGTATTCATCCAGCAGGGTTTCAAGCTCCTGCAGCGGCCCGTACAATCCAGCGCGATCGAGCGGTGGGGTGAGGTGATCGAGGATCACCGCCTGGGCGCGGCGTTTGGCCTGGGAGCCTTCGCCTGGATCGTTGACGATGAACGGATAGAGGTGGGGCATGGGCCCCAGGGCCCATTCGGGGAAGCACTGATCGGAGAGGCCGAGCCCCTTGCCGGGGAGCCATTCCAGGTTGCCGTGCTTGCCCACGTGAACCACCACCTGGCTGGCGGCCACCTGCCGCAGCCACAGGTATTGGGCCAGGTAGGCGTGGGTGGGGGGCAGATCGGGGGAGTGGTAGCTGAGGCTGGGGTCGCGGCCATAGCCCCGCTCCGGCTGCACCAGCATGGCCACGGCGCCGAAACGCAGGCCACGGATCGGGAAGCCGGCACCCGCCGGCCCCTGCTCCAGGCCCTCATCGGCAGCAGGTGGTCCCCAACGGGCCTCCAGCAGGGCTCTGCCCGCTGCCGGCAACTGCTGATACCAGGCCAGGTAGGCCGCCAGGGGCAGATGATCCAGCGGCGGCCGGTGCTGACTCTCCGGGTCGTTGGTGCGTCCGGCCAGCAACTGCTGGATCAGGGCATCACCGTCAGCGGGCAGATCCGCGGGAGCCGCGCCCAGGTCGTAGCCGGCCTCCGCCAACCAGCGCAGCATCGCCGCGGCACTGGCGGGGGTGTCAAGCCCCACGCCATTGGCCAGGCGGCTGTTGCGGGTGGGGTAGTTGGACAGCACCAGGGCCACACGGCGCTGACCCACCGGAGTGCGGCGCAGCTCCACCCAGGCCGCCAGCAGGCGGGCGATCCAATCGAGCCGTTCCGGATCCGGTTGGTAGTGCATCAGCGCCGCCGAGAGCGAGGCATCGGCCCGCTCCAGCTCCTTGAAGGCACCGACCCGGCTGGTGATGCGCCCATCGAGCTCGGGCAGAGCCACCTGCAGGCTGAGATCGAGCGGCCCGAGTCCGATGCTGCTGGCGGCCCATTGCTCACGGCTGCGGGTGCTGCAGAGCACCTGAATCACCGGCACGTTGAGGCGGTCCCAGAGCGGGGCTCCCAGACCCGCTTCCTCGAATTGCACCGAGGCGAAGGAGGTGGTGCACAGCACCCCCTGCACCGCTTCCCTGGCCAGCAGGTCGGCCACCCCCTGCTGCACAGCGGGATCACGCAGGCCACTCACCCACAGCGCCCGCGGGCAGAGCCCCTGGCCGCGCAGGGCCTGCAGGAGAGCGGTGGCCAGCTGATCGTCGCCGGCCTGCAGCAAGGCGCGATAGAGGATCACCCCCACCCGTGCCCCCGGTTCGGCGCGCCAGTCGTGGGGAAGGGGATCGGCCAGGGGCAGGGGCACAGGCGCTGTCGCCGCTTGGCCAGCGGCCAAGGTCTGCATGGTGTCGAGCACGCGGCGCAGGTTCTCGCCACCGCCCTCGCGCAGGCAGCGGCTGATCGCCACGGCCAGTTCCAGCGGCGTGTTGCCGGTGCTGGCCAGCTCGAGCTCCTCATCGGCCGTGCCGGCCGCCACGATCAGCTGGCGCCCGGGTTGGCGGTCAGCCCAGGCGCGCAGTTGCTCCAGTCCGTAACTCCAGTGGCCGCGTCCACCGAGCAGACGCACCAACACCACGCGGGTATTGAGCAGGCTGGTGGCGATGTAGTGATCAAGCACCGCCGGCGCGGCCAGCGCCGCCAGATTCAGGCCTCGCACCGGCGCCGCCTCGGGCTGCTGCGCGAGGGCGGCCGCCAGGGTTTGCAGATCGGTGTCCGAACTGCTGAGCACCAGCAACGGCGTGGAATCCTGCTCCACGAAGGGGGTGTCCTCAAGGCCGGAGGGCAGGCCAGGGACGGCGGCAAGACGATGCATCACGCCATCTTCGGCCCCGGCAGTGAGAAGATCGCACCAGCGAACGCCGCCGGCGCCGCATCACCACGCGCTTCCGCATGCAGAAGTTTCTTCCTTACGCCTGGTTCGGCGGCCGCTGTGTTCCCTTCGGTGAAGCCACGATTTCGGTGGCCACCCATGCCCTGCATTACGGCACCGGCGCCTTCGGCGGCATGCGGGCCCTGCCCAACCCGGCCGACCCCAACGAGATCCTGCTGTTTCGCGCCGACCGGCACACACGCCGCCTCTCCCAGAGCGCGCGGCTGCTGTTGGCCGAGCTGCCGGAAGCCACGGTTCTCGATGCGATTCACCAGTTCCTGCAGGCGAACCGTCCCACCACACCGATCTATCTGCGGCCATTCGTCTACACCAGCGACCTTGGCATCGCGCCCCGCCTGCACGACATCGAAACCGATTTCCTGATCTACGGCATCGAACTCGGCGATTACCTCTCCCCCGATGGGGTGAGCTGCCGTATCAGCAGCTGGTGCCGCCAGGAAGACCGCTCCCTGCCCCTGCGCGGCAAGATCAGCGGCGCCTACATCACCAGCTCCCTGGCCAAGACGGAAGCGGTCAAGAGCGGCTTCGACGAAGCCCTGCTGCTCAACAGCCGCGGCAAGGTGAGCGAGGCCAGCGGCATGAACCTGTTCATGGTGCGCGATGGCGTGCTGATCACCCCCGGGGTCGACCAGGACATCCTCGAGGGGATCACCCGAGCCAGCATTCTTGAGCTGGCGCGGGACATGGGCATCCCCACTCTGGAGCGGGCGGTCGACAAAACGGAGCTGTTCGTCGCCGACGAGGTGTTCCTCAGTGGCACCGCCGCCCGGGTCACACCGGTGCGTCGCGTGGAAACCACCGATCTGGGCGGACCGCGGCCGATCATGGAGAAGCTGCGCAGCGCCCTCACCGCGATCACCGAGGGCCGCGATCCCGCCTACGAGCACTGGGTCACCCGGGTGCGGCTTGATGGGTGAGCCGGCGGCACTTCCTAGAGTGGGTGCTGGCTTTGAACGCGTAACCGATGACGGCAGTGGTGCAGCAGGCAGGGGCGCCAGCGACCCAGCGCATGGGGTTTCTGGAGCGTCTCCACGCACCTGAGCGGCCGGTGCTGGTGTTTGACGGCGCCACCGGCACCTCGCTCCAGCAGATGGATCTCAGCGCCGACGACTTCGGTGGCGCGGCCCTGGAGGGTTGTAACGAGCAGTTGGTGTTCACCCGGCCGGATGCGGTGCAGGCCGTGCACCGTCTGTTCCTGGAAGCCGGCTGCGATGTGATCGAAACCGACACCTTCGGTGCCGCCTCGATCGTGCTGGCCGAATACGGCCTTGAAGACCAGGCCTTTGCGATCAACAAGCGGGCGGCGGAGCTGGCCTGTGCCTGCGCCGCGGAGTACAGCAGCCCCGCCAAGCCACGTTTCGTGGCCGGCTCGATCGGGCCCACCACCAAGTTGCCCACACTCGGGCACATCAACTTCGACACGATGCGTGACTCCTTCCAGGAGCAAGCGGAGGGTCTGATTGCCGGCGACGTGGACCTGCTGATCGTGGAAACCTGCCAGGACGTGCTGCAGATCAAGGCCGCCCTGCAGGGCATCGAAGCGGCTTTCAGCGCCAGCGGGCAGCGCCGTCCGCTGATGGTGTCGGTCACGATGGAAACCACCGGGACCATGCTCGTGGGCTCCGACATCGCCGCGGTGGTGTCAATCCTGGAGCCGTTCCCGATCGATGTGCTCGGCCTCAACTGCGCCACCGGGCCTGAGCAGATGAAGGAGCACATTCGCTACCTCAGCGAACACAGCCCGTTCGTGGTGAGCTGCATTCCCAACGCCGGACTGCCAGAAAACGTGGGCGGTGTGGCCCACTACCGGCTGACGCCGCTGGAACTGAAGCTGCAGCTGATGCACTTCGTCAATGATCTTGGTGTGCAGGTGATCGGCGGCTGCTGCGGTACCACCCCCGCCCACATCGCCGCCCTCTCGGAGCTCAGCGCCGATCTTCAACCACGCCAGCGGGCCGTGCGCCGGCCGGAGCAACGGCTGGAGCGGCCAGCCTTCCAGTACGAACCTGCGGCCGCCTCTATCTATGGGGTGACGCCTTATCACCAGGACAACTCCTTCCTGATCATCGGCGAGCGGCTCAATGCCAGCGGATCCCGCAAGGTGCGTGACCTCCTCAACGCCGAAGACTGGGACGGACTGGTGGCCGTGGCACGGGGGCAGGTGAAGGAAAACGCCCACGTGCTTGATGTCAACGTCGATTATGTGGGCCGCGACGGTGAGCGTGACATGCGTGAGCTGGTCAGCCGGCTGGTCACGAACGTGAACCTGCCGCTGATGCTCGATTCCACCGAGTGGCAGAAGATGGAAGCCGGCCTGAAGGTGGCGGGCGGCAAGTGTCTGCTCAACTCCACCAACTACGAAGATGGCGATGAGCGCTTCTTCAAGGTGCTCGAACTGGCCCGTCGTTACGGCGCTGCTGTGGTGATCGGCACCATTGACGAAGAGGGCATGGCCCGCACCACCGATCGCAAGTTCGCCATCGCCCAGCGCGCCTATCGCGATGCCCTGGAATTCGGCATCCCTGCCCACGAAATCTTCTACGACCCCCTGGCACTGCCGATCTCCACCGGCATCGAGGAAGATCGCCTCAATGGGGCCGCCACAGTGGAGGCGATCCGCCGCATCCGCACCGACCTCCCGGGTGTGCACGTGGTACTGGGAGTGAGCAACATCAGTTTCGGGTTGTCACCTGCCGCGCGAATCACACTCAACTCCGTGTTCTTGCATCAATGCTGCGTTGCCGGCATGGATGCGGCGATCATCAGCCCAGCCAAGATCCTGCCGCTGATCAAGATCAGCGAAGACCACCAACAAGTGTGCCGTGATCTGATTGCTGATGCGCGCCGGTTCGATGGCGATGTCTGCACCTACGACCCGCTCACAACGCTCAGCACCCTGTTTGAGGGAGTGAGTGCGCGCGAAGCACGGGATGCGGGGCCGCAGCTGGCGGATCTGGAGGTGGAGAAGCGCCTCACCCAGCACATCATCGATGGGGAACGCATCGGCCTGGAAGCTTCACTGAATGAAGCCCTCGCCCAGTACCCGCCGCTGCAGATCATCAACACGTTTCTGCTGGATGGCATGAAGGTGGTGGGGGAACTGTTCGGCTCCGGCCAGATGCAGCTGCCCTTCGTGTTGCAGAGCGCCGAAACGATGAAGTTCGCTGTGGCGTTCCTTGAGCCCTACATGGAACGGTTGGAGGGCGAGAGTTCTGCCAAAGCCAAGTTTCTGATCGCCACAGTGAAAGGCGATGTGCACGACATCGGCAAGAATCTTGTGGATATCATTCTCACCAACAACGGCTATGAGGTGGTGAATCTGGGCATCAAGCAGTCGGTGGAAGCGATCATCGAAGCCCAGAAGCTGCACCAGGCCGATTGCATCGCCATGAGTGGCCTGCTGGTGAAGTCCACCGCCTTCATGAAAGACAATCTTCAGGCCTTCAATGAGGCGGGGATTCAGGTGCCGGTCATCCTTGGTGGGGCGGCGCTGACCCCCCGATTCGTCAACAAGGATTGCCGCTCGGTCTACCGGGGTCAGGTGATCTACGGCCGTGATGCCTTCGCTGATCTACGTTTCATGGATGCACTGGTGGAGGCGAAAAAGCAAAACAACTGGAGCGATGCGGAAGGCTTCAGCGGCGAGATTCCGCCCGGACTTGGGCTGGAGCGTGCCGAAGACAGCGCCGATGACGCCACGGCAGCCGCCCCCGCCAGCGCAGATGGGGCACCAGCAACCCCCACATCACCAGCGGCGGCGGCGCCCAACGACAATCGCTCCGAGGCGGTTCCAGAGGAGCCCGCCATTCAGCCGCCGTTCCTCGGCAGTCGCGTGCTCGATGAGCAGGCGATTCCGCTGGCTGAGGTGTTCGCCTATCTGGATCGCAATGCCCTGTTCGCCGGCCAGTGGCAGTTGCGCAAGACGCAGCAACAGAGCCGTGACGACTACGAGCAGATGCTGGCGGCCAAGGCGGAACCGGTCTTGCAGCACTGGCTGCAGCGCTGCCTGGAGGAACAGTTGCTCACCCCGCGTGTGGCCTACGGCTACTTCCCCTGCGGCCGGCACGGCAACGCGCTGGTGGTGTTTGATCCGGGCGCCCCCGAGCGGGAACTGGGCCGTTTTGAGCTGCCGCGTCAGCGCGGCGGCAACCGCTATTGCGTCGCTGATTTCTACCGCGACCTCCACGACGGCCGGCCCACCGACGTGCTGCCGATGCAGGCCGTCACGATGGGGGAGAAGGCCACAGGCTTTGCGCGCGAGCTCTTCGGCGCCGATCGCTACACCGACTACCTCTATTTCCACGGCCTCGGGGTGCAGATGGCCGAAGCGCTGGCCGAGTGGACCCATGCGCGCATCCGCCGCGAACTGGGCTTTAGCGCCGAGGAACCCAGCGCCCTGCGCGATGTGCTCGCCCAGCGCTACCGCGGCAGCCGCTACTCCTTCGGCTACCCCGCCTGCCCCAACGTGGCCGATTCCCGTCCCCAGCTGCAGTGGCTGGAAGCGGGTCGCATCGGGCTGAGCATGGACGCCAGCGACCAGCTGGAGCCCGAGCAGAGCACCACCGCCCTGGTGGCCCTGCACAGCCAGGCCCGCTACTTCAGCGCCTGAGGCCAGCCCAGGGCGTTGGCAAGCTGGGGGATTAGCAAGCTGGGGGCGGTGGCAGGCTGGGGTCGCTCTCTTGCACTGCTGCCATGGCCATTGCCGGACCTGACGGAGTGGATGCGGCCATCGCCGCTGGACTCGACCTCGACGGCTCGCCGATTCCGGCGGACATGCTGAGCCTCTACCGCGAGGTGATGGCGCTGGAGGCCCAGCGGGCCCGCAGCGGCGTGAAGAAATCGATGCGTAACCGGGTGGTGAAAACCGGCGCCAAACATTTCGATCAGGCCAGCCTCGATGCCCGGCTCAAGGCCGCCGGCTGGGACGGCCTCAAGGAAAAGGAAATCGCCTTCTTCTACGGCTGAAGCGGCGGTGTTTGCAGCGGGGGCACCTGCCCCTGAGCCCAGAACGCAGAGTCCTGAACGAAGAAACCTGAGCGAAGAACCCTGGACGCAGGGCCAACGTTCAGTGCGGCGCCTGGATCAGAGATCTTCGAGAGTGTCGATCACCTCTTGTTGAAAGGCCTGGAGATCGGTCGAATCGCTCAGGTCGATTCCCTCACCGGCGGCGTTCTGGGTGAGCTCCTGGAAATGGAAGGCGCCTTCGCCGTGGGCAAGAAACTCCATTGCGGAGTTTTCACCGCTTTCCTTGAAGGCGTCGAGCAGCGCCATGAAGGCAGCATCTTCGGTGAAATCCCAGCTCATGAAGGGGGGTATCGCAAGGCGTAAGGGCGGCAGAAGGGAGCCTTCCAGCACCACTGCACAATGACCTTTAACGCCTGCCCCCCCGATTCCGTCAACCTCCCGGGGCCATTCCCGCCATTGGTCCTGCAGACTTCGGGGGCGATTTCAGCTTGAAACGTGGAACCGAGTTCTTCTTCAGCCCCAGTGGTGGCCCGCAATGTGCTCGGTGAGACGCTTGAGATCTGCGGATGCACACCGCTCACCGGTTGGTACCGCGATGGCTCCTGCCGCACCGACAGCAGCGACACGGGACGCCACAGCGTCTGCTGCGTGGTGAACGATGTCTTCCTGCGCTACAGCCGCTCCCGCGGCAACGACCTCTCCACACCGATGCCGGCCTACGGATTTCCCGGTCTGCAGCCCGGCAACCATTGGTGCATCTGCGCTGCCCGCTGGCTGGAGGCGTATCAGGACGGCGTGGCGCCACCGGTGCGTCTGGAAGCCACAGAAGCCTCCGCGCTTGAGGTGATCCCCCTGGAGCTGTTGCGGGAACTGGCCCACGTGGGCTGAGGGTGAGGCGTGTGGACAGGATCGGCCGCAGCACAACCCGCGCCACCGCCCTCGTTACCACCTTCGGGCCTCCTGGTCACACCCCGCCTTCACCACGGAATCGGGCTGCCGTCCCAGGCCAGGAAGCTGCCGCTTTGCTCCGGCCCCTGCAGCTCAAGCACGTCCAGCAGGTGATGGGCGGCCCGCTCGGGGCTGAACAGGCGCTCCGGCGGCACGCCACTGCGGAATGGGGCCGAGAGATCGGTGGCTGTAGTGCCGGGATGCAGCAGGGTCACGGTGGTGAGCGGCCGGCGGCGGCGCCACTCCAACGCCAGGCAACGCAGCAGCTGGTTCTGGGCGGCCTTGGCGCTGCGGTAGCCGTACCAGCCCCCCAGAGCGTTGTCGCCGATGCTGCCCACCCGTGCCGACAGGCTCGCGAACAGCGCCGGCTCTGTGGCCGGCAACAGCGGCTCCAGCGCCTGGGCCAGCAGGATCGGGCCGTAAGCATTCACCGCAAACAGCCGCTCGAGCGCGGCGCGGTTCAGCTGGCTGAGCCGCTTTTCCGGTTGCAGGGAAAGCCCGTCGTGCAACAGGCCAGCGGTGTTGATCACCAGGCGCAGCGTGCCGGCCTGCGCCTGCAGCGCGGCGGCAGCAGCGAGCAGGCTGCCGTCATCACAGAGGTCGAGTTGCAGGGCGCGCGCGCCCAGTTCCAGCTCTCCTGGCCGGGCAGGCCAGCCGCGGCGGCTGGCGCCCCACAGGCTCAGGCCGGGGGCGCGCTCAGCGAGGGCCTGCAGCAGCGCCCGGCCGATGCCGCCGGCACCCACCACCAAGGCGTGGCCGCTCCAGCTGCTGAGAGGCGGCCTGAACGGGAGCGGGGGCAACACCTGGGGCGAAGCGGAGGAGGGGATGTCGCATGATGGCGCGATGGCACTGAGGATCGCCGTTCTGGGGCAAGGGGCCTGGGGGCGCACCCTGGCCAGCGTGCTGCGCCAGCAGGGCCATGGGCTGGCGGTCTGGTCGCGCTCCCACGGCAGCGATCCCGCCGCCATGCTCCAGGAGCAAGACCTGGTGCTCTCCGCCGTGGCCATGGCCGGGGTGCCGGCATTGGCCCAGCACCTGAGCACCAGCTGGCCCGCGGCTGTGCCCCTGGTGAGCTGCAGCAAGGGCATCGACCTCCAGCAGCACTGCACGGCCAGCCAGTTGTGGCAGCAGGCCATTCCGTCGTTGGCGTGCCTGGTGCTGAGCGGGCCCAACCTGGCGGCTGAGCTGGATCAGGGCCTACCGGCGGCGAGCGTGCTGGCCTCCAGCCGCAAAGAGTTGGCCAGCGAGCTGCAACGCCAACTGAGCAGCCAGCGGTTGCGGCTCTACACCAACGAGGATCCGATCGGCACCGAACTGGCCGGTGCTCTCAAGAACGTGATGGCGGTGGCGGCCGGCATCTGTGATGGTCTCGGCCTCGGGGCCAACGCCAAGGCCTCCTTGCTCACCCGTGGACTGGCCGAAATGGGGCGGCTCAGCCAGCTGCTGGGAGGCGATCCCGCCACTCTCTACGGCCTGGCCGGCCTGGGGGACCTGCTGGCCACCGCCAACAGCCCACTGAGTCGCAACTATCGCTTCGGTTTGTATCTGGCCGAAGGCGTCTCCGCAGCGGCGGCCATCGCCCGCATCGGCGCCACGGTGGAGGGGCCCGCCACCGCCGAAGCGGCCTTGGTGCTGGCCCGCCTCCATGCCCTGCACCTGCCGATCTGTGAGCAGGTGGTGGGCCTGCAGCAGCAGCGCATCACCCCCCAGGAGGCGGTGCGGGCGCTGATGGAGCGCAATCTCCGCCAGGAGTGGGTGTGAGCCGCGGGGCAGCAGCCCTGGCCACGGCTACCAGCCACGGAACACAGCCACAGCAACAGACCACAGCCACAGAACACAGCCACAGACCACGTCAGCGCGACAACCAAAGGTTGCGGCTGTTGTCGGCGATGATCGCTCTTACGCATGGAGAGAAACGGTGATGAGCAGAGGGAAACGGCTGTGAACTGGCCCGCAGGTAAGCGGCTGGTGGTGCAGAGCACACGTGCCCTGCGTCCGTTGAAACACGGCATTTGGCGGCTCAGCCGGCGTGTGAAGCAGGCCCTCACCCCCCAACGCCGCACCACCTTGCTGCTCACCACCCCCTTGAGCGTGGTGGCCCTGGGCATTGGCTTCTATGCCCAGTCGTTCAGCCAATCCACGCCCGCCCTCAATGCGCAAGTGATGGAGGCGCTGCTGCCGGCGAGCACCACAGGCGAAGCCACCGAGCCGGCCAGCGAGGACAGCCGCCTGGGGGCGATCGAAGCGCGCCGCGCCCAGCAACCGCCCACCCCGGCAGTGCTGCCGGAAGCTCCCGCCTCCCTGGTGGAGCCGGCCGCCGGCCGACCCGTTCCTCTTGAGGTGAGGGTGGCCCTGCTGCGGCAGGCGGGCCAGCCCAGCTTTTCGGCCACCGGCCCCTGGTGGCTGCGCAATGGCTCCGGGCAGGTGCTGGCCCAGGGCCAGGCCCGCAGCCCCGTCGACCTCAGCGCCGGTGCCGGCGCCAACGATCTCTGGCTTGATACCACCCCCGGGGAGGCGTTGCTGGTGAACGGCCAGCCCTACAGCGGCCGCCTGCGGCTGTTGGCGGAGCGGGGAGGCATCACACCGATCAACCACCTGCCGCTGGAGGCCTACATCGCCTCGGTGGTCGGGGCCGAAATGCCCACGTCCTGGTCGATGGAGGCCCTCAAGGCGCAGGCAGTGGCGGCACGCTCCTATGCCCTGGCCCACATGGCCCGGCCCGCCCACAAGTTCTGGCACCTGGGCGACACCACCCGTTGGCAGGCCTACCGGGGTCTCACCACGGTGAACGGCCGCACCACCGAAGCGGCCGCCCGCACCAGTGGCCTGATCCTCAGCTACCAGGGCGGAATTGTGGAAAGCCTGTATGCGGCCAACAGCCAGATCACGCTGGAAGCCCACGGGCATCTGGGGGCCAGCATGAGCCAGGAAGGCGCCCAGCAGCTGGCGTTGGCGGGCCGGAAGTACAACGAGATCCTCGGCCACTACTACCGTGGGGCCTCGCTGGCACGCCTGCAGATCGGTGGAGCGAACTGAGCGCCTCTGGCGAACGGCCTTGCAGCAAAGCCAGGCCGCCCGCGAACGCGGTGCCCTGGTGCCGCTCGTCACCAAGCTGCTGCCGCCGGGAAGCTGGACGCCGTTCCAGTTGCGCCAGCTGGAAATCCCGGTACCGCGCCACCTGCGCAGCGGCGGCCCCCGGCCCAACCCCTTCCTCCCCTGGGAACAGCAGCTGGAGGTCGACCGCCTGGCGGGCAGCCATGCGGTAATTCTCAACAAGTACCCGGTGCAAGCCGGCCACCTGCTGCTGATCACCCAGGGCTGGGCACCCCAGAGCGGCTGGCTGGGAGCGTCCGACTGGCAAGCGGTGGCCCATGTCGATGCAGACACCACCGGCCTGTGGTTCTTCAACAGCAGCGGGCGTGCCGGCGCCAGCCAGCCCCACCGGCATCTGCAGCTGCTGCCGCGCCATCGCGACGAACCCAACTGCCCGCTGGAGCCAGCCCTACGCGCCCAGCTGCAGGCCGAGGCGCCGCCCTGGCCGTGGCGCTACCGGCTGAGCCGGCGCCCCGCTGGCGGCGAGTCCGCCGATCTGGCAGCGCTTTACCGGCGCCATGCATTGGAGCTTGGGCTCGGTGATCCGGCAGCGGGAGGAGAGCCAAGTCAGCCCTACAACCTGCTGTTCACCGCGTCCTGGTTTCTCACGATCCTGCGAACCCGGGAACATGCCGCCGGCTTCAGCCTCAATGCGCTCGGCTTCGCCGGCTATCTGCTGCTCACGGAGCAATCGGATCTGGCGTGGCTGAGCCGCCATGGACCGTGGGAGCTGCTCAGCGCCGTGGCGCCGGCCGCGGACCCTGGGGTGGCGCCCTCCAGCAGCGGCCTTGGAGGGTGACGGACACGGTGCCGTGCTGGCACCCCGTCGAAAAGTTCAGTGATTGCTCGGTTGCAGAAGGAGGGCACCAGGGATCTTTCTGGAAAAGGAGCCAGCGGGACATTCCGGTGGTTCTCCTTACAGCTTCTTTTCCATTCGTCTTTTCAGTTCATGACCTGCTCTCCACTGGCGGCCCGGCACTCCATCACCCCAGCAACCCCCCCTCCCAGCAGCAGCACCATCAGCAACGCTCCGGCCACCCGCCAACCTTCAACGCCCAGAAGCAAAGGAACGGCCAGCGCCACTGTGCGGCAGCGCAACCAGCGGGTAGAGGCCTACAGGGAGCTGGTGCGGCCGATCGCACTTCACTACGCCGGCCTTTGCCGGGAAGGGGCTGATGATCTGATCCAGGTGGGTCTGATGGGCCTGATCCGCGCCGCTGAGCGCTTCGACCCTTCCACCGGAACGCCCTTCTCCGCGTTTGCTCGTCAGCACGTCCGGGGGGCGATCCTCCACTACCTGCGGGATCAGGCCCCGGCCATCCGATTGCCGCGGCGGCAGCAGGAACTCCAAGACCGAGTGCGGCAGTTCAGCCGTGACTGGCAAACCCGCATCGGGCAACGCCCGAGCGAAGCGGAGCTTCGCTGTGGCCTGCAGCTCTCGGTGGCCCAGTGGTGCACCTTCGAACGTCTGGAGCAGCTGCGCCGCCTGGCCCCGCTCGAAGCCTCAATGGAGGGAATGCCGGCAGACGACGACGGCAGCGGTGACAGCGGTGGAGGTGATGGCGGTGGTGATGGCGGCGCTGCCGAGGCGATGGCCTTGCTGCCGCGGCTGGAGAGCCGGCAACGCCAGGTGGTGGAGCAAGTGGTGCTGGAAGGCCAGAGCCTGCGGGAGGCAGCCCGCCGGCTTCAGCTCAGCCCGATGACGGTGCACAGGGCCCTACGCAAGGGGCTGGAGCGCCTGCGGCAGGAACTCGACCGCGGCGTGCAGCAGGTCATTCCGCCAGCTGAGCCCCATCGCGCTGCATCTGCTTCTCCAGGGTGCTGATCGCCGCATTCACGGCCGCGAGCTGACGCTCCACCCCGTCGCGCCAATAGGCCAGCATGCGCATCTTGTGCTGCTGATGGCGGCGGCGCATCGCTTCAGGATCACCGCTGCTGGATCCGTAACAGGCAAAGGGCGGGAACATGGGAAAATGACACAGTGCCTGCAGGTTCTAGCCAGTGCTCTGGTGCCCATGCGTCCCCTGCCCCAGCCCTTGGTGAATTGGGTGTCCAATCGCCCAAACCAGTGGTAGGCACGGAGCACTCGCCCAACACGTCCACCCCAGACCGCCTCCGTTTTGCCGTTGTCCCCCCGCCAGATCAATCACATGGGACCCATGATTCCCACAAGGTTTCTTCGCCCCTGCCTGATGGTGATCGCCGCCACGCTTGTGCAGCAGGCGCCTGCCGCTCACGCCTACGTGGCCTTGATGGCCGGCCAGTCGGCCCGTCCGCTCAATGGCACCTTCAACACCGTGCCGGTGCTGCACTCCAACCAGCCGGAGGAGGTGTTTGGCCCGGGGATCTTGGTGAACACGGCGCCGGGCCGGGCCATCGCCACCGAAACGCGCCAATCCCTCAATAACGCCACTTACACCTTCAACGGTGATTTCGGCCTCCACGTCCACCACAAATATTTTCCTGAAAACGCCAGCCGGCTCGGCGGCCGCTATGTGCGCGGCAAGCTCACAATCGCCACGATCGTGATCAACCCGGGCTCGCGGCCGGTCACCTTGGAGATGGAGAGGGGCGCCATTCGCAACAGCTTTGAAGCGCCTTATCAAGGCAATCACCTGATGGGCGTCAAGCCGCTGGGCCGCCGTCCTTGGAACACAGGGCCCGGCGATGCCACCTCCGTGATCATGTTGCGGGGGGAGCTGGATCCCAAGATGCCAAACAATCTGGTGATCCCGCCTTACAGCCGTCGGGTGCTGTTTCATACCCGCTTGCCAGCGCGTGGCATCGCCAACGGCCTGCTGCGCGGCCGCAGTGACGGACCCTTCCAGATGGCTGTGGTGGCAGCGGAGGATCCTCAAACGGATGCGGATCTGTTTGCCGTACTGGATCACGGCATGCTCGCTCCAGGCCGCATTTATCTGAACATGCTCTCCAAGATCCAACGCGGACAGGTGTTCTCACGGGTCGGAGGTGTGGCCATCGGCGATGAGTATCAGGCAAGCCTTGTGCATGATCTGAGTACGGGCTCCTTGCATGTGCCATTCACCAGCACAAACCGGCACACCTTCGGCACGCGCGAAGTTCAGGTGAACCCGCTGGCCAGCCGCATGCTCGATTCCTCCCTCGACAACGTGGGCACCTATGGGGTGCGCTTCGATGTAGACCTGAATCTCAAAGGCAACGGGCCCTACGAGCTGGTGATGAGCCATCCCACCGCGAATGGCCGCCAGTTCACGGCCTTCCGCGGCTCGATCGGCATCCGAACCAAGGAGGGATACAACGACGTGCATGTGGGCATGCGGTCGGGCGAAAGCCTCTCGCTGGCCACGTTGAACCTCGTCCCTGGCGTCAACAACCCTGTACGGGTGAGCATGGTGTATCCAGCTGATGCCACCCCAGGACATGTGCTGAGCGTGGTGCCGAGCTACCAGCTGGCCCAGCTCAGGGAACGGGAAGAACGCATCGCCCTGGCCCGCGCCGCCTCCGCAGAAGCAGCCCGCCAACGAGCCATTCCGAAAGCTCCCCCCACCCTGGCGGCTCCAGCACCTGCTCGTCCGCCTGCAGGGCGGACCGCCACCACGCCACCACCCGCCCCTGCTGCGCGCCCCGCACCGTTGCCGCCGAGACCGGCCGCCGCCCCGAGATTCCTCCCCCCCCTGATGCCGGCCTGGATCCGACCCTTGCCCGCCATTCCCTTGCCGTTGCTCAATCAAGTCCCGGGTGAATCCTCCAGCGATGGCACTCAGACCGTGCTGCTTGGTCGCTATCGGGAAGCAGCCGAATCCCAACAGCGGTTCCTCAGGGAGATGATGGGTCGCTAGGTCCACTCCCCATCGGTTCCGACGTGCCCGAGCCGGTAAAGAAGGAGCGCAAGACTCTCTCGATGACACTGCCGGTCGAGCGGATCGCGCAGTTCAAACAACTCCAGCGGGAATGGGGCTTATCGACCCACGGGCAGGCCATGGAACGCCTGCTGGAGTTGTTGCTGCCAGACGCCTCCGAGCAGGACGCCGAAGACCCAGGCGCTGACGATCAAGAGGGTGAGGCACTGCACGAGCGTGGGGCACTGGTTCTGATGCCGCGCGGGGAAAGCACCCAACTGGTATTGACGGGAGAAAACAGTCTCACCGAAACCAGACTAGACCAGTCAGAAGACCCATTACAGGTCTCACCAGGCACAGATGAGACCGTTCCAGCCGGGCAACGCCGCACCCGAGCGCTTGTCGGCGCTGCTGGCTCCACCCCTGCCCTACCTCCTCGATCGGGCCGAGGCAGCAGCTCAGGGGCTGCCAGCAGCAGTGGCCTGGGAGCCGGAATCGATCTCCCAGGATTCGTTCAACAGAAATCAGCGCGGCTGCGGCAGAGCCTCCATCCACGCCCCAACACGCCTGAGCGGCCCAGCGATCTTGTGCCAGGAATCTCTGAACGAGATCTCAGCACTGCCTTGAATGCCGCCACCGACCACTGGGTCAGCCTCTACGGCACGGCCGCCAATGAGGCCGTGCTGGAAGCAGCAATGGTGTGGCTCGGGCAGGAGATCTGGCCCCAGTCCGACCAGGCGGAGGGACGGCCCTTCACCTGGTCGGCCCTTGAACACTGGATTGCAGAATGCGCGCCGAGCTGGTCTGCCGGCCCGCCCAGCTTTGAGCGGGTGATAGTGGCAGCTGGGCTGCTGGAAGATCCATTCAGCACGGCAACGCTGTGCGTGCGTCTGCCCACCTTGATTCGGCGGTTCGTGCATCGCTTCCGCCGCCGGCGCCAGGGCACCTCCTTCCAGACCCTGGAGCACACCATGACGCTGCAAGGAGCCCTGAAGGTGCTGGAGATTCCCTTCGTCGCCGGTGAACGGCTCACGCTGAAAAGGATCCGCGAGACCTATCGGGAACAGGCGCAATTGCACCATCCCGATTCCGGTGGCAGTGCCGACACGATGCGCCGCCTCAACGAGGCCTACCAATTGCTCAAGGAGCTCTACCGCAAATCCGGCTGAACACCCGCGTTGTCTCAGCTTGGAATGCTGAGCTTCCGGATGGGGAAGGGTGATGAGGAGAAGCAGGAGGTGAAAAAGGAGAAGCAGAAGCAGAAGCAGGAATTGCTTGAGTCCATCACACACGGCTCAACCTGACCCAGTTACTCACTCATCCCATAAGAGACGCAGATAGGGTCTGAGTTCAGGTCCCAAGCGTGATATGCGCGACTTCATCAATGGGCTGACCCTGCGCGCCTGCGCCCATCGATTGGCGTGTCTCTTGCCCGCCGACAGCCCTGTTCATCGGCCAATCACTAAATCCACCAATAAACACCAAGCACCTTGTCCATTGGCTAGCAACTGGCTTGTCCAACTGCTGGACCGGGACATACGATCAGCCCAGATGCCAGTCAGGGAGGGCACAGTGAATGCCAGAACTTATCTGCGTACCTGCTTCAGTCACAGGTACGCAGAACCTGGAAGCCGTCGAGCGGCTCTGGCGAGGAGGACTGTCAGCCGAGAACGAGAACGGCGGCGAGGGCCGAGCCAGAGACAACAGGAACGCTGAGCCGCCCGGGGTGGCCTGCAAGAACGTGCTCGCCACTACAAGAAGATCTGGATCGGTGCCTCCCCGCCTCCACCGGAACGCCCACCAGAGGAACCAAGTCCAAAAAGACAGGACCCACCAGCTCGACAAATGAAATCGCGAGAAAATCCCTTTCTCAGTCAACGAAGAAGAGTCGCACAGCTAGACCTGAAACAGGTCTTGTATGGGACTTTATAGACCGTATGTGTGTCTCACTTGGGATAGGCAGACCTGATTCGCGCCTCAGGCTGGATTCACTAGTCCTACTGAGCGTCTCGAATAGAACGTCCGGGATGTCCGCTGTTCTGCGCTGCACGGACGGAATCCGTTGATCGCCTCAGATGTGGGCGATTCAGGAGACAAGTCAAACGCGATGCGGTGTCCAAGTTGGGCACTAGAGCGTGGCGCTCATGGTCAGTTCTGAGACGTGTCACTGCAGTGGATCCTGC
>ERZ888423.913-NODE-913-length-28308-cov-22.460588_pt1 | contig 28308 bp, 26 predicted proteins | sample MGYA00520523_ERZ888423 | MGnify/ENA primary metagenome ERZ888423 (study PRJEB32303, sample SAMEA104408611) | aquatic metagenome | biome: Brackish water; feature: Pelagic; material: water | place: Baltic Sea | collected 2014-06-08T10:24:00 | depth 30,27 m ...
CGCTGACCTCAACACTGCCAGTGTTGCGCTCTCCCAGCTGAGCTATAGCCCCAAAATTGTTATAACTCATTGATCAAAATAGAGTTTTACCCATAAATAACCAACGAGAGGCGCATTCTAGTGATCGCCACCTCCCCTGTCAACCAGTGGCTATAGGAACGAGTCACAGATACCTTGAGGCTCGTTCGGCGATTGCTATGTTAAGCTACTTTGTGTTCGGACTACATCGATGGGGTGCCAGCCCGACCATTCAGTCAGAAGGAGAAGACAATGCTGGGTAAAATCGTTTTATGGTTTTCTGCTGTCATATTTGGCAGCTACGGCATCGTCTGCCTGATCTGGCCCGAACTCCCTGCAGAGTACGCTGGTTTAATGATTGACTCGGGTGACGCCTGGGTTGAAATCGCCGCAATGTATGGCGGTCTGCAAACGGCTTTTGGTGTGTTCTGTCTGCTGGGTGCGTTGCGCAGCGACCTCTACCGCCCTGCCCTAATTTCTATCGTATTATTAGTGGGAGGGCTTGCACTGGCGCGGCTGTATTCCACACTGATCGTTCCCGACCCTTTAGGCGATTACACCTATGGCGCCTTGGTGTTTGAGTTTACCACTGCAATACTGGCCGGATTGGCCTTGCGAAAAGCCTGACTTTTGCATCATAGCTGATCACTGTGGCGCTAGGCCCTAGGTACACAGCTCTGCCGCGCAAATAAACAGCCCTTCAGCGCTAGCGGTTACCTCGCCGTTGACGCGCATTTCCCCACGGCATAATTGCTTGCGCCCATCTTGGCGTACATTTTTTCCCCACAGCTCTATCGGTGTATTGAGTGGCGTCTTACGACGGTACTTAATAGTGAGGGTGCCCGTAAATCCTGCGGCACCGGATATAACATTCGACATCGCAAGAATTTCGTCGAAAACACCGGCGATAATACCGCCATGAACGCTGTCCGGAGGACCGGCATAGGTCGGCGAGAATATCGCCTCACCAAGAACCTCGTTTTCTCCCGCTTTCCATAGCTTGATGGGGGGCGCCATCGGATTCCTCCTACCACTGATTGGGCTATAGGGCATAATAGCCGTGAGGTCATCTTCCTGCCAGCCAAATTCGGGGACATCACTGCCGATTGAAATCGTAGACCAGCCCCCACCCTCCTCCAACCACGGTTTTAGTGCGCTGAGCGCGTCGCGTATATGCGTCTGTGCCACCAGCAGCGCTTCATCGGGGGCTCTGCTACACCGCAGATGATGGATAAGCTGGCTCACATCCTGATTGACCTCTTCGGCCAAACCGTCTTGCAGCGGCGCGTTCTCCTTCGACATGTCTATTCCTTGAGTCAGATTCTACCAACGCACATGATCGCGCATTGGCCCATCAGCGGCAATTGCGCAGGTGCATTGAATTGAACCCACAGGCGTATTGCGGGGTCAGACAACGAGACAATCACTAGAACTTTCGCTCCTCAGCCATTACTATTCGCGCTCAACAGGTAGAGGAGACAGGCTGTGCAAATTGGACCAGACGCCGTAGTGACATTTCATTACACCTTGCGTGACGAATCAGGTGTTGAACTAGAAAGCTCTCGTGGCGCCGATCCAGCAGCCTACCTGCATGGCGCCAATAATATTATTCCCGGACTGGAGTCCGCTATGGCCGGCCAGTCTGACGGCGACACTTTCACAGCGACGGTAAGCCCTGCGGACGGTTACGGTCTGCACAATCCCGAGAAGGTGCAGCGCGTACCAATAAAACATCTGTCCTTTAAAGGCAAGTTAAGCGCGGGCGACGTGGTGCAACTGAGCACCGATGACGGCATGCGAACTGTCACCGTCACAAAGGCCGGGCGGCACACCGCCGACATCGACACCAACCACCCTTTGGCGGGACAAACACTGGTGTTCGACATTGAAGTGTCGGAGGTGAGAAGCGCAACGGCAGAAGAACTGACGCACCGCCATGTCCACGGTCCCGGTGGACACCATCATTGACCTGTAATCTACAATCTTCGGTTGCCGCCACTGTCTCGGCGGTGATTGAAGATGTCGTAAGTCCTGCTATCGTCTAACGTTCTGCCAATGCCTGATATTCTTTTTCCAATTTTTTCGCTGACTTCTTAGACACGCCACCCAGCACTTCAATGGCATGACGAATACGTGCACGCGTCATATCCGGTCCCAACAATTCCATGGAATCGACGACAGAGAACGAGGCACTGGAACCGGCTATAGCGATAAATAACGGCGCCAAAAAATCTTTGACCTTTATCTCCAATGCATCCGCCAAAGCCTTTAGGTCATTCCATACGGCATCTCGCGTCCACTGATGCTGAGCTTCCAGTCGCCACAACGCAAACTGCAGGCCTTTGACAATAGCGTCTCGCTCACCCTTTACGCTCGCAAAGCTTTCTTCATTCAGTGACAACGACCCTGACACCAGAAAGCTAGCCAGGGGCGCAAAATCACTCAGCGTCTCCATACGCTTCTGTGCATGGGGCAACACCTTCATCAGGTTTTCACTGTTGTAAGCCCAATCCACCAAGCGCTGCGCCAGCTGCGCTTCACTGAGGTCTTCACGAATCCACATGCCGTTAAGCCAGCTGAGTTTTTCCACATCAAAAATCGGACCGCCAAGGGAGACCCGTTGGATGTCAAACTGTTCCACCATATCCTGCAGGGTGAACTTCTCGCGCTCGTCAGGCATGGACCAGCCCATACGCCCCAGATAATTCAGCAACGCCTCAGGCAGATAGCCCATGCGCTGATAGTAGAGAATACTGGTTGGATTCTTGCGCTTACTCAGCTTGGATTTATCCGGGTTACGCAGCAGCGGCAGATGACAGAGCTGCGGCATATCCCAGCCGAAATACTCATACAACAGCTTGTGCTTTGGCGCTGAGTTTATCCATTCCTCGCCGCGCAGCACATGGGTTATACCCATCAGATGGTCATCGACAACGTTGGCTAGATGGTAGGTTGGCATGCCGTCAGACTTCAATAATATCTGCGCATCGACCATGGCCCAGTCCATTTCAATGGTACCGCGCAGCATGTCATCGATGGTGCAGCTACCATCGTCCTCCGGCACAATCATGCGGATGACGTAAGCATCCCCCGCATTGTGGCGTTTTTGAATGTCTGATTCAGCCAGTTGCAGGTCAGAGGGCTTCAGTGCGGTGCTGTTTCCTGCGGCGCGACGCGCTTCGCGCAATTCGTTCAATTCAGCAGCCGTGCGATAGCACACAAAGGCTTTACCTTCTTCAACCAATTGCTGTGCATACTGCCCATAAAGCGCCATTCGTTCGCTCTGCCGGTAAGGCCCGCAATCACCCCCCACATCGGGGCCTTCGTCCCACTCGATACCGAGCCAGCGCAACGAATCGAGAATGGCCTGTTCCGATTCTGGTGTACTGCGAGCTTGGTCTGTATCTTCGATACGCAACAAAAACTGCCCACCGTGCGCACGGGCAAAACACATATTGAACAACGCAATGTAGGCGGTGCCGACGTGGGGGTCGCCGGTAGGCGATGGCGCAACACGGGTACGTACAGTCATGAGGTTCCGGGATATGGTAAACGTGACTGGCAATTATACGGTGGGGCTTGCGATCAGGTCCAATAGAACCATAGTGCAACAATACGCAGACTGTGATTGTGGAGCGCAAATAGCGCTAAACCATCGGTTGCACGAACGTTTCCCCGAATCCGCACCGCGTCCAACCGATGACTGAGCAAGTGTTTGGTAGTCGTTTCACCCAGAACCTAGCCAGCGAAGAACCCGCGGCGAGCCGACACCTCACCGATATTGCCCAACACAAGAAGACCTGGCCAGTTGACCCGATGATGCCCCAGTGTTCAATGCGAGCATTTCCCAGACCGAGCATGAACCACCTGAACGAGGAAATTGCCGTGCACTCACTTTATCTGTGAGGCATAGCTCATTACAATGCAGAGATGATGTCGCTAGCGAAAATTTTTTGCCTATTACTGGTAGGCGTGGTCCTAGGATGGTTGCTACATGATGCCATTCCGACAGGTAGCCTTGTACTGAATCCGGCATCATCGATATCGACAGCTGCCCCTGCACCGGCGATATTGCCCTCGCGATCTTTCAGCGCAAGCCCGCAGGCAGATTCTCCAAGCCTGCGAGAGCAACCCCCCTCCCAAGTGTCCGTACCTGCTGCGCCACCCAGTGCAGACCGTTTCCGCCAGTTGCTTGTGGAGCAAAAATTTGAAGTGGCCTTATCCTACTACGAACAGGCACTATCTCTGGACGACGCGTATCAGCTGGCGCTGAAGCCGATACTGGAACAATATTTGATGTTCTGTTTGGAACAGTGCAGCAACGGCGTATTTGTCGAGGTGGTGAATGTCTGGTTAGGCACTTACTATCAAGACATTCAGGTTTTATTGCTACTTGCTGAGCATCAGCGCTTACAGCACCAGCCTGAAGAGGCCGCCAGCACCCTCCAGTTGGCCGCCACTTATGCCTATCAGACCGAACACGAGGACGCTGTAAACGCCGCAGTGCTGCGCCTGGTCCAGGTCACGGATGACACTCTCTCTCGGCAGGAAAGCTGGGTTGAGCTACTGGGTTTCTATGAGTATCTGGAGACCATCGATCTCGGCACACGAGAGTTTCTATTACGCGAAGCGATTCTTTATCGAGTATTGGGCGAAACCCAGCGCAGTCAAAAATTGCTACTGACATTGCAGCAACGTGATAACAAGTCGAACACGGTTTGGACCGCAACGCTGGACCAAGAGTTGTCACGTATTTCGCCTCAGCTGGAAAAACCCGAAAGGCCTGGCCACGCTGTCGCGGTCACAAAGCGTGGCGATCATTTTCTAGTAGAGGTCACCTTGAATCGCATGAGCACTGTGAAATTACTGATCGACACCGGCGCTTCATTGACGACCCTTTCCCATAGCAGTTTTGTTGACCTTCCTCAGGCCAATTTCAATTACCGTGGCTCACGTATGTTCAACACTGCAGGCGGCCTGACGCGCGGGGATATCTATCGCGCGTCATCTATTGAGCTGGGTGAGATGCAACTTAATAATATTGATATCGCCGTAATCGACTACCCGTCAGCCTCCAATGTAGACGGCTTGCTAGGCATGAATGTACTTCGAAACTATCGCTTTGAAATCGACCAGGACGATAAACTGCTGCATTTACAGCCGCGTTAATCGCAACAAAAGTCGCCTGCCTGCTGCGCAATTGCCCAACTATCGCTCTGAGTTGGCTGCCCCGCGAGGTGCCGCCGCTTTGCGGGTGAAGGTTTCACCTTTATACTGAGTACTCACGCGAACATACAGCCAATTCTTGCCGCTAGATGATTGCGCGCAAGAAGTCCTGCGTGCAACCTGACCTCTATCGAATGAGGGGCCATTGCGAGGTACATGTCCAATGTCTGTCTCTGTTATGTCGATTGATTGTTTTAATGGAAACGGAATACCTTGAGAGATATTGATAATATACAATGAAATCAGGCAGTTATAACCACCGTTTTAGCATCGCGCCCATGATGGACTGGTCAGATCATAATTGCCGCTATTTCTGGCGACTGCTGACTAAACAAGCCCTACTGTATACGGAAATGGTCACCACCGGTGCGCTAATCCATGGTGACAGGAAGCGCTTCTTACACTTCAACCGTGAGGAACACCCAGTGGCGCTGCAATTGGGTGGCAGCGATCCGAAGGATCTCGCACGTTGTGCGCGATGGGCTCAGGAATGGGGCTACGATGAGGTCAACATCAATTGCGGCTGCCCTTCTGACCGCGTGCAGTCGGGCATGTTTGGCGCCTGCCTCATGGGCAAACCCGACCTCGTAGCAGATTGCGTCAAGGCCATGATGGACAGCTGCGACATTCCGGTAACCGTGAAGCACCGTATTGGTATCGACCATATGGAATCGTACGAACAGTTGTTGGCGTTTATTGAGCCCGTGGCGGCAGCGGGCTGTTCTGTGTTTATCGTTCATGCAAGAAAAGCCTGGCTACAGGGACTGTCTCCGAAGGAGAATCGCGAAATCCCTCCGCTCAACTATCCCTGGGTCTACCAATTGAAGAAGGACTTTCCGCATCTGACCATTGTGGTTAACGGCGGCATCCAGAGCATTAAGGATTGCCAGGACCATCTCGAACATGTGGACGGGGTGATGCTAGGCAGAGAGGCCTATCAGAACCCGTGGATGCTGGCACAGGTTGACGGAAAACTATTCGGGATAGACAGCCCACTAAAATCTCGAGATGATGTCATTGCAGAACTGCTGCCGTTCGCCGAGCAGCATCTTGCGCAAGGCGGACAACTTAACCATATTACCCGCCATATTCTTGGCCTCTATCAAGGCATTCCAGGTGCCCGCAAGTTCAGGCGACATCTGAGCGAAAATGCCTATAAAAAAGAGGCGGGAATTAGTATTTTAGCCGAGGCCTACGCACTGGTAAGTGATAACCATGACCAACAAACTTGAGCAACTAAAAGCCATAACCACGGTGGTCGCCGACACGGGGGACATCGATGCGATGCGCCGTTTTAAGCCTATTGACGCCACCACTAACCCCTCTTTACTGCTTAAAGCAGCCGCCCTACCCCGCTACAGGACCTTACTGGAGAATGCCAGAGTCTTTGCCTACGACCTGGGCGGCACAGAAGCAGAGCAACTGACTAACTGTAATGACCGCTTCGCGGTGGATGTCGGCTCGGAGATTCTTGGCATTATTCCTGGCCGTATTTCCACTGAAGTTGATGCTCGCCTGTCCTTCGATACCGACGCCTCTATCGAACGAGCCAAAAAGTTCATTGGCCTTTATGAAGAGGCTGGCTTCGGCCGTGATCGTATTCTGATCAAACTCGCGTCGACCTGGGAGGGTATCTGTGCCGCCAGACAACTCGAACTCGAGGGCATCAACTGCAATCTGACGCTGCTGTTCAGTTTTAGCCAAGCCGCTGCCTGCGCCGATGCCGGCGTCTTTCTAATTTCACCTTTTGTCGGTCGTATTCTTGATTGGTACAAGGCTAACACCAACATGGTGATTGAAAATGGATTAGAAGATCCAGGTGTGCAGTCTGTCACCAAGATCTACAACTACTACAAATGTCACAGCTATAAGACTGTGGTGATGGGGGCTAGTTTTCGCAACACCGGCGAAATTGAGGCACTGGCAGGCTGTGACCGCCTGACGATCAGTCCGGCACTCTTGGCAGAGCTGGAGGCCGATGAGGGTGATCTGCCGCAGCAGCTTTGCGCTGAAACCGCTCGTTCTGACGAAGACAAAACCAGCCTCACCGAGGCCGAATTCCGCTATGACATCAACGAGGATGCCATGACAACCGAGAAGCTGGCAGAGGGTATCAGAACCTTCGTCGCCGACCAGATAAAACTAGAACAGATAATAGGTGGAAAATGATTCGAACGCTAAAAGCACTGTTTGAAAGTCCCCAGAGTGAAAGCCGTGAATCCCTAGAGCCCGATCTGCGGCTGGCAGCCGCAGCTTTGCTGGTTGAAACCGCGCGAGCTGATTTTACGGAAGATGAAATCGAGCTCAACAGGCTGTCTCAACTACTTAAGACATCGCTTAAGTTAGAACAGGAGGAAGTTGATGCATTGGTACTGAATGCTAGGGAACGTGTCGAAGAGGCCACTTCACTCTACGAGCTCACCAAAGTCATCAACGATCACTGCAGCGCAGATCAAAAGTTACAACTGATTAGCGCTATGTGGGCTGTTGCCTATGCCGACGGTGATTTGAGCAAGTATGAGGAGCACCTTATTCGTCAAGTGGCAGATCTGACCTACGTCCCCCACGCAGACTATATTCACTGTAAACTTGCCGCGAACGGGTGAGTCAGTCGCGTTGCAGAGCAGTAAGTAAATCTTTGAACCGATGGCGGTTTTCATCAGAGAGACCCATTAAAATACAATGAGCCTCAATTACTTTTTGCTTCACTGACTCTTCGCTTCCCTGTACTCGCGGAATTTCTGTAATATCCGCAGGATTATTGCAGGCCTCTTCATGCAGCTCGAACAGACGATGAAAACCCATACTCTTCAGCAGACGATTAATGCCCGGCTCACATGAATATATGGCGGGCTTGAAGCCAAACTTTTCTTTAACTCTCAGCGCCAACTTGGCCAGCAAACCAAGCGTCGTACTGTCAATTCCCTGCGCCTCACACAGATCCACCCAGACGCTAACAAAATCAGGATCTGCAAAAATATGATCAAAAAAATCATCCATGCTGTTGCAGAGTGTCAAACGCACATCACCTACTAACCGAATGACATAAGAACCGTCGTGACTCGCTGCCAATATGCGCCCTTCTTGCATATCAGCCACCTTTGGTCACAAACAGCGCCGCGATGTCATCCGGCGCCTGCTCCACACGATCAAGACCTAAGTACGTCACTAGTTGCTCCGGTGAATCTGCCTTCTGTTCAAATACGTTTAGAAAATATTTTTCTTTTTCGATAAGGTTATCGGGTGGCAAAATCTCAAGGATTCCATCCGAGAAAACGCCAAGTGTAAAACTATCCGGGAGTTGCAGCAGGTGCTCTTCATACTCGACATCCTCCATCATGCCCACGGTGGAGCCTTCACCCTCGAGATAGCGTGCTCCAGCATCACACACTAGCACGGGCAATGGCAGATGCCCTGCAATACTGTAGCGCAACGTATTGGCGTCCATATCCAATAACCCCACTACCATGGTCGCGAACTTATCAAGCCCAAGGTCCAAGAGTTCCTTATTCGCGTGATGCAGCATAACAAGGGGATTCATAATGGCATCATCGTCGCGCCGCATATAATGCGATCGCTTACGCGCAAACAGATTTTTCAACAGCACCGTCGCAAAAGCAGACGAACTCCCATGGCCCGACACATCGGCCATAAAGAATATGACATGGCTTTTCCCGACTGTGAAGTAATCAGTAAAATCACCGCTGAGGTAGAGAGAAGGCATCACCGTATGACTAAAGACATAATCGTTGAGCGCCATCGGAGTCACAGGCAGCATACGCAGCTGAACCTGACGCCCTGCCTGCTGATCTTGCTCCAGAACTTTTACCGTGCCACGCAGTTCGATATTAGCGGCCTCCAGCCGTTCACGCGACACCTGCAAATCTCGGCGCATATTGCGCTCTCGCACACAGCGTTCAATGGATTTGACCAGTGACGATTTGTCTTCCACGGGGCGCAGAAAAAAATCACGCGCGCCTAATTTCAGGGCAGTCATGATTTTATCGACTTCGGCAACGTCACAGAACATGATCAAAGGGACCTGCACGTCCATCGCTCGCAACAAGTGTCGGGCATTGAACCAGGAAAAATCTTTGAGATCGAGCTCACACAAAATGACGTCTAGCTCGCTATCTTCGCCAAGCGTGTGCGCATAACTACTGACATCGGCAACCATCTGAACCTGAAAGCCGTTATCCGCGAGGAAGTCTGCCAGTGCTTCAGCGCGGGCAGGCTGGTCATCAATAATTAGGACTTTGCCGTTTGATACGATCATAGCTAGCTTTGATAGTAGATTCAGCGTGACACTACGCCCATCGTTGGATGCAGGCAATATAGGGGGTTGTGGATGTGGCAGGATTTTACACTTTTACTGCATTTTATCGCGGGTTTGACCCAGGCGGGGACGCCAGGCCGCAATCAAAAGTCTTCGTATTCGTCCCCTTCCTCAAATTCAGAGAAGGTATCCGTCACTTTACCACCCGTCACAAAGTACTCGCGTCGCTGCATATAGGCGTTTCGTATGAAAATATAGCGATCACCCGTAATCAGATCGTCGGCTTTGATGAGGTTCGCGCGAATATCAACCACTTCCAATGTCCAGAACAGATACGCGGTCTTCCAGTCCAGAAAGGCCGGGATTGAAGTATAGGTGTCAAAGAAAAAGCCCGTACCGCTGCGAATCGTTTTTGGCCCAATCAGGGGCAGCATGACAAAGGGGCCCTCTTCAAACCCCCATGTGTATAGGGTCTGGCCGAAGTCCGCAGGACTGGGCTCAATGCCCATCAGGGTAGCAACATCAAACAGACCTCCGAACCCCAGCGCCGTGTTCACCAAGAAGCGGCCCCCAGTTTGCAATGCATTTGTGGGGCGGCCCTGCATCAGAGAATTGAATACGGAATTGACTTCGTAAATATTAAGGATGAAGTTACTGACGCCGCGTTCAGCGGAGTCGGGCATCACAAACTTATAACCCCTCGCTATAGGCAACAGCGCATAGTTATCCAGAGTTTCGTTAAATGCGAATATGCGGCGATTCATTGGCTCCCAAGGATCGACATCGTTCACCGGTTCCATTCCCCAAGCGGAGAATCCGGCAAATGTCGTAAAAACGAGCAGTAGGTTGCGCAATAAGTTCATTCAGTGGCTGGCATATATCTCAAGGGTGAATGGTACGCGCAGGCAGTATGAGGATCAACCTCAGATTCTCGACAAATTCAGTGACTTGAAGCCAGCAGATCATTGGTGGTGGTATGGGTAGTACCCTCACCCTCTCCAGCGGGCCAGTGGGCTAAGGGCCAAGGGCTAAAGAAACGCAGGGACCATAGCCGTCTATCAATGAGGGTTTTTCTCCAGCCATCTGGCGACCAGGCTCCACTGCTCTGCCAATCGCTTCACTGATACGGCCTGCCGCGTACCGAGGTTTTGTGCGAACAAAGACACGCGAAACTCTTCCAGCATCCAGCGATACGTGGTGGCTTCGGTACTCATCAGCAATAACTGAGGATGCTCGGACTGCGCGCTAAGCAGTGGCTGCGTTAAATCCTGCAGGCTCACAGTATACGTCTGATCTTTGGGGTACTGGCCCGTCACACGCTCTATCCGTTGCAACACAGCTTTTACATAGCGAGGGTACTGAGCCAACCATTCAGCCGGAGTGTCGCGCTGGAATGGGCCGCCAAGTAAGTGCGATAGCTGAACCCTGACATCTTCGCGGGTATCGGGCCACTTGATTGAGCCCAGAGCAGTGAGCTTTTGACGCATGTCTGCCAGCAGCTTCAGTACCGTGAGAAGTGTCGTCTCCATTTCATTGGCCCGTCCTATCACCGCACCTTGACCGCCCGCTTCCAGCGTTTGAAACTCTGCCTCGGTGTAAGGTAGGTCTTTGTCTAAACTCATAGCCTGCAGGTAGGCACCGTCAATCAGATCTTCCACTAGCACGCTGCGGTCTAACTGCGCGCCAGCCAACACGAGGTTGAACGCGTTGCCGCGCAACAGCTGCTTGCGTAGGAACTTAACCTGCTGCGCCCCCTTGAGTCTCAACAAACGTAGTACGCCTAGTCGATGTTGAATCCTTGCCTCACGAGGGTAATCGCACAGCTCAATGGCCACCGTGTCCCCTCTGTCTACCAGTGCTGGGTAGGCAACAATATCAATACCGGCCTGACGAAAGCGCCACTCCTGTGGCACATCGCCAAAATCCCATCGCGTCATTCCCTCCCGCGCTGGGGAAGCCGCCTGATTGGCGCTAATACTTTGACGCGTATCTGAACGAAAGCGCTGCACCAACGCGCCCAGATCTCGGCCCTGCTCTAACAGGCGACCCTGCGCATCCACCACCCGCACATTCATAAGGTAGTAATCATCCAGCTTGTCGCGCGCCAAATCGCTGCGGTCGAGCGTGATGCCGCCCAAACCAGACAGACGACTGGCCAGGATAGTCAGCAAATCAACATTGTCTGGCTGCAGTTCCTCCAGTGCCCTGCCGACAAAATCCGGGGCGGGCACCAGATGTTTGCGCTGTTCCTTAGGGAGGCCTTTTACCAACTGGATACACTTTTCCCGCAACAGTCCCGGCACCAACCATTCAAATAGGTGACGCGGCGCACGATTAAGCAATGCGACCGGCACGGTTACCGACACCCCATCTGAGGCCTGCCCGGGCTCAAACTGGTAGCTAAGCTTTAAGTGCATATCCTCCCAAACCAGATGGTCAGGGAACTGCGCACTCACTTCGAGTCCAGGATCCCGCGCGATCACCACCTCACGTGTCATAGACAGTGTGTGATTCGCATCCGGATGACGCTTCAACCAGGATTGCAGGCTCGCGACCGTGTATATATCGCCGGGAAGGCGCTCGTTGTAAAAATCAAATAGTGCATGTTCGTCCACCAGAATATCACGCCGGCGCGTACGTGATTCCAGCTCTTCCAGTTCCTGAACAAGTCGCCGATTGTGTTTGAGAAACTTGGGGGGCTGGGGGAAATTCCATGCGATTAGGCCTTCGCGAATCAGGAGTTCCCGACACTCCGCTGGCGCCAACGGCCCGTAATGCACCACCCGTTTGTCCGCTAATGTAAGGCCATACAAACTGACGCGCTCGTAGGCCACCACCTGTCCCCGTCGAGATTGCCAGCGAGGCTGGTAGTAGTGCAGCTTCAGTAGATCCGGATTGATGTTCAGGGCCCAGGCCGGATCAATGGCTGCTACATCACGAGCAAATACCCGGGAGGTTTCGACAATCTCCGCCGCGACCAACCACTTGGGCGATTTACGTGCCTGCGAGGAGCCGGGAAAAATCTGTAGCTTACGATTGCGACTGCCGAGATAATCTCGCCCTTCATCATGCTGAGCAATATTCGTGAGAAGTCCACTCAGCAAAGCGGTATGGACACCTTGGTAATTTTCTTCTTCGGGTAAGCCTGAGTCCGATTTCAGCGACTGTTGACGACATGCGATGCTGAGCTGGGTATGAATATCACGCCAGTCCCGCATTCGCAGAAAAGACAGGAACTCTCGCTGGCACAGTTTGCGTAACTGATTCTGGCTCAAGGTCTGACGCTGTTCTTCATAGTAGCGCCAGAGATTGAGCCGAGCCATAAAGTCCGAACGCGGATGGCGAAAGCGGGCGTGCATCTGATCGGCCTGCTGTTGCTTTTCCGGCGGGCGATCGCGAGGGTCCTGCGCTGCTAAAGCACTTGCTATCACCAAGATTTCTTCGAGACAGCCCTGCTCAGCGGCGGCCAGCACCATACGCGCCAACCGAGGGTCCACCGGCAATCGCGCCATGCGCTTGCCTAAATCATTCAGCACGCCCGCAGAACTGACCGCGCCCAGTTCTTCGAGCAACTTATAGCCATCTCGCACCATGCGCGAGTCCGGTGGATCAATAAACGGAAATTGTTCTACGTCTCCGAGGCCCAAGGTCAGCATTTGCAATACCACGGCAGCCAAATTAGTGCGCTGGATTTCTGGGTCGGTAAACTCCGGACGACCGAGATAGTCCTCCTCACTGTAAAGACGAATACACACACCTGGACCAACGCGCCCACATCGGCCCTGCCGCTGGTTAGCACTCGCCTGAGAAATAGGCTCCACAGGCAGACGTTGTAGTTTGGTACGGTGGCTATAGCGACTAATGCGCGCCTCCCCGGGATCGATCACATAGCGGATACCGGGAACGGTCAATGAGGTCTCTGCCACGTTGGTGGCCAGCACCACCCTGATGCCGGCCTGGCGCCGGGAATTGTCAAACACCCTGTTTTGTTCCGCCTGGCTGAGCCTAGCGTATAACGGGAGTACATCCACTGTCGTTTGGTGACGCAGCGCTCGCGCCAGTTCGCGTATATCTCGCTCGCCAGGCAGGAACACCAGAATATCACCGCGCGGACCAAACTGACCTGCGTCAACCTCCTCCACCAATGAGGCGACCTGTGCTTCGACGCCGTCGTTTTCCGCGCCGTCGCGGCCTCTATAGACGGTTTCCACGGGAAAAGAGCGACCCGAAACTTCTATAATCGGTGCATTATCAAAGTGTTGAGAAAATCGCTCTAGGTCGATAGTGGCAGAGGTGACAATAAGCTTGAGATCCGGCCGTTGCGGTAGGATGCGTTTGAGATATCCCAGCAGGAAGTCGATATTAAGACTGCGTTCGTGAGCCTCGTCGATAATCAGCGTATCGTATTTTCGCAGCAGCCTGTCACGGCGCATCTCTGCCAATAAGATACCGTCGGTCATCAGCTTTATGGCCGTGTTCTCTGAAACCTGATCATTGAAACGCACCTGATAGCCCACCAGATCGCCCAACTCCGTCCCTAACTCCTGCGCGATGCGTCCTGCAACCGTTCTTGCCGCCAATCGACGTGGCTGGGTGTGCCCAATGAGCTTCGTATCGCCACGGCCCATTTCCAGACAGATTTTAGGCAGCTGAGTGGTTTTACCAGAACCCGTCTCCCCGGCGATAATCACAACTTGGTGCTCTGCGATCGCACGGGCAATCTCGCCGCGGCTGGCAGCAATCGGAAGGTCTTCCGGATAAGTGATGTCCGGGACGCACCTTTCGCGTCCGGTAATGTCCTGCATACACCATTTCTGCCAATCAAGTTTTTCACACTGCGATGCGAAAAAGTAGGTTATCATTCAAGCGATTTACTATATTACGAGCCGCAATACATGCCAAAAATCAACAACTATACTTACGACGAGATCACCATAGGGCAAACCGCGACGTATTCCAAGCTGATAGAGGAGCGGGACGTCCAGCTTTTCGCGGCGGTATCTGGCGACGTCAACCCGGTACACCTCGATGCAGCGTTTGCGGCCACGACACAATTCAAAAGCTGTATCGCTCACGGCATGTTAAGCGGCGCTATTATTTCGGCAGCAATCGCCATGGAACTACCGGGGCCCGGCACCATCTATCTGGGTCAATCCCTGCGCTTTCGCCTCCCGGTAAAACTGGGGGACACCATCACCGTTAACTTGAAAGTCATCGACAAAACAGACAAGCGCAAGTTTGTGACCCTCGATTGTAACGTCTTTAACCAAAATGAACAGTTGGTAGTTACCGGCACTGCCGAGGTCATGGCCCCCAAAGAGAAACTGGTATTGGAGAGGCCCACTCTGCCGACAGTACGCATCGGCGACTAATTTTCTTCGTCCGCCCCCGCATTCGTCTTGCTGCCCATAAACTGCTCCGGGTTGAGGTACATCAACTGCAGAGTCGTCCCTCCTCCCTCCTGACCCGTGTCTGCAGCTAGCACCATCACATTGGGTTTGTCGTCTTCATGCGTAACAGCGGTGATCCCAAAAATCATGGCGTTGCCACCATTCAGAGCATTAAACACCCTGAGTTCTTTTTCCTCACTGAGCGCCTTGGAAATATTGCCTATCAAAGTGGTTAGACTGGCACGAAAAGCTCCGTAATTGAGGCTGCCATGATACTCGCCATGTGCCAGAGACAAATCGAAACGGGCGATCGAATCATCGGCCAATTTCACACTCGTCAGGTGCACAATACTGCCCTGAGCGATCTCGTTATACAATTTTTTAGCCTCGGTGCGTGCGGCCTCGACAAAGGCTGTATGCAATAAATTGACCGCCACCAAGAGAAATTTTTCCTGGGGCATAGCCTGAATTTGAGCGCTCGTCATAGCAACCTCGAGTGTTAAAGAGGTGTCAGTTTAATACCCGCAGATGCTGTGATCAACGAATTCAAGCACAGTAAACGACAGTTATCGTCATCAACAGATGGCCAACATGTAATACAGGCCTCAATAAAAGGCAGCAAGTTAGTTTGCCGGCCGCCTGATCTGCTATTATTCATGACCAACTCCTGCGAATTCGCGCAGGACACATCAGCTGTGTTATTCATGCATTATCGAACCGACAACCACAACGACTCACACAAACCCACTAGCAGTGACACAGTGCTATGCGCGTTCGCATAAAGACTGCAGCGCAATGAATCGCGATAATTCGCCCTGGCGAGGCGTCACGCCAGCCGCTTTGCATTGGAGCGAGAGCGGATCACCCCTGTCTGACACTTTCGACGACATATACTATTCGCAAGATAATGGCGTGGATGAAAGTCGGCATGTTTATCTACAGGGCAATGGACTTCCTCAACGGTGGCAACGCCACCCAAGGGATCACTTTTGTATTGGTGAGACAGGATTCGGTACCGGCCTCAATTTTCTGGTGACCTGGCAAGCCTGGCGAGAATCACCGGAACCACGCCCCGACTTACATTACCTCTCGATCGAAAAGCACCCGCTCACGAGACAGGATCTCGCCAGAGCCCTAAATGGCTGGCCGGCTCTCGCAACATTGGCCCAACCCCTGTTGGCCGCCTATCCAGCTCTGCTGGCCGGACAGCATAGAGTGCTGCTAGACGATGGTCGGGTGAGACTGGATCTGTGGTGGGAGGATGCCGCTAGCGCTCTTCCAGATCTGGCCAGTCGTGCACAACCGTTAGTCGATGCATGGTATCTAGACGGGTTTTCGCCCTCATGCAACCCCAGCATGTGGACCACGCAACTATTACAGGCAGCGGCGACTCTGTGTCGGCCCGGGGCCAGTTTTGGGACATTCACTGCGGCAGGAGACGTTCGTCGCAAGCTCACCGATGCCGGGTTCACGGTGGACAAGGTGGCCGGCTACGGGCGCAAACGAGACTGTTTGCGTGGCGTAATAGACGTGAAAGCGGCATTGCCATCAGACACCAAGCGCTCGCCCTGGGACATTCCTGACAAAACACTGGTGCGACCGAAACACGTTATCGTACTCGGTGGTGGATTGGCCGGCTGTGCAACGGCAGCTGCATTGGCGAGGCGTGGAATGTCCGTCACGCTGCTAGAACGGAGCACACTGGCCGGCGCAGGATCCGGTAATGATCAGGGTGTTTTATATACCCGACTATCCCGTAAACATTCCGCTCTGGCGGACTTCGCCTTGCAAAGTTTTCAATTTGCTTCGACGTTTTATCGTCGCATGTTTTTAATGGGAGAACTCATACCGCAGCGCGATGGAGACCTCTGTGGCAGCTTTCAACAAAGTGACGATGCAAAAGAGATGGCAGCACTGAGTGACGCACTGACAGGACTGGAAGAACTGGCGCAGATACTGGACGCTACCGAGGCGAGCGGCCTGTTAGGCATTGATCAGCCGAGTGCAGGCTACTGGTATCCTGGTTCTGGCTGGCTGCGTCCGGGCGCCGTGTGCAGGTCCCTGCTTATGCACGACAATATTAAGGTAATGGAGAATTGTGGTGAAGTCACATTGCACCCCGAAGGAGACCAGTGGCTGGCGTTAGCCAAAGGGCAAACGCTTGCCAGTGCCAGTTGCGCTGTCGTGGCTGCCGGCACAGAGACAACCTCAATGCCACAGCTTAATTGGCTGCCCTTGCAAACCATTAGAGGGCAGATTACTCAGCTGCCGACAGCGCGAGCTTTTAGCACTTTGCGCGCCGTTCTGTGCCATCAAGGCTATATCGCGCCTGCCTGGGAAGGCACCCACAGTATTGGCGCGACGTTTAATATTGGCGACGACGATCCTGCGCTGCGCACCAGCGACCATAGCGACAACCTAGCCAAGCTGGCCGATGCTGTGCCGAGCTGTCGAGACGAGTTGCAGTCATTTGATACAGGCGCATTGAAAGGCCGCGTTGGATTTCGCTGCGCCAGTCCTGACTACCTACCGACTGTCGGCCCAGCACCCGATGCAGACCAGTTCCTCAACGATTTTGGCGCCCTGCGAAAAAATGCCAAGCATCTTATCGAAAGGCGGGGAAGCTATTTACCGGGCCTCTATCTCAACGCTGCACATGGCTCACGAGGATTGACCTCCACACCGATTGCAGCAGAACTATTAGCCAGTATGATCTGTCAAGAACCACTTCCTTTCAGCCGAACACTGTCTCGTGCACTCTCGCCCGCGCGTTTTATTATTCGTGACCTTTCACGTAATCGGATATAACGATGAGACAGCTGCGTATAATATTTTTTCTCATCGCCTACCTCCCCATGACGGCTTGGTCTCTGCAGCACTATACGGTGCGGGTCATCGACCAAAAACCTCAGCCACGGGAGAATTTCGTACAAGGACTGGAAATTCTTGATGGCTACCTTTACGTCAGTACAGGCAACTATGGCGCGTCTCATTTGCTACGTTACCGTTTCGACGATGGCACATTGGACGAGAGCCGAAAACTGGATGTGCGAATTTTCGCCGAGGGCCTCACGGTACTTGGCGACAACATTTACCAGCTTTCCTGGCAGAATAAGGTCATGTTGGTTTATCGTAAATCCGACCTTACGCTGCTGCGTACGCTTCCTCTCAAAGGCGAGGGCTGGGGGCTCACGCATAACCGTACAGAATTGATTTACGGCGACGGCAGTGACAATCTGTACTTTATGTCACCAGACACGGCACGTATCACGCGTACCATCGCGGTAACACAGCAGGGCCAACCGGTTAAACGACTCAACGAACTTGAATGGGTAGACGGATCTATCTGGGCCAACGTCTGGCAAAGCAATCGCATCGTGGTTATCAACCCTGCCAACGGTGAGGTCACGGCCAGTATCGATCTACAGGGGTTACTTCCTCCCCAAGAGTACCGCCAGAGTACCGATGTACTCAATGGCATCGCGCGAGACCCAGCCGACGGCTCTATCTGGGTCACAGGAAAGCGCTGGCCCTGGCTCTACCAGATTGAGCTAGTGCCAGCAGTTGATGGCCGAGAAACACAGAAAAACACCAGCGATTCGCGCTAGAATAGCGCCCCTTACTATTTCCAACGCCTACAGAGATTCACTATGAGTAATAGCAACACCTCGTTTTCCAGCGCCCACCCCGCCTTCGAGGCCATCAGGCAACAAACCATCGAGTCTCTCAATATTCGAGTGGAACACTACGAACACAAGAAAACCGGCGCCGTGCACTACCACCTCGCCTCAGACAATACCGAAAACGTCTTTCTTGTCGCCTTGCGTACTGTTCCCCACGACTCAACGGGCGTTGCACATATTCTGGAACACACGGCGTTGTGCGGCAGTGAGCACTATCCGGTGCGCGATCCATTCTTCATGATGCTTCGTCGCTCGCTGAATACTTTTATGAACGCATTTACCAGCTCTGACTGGACCGCCTACCCCTTCGCCAGTCAGAACCGTAAGGATTTCAATAATCTGCTGCAGGTCTATCTTGATGCGGTATTTTTCTCTCGATTAGATCCGCTGGATTTTGCGCAGGAAGGACACCGAGTAGAATTTTCTGAACCGGAAAACCCCGACAGTGATTTAGTCTTTAAGGGAGTCGTGTTCAACGAAATGAAAGGCGCGATGAGTTCCATTAGCAGTACGCTGTGGAGCACACTGTGCGAAAACCTTTTCCCGACCAGCACCTACCACTACAACAGTGGCGGCGATCCACAGCATATTCCAGATCTGACTTACGCACAATTGCAGGCGTTCTACCGCAGCCACTATCACCCTACCAATGCTATTTTTATGACGTTTGGCGATATTGAGGCAAGTGAGCACCAGAGCGTGTTTGAAGAAAAAGCACTGTGCCATTTTGAAAAATTATCGGAAAAAATTCAGGTCCAACCCGAACAGCGCCTATTAAAGCCGCAACGTGTGCAAAGCCCCTACATTTTCGACGAAAATGACACCACAGATCACAAAACACACCTGGTTATAGGCTGGATGCTGGGAGAAAGCTCAGATCTGAAGCAGCTGCTGGAAGCGCAGTTGCTATCCAGCGTGCTGCTAGACAACAGCGCGTCTCCTTTGCAACACGCGCTGGAAACCACTGAGCTGGGCCGCGCACCATCGCCCTTGTGCGGCCTGGAAGACTCCATGCGCGAACTGGTGTTCAGTTGCGGCATTGAAGGCAGTGAAGCGGAACACGCCGATGCCCTCGAAGACATGGTGCTGGCTGTATTAGAGCGAGTCGCTCTCGAGGGTGTCAGCCAACAGCGTCTCGAGGCGGTGCTCCATCAGCTGGAACTACACCAGCGCGAAGTGACGGGTGACGGGTACCCCTTCGGTCTACAACTTATTTTACAGGCACTGGGCTGCGCCACACATTACAGCGATCCCATCGCGGTGCTCAACCTGGAGCCGGTGATTGTTGAGCTGCAGCAGAAAATTCAGGATCCGGATTATATCCGCCAACTTGCACGCCGACTATTGCTGGACAACCCGCATCGCGTGACGCTCGTTATGACACCGGATACGGAGCTGTCAGCCCACCGGCTGGCACAGGAAACAGCACGCTTAGCCGACATCAAAGCTGCAATGAGCGACGCGCAGCGCAGCGCTACCGTGCAGCTGGCAGCGGACCTGAGTGCCCGTCAAGCGCAGGTCGACGATGACAGTATTCTCCCGAAAGTCGAGCTGAGCGACGTGCCCGCCACGCTCCCCGAACCTACATTTACAAAGACTGAGCTGCACGGCATGCCATTTACCACGTATGGCCAGGGCACTAACGGTATCGTCTACCAACAGGGCACTGCCCCCCTGCCCGCCCTAAGTGAGGAACAATTACAGATACTGCCCTTGTACACCAACATCCTGACGGATGTGGGGCTGGGAGACCAATCCTATATGGATGTACAAGAGCGTCAGGCAGCGACCGTAGGCTCGATAGCGGGCTTTGTCTCCATGCGTGGACATGCCGATGATGAACAGCGCGTTAGCGCAAATTTCACCCTCTCTTCTAAAGCACTACTGCGCAACGCTCGCGATCAAGCGCAGCTGATGAGCGACACCTTACATCGGGTAAAATTCTCCGAAACCAGCAGAATTCGCGATCTAGTCAATCAACAGCGCGCACGGCGTGATCAGTCGATCACCGGCAGTGGACACAGTCTAGCAATGGCGGCGGCCTCCGCCGGTATGAGCCCACTGGCTAGCATGCATCACCACCAATCAGGCTTAGCAGGCATCCGCCAGCTGCGTATTCTTGATGACAGTCTAGCAGACGATACGCGGCTCGAAGCCTTTGCTCTGGAAGTCAAAAAACTCCATGAAACCCTTATCAGTACTCCTATGCAATTTCTTGTAATAGCTGAAGATCATAAGGTTACGGACGTTGCTCGCGACATCAGCACCCTATGGTCACAGGTCAGCACTGGAGAGGACCGTCCGCGCTTTCAGATGACCCCTATCCGCGAGCAACGCGGCGAAATATGGCTAACGAATACGCAGGTAAACTTCTGCGCGCGCGCCTATCCCACAGTGACAGAACAGCATCCTGACGCGGCAGCCCTAACCGTACTGGGGGGATTTTTACGCAACGGATTTCTGCACCGTGCAATACGCGAACAAGGTGGCGCTTACGGCGGTGGCGCCTCACATGATTCGGGCATTGCAGCCTTTCGGTTCTACTCCTACAGGGATCCGCGCCTTGTCGAGACGCTGCAAGACTTTGACGCATCAGTATCTTGGTTATTGGACACACCTCATGATGGTCGGTCACTCGAAGAAGCGATCCTCGGTGTCATCGGCAGCATGGACAAGCCAGGGTCGCCGGCAGGAGAAGCCAAACAGCACTTCCATAACCGCTTGTTCGGCCGCAACCATGAAACACGCGAAAGGTTTCGCGAAAACATATTGGGCGTCAGTCTGGATGACTTGCGCCGAGTCACAGAAACCTATCTCAAACCCGATCTGGCGAGTACCGCGATTGTCACAAACTCTGGACAGCTAGAGGCTACGGCATCGCTAAGAGAGGAGTTGAATCTAACCGTGCAGGAGCTGTAGAGTCTCTGACGTGCCGCTATGTGAACAAGCCAATGGTAAGAAACTTTAAGGAAGTGTGGCTGCTCGCTGCGATCAATGCTATTGCCATGTGCAGTGTGCCTATGATGATGCTGATCGGCAGCATAATAGGCGCAGAGCTGGCACCGGACGAAGAGTGGGCAACCTTGCCCATTGCAATGATGGTCATCGGCACCGCACTCGGGGTAATACCGGCAACGCGCAGCATGCAACACTTGGGCAGAAAGCGGGCCTTACTACTGTTCGTGCTACTGGGCATATGCGCCTGCCTCACTCTGGGCGAATCAATGGTTCGCAGTAGCTTTTCCTTATTCTGTTTTGGCGCTGGCGTGCTCGGTGCCACGATCGCCGCGCTACAACAAATTCGCTTCGCGGCCATGGAATGCGTACCGCAGACAGATGGCCCGACCGCCGCATCCATCATTATGTGCGCTGGTATTGTGGCAGCGTTTCTCGGACCTGAGTTGGCACTGGCGGGGCAGCATTTAACATCGGTTGACTACCAGGGGTCCTTCTGGCTTGGTGCCGGCTGTCTATTGGCTGGCGGAATTCTGCTGCTTTTTTACGTACCGGCTGCACAGCACCGAACACATTCCACTTCGGGAGGTCGCTCTACTCTGGCGCTATTACGCAGCCCCACCCTCTTGCTTGCCATTATTGCGGGCGCCAGCGCCTTCATGGTGATGTCATTTGTAATGACAGCAACACCCATCAGCATGTATTTACATCAGGGGTATAGCCTGACTGACACCAAGTGGGTCATTCAATCGCATATTGCGGCGATGTACCTGCCATCACTGTTTACACCTTGGCTGTTTCGCTTACTTAATATCCGCGGACTTATGCTGGCTGGCCTGGCCTGCTACTGCATAACAATAGTGATCGGCTTGGTGGATGCGTCGGTGATGGGCTATTGGGGACAATTAGTGCTGTTAGGCATTGGCTGGAACTTCCTGTTTGTATCTGGCACCGCACTGTTACCGATGGCCTATAAGGATGGCGAGCAGTTCAGGGCTCAGGCGCTGAATGATACTGTAATTTTTTCAAGTCAGGCCATCGCCTCTCTTTGTGCGGGTCTGGCGATCAGCACGGTGAGTTGGCATGCGCTGCTTTTGTTGTGCTTGCTGCCGATGGGGATTCTGTTTGCCCTGCTTGCATGGCAGCGTGTTGTACCGAAAAGAGTCTCAGGTCAAATTTAACAGCAACGCTAGCGCCTAAAGTGACTAGACCGGCGCAACATTAAGCATAGCTTGTGGGTAACGCCTGGTTTAGGATGTTTCCAATGTTGCTGAGATACTGGATATAGACCACCGTGGTAAAAAAACATTGGTGCTATGGCAATACACTACCTATACTTCAGTAGTGTTTTAGTGAAATCCGTCTCCAAATAGACGGCTCAGGCGTGCAGTGCTCAGTCTGCTGAGAGCGAGCCGAAAAGACTCATGAAGCAAGAATCACTTGGCCGCTACCAGATACCACACACGGAGAAAAATATGAATAAAGTCCCCAAGATTGTGGTGGCATTACTAGCCAGCCTATTTGTGACGACCGCATTTTCCCAGCCAGATGAGCCTGCCATCGACCCAGGGGCGATAGCAGCACTGGAAAAAATGGGGGGGTACCTGCGGACATTAAAGGCATTTCGCGTTCAGGCAATCACCACCAACGACACCGTGCTGGAAGACGGGCAGAAAATTCAACATGAGGGCACTGCAGATATCTTGGCCAACGTACCAAAGGGGTTGAGAATCCATACAGACAACGATCGCCATGAACGTTTGTTCTTATATGATGGAAAAGCATTTACCTTGTGGGGCCAGCGCATGGACTACTATGCGACGGTAGATGCTCCAGACACCATTGGCAAGCTGGCAGACATGCTTGAAGAAAAGTATGGCATGGACCTGCCCGAGATCGATCTTTTTCGCTGGGGCACAGCTAAGATGGATACGACAGCCATAATCGGCGCAATGGATGTCGGTCCGGCTGTCATTAACGGCACCACCTGCCAGCATTACGCATTTCGGCAGGATGATATCGACTGGCAAATATGGATTCAAAAAGGTGATTATCCGCTGCCACGCAAGGTGGTTATCACGACCAAGACTGACGATGCCAGACCACAACACACCGCGGAGTATCAGTGGGATCTTGCACCCTCTTTCAACGATGCTGCATTCACTTTCGATCCGCCTAAGGGCGCACTTCGAGTCGTCCTGGAAGATACGCTTTCCAGTGACGATGCGAACGAATAGGAGACTTGATTATGAAGCGTATATTTTTGGCATTTCTTTCTGTGTCTCTGTTGGTTTTTATTGTTGCGGAGGTGAACGCTCGGGGAAGGGGGGGCGGTGGTCATCATGAGCGCTCCCAAGCGCGCTCCAGCATCAACTCCGGTCATCACTCAAATCACAGCAACGCGTATCGCAACAACGGTAATCGCAATGTAAACATCAATAGCAACCGAAACGTCAATGTGAATGTTAACAATCGTGGTTATCATCACGGCTGTTGTTACCATGATGACTATCACCCCCTTGCGATAGCAGCGGCCGTGACCGCAACCGCCATTGTAGTCGGTTCAATAGTGCATTCACTGCCGCCGTCTTGCCAGACGGTGATTTCGAATGGCTTTGCGTATCAGCAATGTGGTGATACCTGGTATCAGCCTCAGATATCGGGGTCATCGACTACCTATATAGTGGTCAATGCGCCCTAGCCTGCTTTAATTGTTTGATATATTGCCCCGTGGATACACAGCCTAAAGCAAGCCACTTCATTCATGGTGCTTACGTCGAAGACAATAATGGCACACCCATTGATGTGATCTATCCGGCTACTGGCGCGGTTATCGGGCGAGTATATTCCGCGACGCCTGAGATTATTGAGCAAGCCATAGTCAGCGCTAAGAGTGCACAAAGCGCTTGGGCGAAATTATCTGGAACAGAGCGCGGACGTATTTTGCTGCGTGCAGCCGACATTATTCGCCAGCGTAATTACGATTTATCTGTTTTGGAAACCTACGACACGGGAAAACCTTTATCTGAGACGCTCTGCGCTGACGCAACCAGTGCTGCAGATGCTTTAGAGTATTTTGGGGGCTTAGCCGGATCCTTAACAGGGGAGCACATCCCCTTGGCCGATGGTAATTGGGCCTACACCCGCCGCGAAGCACTCGGCTTGTGTGTGGGCATTGGGGCGTGGAACTACCCGACGCAAATTGCTTGCTGGAAGGCAGCGCCCGCTCTCGCTTGCGGGAATGCCATGATATTCAAGCCCTCTGAAACCACACCACTGTGCGCGCTAAAGATCGCTGAAATTTTTGTGGAAGCGGGCCTTCCCGCCGGCCTCTACAATGTTGTACAAGGCTTAGGGGACGTCGGCGCTGCCTTGGTCTCTGACCCCCGTGTAGACAAGGTGTCATTAACGGGGTCGGTTCCTACAGGTCGTAAAGTCTATGCGGCAGCCGCGGCCGGGATGAAGCATGTCACCATGGAATTGGGGGGTAAATCGCCACTCATTATCTTTGATGACGCAGATCTAGAAAACTGCGTGAGCGGAGCCATTTTGGCTAATTTCTATTCGACGGGACAAATCTGCTCAAATGGTACACGCGTGTTTGTGCAGGCAGGAATTAAAGATGCCTTTTTAAAAAGACTCTGTGAGCGTCTTGATAACGCGGTTATTGGAGACCCGCAGGATGAGGCCACAAACTTTGGCCCTATGGTGAGTCTGCGCCAATTAGAGTTGGTCCTTGGTTTTATCAAGAAGGGCAAAGAAGAAGGCGCACGGCTTTTAACCGGAGGCAACCGCATCAGCGGTGATGGTTTTTATTTACAGCCAACCGTCTTTACTGAGGTAACCGACGACATGTCCATTGCCCGCGAAGAAATATTCGGCCCAGTGATGTCCGTTTTAGACTTTACAGATGAAGCCGATGTTATTGCCCGAGCCAACGCGACAGAATTTGGTTTGGCCGCTGGCGTCTTTACAACAGATTTTAGCCGTGCCCATCGGGTCACTGACGCACTTCAGTCTGGAACCTGTTTTATAAACTCCTATAACGACGCTCCTGTTGAGGTTCCTTTTGGAGGGGTAAAGATGTCTGGGGTTGGCCGTGAAAATTCTAAAGAGGCTATTTCGCACTACTCACAAATAAAGTCTGTTTTTGTACGCATGGGCGATATGGCGTGTCCTTTTTAGGCGTTACTCTATATCCTCGCGTTAAAGAAAGATAAACGATGCGTGCGCTAAAGAATATTGCCCTTCCCGCCACACTGTTTTACCTCGTATTGGCGGTGGTTGTCGTGCTTAATAAAGGCGGGCTAACAGAAGACAATATTCGACAAATCATCCGGATAACGGCGGCAAGCTCCATGCTTCTGTTCAGCCTGACCTTTACCGCCTCGTCGCTACTTCATTTCTTTTGTAACGAATACTGGCAATCTCTCATGCAAGCTAGGCGACGACTCGGCCTGTCATTTGCCTTGTCCCACACGGTGCACTTATTTGCCATAGTTGCATTGGTTGAGATTGCTTATGGTGGTGATTATTTTCAGCTGGGTGACATTGCCGGTGGCTCTGTAATCTACCTGTTTATTTTTGCAATGGCAGCGACATCTAACGACGCATCGGTAAAGCTCTTAGGCGCTAAAAACTGGAAAAGGCTGCACAAGACTGGTTCGTACCTAATCTGGATAGGGCTTTTCAGCGTCTACCTTGAAAACGCACTGGAAACCGGTGCTTTGCACTATTGGCTGTGCGTCCTGTTGGGCATTAGCTTGATTGCGGTAAGAGTCGGTGCATTTTGGGACAAACGCATAAATGCCTGATCGACTTTGCGATGGCCCTGATGTCGGTAATGTAAGCAGTAGGCGTCCCCGTTCAGTCACTCCTTGATTAACGGATGCTTTGCTACTGACTGTTGCGATTGAAGACGACAAATGTCGAGACATGCTTTGGTCCCGGCTGGACCAGGTGGCAATGAATGAGATCCTCGGTGATGGCGCGACAGTGCCAGAATCCGTTTTCTTCGGTTTCCACCAGAAAAAACACACCGTCATGCGGGTTGAAGGATCCGATCAGGTGTTCGGAATCATGGTCGGTGGCTGTATCGAGATCGTGGCCGCCAGACCCGGACAGGAGGGACCAGTTTGCGGTTCCAGTGACGGTGCCTTCATCCGTGACTTCGAGCACGAGCCTCTTTTTACTCGTGTTCTGCCCACGTGAATTCAAGGTGATGCTGTTCGAGGTCCAGGTGCCACTGAGAACTGATGGATTTGAAAAATGTATCCCCAGTGGTTTTGTGGCGCAGGCGGCAAGCAGGCAAACAATAATGCCGACGGAGAGAAGCAAGTATTTTTTGTTCATATGGCTCATTACTCTTTAGGGTGTGGCTCTGGTCGTTACGAAATGTGGTCTCTGTCAAGGCTCTATATTCTACCTCAAGTATAAGACAAGATAGGAAAAGATTATCGAATTGCACTTTTTAAATGGGTATATGCGGCGACATGAAACGAATTTTTTGACCCTTATCGATTGTCAAAATAGGGCTTGTCTCCGGCGATAGTAACCCGCTCCATTACACGTACTGCCGGGAAATAGTCCGACACAGCAAAATGCTGACAGGCGCGATTGTCCCAGAATGCAATTGAGCCCGCTTGCCATTGAAAACGACACTGAATTTCGGGATCCCAAGCAGACTTGTACAATGTATCCAGCAGGCGTCGGCTCTCTTTGGCTTCCATGCCCTTAATATGACTGGTGAATGCGCCGTTTACATACACCACCGATTCCTTTGTCTCCGGATGAGTACGCACCACTGGATGCTCCACGGGTGGATAGAGCTCATGTAACTCTTCCGGTTTTTTATTCAGACGACTGGCAAAAACCCGTGCTATGTCGTGAACAGCGACACAGTCATGGATTTTCTCTTTGGTGACGTCGGGCAAACGATTATAGGCTAGGGCCATATTCGCAAACAGGGTATCGCCCCCCGCGGAAGGCACTTCATGAGCACGCAGCACCGAACCCAGAGAAGGTTTCATCCGCCAGGTGACGTCCGAGTGCCAAAAATTTTCAGCCCCGCGCGACTTAGGACCATGCTCGATGCGAAGCACTTCGGGTTGGACTGACTCTTCGGCGTTGCCGGGTGAATTTCCAGCTCACCAAAACTGCGTGCAAAGCCGATGTGTTGTTCACTCGTTATATTTTGATTGCGAAAAAAAATGACTTTGTATTGTAGTAATGCAGCACGAATGTCGCTCACTAACTCTGGTGACAACTGACCAAGATCTACATCCAGAATCTGTGCGCCGATAGCGGGAGTTAGGGGCTCAATTTTAATGGCAAAACTCCTACTCTGTTGTGCTTCGAGACAATGACTATGGGCGAGTAGCCGAGAAAATCAAGTGCCACTGCTGCTGCCTCTTCATCACAGTGTTGTACCGCCATCGACGGCGATGATTTGACCCGTAATAAAGGCACCGGCCGGACTGGCCAGCAAAAGTGCAACACCCATAATATCGGGATCTGTACCCCACCGATGTAACGGTATCGCTTTGATCTCGGCTTCGTAGGCAGCTTTATCATTACTGGCATACTCTGTCATGCGTGTATGAAAGCGGCCGGGGGCAATGGCATTCACTCGAATATTCTGCTCCGCTAGCGCCACGCTAAGGTTACGTGTCATCTGATGGATGGCGGCTTTACTGGGGGCGTAACTGAACGTATCCGTGCGCCCCATAATGCCGGCAATGGAGCCAATGTTGATCACACT
>ERZ888423.914-NODE-914-length-28294-cov-13.434222_pt1 | contig 28294 bp, 22 predicted proteins | sample MGYA00520523_ERZ888423 | MGnify/ENA primary metagenome ERZ888423 (study PRJEB32303, sample SAMEA104408611) | aquatic metagenome | biome: Brackish water; feature: Pelagic; material: water | place: Baltic Sea | collected 2014-06-08T10:24:00 | depth 30,27 m ...
GTTATATATTTATAATAATAAATTTAATGCTAATGATTGAAAATGTAGTATAAAATATTTGAACCCATTTGAAGTGCTTTTTCACGTACATTTTTTGGGTCATTATGTACTTCAGGATCTTCCCAGCCGTCTCCCAAATCACATTCGTAAGTATAAAGTAAAACAATACGATCTTCAATAAAAATTCCAAAAGCTTGCGGTTTTTTATTGTCGTGTTCATGAATTTTAGGTAATCCATTTGGAAAAGAAAAAGGTTTTTGAAAAAGAATATGATTTGATGGGATTTCAACTAATGGATTGCTAGGGAATATTTTTTTCAGTTCTTTTCTGATGAATTCATCCATTCCATAATTATCATCAATATGTAAAAAACCACCCGAGGTTAAATAGTTTCTAAGATTAACGACAACATTAGTACTAAAAACTACGTTTCCATGCCCAGTCATATGAATAAATGGATAATTTACTATTTCAGCACTTCCTATTTCTACTGTTGCAACTTTTGGATTAATGGTGGTATTAATGGTTTGATTACAAAATTTAACTAAATTAGGTAACGACGTCGGATTTGCATACCAATCCCCACCTCCCGAATATTTGGCAATGGCTACTTCTTGAGTAAACCCAAAATTCCAAACTAATAATAAAAGAACTATATATCTATTCATTCAGTAATGCAATTGTATGACAAGCAACTAATGCTGCGGTTTCGGTTCTTAATCGGGTGTTGCCAAGAGTTACAGGAATAAAATTATTTTCAATAGCTAAATTTATCTCTTTAGAAGAAAAATCACCTTCAGGACCAATCAAAATGGTGACTTTTCCATTTTTTTTAAATTCTTTTTGAAATGATTTTTTATCTGTTTCTTCACAATGTGCAATATATTTTTCTCCGTCGAGATTTAATTTTACAAATTGCGATAGCGAAATTGGCTCGTTAATTTTGGGTAGATAATAATGTAATGACTGTTTCATTGCAGCTTGTATGATTTTTTCAGCTCGATCAATCTTATACACTTTTCGTTCCGAATGTTCACAAATAATAGGTGTGATTTCGTGAATGCCTATTTCGGTTGCTTTTTCTAAAAACCATTCTAATCGGTCGTTCATTTTAGTAGGAGCAACCGCTATGTGTGTATAAAAAGTTTCGGGTTGTTGAAAAGTTTCTTTTGTGATAGTTACTTCACATTTTTTTTCAGATGCTAAAATTATTTTAGATTCAAATAAAAACCCCAATCCATTAGTAATAAATATTTTATCACCTTCTTTTTTACGTAATACTTTAATAATATGTTTGCTTTCCTCTTTGTCGAAAAAGAAATTAGAATCGCCTTTTTTTATTTTAGAATTATAAAATAGTTGCATAAAAATTGAAATTTAAAATTTAATTCTTGCTTTTGAAGTTATTTCGGAATTACTATAATTTCCTTCTAAAAAGTTATAATAGCCTACAATTCCAATCATTGCTGCGTTGTCTGTTGTATATTCAAATTTCGGAACATAGGTTTTCCATCCGTATTTTTGTTCTGCCTCTTTCAAAGTAGTTCTTATTCCTGAATTAGCTGAAACGCCTCCACCAATTGCAATTTGATTGATACCAGTCTCTGCAACGGCCAATTTCAATTTGTCCATCAAAATGTTAATAATAGTATATTGAATAGACGCACAAATATCGGCTTTATTTTCCTCAATAAAATTTGGATTCAAAGCTACATTTTTCTGATTAAAATATAAAATTTGGGTTTTTAAACCGCTAAAACTAAAATTCAATCCTTCAACTTTGGGTTTGGTAAACGGAAACGCTTTTGGATTGCCTTCTTGTGCAAATTTATCCACTAAAGGTCCGCCAGGATAGGGAAGGCCTAATATTTTTGCCGATTTATCAAAAGCTTCACCAACGGCATCATCCGTAGTTTCTCCAATAATTTCCATATCAAAAAAACTGTTTACTTTCACAATTTGCGTATGTCCGCCAGAAATAGTTAACGCTAAAAAAGGAAAAGTAGGTTTGTCATAGCCTTCTTCTTCAATAAAATGAGCTAAAATATGTGCTTTCATGTGATTTACGGCTATCAACGGAATACCTAAAGCCATACTCAATGATTTTGCAAAAGAGCCTCCAACGAGTAACGAACCCATTAACCCTGGACCTTGAGTAAAAGCAATACAATTAAGTTCATTTTTTGTAATTCCAGCTTTTTTAATGGCAACCTCTACTACGGGTACAATGTTTTGTTGGTGTGCTCTAGAGGCTAATTCTGGAACAACACCTCCATATTCTTGGTGAATAGCTTGACGCGCAACAATATTTGACAAAACAACATCGTTGCAAAGCACTGCTGCAGACGTGTCGTCACAAGAACTTTCAATAGCAAGCGTATATATTTTTTTTTCAGACATGTTTAGGCATGAAATTTGAATTAAAGATATTGGATTTATCGTACAAAAATCCTTATTTTTGTTCGGAATCCCCTTTTAAATTAATTTTCAGCAAATTTAAAACAAAATAGAGTATCAAAAAATTTAAAAAAATACTATTTCGTATTCTCTTTGGAATACTTTTTTTCATACTCTTTTTAGGGATCGTTTTGTCCTTGCCACCAGTTCAAACTTTTTTAGGAAAATATGCTACTGATGAATTGAATAAATCATTTGGTACCGATTTGAAAATTGAGCAAGTTGCAATTACTCCTTTTGGAAGTGTTAAACTAAAAGGAATAATCATTTTAGATCACCACAAGGACACACTTTTTGCTATTAAACGTTTAAATACTTCTATTTTAAGTTTTATGAAAATTTACGATCCGGGTCATCCGTATTTAAAAGACGTAATTTTTGATGGTTTAGACGCCAAAATTGTTAATTACAAAAATGAAAACTACACGAATTTAGATAAATTTATTGATGCCTTTGATGATGGATCGCCTTCTTCGGGTAAGTTTAGAATGAGAGCTAATAAAATGACGCTTTTTAGTAGTCGTTTTAGGTATATTGATGAAAATTTAGAAACACCAAAAGTTTTAGATTTGAAACGATTAAATGGTAAAATAGAAAATTTTTTCATCAAGGGACCAAATGTTACGACACTTATTAAACGATTAGCTTTTATAGACCACCGAGGGATAGAAGTTACTAATTTGACTGCTGGTTTTACTTATACTAAAACCAATATTCTACTCGAAAAATTAGCCCTTAAAACACCTTATTCAGAGTTGAAAGGTAAGGTAGAATTGCGTTATAAAAGAGAAGATTTTAAAGACTTTAACAATAAAGTAATTTTTGATGTTCAATTGGATAAAGCTTCTATAGCTTCAAATGATTTGAATTGTTTGTATAATGAATTTGGCAAGAATAATATCTTTTACATAAATACTCATTTATTAGGTACGTTAAATAATTTTATTTTGTATGATTTAAAATTAGCAGATAAAAATCAATCTGAAATTATCGGGTCGGTAAATTTTAAAAATCTTTTTGGAAAAGGAAATCAAACCTTTTATATGAAAGGAAATTTTGATAGAATAGCTACTGATTACAATCAAGTTGTTCGAGTATTGCCAAGAGTATTAGGTAAAAATTTACCAACGATGCTTTCGAAATTTGGAAAAATAAATTTGGCTGGAGCCATAGAATTGTCACAAAAACACATCAATGCAGACGTTTATTTACTTTCAAAATTAGGTGAGTTAGAAAGTAATTTTTCGATGCAAAATATCGATGTAATTGATAAAGCGTCTTATCAAGGCACAATCCAACTAGCAAATTTTGATTTAGGCTCACTTGTTAACGAAAAAACATTGGGGAGAACAACTCTTGATTTAGACATAGATGGAAGTGGCTTTACTCAAAAATTACTCAATACAAAGCTGAAAGGAACTATAGATAAGTTGTACTTCAATAGCTATAATTACCAATCGATAACTGTTGATGGTAGTATGAAAATGCCCTATTATAAAGGCTATTTCAATAGCAATGACCCTAATTTAAAAATGGATTTTGATGGTGTTGTAGATTTAAGTAAAAGTGCTAATAATTATGATTTTAAAGCGCAAATTGATTATGCGGATTTATATTTATTACATTTTTATAAGAAAGATACTACCTCGATTTTTAGAGGTAAAATAGATTTTAAAGCATCTGGAGGATCGATTGATGATTTAACCGGCGCTTTAAAAATTCATGATATTTCATATCAAAATAGTAAAAAGTCCTACATTTTTGAAGATTTTGATATCATTTCTTCCTTTGATCAAGATAAGGTTAGAACAATCACCATGAATTCTCCTGATATTATGAGTGGCCAAATTATCGGAAAATATAAGGTTAAAGAAGTTCAAAAAATAGTGGAGAATGCATTAGGAAGTTTATATGCTAATTATTCGCCCAATAAATTAGCCAAAAATCAATTTTTATCTTTCGATTTTAAGCTATATGATAAAATTGTTGAAGTTTTTATTCCTGATGTTTCTATTTCCGAAAATACCAGCTTTAAAGGACAAATTAACGCTGATGCAGGAAAATTTGAATTAGATTTTATTTCTCCCACAATTATTGCTTACGAGAATCAAATTAAAAATATCAAAATTGATATTGATAATAAAAATCCAATTTATAACACGTTTATTTCGGTTGATACTATTAAAAATAAAAATTATAAAATTGCCGATTTCAACTTAATCAACGTTACTATTAATGACACCTTATTTGTTCGTTCCGAATTTAAAGGAGGTGATCAAAGTTTAGATAAGTTTGATATAAATTTATACCATACCATTAATCAAGATAAGCAATCGGTGGTTGGTTTCAAGAAGTCGGAAATTAAATTCAAGGATTACACTTGGTTTATCAATGAAAACGAAACAAATGATAATAAAATAATTTTTGATAAATTTTTAAATAATTTTGATTTTCAAAAAATAAGTCTTTCCCACAATGATCAAAAAATGGATTTTTATGGTACAATGCGCGATTCTACTTATAAAGACTTTCAACTAACCTTTAATGATGTTGATTTAAAGAAAGTTACACCAGATATTGATAGTCTTTCTTTTGGCGGAAAAATAAATGGAAATATAAAATATAAACAAGATAAGAATAGTTATGATCCTCAATCTAATATTACTATTGATAGTCTACAAATAAATAAAATTTTGCTTGGTGATTTAGATTTTGCTATTGAGGGTAATAATTCATTCAATCAGTTTAAAGTAACTTCTTCCATTTCAAAAGAAGGTGACGATCGTTTTTTCTTGAACGGAAACATAAATTTTGTTGGAGAACAATCCAGTTTAGAATTGGATGCTGGATTTAAAGCATTTGATTTAGCGCCATTCGGACCTTTATTAGGAAGTGTTTTATCTGATGTTCGTGGATCAGCAACTGGAAGGGCCACCATTGCAGGGGCGCTAACTAAGCCTGAAATAGATGGTCGTTTGTATTTAAATGATGCAGGAATGCGAGTTCCCTACCTAAACGTTGATTATGCTTTTGAAAAAAATGCAATTGTCGACATCACAGAGCATCAATTTAGTTTACGAAAAATTGAAGTAACAGACACCAAATACAAAACTAAAGGTTTGTTAGATGGAACGATTCGGCATGAAGCATTAGACAATTGGCAATTAGATTTGCATTTAAATTCAAATAACATTTTAGCATTAGATACACCCGATTCTGAAGGAGCCTATTATTACGGAACTGCATTTATGAATGGCTCTGCAAGTATAACAGGTGCGGTTAATGCTTTAAATATTGAAGTTACGGGTAAGTCTGAAAAGGGCACTTCAATTAAAATTCCGGTGAATGATGACGAGGAATTGGGTGATAATTCATTTATCAAATTCATGACTAAAGAAGAGTTTCAAAAAATTAAGACGGGTAAAGTAATTGAAAAAAACAAGTATCAAGGATTAGAATTGGCTCTTCGATTTGATATTGATCAAAATGCAGAAATTGAAATTATTTTAAATAAAGAATCGGGTCATGCAATGAAAGGGAGAGGAGTAGGTTCTATGTTTATGGAAATTAATACCTTAGGTAAGTTTCAAATGAATGGCGATTTTATTGTACAAGAAGGGCAGTACAATTTTAAATATGGTGGTTTAATAGATAAAAAATTTAATGTTGAAAAAGGTGGTACCATTCGATGGGATGGCGAACCAATGAATGCTATTTTAGATTTGGAAGCAACCTACAAGACAACAGCAAATCCTGCTGTTTTGCTAGAAAGTGCTTCCTTTAACAGAAAAGTTGATACAAATGTTTCTATTTTATTGAACGGAAATTTAAGTAATCCACAACCCGATTTTAACATCAATTTTCCAACGGTAAGTTCCGTTTTAAAAAGCGAAATTGAGTATAAATTACAAGACAAAGATGCCAGACAAACTCAAGCTTTTGCACTACTTTCTACTGGTTCGTTTGTAACTGCTGAAACTGCCGGTAATGCTGCGTATGGGCCACTTTTTGAACGAGCAGGTTCTTTGATAAATGGTTTGTTTGCCGATGAAGATAGTAAATTGCAATTAGGGTTTGATTATTCTCAAGGAAACAGGGTAACTGAAATTTCAGATAGAGTAGGTGTTACCCTTAGTACTCGTATCAATGACAGAATTTCAATCAACGGAAAAGTCGGAGTTCCAGTCGGTGGCGTAACTGAATCAGTTATTGTGGGTAATGTTGAAATTCAAATGCAATTAAATGAAGATGGTACACTTAGTGCTCATGTGTTTAATAGAGAAAATAACATCAATTACATTGGAGAAGGAATTGGTTATACACAAGGTTTAGGACTTACTTATAATGTTGAGTTCAACACTTTTAAAGAAATGATTCGGAAAATTTTCACAAAAAAAACTTTGACTAAAAAATCAACAAGTTCTAATAATGAAATTCCTGATTCTGAAGATATACCAACAGAATTTTTAGACTACATAAACGATCGAAAAGATAAAAAATCAGAAGGTGCTAAAGAAGTAATTAATAAAGTTCCTGAAATAGACTAATTCTTTAATTTTTAGCATAAGAAATAAAAAGTTATTAACGAAAACGTTTGAATTTTCCACTATAATTTAATAGTTAGCAAAATAACCTTCGTTTTATAAATTCCTTTATTAATTTTACAAATAATACCGTAATAAATATGTCAACAGCAATTAAAAAAATTGGAGTATTAACTTCAGGCGGAGATTCGCCAGGAATGAATGCAGCTATTAGAGCCGTTGTTCGTGCTTGTGCTTATTATAATATTGAATGTGTTGGAATTTATCGTGGCTACCAAGGTATGATTGAAGGCGACTTTAAACCTATGGGACCCCGAGATGTGAAAAACATTATCAATAAAGGTGGCACTATTTTAAAAACAGCGCGTTCAAAAGACTTTATGACTGTTGAAGGAAGAAAAAAGGCATACAATAATTTAAAAGCCAATGGCGTAGATTCACTAGTTGTAATTGGTGGCGATGGAACTTTTACAGGTGCTGAAAAGTTTAATGAAGAATTTGGTTTTTCTGTAATTGGAATTCCAGGAACAATTGATAATGATATTTTTGGAACCAGTCATACTCTAGGATATGATACCGCATTGAATACAGTTGTGGATTGTATTGATAAAATTCGTGATACAGCCAATTCACACAACCGGTTGTTCTTTGTAGAAGTAATGGGTAGAGATGCCGGACATATTGCGTTAAATGCAGGAATTGGAGCAGGAGCAGAGGAAATTTTAATTCCAGAAGAAGCTTTTGGTTTAGACCGATTGGTAGATTCTTTGAAAAAAAGTAAAGAATCAGGAAAAACGTCAAGTATAGTAGTAGTTTCTGAAGGTGATAAAATAGGTAAAAACGTTTTTGAACTTAAAGATTATATAGAAGAAAATATGCCAGAATATGACGTACGTGTTTCGGTACTTGGACATATGCAACGAGGAGGATCACCTTCTTGTTTTGATAGGGTTTTAGCTTCTCGATTAGGAGTTAAAGCAGTAGAAAGTTTATTAGAAGGTAAATCTAATTATATGGTTGGAATACAATACGACAAAATTTGCTTAACACCATTAGAACAAGCCATTAAAGGACAAAGTGAAATAGATTTAGAACTTGTTAAAGTTTCGGACATTGTTTCATCATAGTAAAAGTAAAAAGTAAAAAGTAAAGAGTAAAGAGTGCTTTTCAACTCAATTAACAAAAGGATTTCAAAGGAATCAAATATTTAAAATAATATGTCAACAGTAAAAATAGGAATTAACGGATTTGGTAGAATTGGTAGAATTGTTTTTAGAGAAACATACAACAGAGACAATGTAGAAGTTGTAGCCATTAACGATTTATTAGACGTAGATCATTTGGCGTATTTATTAAAATACGATTCTGTTCACGGACGTTTTGCTGGAAAAGTAGAAGTTAAAGACGGGAAATTATACGTTAACGATAAATACATTCGTGTAACTGCAGAAAGAGATCCAGCTCAAATTAAATGGGATGAAGCTGGAGTAAACGCGGATGTAGTAGCAGAATGTACCGGTTTTTTTACAACTAAAGAAACAGCAAATGCACATATTGTAGGTGGTGCAAAAAAAGTAATTATTTCAGCACCTTCAGCAGACGCACCAATGTTTGTAATGGGAGTAAATCATGAAAAAGCAACTGCAGCAGATACTGTTGTTTCAAATGCGTCTTGTACTACAAACTGTTTGGCACCTTTAGCAAAAGTAATTCACGATAATTTCGGAATTGTAGAAGGTTTAATGACAACGGTTCATGCTTCTACTTCAACTCAAATGGTTGCAGACGGTCCTTCCAAAAAAGATTGGAGAGGTGGTCGTGCCGCTTCGGTGAATATAATTCCATCTTCAACAGGAGCTGCAAAAGCAGTAGGACAAGTAATTCCTGATTTAAATGGAAAATTAACAGGTATGTCTATGCGTGTACCAACGGTTGATGTTTCTGTAGTAGATTTAACAGTAAAATTAGCTAAGGAAACTACGTATGCAGAAATTATGAGTGTCTTAAAACATGCTTCTGAAACGTCAATGAAAGGTATTTTAGGATATACTGAAGATTTAGTAGTTTCTCAAGATTTTGTATCAGATACTCGTACTTCAATCGTAGATGCTCATGCTGGAATTGGTTTAAATTCAACTTTCTTTAAATTAGTATCTTGGTACGATAACGAATACGGATATTCTTCTAAATTAATCGATTTAGCAGTTCATATCAATTCCTTAAAATAAAAATAAAATAAATATATGAGATGAGAATAGAACTCAAAAATCTATTCTCCTTTCTCTATACTCTATATTTTAAAAATCATGAAATTATTAGTTGACAGTGGATCTACAAAAGCAGATTGGATTGCTATTGATGATAACGGAAAAGTATTATTTACTTCACAATCATTAGGATTAAATCCAGAAGTCTTAAATAAAGACGAAATCATTCATCGCCTAGATGATAAATTTGATATTAAGCATAACAAAGACAAAGCAACACATTTGTTTTTTTATGGAGCTGGTTGTGGAACCGATCGAATGAAAAATTTCTTAACCGAAGTATTTCAAAACTATTTTAAAAATGCTACAGTGGTTGTGCATGAAGATACTTATGCGGCTGTTTATGCTACAACACCAAAAGATGCCGAAGCTATTGTGTGTATTTTAGGAACGGGTTCTAATTGTAGTTATTTTGATGGTCACATTTTACATCAAAAAGTACAATCCTTGGGTTATATCGCTATGGATGATTGTTCAGGCAATCGCTTTGGACGTCATTTATTGAGAGGTTACTATTTTAATAAAATGCCAAAAGAATTAGCGCAAGAATTTGAAAAAGAATATAATGTTGATGCCGATTATATAAAACATAATTTATATAAAGAGCCCAATCCAAATGCCTATTTAGCCACTTTTGCTAAGTTTTTAATTAAACACAAAGACACTGATTTTTGTAAAAAATACATCCAATTAGAAATGGAGGATTTTGTTGAAAATTATGTAGAACAATTTGAAAATTGCAAAGAGGTTCCTGTACATTTTGTGGGTTCAATTGCTTTTTATTTAAAAGATGAATTGACGGCTGTGTTAGTGAAAAGGGGTATTACCATAGGAAATGTTTTAAGAAGACCTATTGACGGACTAATTGCTTACCACATTTTAAATAAATAAATACAAATGGTGATCAAATATTCCCAAAGCACGTAAAAATGTTTTGGGATTTTTTTATTTAATATATTTTGTATTGAATTAGAATACTATTGAAGAAAGTGCAACCCGAATGAATAAATTTATACATTTTTTAAAAAAATATAGTATATTGCATCCCTACTTTTTAACTACTTTTGTAGTGTAAAGTGTTAAATTTACCCTATGCATCAAAACCAAAAATGCAATTTACCAACAGAAGATATTGAAATAATCCATTTCAAATCATCAATTGATGATATATTAAACTTCATAATGGAGCAATGCGGTATATCTTACGCTTTTGCATCACTTGAATTTGAAAATCATTCGATTCAAATTACACTTGGTGATTATAATTTTGATTTAATTTCAGATTATTTAAAATCACATCATAAAACAAATCACAAGAACAGTATTTCTACTTATGTAGAATCAATAAAAATTGATTCATTGCCTTCAGTTTTTACACTATCATCAATCCCATTGCAATCAATAGAAAAAAATTATAATGGTGTAGTTCACTTCTTAGTAAATAAAAATCAAGCCCTTACTGAAGAAAAAATAAAATTAATAGAGTTTGGTAAGTTGCAAATTGAAAACCTTGCTACTTTATTTTATCAGAATAATGCGCTTTATAAAATAATACAATCACAAGAAGAAAAGTTCGACTTATTTTCTGAAGATACATTGAAAAAAAATAACGAACGTTTCATTTATGCCAGTGAAGCTACTTCTGATGCTTTGTGGGATTGGAATATAATATCAAATGAGATATTTGTTGGTGAAAGCTATTCTTTATTATTTGGTTATCACTTTGAAAACAATATATTACCTGGTCCATTTTGTGAAGGCTTGGTACATCCAGATGACAAAGAAGATTATGAAGATTCAATAGATGTAGCGATTGAGAATGGAAATGCAAAATGGGCACATGAATACCGATACCTAAAAGCTTGCGGTACTTATGCTTATGTGAGTGATAAAGCAATTATTATTAGAGATGACAGGGGGTGAAGCCATTAGAATGATTGGTGCGATGCAGGATATTACTCAGGAAAAATTATTGAAAGATGAGTTGTTGCAAAGTGAAGAGCGTTTCAAAGGAGCCTTCAACCACTCTTCTTTAGGAATGGCATTAGTAAATTATGAAGATAAATGGATTGAGGTTAATGATAGAATGTGTGAAATTTTAGGATACACCCGCGAAGAATTCAAAAATCTTACATATATTGATATTACCTTTAAAGAAGATTTAGCTGCTGATTTAGCCTATGAAAAACAAATGCAAAATGGAGAAATATCGAGTTTCAATTTGGAAAAAAGGTATATTCATAAAAATAAATCATTAGTTTGGGTGCATTTATCGGTTTCAGCGGTTAAGAATAGTTTGGGCGAAATACAACATTATGTAGCTCAAGTGATTGATATTTCTAAGCGAAAACGAATGGAAGAGGAAAATCGATTATTAATTGAAGAAAAAAATCGAAACAAAGCCTTGCAATTAATTGAGGCAAAAAATTGGTATCGATTGCTTGCAGATAATACAATTGATTTAGTTTGTTTGCACAATTTAGATGCTTCTTTTAAGTATGTTTCACCATCGATTCAATCGTTATTAGGATATGATCCAGAAGAATTGATTGGCAAATATCCAGAAGATTATGTTCATCCAGAAGATTTAAAAAAATTTAAAAAACGAATTGGTTCCATAATTAAGGATAAAGAACTGTTTTCTGAACAAGTTCGATTGAGAAATAGTGAAGGAGAATATATTTGGTTTGAAACCAATGCTTCTTTAGTATATGAAAATAAAATCCCTGTTAGTTTTCAGTCGAGTACAAGAGATATTACCCAACGAAAAAAAGCAGAACAAATCATTGAAGATACTTTACTTCAAGAACGTCAATTGAATGAATTACGCACTAATTTAGTGTCAACGATATCACATGAGTTCAGAACACCTATGACTACAATTAGAACAAGTGCCGAACTTATTACGATGTATTTGCAAAATAGTCAATTCAACGAAGCACTTCAAATAGAAAAACGTGTTAAAACAATCACTGAAGAAATAGATCGTATTGTTGAATTAATGGATGCCGTATTGACCATCTCAAAAGATGATGCAGGCAAAACTAGTTTTAACCCTATTGTTTGTAATTTAAATGAAATTTGTAAAGATGTTATTGAAACCAGCTTTAATAATCAAAAAGATAATCGAAATGTAGATGTTTTATTTAAAAGTAATAAGGTTGAAATTTTTGCAGATATTAATTTAATAAAATATACCCTTTTCAATGTTTTAAGTAACGCATTTAAATATTCTGAAGGATGTGGTAATGTTCAATTAAACTTATTTACAGTTGATGATCTTGTTCAAATTGATGTTATTGATAATGGAATTGGAATACCAAAAGAGGAACAATCTAAGTTATTCAATACCTTTTATAGAGCTAGTAATTCAAACGGTATTCAAGGAACTGGTCTCGGATTATATATTATTAAAATGTTTACAAAGAAAAATTCAGGTAGAGTTTATCTTGAAAGTGAACTTGGTAAAGGAACAAAAGTTACATTAAGATTTCCATTGTATAAAAATTAATTATATGACAAAAGTTTTAATTATAGATGATGAGGTTAATTTAAGAGAAACCATTGCAGAAATGTTATCTTACACTGGATATCATGTTTGTATAGCAAAAGATGGGATTGAAGGACTAACAAAAGTGGTTGAATTTCAGCCAAATATCATTATTTGCGATGTAATGATGCCTGAACTAGATGGTTACGGATTTGTTGAACAGCATAAAAATTCAAAGTATGCAAATGTTCCGGTGGTGCTATTAACGGCAAAAGTGGAGCAAAAAGATGAAGAATATGGTTTAAGCTTAGGAGTTAAAGCATACATCAGAAAACCATTTACCTTTAAAGATTTGCAAGAAAAAATAAGCTTATACGCCAATAAGGTATAAGTTTATCAAAAGGGTGCATTTTTTTGAATACTTATTTCTTCCATAGATATTGGATGAAAAAATGTTATTTGTTCCGCATGTAAATGCAATCCATTTTCTTTTTTCCCATATAAATCATCGCCAACAATAGGTGTTTTTAAACCCATTTCATGAGACGAATGAACCCTAAGTTGGTGTGTTCTTCCTGTGATCGGATAAAAATAAACGCGCGTTTTATTATCCTTAATTTCAATTACCTCCCATTTCGTTTGTGCTTGTTTTCCATGTTCATAACACACCAATTGTCTTGGTCGGTCATCTAAATCAACCCGAAGTGGTAAATCGATAAAACCTTCATTAGCTTCCAAAACACCATCTAATAAAGCTACATAGCGTTTTTTAATGGTTCGTTTAATAAACTGACTTTGCAATTTTACATACGTTTCTTCATTTTTTGCAATAAGCATTAATCCTGAAGTCGACATGTCTAAACGATGAACTATTAATGGACCAGTGGCCTTTGGATATAATTTTTTTACTCTTTGATAAACCGAATCACTAATAATTTTTCCTGGAACAGACAGAAATTCGGCTGGTTTATTTATTATTGCTAAAACTTCATCTTCATAAACAATTTCAATATCTTTTCCTTCTGCTGGATTTTCTTGAAACGGATTCGCTTCCATTTCTAGACCTTTCAGCATGTGCGAAAGTAATATAGGCTCGCACTTGCTTTTACAAGCCGGATAAAATTGTTTGTGTTTTCTAATTTCCGATTTTGGCGATTGTCCCCACCAAAATTCAGACATCGCAATTGGTTTAAAATTATGTTCGAAAGCGTAATGCAATAATTTAGGAGCAGCACATTCTCCGGCACCAGCTGGCGGGTTATTATTGAAAATTTCTCCAATGCTTTTCCGTTCGCCAAATTGATTTAAAAAAGAATATTCAGCAAATAATTTTTGCTGCAAAGCACCCGATTTTTGTTTGCGTTCTTCTTTTAGTTGATTAATATCGTTCAAAAGTAAATTGAGTTCATTTTGCGCATTTTCAAGTTGAAAATTCCAATATTTCGTCATTTTTTTGAGTAAAATGCTTTCTTTTTTACTTTCTTCTGAAAGTTCAAATTCTAATTGTTCAATTTCAGCTAAAGGTAAATTTTCGAATGAAATTCGCTTTTCATCGCGTTCAATTTTTAAACTTTTAATTTTTTGTTTCTGATTTTGAATATCTGAATTCGCGTTGTTTTTTGTAGTTTCTAATTGAATGTTCTTGTTTTGTAATTCGTCTGAATGTTCTAAAATTTCAATTTGACGATTTATTGCGTTTAATACTTCTTCTTCTTTTCTGAAAAAACCATCTTTTTGCAACATGTCAAAAATCGTTGGAACAAAATACCTCAGCTGATTTACTCCTGCTAATTTTCCAGAAAACGCCCATAAATACCCTAATTCTCCAACTTGATTTTGACAAACTAAAACACCAAACATTTTACCAATGACTATACCTTCTTGATTTTCGTTTAATCCGAAATTATGTTCAAAATCAGTTTGTGTTTCTAAATACGCTTGCAATTCTTTAGCAGCAATTATACTTAATTCATGCGGTTCATAATAAAAAGGAAACGTGAATTTTACGGGCAATGAAATACCTGAAATATTGTTTTTGAAAGACTGGAAAATGTTATTTTGCATTATTAAACTAAACCTGAATCACTCCCAAATTAAACGGTTTCTCGATAGGAGCGTGGTTGGCGGCTTCAATTCCCATGGAAATCCAATTTCTAGTTTCTAATGGATCAATAATAGCATCAGTCCATAATCGTGCAGCTGCGTAGTAAGGCGAAACTTGTTCGTCGTAACGTGCTTTTATTTTATCGAATAATTCCTTTTCTTTTACTTCATCAATAACTTCACCTTTTGCTTTTAAAGAAGAAGCTTCAATTTGAGCCAAAACTTTTGCAGCTTGAGTTCCACCCATGACGGCTAATTCTGCACTTGGCCATGCAAATATTAATCTTGGATCGTAGGCTTTTCCACACATGGCATAATTTCCTGCGCCGTATGAATTTCCAATAATGACTGTAAATTTTGGTACTACCGAATTTGCCATTGCATTTACCATTTTGGCACCATCTTTAATAATTCCTCCATGTTCAGATTTTGAACCCACCATGAAACCGGTAACATCTTGCACAAATACTAACGGAATTTTCTTTTGATTACAATTTGCAATAAAACGAGTCGCTTTATCAGCGGAATCGGAATAAATAGCACCTCCAAATTGCATTTCACCTTTTGCATTTTTGACAACTTTACGTTGGTTAGCAACAATTCCAACAGCCCAACCATCGATTCTTGCATAAGCGGTGATTAAAGTTTTTCCATAATCGCCTTTGTATTCATCAAATTCTGAATTATCTACTAATCGTTTGATTATTTCATACATATCGTATTGATCTGCTCTTGATATTGGTAAAATTCCGTATATATCTTTTGGTTCTAGAGCAGGTTTTTCTGATTTCACACGATTATAACCTGCTTTATCAAAATCACCAATTTTTCCAACGATACTTTTAATTCGATCTAATGCATCCTTATCGTCTTTTGCTTTATAATCGGTTACACCCGAAATTTCGCAATGTGTTGTTGCCCCACCAAGTGTTTCATTATCAATTGTTTCGCCAATTGCAGCTTTCACTAAATAACTTCCTGCTAAGAAAATACTCCCTGTTTTATCTACAATCATGGCTTCATCGCTCATAATTGGTAAATAAGCACCACCAGCCACACAACTTCCCATTACTGCGGCAATTTGGGTAATTCCCATACTGCTCATGATGGCATTATTTCTAAAAATCCGACCAAAATGTTCTTTATCGGGGAAAATTTCATCCTGCATTGGTAAATAAACACCTGCAGAATCAACTAGGTAAATGATTGGTAACCGATTTTCCATAGCAATTTCTTGTGCTCGAAGGTTCTTTTTTCCAGTTATTGGAAACCAGGCACCAGCTTTAACTGTTGCATCATTAGCCACTACAATACATTGTTTGCCCGAAATAAAGCCTATTTTCACCACTACACCACCAGAAGGGCAACCACCGTGTTCTTTGTACATTCCATCACCTACAAATGCACCAATTTCAATACTTTTTGATTTTTCATCTAACAAATAAGCAATTCGTTCACGAGCTGTCATTTTACCTTCAGCGTGTAATTTTTCAATTCGCTTGTTTCCTCCGCCTAACTTTACTTGAGCAAAGCGGTTTTTTAAATTGGAAAGTAATAACTTATTATGATCTTCGTTTTTGTTGAAATTGATGTCCATTTTGGATGAATTTTTATATCAGGGTAAAATTACGAAATTCAATATTAATATTAGCTCTTATTGATAATTTGATTTTTTTAAATTGATTATCATATTTAATGTTTAATTAACATTGAAAGATTAAATTTGCGTCATAAAATAAATATAAAATGACATTAAATAATATTTTTCAGTTTTTTGTTCCGAAAGATAAAAAGTTCTTTCCATTGTTTGAGCAAGCATCAGCAAATTTAATTTTATTAGCAGAAACACTTCATGAGGCGGTTAACGCACCTAAAGACGAACGAGAAAATTATTTTAAAAAAATTGACGAATTAGAAGCTAATATTGAAGAAATTACTTACAAAACAAATATAGAGTTAAGTAAAAATTTTATCACTCCTTTTGACAGAGAAGACATACATTCATTAATAAAATCTATGGATGATGTAGCAGATTATATGCAAGGAGCGTCAAGTAGAATTAGATTATATCAAGTTGATAAAATTACAAAATCGATTCGTAAATTAACTGAAATCAATTTAGAAGCTTGTCAATTAATAGGTATTTCAATCATAGAATTGAAAAACATGAACCATAAAATAATCAAGGAAACTTGTAAAAAAATAAATAAATTAGAAAGTAAAGCGGATGTCGTTTTTGACAGAGCAGTAGCTGATATATTTGAAAATGAAAATAATGCAAAAAACATTATTAAATATAAAGAAGTTTTGTCTGCATTAGAGTCTGCTTCTGATAAATGTAAAAGTGTTTCCAATATTATGGAGCAAATTTCTGTAAAACATTCATAATTGTTTAATACAACTTATTATGGATTTTACTTTATTACTCGTCATTATATTTTTAGCATTAGTTTTTGATTACATTAATGGTTTCCATGATGCAGCAAATTCAATCGCTACAATTGTTGCTACAAAGGTTTTAACTCCTTTTCAAGCGGTGCTTTGGGCAGCTTTTTTTAATTTTTTAGCCTATTGGGTATTTGGTTTTGGAGTTGCTGACACTGTTGCAAAAACTGCTCACACGAGTAGTATTGATTTGACTACTATTTTAGCTGGTGTAATAGCTGCTATTATTTGGAATATCATTACTTGGTTAAAAGGAATTCCTTCATCTTCTTCTCATACATTGATTGGCGGATTTGCCGGTGCTGCAATTGCACATGGTTTATCAAGTGTAACGGATCCTGAACATGCTGGTTTTAAAATTGTAAACTGGTTTAAAGCAGCTAAAGATGGCGAATTACTTCCTTCGGGTGTTGTTATTGTTATCTTATTTATCATTTTTGCGCCTTTATTAGGAATGATAATTTCCTATTGTATTTCGTTATGGTTAATGTATTCTTCTAAAAAGAATATTTATCCTAAGTTATTTACATTATTATTAATGGCTTTAGTATCTTGGTTTTTATATTCAGTAATGATTCCATTTGAGGAAATTAAAAAACCTAGATTTGAAAGTGAATTTTGGAGTGTTATTACAGAGCCTCACAACATAAAATGGTTTTTAGTTGCCTTTATATTTTATAGTTTAGCTATTTTTAATTTGTTTTTTAGTAGTTTATCCACTGCAAAAGCGGAAGCTGTTTTAAAGAAAATGCAATTACTTTCGTCGGCAGCATTTAGTTTAGGTCATGGAGGTAACGATTCTCAAAAAGTAATGGGTATTATTGCAGCAGCTGTTGCTGTTTACATAAAATCTAATCCAAATATTGATTTATCAGCTGGATGGCTAGACTTAAACGTTGTTTTGCCTTCAGAAAAAGATGGTATTAAAATTGATGGTGTTATGCCAGGATGGATTCCATTAACGTGTTATACAGTAATCGCTTTAGGAACTTTAAGTGGTGGATGGAAAATTGTAAAAACGATGGGTTCTAAAATTACAAAAGTAACTGCATTTGAAGGTGTTGTTGCAGAATCGGCAGGTGCTTTAACCTTATTTACAACTGAGCATTTTAAAATTCCAGTATCAACAACACATACTATTACTGGTTCAATTATTGGAGTAGGAGTAACCAAAAGGGTTTCTGCAGTACGATGGGGCGTTACTGTTAAGTTATTGTGGGCTTGGATTTTAACTATTCCTGTTTCGGCGGTATTGGCAGCCTTAATTTACTTTTTATTGAAAATGTTTATTTAATGATCTATTAATATTAATAAAAAAGAGGATATTTTCATATCCTCTTTTTTTATGTTTCTTTCTGCCCCATCATCATTAAATATCCTTTCAAGAATTTATCGATTTCACCGTTCATTACGCCATCCACATCGCTTGTTTCAACCCCAGATCGAACATCTTTAACCAATTTATAAGGTTGCATAACATAGTTTCTAATTTGTGAACCCCATTCAATTTTCATTTTACCAGCTTCGATATCACTGCGTTGTGCTTGTTGTTTTTTTAATTCAATTTCGTATAACTGTGATTTCAACATTTGCATAGCCCGTTGTCTATTATCGTGTTGCGAACGCGTTTCTGAACATTGAATTTGAATTCCGGTAGGTTTGTGAACCAATTGAACTTTGGTTTCTACTTTATTTACATTTTGACCTCCTGCGCCACTTGAGCGTGCGGTTGTAATTTCAATATCGGCAGGGTTGATTTCAATTTCGATAGTATCATCAACCAATGGATAAACGTATACAGATGCAAAAGAAGTATGGCGTTTTGCATTACTATCAAAAGGAGAAATTCGGACCAAACGATGAACCCCGTTTTCACCTTTTAAATAACCAAAAGCAAAATCACCTTCAAATTCTAAAGTCACGGTTTTTATTCCCGCAACATCTCCTTCTTGAAAGTTTAATTCTTTGATTTTGTAGCCTTGTTTTTCGCCCCACATCAAATACATTCGCATGAGCATAGAAGCCCAATCACAACTTTCGGTTCCACCAGCGCCAGCAGTAATTTGAAGTACAGCACTCATGCTATCTCCTTCATCGGAAAGCATGTTTCTAAATTCTAAATCTTCAATGTGATTGATGGTAATGTCATAATGCGCTTCAACTTCTTCTTCTGAAATAGCATCTTCTTTAAAGAAATCTAACATGATTTGAAGTTCTTCTACTTGCTCCATTCCTTTATTGTAATCTTCTACCCATTTCTTTTTAGAACGCAGGTTTCTGACTATGATTTCGGCTTCACGTGCGTTATTCCAAAAATCAGGGGCAAAGGTTTTTTCTTCCTCGTTAGTTATCTCAATCGTTTTGGCATCAATGTCAAAGATACCTCCTTAACGCACCGAGGCGATCAATAATATCTCTGACATGTTCTGTATTAATCATAAATATTGTAGTTTTGTTTTGAAAAGGAATGCCATAGCCCCGATAATAGTGGAAATCCTTTTTATTTTTTTGTTTCCTTCGAGTACCTCAGGCAACAAAAAAATGAAAAGATTGAAACGTATAGCGGGAATTAGCTCCTAAAAATTTTATCAAAAATAAGGTATCTGATTGATATATGGAAATAAATTTAGTAAGTGATACGGTAACACGACCTTCTGTAGAGATGTTGAATGTAATGTTTAATGCTAAAGTAGGCGATGATGTATATAAGCAAGACCCAACAGTCAATGAATTAGAGGAAACGTTGGCTGATTTATTTGGGATGGAAGCTTCTTTGTTTTTTCCTTCGGGAACGATGGCCAATCAAACGGCGATTAAATTGCATACGCAGCCTGGTGAACAAGTAATTTGTGATAAATATTCGCACATTTATCATTATGAAGGCGGCGGTGCTTCTTTTAATAGCGGTGTTTCGTGTTGTTTGGTTGATGGAAAACGTGGAATGATTACTGCTGATTTAGTTAAAAATGCTATTAACGATCCTGAATTTTATCATGCTCCATTAACATCATTAGTGAGTATTGAAAACACAACGAATAAAGGCGGTGGTGCGTGTTATGATATTGAAACGTTGCAAGCAATTAAGCAAGTTTGTATCGAAAACAATTTGAAATATCATTTAGACGGTGCGCGTTTATGGAATGCTTTGGTAGCCAAAAAACAACATCCGAAGCAGTTTGGCGAATTATTTGATACGATTTCTGTTTGTTTGTCGAAAGGATTGGGTGCTCCTGTGGGTTCTGTTTTATTGGGAACTAAGGAAGATATGAAAAGAGCCTTACGTATTAGAAAAATATTTGGTGGCGGAATGCGTCAGTCTGGCTATTTAGCGGCGGCTGGCTTATATGCCTTACAAAATAATATAAACCGATTAGAAATTGACCACAGAAGAGCTAAAGAATTAGGCAGTTTGTTAGAAAAAATGTCATGGGTAGCCAATGTAGAACCAGTGGAAACCAATATTTTGATTTTTGGATTGCAACCATCAGTTGATGAAAAGTTATTCATGGAAAAATTGAAACAAAAAGGAATTTTAATTAGTTCGATGGGGCATGGAAAGCTACGTATTGTAACACATTTAGATTATAAAGAAGTCATGCATGAATATGTAATGGAAGTGTTTACCAAGTTAACATTTTAATTTTGGAAATCATAATCATATCAATAGTAGCGTTTTTAACCGCCATTTTAACCTTTTTTTCTGGGTTTGGATTGGGAACTTTATTGACACCTGTTTTTATGCTTTTCTTTCCGATTGATATTGCCATTGGATTGTGTGGTATTGTGCATTTTGCGAATAATTTATTTAAGTTTTTCTTGGTAGGGAAGCATGCTAATAAAGAAGTCTTGCTGAAATTCGGAGTTCCTGCAATTATTGCCGCTTTTGTGGGTTCGTGGTTGTTGTTGCAAATTTCTGATTTAGCGCCTTTGTTTAGTTATTCGCTTTTTGGAAAACAATTAGACGTTTTTCCAGTGAAATTTATTATTGCTATTTTATTGGTAATTTTTGCACTATTAGATTTGATTCCGTTTTTAAGTAAAATGGAATTTGGAAAAGATAAATTGCCTTTGGGCGGAGTTTTAAGCGGATTTTTTGGCGGACTTTCAGGCCATCAAGGCGCTTTGCGAAGTGCTTTTTTGATCAAAGCAGGTTTGTCCAAAGAAAGTTTTATCGCTACAGGAATTGTAGTTTCGATGTTTATTGATTTTACTCGTTTGAGTGTTTATGCATCAAAAATTACAACTTATACATTGTATGAAAATAAAGACTTGTTGATTTCAGCAACACTTTGTGCTATTACTGGAGCGTATTTGGGCAACCAACTTTTAAAGAAAGTTACACTAAAATTTATTCAAGCTTTTGTTGCCGTTTTATTGCTTTTAGTTGCAATTGGTTTAGGAATGGGAATTATTTAAAGTCCATTACACACCAAATAGGCACGTGGTCTGATATTTTTCGTGCTTCTTTAACAGAAGTAAAGCTTTCATAAAAAGGAACAATTCCTTTCTGTGAAATTTTTATTTTCTGTTTGTCATAAAACAAATTATCATATTCAGAAGCTAAACAATCGTTTTGAATGCATTTCTGGCGTAAGCTGGTTTTTTGATTGACTAAAGTAGGAGCGAAGCCATTGTTTTTTATCGGATTAAAAACAGTATGACTTTGCGGACAATTGAAATCACCCAAAAATATTAAGTTGAATTTTGGATAAAGTTTTGGAAAAAACTTAAAATATTTCAGTTCCGTTTCCGGTTTTTTCTTCTTGGGAACTGCATGAAAAGAAACCAATGTAAAGGTATTTCCTTGGTAATCAAATGTTCCCATGAAAGGCTCTCGATCTATTTCATTTTCATAGTTTTGATCAAGCCAACATTTTCCAATTTTTTTGACTTGAGCTGTTTTCCAGATAAAAGCATAACGTTCTTGACTAGAAAGATTTGCGCTTGTAGTAGGATCACTTATTGCATAATCCCATTTTGAACCTTTGGTATTTAAAATTGAAACCAATCGACTCACTGCTTGAGAACCTCCATAACCTGCTACTACTTCTTGAATTGCAATAATGTCAAAGCTTTTTATTGCATTTGCCATAACTTCTAATTCACTATTCGATTTGGACTTCCCTAAATTCATGATGTTCCAGCTGCAAACCGAAACTTGTGCAAAGGAAACGAAACTTAGAAAAAGAAAAATAACAAGTAAAGAAAATCGGTTTTTAGCTCTAAAATTCATGCAAAAATTATTTAAAAAGATCCATTCCAGGAATATTTGGCATGCCTTCTTTAGCTACTGCTGCTAATTCGGTTTCATGAATGTTTGTTGCTTTTTCGATAGCTTTATTTAATGTAGTAACTAAATAATTTTCAAGCATTTCCTTGTCATTAAGTAAATCATCACTTATAGTAATACTTTTAATTTTTCTATTAGCATTCAGTGTCACTTCGAGTAAGCCATCATTGCTTTTTTCATCAATTAAAACAAAGTCTAAGCGTTTCTTTGTTTCTTCAACTTTTTGTTGGGTTTCTTTTAATTTACCCATCATTCCCATAATATCTCCAAACATATTTTAATTTTTTTATTCGAACAAAAATAGTAAATTAGCAGTTAATAATTAATGTAAAATTCATGAAAAAAATCGCGTATTTCCTTTTCGGTTGTGTTATTTTTGCTCCTGTTTATAGTCAAATTAAAACAAATAAAATGTCTGATAAAATACAACTTCCAGTTGCTAAAATTGTTACTAAAACTCTTGAAAAGCACGGGGATAAAAGAATTGATAATTATTATTGGTTAAACGAAAGAGAAAACCCAGAGGTTATTGATTACTTAAATAAAGAAAACGAATATTACCAAAAGTCAACTGCACATACCAAACCGTTGCAAGACGATTTGTTTCTAGAAATGAAATCGCGTATTAAAGAAGATGATAGTTCGGTACCGTATTTATATAACGGCTATTATTACATAACACGTTATGAAACAGGTAAAGATTATCCGATTTATTCTCGTAAGAAAGGAAGTTTAGAAGCGAAAGAAGAAATTATGTTTGATTGCAACGAAATGGCAAAAGGGCAATCTTATTTTAATCTATCGGGAATTAGTATTAGTGAAGATAATAAATGGGTTGCGTTTGGAGTCGACTTACTTTCTAGAAGACAATATACGATACAAATTAAAAACTTAGAAACAGGTGAAATACTTCCGGTTAAGTTAGAGAATACTACTGGAGGTTCTACTTGGGCTGGCGATAACAAAACATTATTTTATACACGTAAAGATTTACAAACATTACGTTCGGATAAAATTTACAAGCACACTTTAGGCACTGATGCAAGTTCTGATGTCGTAATTTTTCATGAAAAAGACGATACTTTTAGCACGTTTGTATACAAAGAAAAATCTAAGAAATATTTGGTAATTGGTTCGTCAAGCACATTAACTTCTGAATATCAAATTTTAGAAGCCAATAATCCAAATGGAGCATTTAGAATTTTCCAAAAAAGAACCCGAGGATTAGAATATTCGATTTCGCATTATGGTGATAGTTTTTATATCGTTACCAATAAGGATAAAGCAACCAATTTTAAACTAATGAAGACCCCGGAAACAGCTACTTCTGCTGAAAATTGGACGGATTTAATTGGACATAGAAAAGATGTTTTATTGGAAGGTATCGATATTTTTAAAGATTATTTAGTGGTTGAAGAGCGTTCGAATGGATTGAATAAAATTCAAATTAGACCTTGGACCGGCAGCGGAGCCTATTATCTGCCTTTTGCTATTGAAACGTATACCGCTTACACCACCACAAATGTAGATTTTGATACTGAAATTTTACGTTATGGATACCAATCTATGGCAACACCTTCTTCTATTATTGATTTCAACATGCGCACTCAAGAGAAAAAAGTATTGAAAGAGCAAGAAGTTTTAGGGGGTAAATTTGATAAAAATAATTATATTGAAGAAAGAATTTGGGCAACCGCTACTGATGGAACAAAAGTGCCAATTTCAATCGTTTACCGAAAAGGAATTCAAAAAGATGGTAAAAATCCATTCTTATTATATGCTTATGGTTCTTATGGCGCCACTATGGATCCTTATTTTTCATCTACTCGTTTAAGTTTGTTAGATAGAGGATTTATCTATGCTATTGCACATATTAGAGGAGGAGAGGACTTAGGAAGAGAATGGTATGAAGACGGAAAATTATTAAAAAAGAAAAATACTTTCACTGATTTTGTGGATTGTTCAAAATTTGTCATCGCTGAAAAATATACTTCATCAGAACATTTGTATGCCGAAGGTGGTTCAGCTGGTGGATTATTAATGGGTGCAATTGTAAATATGGCACCCGAATTATATAACGGAGTTATAGCGCAAGTTCCGTTTGTAGATGTTATTACAACCATGTTAGACGATACCATTCCATTAACAACTGGAGAATATGATGAGTGGGGTAATCCAAATGAAAAGAAATATTACGATTATATGTTGTCGTATTCACCCTATGATCAAGTGAAGGCGCAAGCATATCCAAATATGTATGTATCAACTGGCTTACATGATTCTCAAGTGCAATATTGGGAACCTGCAAAATGGGTTGCTAAATTGAGAGTATTTAAAACAAATGATAAACAATTATTTCTAGACACCAACATGGATGCCGGACACGGTGGTGCTTCTGGACGATTTGAGGCATTAAAAGAATTAGCAAAGGAATTTGCTTTTTTATTAGATTTAGAAAAAATTAAGAAGTAATTAAACTTTTTTTGTTAAATTTGCAGGGATTTGAGGTAACTAATAATTACCCACCTCAAATAATTTATTTTTTATGAAACAAGAAATAAAAGCCTATAATAATGTATTGGAATTAATTGGTAATACACCATTAATTAAATTAAGCAAAGTAGCTGCAGAACTTTCAGGCGACTTTTATGCAAAGGTTGAGGCATTTAATCCAGGACATTCTACAAAAGATCGAATTGCATTATATATTATTGAAGAAGCTGAAAAAAAAGGTATTTTAAAACCTGGAGACACTATTATTGAAACTACTTCTGGTAATACTGGTTTTAGTTTAGCAATGGTAAGTATCATTAAAGGGTATGACTGTATTTTAGCAGTAAGTTCTAAATCTTCAAAAGATAAAATTGACATGTTGCGTTCTATGGGCGCTAAAGTATATGTTTGTCCTGCAAATGTTTCGGCAGATGATGAGCGTTCTTATTATAAAGTTGCGAAGCGTTTACATGAGGAAACAAAAGGTTCTGTATACATTAATCAATATTTTAACGAGTTGAATGTAGACGCCCATTATAATTCTACTGGTCCTGAAATTTGGGAGCAAACAGGAGGGCAAATTACACATCTTGTAGCTTGTAGTGGAACTGGCGGAACAATTTCTGGAACGGCACGTTTTTTAAAAGAAAAAAATCCAAATATTAGAATTTTAGGTGTTGATGCTTTTGGTTCAGTTTTGAAGAAATATCACGAAACTAAAGAATTTGACAACGATGAGATTTATCCATACCGCATTGAAGGGTTAGGAAAAAATTTAATTCCAACGGCTACCGATTTTGATATTATTGATAAATTTATCAAAGTTTCTGATGAAGATAGTGCACACACCGCAAGAGAAATTGTTAAGAAAGAAGGATTGTTTGTTGGTTATACATCAGGAGCTGCTTTTCAAGCAGTAAAACAATTTGCGGAAGAAGGAGAATTTGATGAAAATAGTAAAGTGGTTATTATTTTTCCAGATCACGGCTCTCGTTATATGAGTAAAGTATTTAGTGATGACTGGATGAACGAGCAAGGTTTCTTTGATAGTGTAAACAGTGAAGAAGCATTGAAAATTGAAATTATCAAGTAATTTGAATATATATAAAAAAAATCCTGAGTGAAAGCTCAGGATTTTTTATATAATTCGAAAAAGAATTACTCAGCACTTTCTTGCATCGTATGATATACGTTCATTACGTCATCATCTTCTTCAATTTTTTCTAATAGTTTTTCAACATCAGCTACTTGATCTGGTGTTAATTCTTTGGTTATTTGAGGAATTCTTTCAAATCCTGAAGATAATATTTCTAAACCACGTGTTTCTAATTCTTTTTGGATGGTTCCAAAGCTTTCAAAAGGAGCGTACATTAAAATTCCGTCTTCGTCAGCAAAGATTTCTTCTACGCCAAAATCAATCATTTCTAATTCTAATTCCTCAACATCTTGTCCTTCAGCAGGAATTCTAAAATTACAAGTATGATCAAACATAAATTCAACCGAACCTTGTGTTCCAAAAGTACCATTACATTTGTTGAAATAACTTCTAATATTAGCAACAGTTCTATTATTGTTATCGGTAGCGGTTTCAATTAAAACAGCAATCCCGTGTGGTGCATAACCTTCAAACAACACTTCTTTGAAGTTAGCGGTGTCTTTGTCAGAAGCTTTTTTAATAGCGCGTTCTACATTATCTTTAGGCATGTTTGCTGCCTTTGCATTTTGTATTACAGCTCTTAAACGTGAGTTGGTTTCAGGATTTGGTCCGCCTTCCTTAACGGCCATTACAATATCTTTTCCTATTCTGGTAAACGTTTTTGCCATTGCTGACCAACGTTTCATTTTACGGGCTTTTCTAAATTCAAACGCTCTTCCCATTTCTTTTTGTTTTTAAGTTTAACTTTGCTCTGTTCGGCTTTGCCTATAGTCAAGGTTCAAGTTGCAAAAATAAAATAATTTACTTTATTTTAGGAATACTTACGGTATAATTTAAACATTTCATTTTAATTTGATTTTATTAACTACTTATATTAATTTTTTTACAATCTGAGACTAAATTTCATTAATAGAGTAGTATCGAAAACAAAAAAGCCTCTTCAATTGAAAAGGCTTTTTTGTAGTTGTAAACTAAAATTAATCGACCAAAATTTTTCTAGTAATCGATTCGTTTTCAGAAGCTAATTGCATTAAATAGAACCCTTTTGGTAAGTTAGCTACTTTGTAAGCATCATTTATTTTAGATGGATTCTTAATTTCTTGAATAATTTGTCCGTTAATGTTGTATAAAACAATTGATTTTAATTCACTTAAGGTTGAAATAAAAACCTCATTATTGCTAACAGGATTTGGATAAATAGAAACTGAATTTTCTAATGTAAATGAATTATTTGATAAAAAACTATTCCAAATAATACCTACATATTCAGGATGATCTATGTATGGATTTCTGTTTGTTTGATGATTATAATAAATATCATTATTAATAGCAGTTTCTTTTGCACTAACCGGATCATCTGTATGCCATTTTACAAGAATATCAATAAAAGGGTTAGTAAACACGCGACCTATTGAACCATCAAACATATTTTTTGCTTGACAGGTCGATGCATTTGATGTACTAAAAAAATTATCCATAGAATCTTCATAACGGGTTGCAAAATAAAAAAAAGCTCTAGCTATATCACCTTTAAATTCATCTAGAGGTTCAAATACAGTACCTGAATAACCTTGTGCATACCCTGAATTAATTCCATTTCCTCTTTTGGATCCATTCTGCGAAGTATAGGAAGCTGTACCTACTTTTCCAAAAGGGAAATTATTTCGTTCATTATTAACATTCCCATCTGACGGAACCACAAAAAATGGATCGTTTTTCATGGGATCAACAGCATAATTATCAAAATACGACTGAGGTATTAGATGTTCTCTGTTGTAACAATCACCTTCACCACTATAATTTCCACATTGTTGTGAAGTTAAATTGTAGTTGTAAGGATCTGTCCCCGATGGATTTTCAGAATACATATCTAATAAGCTACCATCATTTTCATAATAGTTATCTCTAAACGCTGAATGGGTGAAAAGTGTCCAAAGTGCAGGATAGCCTTGATCAGCATGTAAATGTTCAGAAGCTAATCCGTCATTTACATCATCTATAATTTTTTTTAATTGGGTCTTAAGTGTTAAACCAGTTCCAATTGCTGTG
>ERZ888423.915-NODE-915-length-28290-cov-6.363379_pt1 | contig 28290 bp, 27 predicted proteins | sample MGYA00520523_ERZ888423 | MGnify/ENA primary metagenome ERZ888423 (study PRJEB32303, sample SAMEA104408611) | aquatic metagenome | biome: Brackish water; feature: Pelagic; material: water | place: Baltic Sea | collected 2014-06-08T10:24:00 | depth 30,27 m ...
CTGCTAAGGCCTTCAACAACTCTTTGGTTTTGTGACACTGCATGCATTCGACCTTGTGCTCGGAAATCATTTGCCGACCTAGTGTCGACACGAGTAAAGCGAACGGATATCAAATCAAGGGGGCAATGCGGCGCAGGCTCCCGACTGGAGCGAGGCTCAGCAGATCGGGGAAGAAAATATGGACAGTGCAGGTAAGCTCCGCAGCAAAGCAGCACGGGACCCGGGCTCCAAGTCTGAAGGACCATCCGGGGGAGCGCTGCCGGTCAGTCTTTTTGCCGGCTACGGCGCTGTCGCTGCGCCATTCGAAATGCTTCGCGCTCCGGCCATTGCCATCGTTCCGGCGCTCTATGCGAAGGAGTTCGGCTTTTCGCTGGCGGCGATCTCGCTTGCCCTGCTCACTCTCCGCCTCACTGATGGCGTTACGGACATCTTCGTAGGCGTCCTATCGGACAAGACAAGGTCACCTTGGGGACGCCGCAAGCCGTGGCTTTTAGCGAGCGTGTTTTTGGCCATCCCAGCAGCGTATGGCCTTTATGTCCCGGGCGAAAACCCCAACATCTGGTCTTTCTTACTCTGCTACTTCATCTTCTACCTGGCTTGGACCATGTTCGACATCCCCTACACGGCCTGGTCCGCAGAACGGGCGCACCGCTACGAAGACCGATCGCGCCTCGCCTTATGGCGTGGCTTTGGTGGGAACGCTGGCCTGATCATTTTGACCATGGTCCCGTTGCTGCCATTCCTGCCTTCAACGGAGATGAACTTTGTCACGCTGAATGCCTTATTCTGGGTAGTGGCAGTTACCTTTACGGCTGGAGTGCTTTACGCGGTTTTTCGCCTGCCAAGTGACGCCACTGCGACGAAGACCGAGCGTTTCAGCTTTCGCGAAACAATTTCGGCAATCAAAGCGAATCGTCCGTTCCAGATATTTCTCGGCGTCGCACTCCTTTCCGACATGGCGGGCGGTTTCATGGGCGCCATGTTCTTCCTGTTCTTCGACACCTATCTGAAGATTGGGCAGCACTTCACGCTGATGCACCTCGTTGCCATCGGTTTGTCCTTAGTGTCGCTACAACTTTGGAAATACTTTCTTCAGCGAACGTCAAAATCCACAGTCCTGGTTGCAAGCATGGCTGGTGCGGCCTTGGGGGGTGCGCTCATCGCGCTGCTTGAACCCGGGCCAAATGCGCTCGTCCACTTCATCATTTATCTGAGTTTATTTTTCATAATGCAGATTGGGCGCGAAGTAGCCCTTTATTCCATCTTCGGCGACATCATTGATTATGACAAATGGAAATCAGCTGGCGTAAGAGCCGGGATCTATTCATCAGCCTGGATGATGTTGCGTAAGATTGCTTTAGCCTTATCCGGTGCCCTCGCCTTCTTGATTGCCGGAGTGATTGGCTTTGACCCTTCTGCCAGCTCATTTTCTGAAACGGCAATCTTCGGACTGAAGGCAACGAACGGCTACATACCCGCTATCCTCTTCCTCGCCGCTATGTTCCTAGCGGCCCAGTTCCCTCTTACCAAGGCCAGGCACCGGATCATTCAACGCAAGCTGGAACAAAGAGCGCTTCGCAGCGGAGCAGTAAGCGTCCAGCCTGAACGCTCTTAAGCTGATCAATTCATGAAGTTCCAGAGTGCGAGTTTCGTGATGCGGTTGATCGGATTATCGGCGATCCGTGACAGGACGTTCGTGAGCCAGGCCTGCGGCTCGACATCGCTGAGCTTTGCTGTCTAGATCAGCTTGCAGGCGACGGCTGCGCTATGTCCTCCGCCCTCGGAGCCTGCAGATATCCAGATGGGTTCTTTCACCCGATAACCAAGCCACGCATGCCGCGTCCGCAATGTGTATCTTGGTTGTCAGTCCTCATCGGGAACGCCCAAACGCCTGCCCCCTTTTTGGACTGCCCCCTTGCACTCGGCGGCCTGCTGGTGCGCGCGCTCAAGGCTGGATTCGATACTTACATATTCATTGTACGGAGCATATATCAAGTGTTCGAAAACGCGCTCCCAGACGCTATTCCGAGCCCAGCGTGTTAAGCGTTTGTGCGCGGTCTTCCACATGCCATACCGCTCCGGCAGGCAACAACTTTCGTCACTTGAAGCCGAATTTCATCTGAAGAAGGCTTGCCCATGATTCACTTCCTTCAAGAAGTGAACCATCAATCAGCCAAGCTTTGAATCCCATTAATCAAAGAATCAGCAGCATACACTAATCCCCTGACAAATTTGCGTTATGAGAAAATCAGCGAATGGCGCTACCTTAACGCCATCCGTTGCGACGGACGCTCGGCCAGCCGTTCTAGCAACCTCGAAGCAATCGTTTCGAAGTCGCGGAGACCAGCTGCTTCAGCGGCGTCGGCATCTCGTTCCTCGATGGCCTTAAGAATGGCCTGATGTGCGTTGGCCCAGTGCCCCTCGAGGTCATGATCAGCGCGCTCGGAAATATCTCGCAGATAGTACCCTAGGACACGTTGCCCCTGATCCAGCAGCTGCCGCATCCAGTTTGCATAGAGCGAGTTGCCGGATGCATCGGCAATCTCAAGATGAAACTCCCGGTTCAACCTGATCGACAGGGCCAGATTTCGCCCGCGCGTAGCCTTACTGTGCTGTTCGTGGATTTCCTTGATCCGACTTAGTTGGGCTTTGGTCCTGTTGGTGGCGGCGAGCCTTGCGGTAAGCCGGTACATCAGCGCCGTGGCATCCAGAAAGCTCGGTATCGAGACCAAATCGAACGGTGCGACAATGGAGCTGCGGTTGCGCAAGGTCTGCACGAGCCCTTCCGCTGCCAGCCGGATCAAGGCTTCGCGGATCGGAGAGCGCGAAAGATCGAAACGCTCAGCAAGATCGGTTTCGTCAAGGAGCGCACCGGGCTCCAACTTGAGAGTAAGGATCTCGTCCCGAAGAGCCTCATAGACCAAGTCGGCGCCAGAGCCGCGAACACGCTTGCTTGCGAGCTTGCCTGCCTTTGCAGAGGCACTCGAAACGACCCGTCCTGATTGAGCCATCATAACTCTCCACACTCAGCAATCTTCTGGATTGGCGGTCTCAACGACTATGCCAATTCTCCGACTGTTGCCATAGATAATCCCCTGCGCTGGGCGCGCACGCAAAAGGCTTACCGGCCATGAGGCAGTTCAATCGGCGGATGCTCTGCTGCCAGCGGCAGCCAAAGACGCGAACGCTCGGGACCATCGTGCTCCACAGTCACGGCGGCCGGTCGGCGATCGGCTGGCGTCTCCAAATGTACCTGTTTGCCAGAGTTGCCGTTGCGCTGATGCGACAGGCTCATGCCGTGGCGTACGACCAGGCGGATTCGCGAGTGCCGCGCCAATGTTCGGGCAAAGAAGCGAGCGCCGTCGAAACGTAGTGTCATTGTTTCGCTCGGCACATTCAGGCGCTCGCACCCATCACCGTCGCGGTAGCGAAGGCGCATCGCATCGCTGCTTAGAAAAATGGCACGCCCATCGGCGCGAATCTCATAGAGCAGCATCACAAGGTCAGCATCGGGCTGGTCGATGCTGCAACGCAGGTCAAGCCGCGGCGTGCCAGCCAGCGCCAGAGGAGCATCGAGCGGTGCCGAGTGATACACCAAGCCCTGGCCCCGCAGGTGGGTGGCATAAGCTTGGGAAGTCGGCTCTTCGCCGCCAAGCGTCATGAATAAACTATTGTTGCCGGCAAAAAAGCCCTGCACAGCATCCGCGCGCGGCTGATGTTCGATCTCAAGCAGCGCCTCGTCATTGGGATCACAGATAAAGTGGTAGGGTCCGGTGGCCGGGGCGTCCTCGGCCAGCCAGCCGGAATGGAAGACATCGTTGGGACCATCAGCGGCCGCCAGCGCCTTTGGCTGAAGGGCTGTCGTAACCTCGGCCAGCGCATCACAAGCGTGCCAAACCTCGGTGCCTGTCTCGTACCAGAGCACGCCGCGCTTCAACGCCGCAGGCTTCTCGCCTCCTTTCATAACCCAGCGATACCAGTCCAGCTTCAGGCCCATGATATCCAGACGGCAGGCATCGCCAAAGCGCAGGCTTCCAACCTGCTGATTGCCGTCATTGCAGCCGGAGTGGTTCCAGGGGCCGATAACGAGGTGGCTCCCGCTACGCATCTCGTTATTACCCCACTGCAGCAGTCGGCGGTGGTGCTCCAGCGTCGACATCAGGCAGCTGTCATACTGGCCGGTAATCGAAAGCACCGGCCCGCGCCATGTCGAATAGGCCTCTGGTGTGGGTAAATGACGGCTCCAGCTGGCATCAAAGCTCGTGTGTTCCAGCTTCTGGGTGTGCCAGGGAAGCGCGTGGCCAAAAAGCTGCTCAGGCAACTCTGCGGCTGGTATTGATATTTGCGCTGCGTCTTCAAAAGCGCGGTGCCAGTAATCCACGTCGCTGAACCAGGCCATGTTGGTGCCATGGCCCGCGCTGAGCGCCGACCAGCGCAGGTTGTAAAGCGAGCCGATGCCGCCGCCCGGCGTATTGCGCCCGCTGATCGCCGCCGCTGATGGGACGATCGTGCGCAGGGCTGGGTGCCCGGTGCCCAGCGCCAGCCACTGGTTCATGCCGCTGTAGGAGCCCCCGTAAGTGGCTACCTGACCGTCGCACCAGGGCTGTGCCACCAGCCAGTCAAAGATGGCGATGAAATCCGCCGCCTCGTTCGCTGCCGGAGCAAAGCTGCCACCAGAGTCGCCGGTGCCTCGGCAGTCGACGGTGACATAGACGAAGCCTTCATTGGCAAAGCGCACACCTTCGGCGTAGCCCCAGTCTGCGCCATAGGGGGTCATTTCAACGATCACAGGCAGAGGTTCGGCCTGGCGACGCGGCTTGAAGACCATTGCGGCCAAATGCACGCCGCCGGGTGCGGAAACCGGCTGCCGGAACAGGATATCGATGTTTCGCCCCGCTGGATGGGGCGGAGTATTGCGGCTGTCGATCATTGGTCTCAGGCCTTCGCGACAAAGTGAAGGGCGGCCAGAGACCCCAGTCGCCCCTATTCTTTCCAGCCTTTTATCTGAAGTTGTACCTGAACCCCACCTCAAACGACCGGAATTCGCCGGCGTTTGCGAAAACGTCACCGCGGTGGAAGTCAAAGAACCTTTCGTTCGAAAGGTTGCGACCCGAGGCGAAGAGCCGCCAGCGGTCATCATTGAAATCGACCGACGCTGTGAGGTTAAGCAAGCCGACCCCGCTCTGCGTTGCGGCCTCGCGATTGTCCTCGGTGAAGAAGGTCTTGCTCCGATAGTTGTACTCGAGCCGGATTTCTCCCTCGGCCGAGTTCCCAAGACGCAATCCGTCGAGGGTAAGTGCCGAGCTCAGCGCAAACTTCGGCGCACGTGGCAACCTGTTGCCTGCAAAGCTTACCTCCTCGCGGAAATCATTGATGGTGTCATAGTCCGTATACTCAGCGTTCAGGTACTGTGCGACAATATCAACCTTCAAGCGCTCCTGGATGCGAAGGTTAGTGAGCTCCAGGTCGATACCATGAATCTCCGCCTCCGCTGCATTGGTTGTAAAGAAGAAAGGCGGGACCGTCAGATCGGGAGCTCCGTCCGGCCCAATTATGATCCCGCCCTTCTGAACCTGCAGGTCAGAATAGTCGTAATAGAATGCCGAAACGTTGAAGTAACCGCCATTGTCGCCCAGGACCGACTTCATGCCGACCTCATAAGCGACAAGCGTCTCCGGCTCCACCTCATTCGGGCGATCTGCACCCGTAGCGGTATCGAAAGCACTCCCGAAAAAGCCGGACTGAACGCCGGTGGAGACCGACCCGTAGAACATCAGCTGAGGTCTTACGGCATAGTCCAGCCCGATACGCCATGTTGGCTCGCCCTGAGTGCCAGACAGGTCGAACGGCCCGCCCGCAAGAGGGCCGGTTCCGGCAAACCTGTTACGGATCTCCTCGCGGTTCCAGCGCACCCCGCCATTCAGTGTCAGTTGGTCTGTAAGATCGTAATTCAGGTCGGCGAAAACAGCGTAGGCTTTCGTGTCATCGCGCGACGTAGTGTCGAACAGGACAATGGTAAATGGCGCAACACCATCAAGCGTCAGGACACGCTGATCGCCCTGCTCAGCGTCCAGATAGTAGGCACCAAGAACGCCGTTTAAACGATCGCCGCTATACAGCAACTGGGCCTCCTGGCTGAACTGCTCGGCATAAGTCGGCGTGGCAATGCCCACCCGAACAGGTCCTGAAGGTCGAGGATTGACGTCCAACAGGTTGTCCAGTGTGTAATCGAGGTAGCCCGTAATCGAACGCCACGAAAAGCCATTGCCGAGATCGCCCGAAAGCGCCAAGCCAGCCATGTCCATGTCTCGCCTGAACAATTGCTCCGTCGGCTGATCCAAAAAGGTTTTGTTCCAGCCGAGCAGCGGTGTTGGATCGTCAGCATCCACAAGGGGGATCAGGGTTTGCGTTGCATTGTCTTCGTCTCTGGATCTTTGAACGAACAGGTCAACGGAGACAGAACCCACAGTCCCGGCGAGGCTGACCCGGCCGCCGAGGAACTTCTCGTTGCCAACTTTCTCGCCATTAAACGTGTTAAGGAACTGACCGTCACCTTCGGCGAAAGATCCGGCCAGGCGCACACCCCAATTGTCTCCAATCGGCAGGCTTACGCCGCCATCGCCGCGAAGGGTATTGAATGTGCCGTAGGAGACCGAAAGGTCTCCTTCCAGATCATCACCGGCCCGCCGCGTGATGATGTTCAACGCACCGCCGGTCGAGTTGCGCCCGTAAAGCGTTCCTTGTGGGCCCCTAATAACTTCTACTCGCTCGACGTCGAACAAGCGGTTCAATTGGGCCGAAGAAGAAGCCTGATAGATGCCGTCGAGGTGGGTTGCCACTGAAGATGGGCCGCCGGGAATCTGAGCACCAACGCCACGCATCGTTATTGTCGCCGCACCTTCGTAGTTTTGCACGTAAAACCCTGGGGTTGAGTATTGCAGCTCGCTGGCGTTGTAGAGGCGCTGCTCCGCAAGATCTTCCCCTCCGAAAACGGAAATAGAAGCAGGAACCGACTGCACGCTTTCTTCGCGCTTACGCGCGGTGACAATGATTGATTCCAACCTTGCGAGCTCATCGGTGGCGCCTTCTTGGGCTATCGCGGCCTCTTCAGCCGTCGCAGCCTCTTGGGCCATTGCGGCCTGCGGACAAACCGCGAGGGCGGCGGCTACTGCAAACATCGACGTTAGGGTCGTGAATCGGCGCACGCGTTCGCCGTTATCAATGCTTCCTGCAATCAGGTCTTGGCTAGTCATGTTGCTCCCCCTCCTTGGGCTTGAACCTCAGGTAAAGTAATCTCTAGTCGACAAATAGTCGACAAGTTTTAATTGGCCTGTCCTTCAGATGCAAGTCCGTTCCGTAAGTGCGCTTAAGAGGCGGCGTCGCGGTGCAATACAAAGCAGCTATCCAGCGAACGAGATCGACTTACCGCGCGTCATTGCCCGCATGCCTTCGAACCCGCCCTCGATGCCAAAACCGGACTGGCCGTGAGGATCGAAGGACCCAGTCGTTGCGTCGACCACTGTCGCTCCGGACTTTCCGGCAATCGAGACTGAGCCCGCCCGAAGCGCACGAGCAAGGCGCAAAGACCGCCCCATATCGCGGGTCCAGACGCTGGCCGCCAGGCCGTAAACTGTGCTGTTGGCAAGCCTGACGGCTTCCGCTTCATCATCAAAGGCGCAAACCGCCAGAACGGGCCCGAAAACCTCTTCCTGAGCTATGCGCATGTCGGGTCGGACCTGCGCGAAGATGGTGGGCATCCAATAGCAGCCGTTTCGATGCCCGGAATTGTCACCCGAGAGCACCGCAACCGCACCCTCCTCCCTCGCAGTCTCACAATAACGGCGCACTTTCATTAGCTGGTCTTGGCTCGCGAGTGGGCCGAACCCGGTTCGCTCATCAAGCGGGTCGCCCGCTTCGATCTTCCGTGCACGCGCAATGACCCGCTCGAGAAGCGCATCATGGATCGAGCGCTCAACAAGCAGGCGCGATCCGGCGACACAGACCTGGCCGGTATTGAACGTAATGCTATCGACCACTGCCTGCGCGATAGCGTCGAGGTCTTCCATGTCGGCAAATACGATCTGGGGGGATTTGCCACCGCATTCGAGAATAAGCCGTTTCATGTTTGACTGGCCGGACAATTCGAGCAAGCGTTTGCCAGTCGCAGTAGAGCCGGTGAATGTCAGCAGATCGACGTCCATGTGAGAGGCCAGGGCCGCACCTGCGACGGAGCCCAGACCTGGAACAATATTGAGCGCGCCTTCAGGCATCCCAGCCTCTGCGGCGAGTTCGCCAAGGCGCAGGCAGCTTAGCGAGGCAACTTCGGAGGGCTTGAGCACCACCGAATTTCCAACGGCCAAGGCAGGTGCGATCTTGGTGATCCCGACATAAGCAGGAAAGTTCCAGGGCGTGATAGCCCCAACCACTCCGACGGGCTCACGCAGGTTGAGAAGCAGCGTTGAAGGGTCGTTCGGAATGACCTGATCGATCAGCTTGTCCGCCATCTCGGCGGTCGCACGCACCGCATTGGCGGCGCCGCGCATGTCAGCAGAACCGAACCCAACCGGCATCCCCATTTCAAGCGTATCGAGAAGAGCCAGCTCGTCGGCATGGCGTTCGATCGCATCTGCAAAGTCCATCAGAACATGTCCGCGGTGCCTCGGAGACTGATTTGCCCATGAACCTTGCTCGAAACAGGCACGCGCGGCAGCCACCGCTGAATCTATCTCTTCGGCGCCGCATGCCGGCAGCTCGGCCACTAAGGCGTCAGTCGCAGGATTGACCGACTTGAAACTCCCGCTCACCCCTGCTTCAATCCGTCGGCCGGAGATCCAGGGCCGGGTATCTGGTCGAAGCCCCGCAGCCTTTGCGACCCAGTCAACATGCGTTTCAATGCTATCAGTCATGAACCTGTCTCCATCAATGCCTCCGGGCGTCCCTGTCGGGCGCCCGGAGTAAATCAGCTGCGCGTTCGCCGACCATCACTGAGGGCGCATGCAGATTGCCGGAAGTTACGAGCGGGATGACGGACGCATCAGCAACCGCCAGTCGGCCCACCCCCCTGACCCGGAGTTGCGGGTCGACCACTGCCGCGCGATCATTACCCATCCGGCAGGTGCCGCATGCATGATAGCAGATGCCCGCTGTCTCGCGGACAAATGCCTCCAGAGAGGCATCGTCGGAAAGTTCGAAATCCGGCAATAGCCGGGCGACGAGATGATCGGAGAAAGGCTTGGCTCTCGCGATTCTATCGACCAGGCGCACGCCCCGCATGAGGCGCATGACATCGTCGGGATCACCAAGCAGGTTCGGGATAATCCGCAGCCCCTCACGTGGGTCGGCCGATCTCAGTTCGATCCGCCCGCGCGAGCGGGGATGGCACAGGGACGGCGAGAGGGAGTACTTGTTGATCTGTCCGGAAAAAGCAAAAACGTCCCCGAGATAGCCCCAGGGTCCGGAAAAGAGCAGCAGGTCAGGGTCGACAAGATCCGGGCTGCTGCGGGCATATGCCAGAATATGGCTGGCGCAGGAAGTTGCCTGTCCTCGTCTCGCAACGGCGAACTTCAGGCCCGTAAGGGCCAGCTGGTGCCATTTCATGGCGGAACTGTAGGTCGGCGCCTTCATCTCGTATTCGATGTAGAGCTCAGGGTGGTCGTGAAGATTTGCTCCGACCGACGCACGGTCTGCTACGATCGGGATGCCGAGGGCGCTGAGCTGTTCCGCCGGACCGATACCCGACAGCATAAGCAAATGCGGTGATCCAAAAGCGCCCGCGCTGAGGACAACCTCCCGCCGCGCCTTGACCTGATAGCTCTTGCCTCGCGTCACAAGCTTCAGCCCGCAAGCCTCACCCTGAACGAAGAGGACCCGCTCAACCTGCGCATGGGTGAGCACTCTGAGGTTGGGTCTCCGCCTGGCAGGCCGCAGGTAAGCGGTGGCACTGTCCTGGCGAAAGCCCCGAAGCTGGTTGGACTGGGCAACTCCGATGGCCTCTCCCCGCGCCAGATTGATGTCTTCAACTGGCTGGATCCCTTCTGCAGCCGCCGACGCGATCAAGTCTCCGGTGCTGGAGTGAGGTGATCGAAATATCTCCACATGCATGGGGCCGGACTGCCCTCTGCCGTCAAGGCTGGGGCATCGCTCAGCGCGCCGAAAGTAGGGTTCAACGTCCTGCCAGGACCAGCCTGAAGCCCCCATCTGTTCCCAAAGGTCGAAGTCGCGCGGCAGACCGATGGCATAGATAAGGCCATTGATCGAACTGCTGCCCCCCAAAACCCGCCCCCGGCGCCAGGTTTCAACCTTGTTGGCACGTGAGGGGTCTGCTTCGGTTTCATAGAGCCAGCCATAAGGCCCCCAATCCTTGACGAACGTCTGTCCGCCGGGGACCCGGAACTTCCATGACCTCTCTGAACCACCGGACTCAATGAGCAGCACCGAAACATCTGGGTCCTCTGTCAAACGGGAGGCAACAACACAACCTGCCGAACCGGCGCCCACAATGACGTAGTCGTACTCGCCACCATCCGGCAAAGTTTCGGCAGAGCAGGTCAAATCAACGACCGCCAATCCGCTTGTAGGCGCCATCGTGTATGACGTTCCAGCTTGCCCCCTCGTCGGTTGAGAACTCCCACAATTGCCTGCTTGCGCCGTTGGTCAGCGGCGAAAAGGTCATCCGGTGCAGCCCGGCCATGGAATCCATGTCGTTCTCACCCGTCAGAAGCAGCGTATTGCCCTGAAATTCGCCCGACAGATAAAGCGTTGCGCCATCATCGGTTACGTAGACCAAGCGCCAAGTCCGGTCCGCTCGGTCGTAAAACATATGCGCTCTGCCGTGGCCGCTGATTGCGCCGCGCCAGTGCTCCACGAGCATGCAACCGCCCAGAACAGACTCGACCCTGCTTTCGCCCGCAGCCACACCGCCGATCCCGGTAACAGTGAACTCTCCGAGCCTGAAATCCAGTTGACGGTAAACTGGATCCGGGCACCCTGAGCCCGGAGGCCCAGCCCGCACCTCACTCCCGCTCGCGCAACCAGTCGCGGCGAGCAGTGCAATGGGGAGCAGCAATCCCCGCCTGATTTGACTGATCATTTCTGCCCCTTCCAAGCGATGGGTCACCGTATTGCCGCAGGCAATTCTTGTCGACATAATATATACAAATCGGACTCTGCGCTGGCAAATGTTTTGGCGAGCGCGGGATGATCACTTCGGGAATTTTCAGTGATGGCCCGGCTCGAGACTCCTGCGTGCACCGCTCCAGACCCAAGCTCGGGATAGGCGCCTATTGAGTTTTAAGATTAGCGAGGTCCGCGGCCCGACTATCCCCAAAGCTCTGCCTTAGGCAGACCAATGCGGTATCCGGTCATCTCAAGGGCGGGCGCGTGGTCTTTAGCCTGAAAGTCGCCGCCAAGGTCAATCAGATCGGAGTAAGGGGCGAGTAGAACCGCAGGTGCTTGAGCAAGCGATGAGCCGCCGTTGCAGCCGACCATCGTCCTGAAGCCCTGTCTGCGCGCTTCACGCTGAAGCAATAGCGCTTCGGTAAGCCCGCCGGTCTTGTCGAGCTTGATATTGACCATGTCGTACAGCCCGGAAAGCCGCGGGAGCGAGGAACGGTCGAGGCAGCTTTCATCCGCACACAGGGGTACCAACCTCGGGAGCGAGGAGAGCCCGGATTGGATTGCCGCGGGCACGGGCTGCTCGATCAGCTTCACATCGTGCCGCACGGCAATAGGCAAAAACTCCTTGAGCTGCCTGATTGACCATCCCTCGTTGGCGTCGATGGTTATCTCGGCAGCAGGTGCAGCGGCTCTCACAGCTTCGAGCCGGGCGAAATCAAGGCCATCCTGACTGCCAAGTTTGAGCTTTAATCCAGGCGCTCCTTTCGCATGCCGGGCACAATCCGCCATACGTTCCGGGGAGTCGATCGCGATGGTTTCATAGACGGGAAAGCCGTCGCTGCCTGAAAGGTTGAGGCCAAGGATTTCCCAGATGCGGCGCCCCTCGCGTTTGGCTTTCAAATCCCAAAGGGCGCAGTCGACCGCGTTTCGCCATGCCGATCGGGGGAGGATCCGGTTCAAGATATCCGGATCGAGATGGTCCCAGGCTGCGCGGTCAAGCCTTTGTACCGCTGCTTCGGCAGATCGTGTGACGGTTTCGTCATATTCATGCGGTTCGCATTCACCCCTGCCTTGGAACTCGCCCGCCTCAATTGTCACCTCAAGCACCAGATGACTGGTAAAAACGTGGCGGGAGATCGCAAAGGGTTTTTTAAGGGGCCATCTTCGCACTTCAGTTTTCAGGACCGGTACAACCACGGTAACCTCCTTTCCAGCAAACCGGCAATCAGCTCAGGACGGCCTGAAAAAGCATCTCTGCAAAACGAAGGTGATGCGCTGCGCTCCAATGAATACCGTCAATGGTATCGAGTTCGCCGGCTGCGGCCGCATCAAGGAATCTCCAACCATGCTGGTTCGCCTGTTCGGCAAGAGCTGGGGCGAGTCCCCTTGATCGCACCAGGACCTCAGGCGGAATGCCCAGGGCAAGTGCTGAGGAACCGAAAGGAATCGGGCTGACCAGTGTTACCACTGGATCATTGCCCCCAATCCGCCTGTGAGCTTTGAGACCTTCGAGGACCGTAGCCGCAACTAGCGGCGCAATCACCTCCGGCTCCGATAATGAAGAAATCCCAAGGTCGTTGGTGCCAAGCATCACGACGAGCTGATCAATCGGCCAGTTGGCAGCTACGATGTTGCGAATTTGGTCAATCGCTGCTCGCGACGAACCATCTTCGAGCTCTTCCTCTCCGCTCGAAAGGCCCCCTACCAGCCCAGATATGCCATATTCGACGATGCGGAACCTCTCCTTTGCCGATTCAGCCAGAACCATCGGCCAACGCACAGATGGATCGTAGCGCGTAAAACGTGTGGCCCCTGCTTGCAGCTGGGGTACATATCCCCATGTGTTGGAATCTCCGAAAACCAGGATCGTAGGCAGGAGCGGCGGTGGCTTACCTTTCAGAGAACCTTGTACCTGCGCTTGGGCTTCATCTGACGGCACCATCAGCGAAGAACCAGCCAAAAGGGCAACGGCAGAAGCAAGAATGTCACGCCGAGACGAGAGCATCGCCCCTCCAATCATCGCCGATGACAAGATCAGCAAAACGAGCAACATCATCGACATAGTCGCGCATTGATCCTGCCTTCACGGAGCGGTCGAGTTGCGCCAACGGCACAAGCCGTACGATTTCGTCAGCTCTGTCGGCTTCGGCAACAAGTGCGACAGGGGTGAGCTCAAGACTGGCGATGCGCGTTTCGACTTTTCCGCGATAGCGCCCTTTGACCAGTCCAATTCGCGCGACAAGGCTCAGTACCATAGCCGGATGCGACAAGAGGGTCGACAGATTACCAATGCTGTAAAGGATCGGCACGGCACAACCAGGATCGCGCTTAAGGCGGTAGATCTCGACAGGTTGCGGTACATGGGGGTGATGGCCGATGACGAGGTCTGCCCCTGCTTCGGCAAACTGGTGGGCCCAATCTATCTGCTGCGAAGTCGGAAACAGTTCGAACTCCATTCCCCAGTGCATAGCGGCAATAACCAGATCACAGCCCGCCTCCCGACAGGCCTTTATCTGCGCCAGGATCGGACGGATGTCAGGATCCGGTACGAGGTGGAACGCCGTCATGTTCACGATCCACGGCTTACCGTCTGGAAATGGCTTGAAGTTCACACTGAAGGTGTGAGCCACCCAGCCGATGCGCAGACCGGCAAGCTCGGTGATCCGGGGCATCAGAGCATCGCCCTCGGTCTGATTGACACCTACCTGGGCGATCCCGTCCTGCTTCAGCCTTGCAAGGGTCGTCTGAACACCTTCCTCACCGCAGTCGAGGATGTGATTGTTAGCCAGATGAAGCACATCGAACTTGCGCCCACGGTGCGATACAACTGTCTCGTACTGGTCGGGAGTGAGATTGATCATCGGCGTCTTGCCGGCGGAAAATTCCGTCGGGCCAAGTGCGGCTTCCGTCAAAGTTGACTCAAGGTTGGCATAGGAAATGTCGGCCCCAAATATCAAATCATCGACATCAAGGAACAAGCGGTCTCTCGCACCATCCAGTCCAGGCGTAGCCATTAAATCACCCGACGCGCTCATCGAGACTTCGGTCTCTATCGTGAACCCTTCTGGGAGGAGTTCAAAGCGGTTGTGCATGAAGGGTTCGAGCAGGGCTTCGACATCAGTGCCGGGAAGCTTCGCGCCGCGCACCAATGGGTTGATCGATTTATAGACCCAATGGGCGATGGACTCCGGGTTTTGCGGATCAATCAGTATACCGACCGGCGTGTCCCACCTTCCGTCAGCAGCATCGCGCAGGTGCTGGTCGATGGCGGCCCCAAATTCGCCGGTAAACTTTACGATTGGCCTTGTGTCTCGCGGCACGCTTAGAGGCCGAAACCGACCGGCACAGGGGCCACTCATGACAGGCTTTCCTTCATCTTGCCGAAAACATCAAAGAACCTCGTTACAACAGCTTTCTGCCAGTCGGGCTCATCAATATAGAAAGCGTCTTTGAGCGACTGCTTGATGGCGGCGCCGTGTTCACCGGCGGGGTCGCCGCGCGCAACAAGCCAGTTTTCCGCGCGCAATGCTTCGAGCGTAACCGGAATGGGGAAGGTGCCAAACTCCAACCCTATCATATCGAGTTTATCGGGACCGAGTTCTTCATGGGCGGCATGAACCAACGAACCGCCGACCTGTGCTGACACCGACGCACCTGCCCCCGTCCAGGTGACGTCATCGCCGAACACAGACTTGGCTCTGAGGTATGCCGCTTCTGTGGTCACGCTGAGGGCTTCTCCAACTCCGCGTGGCCCGAGGCCGGTATGGATGTCGATCGCGGCCACACTCTCGGCGGTAGAGCAATGCTCGCGCAGCAGGGTTCGCCAGATGATATTGGACCAGGCTGGCGCTTGCCCTCCATAAAACATCCCGTCTGGGCGACTATATTGCCCACCGGTCAGGGCGCTCTGGAACGCCCTCAGCCCGCGCTCGGCTATATAAGTCTCGATCGCAGCTTCGGCTTCGCGCCTGGCAGGACCGTCCCAGTCAAGCGGAACCAGAAAATCGTGAATCTCTTCGTATTGAGGATTGGGATGGCTGCGCGAGTGGTCGATGAAGTTCCGATTGAGATCTATATTGTCCTCATTGGTCCTCCGCAGCCATGCAAAACCGTAGGGATTTATTGCATGTACAAGGACAATTGCAGTTTCTTGGGCTAAGTTATCCAAGAGGCCGGAAACGAGGAGTTCGGCCTGACACCCTGATCCGCAGAATCCTTCGACACCATGCGTTCCGGAAATGATCAAAATGACCTTTCTCGCGTCCGCAGATCCCAAGCGCGCGACATCGCAAGCCAAGGTTTTCCCTGCCGGTCCATGCCGGGAGGGATGCTCATGGCTCTGAAGCGCAAAGCCAGCATCCAAAGCCAGAACTCGAAAGCGCTCACGCGCATCCGCGTAATCAGCTGGGAACAGCATGGTGATCGTTTCTCCCTGACCTCGATTCAAGTGTTGCCTACATGTTGTATGCAAAAATAAATACAGTGTGCCAGACTTTTTTCAGTCAAGGCGACTTCGCACCATCGGACGAGGGTTCGGCTTCTGCTTCAAAACTGTAGCCTTGGAATGATCCAGAAGCCTATCTTTCGGAAACACTTGACCAAGATAGAACTCTGCCCTGACTGGCCAGGAGTGAGTCATCGGCTTCGGGCACGCTAGTTCCGTGTAGTGGAGAGCCTCTGCAGGCCGTTCAATTGCGTTGCCACTTCCGACATCGTCAGTCTGGATGAAAACAACCTGGAACGCCTGATACCACAGCCTTGAGCTGCTCCATCGTGTCAAGGTAGGCTTGTGCAATACCCGGCTCCGAAACAAGGTGGCCAGACTTGGGAACCAGCACCAGTTCTGATCCCTGCCATGCCTGATGAAGCCGCACCGCAGCCGCCGGGGGACAGACGAAGTCAAATTGACCCTGGATGATGCGACCAGGAATCGGCACGACGCGATCAATGTTTCGGATCAGCTCGTCTGGCTCCAGGAAGAAGTCGTTCAACGCGTAATGACAAAGCAGACGAGAATACTGTAACGAAAACTCCGGAGTGAGCTCGCGCTCGATCTGCCTTTCATCGGGATCGACCGAGGAACAGATCCATTCGAACTTCGAGAGAGCTCGGGCCGCACTAATTGCACTGTCAGAATTTCCAGAACTTATCCGAGCTTGGATGGATTCGAAAAGGTTCTGCTGCTCCTCTTGATCTAGGAACTCCATGCAATTTTGCCATTCGACCGGAAAAAGCCGGCGCAGTCCTTTGGCTATCCAGTCTGTTTCGTCCCGAGTACCTAGGAAAACACCGCGGACGACAATCGCTGTGCATCGGTTCGGGTATGCTTGGGCATAGGCAAGGGTCAGGGTGCTCCCCCAGGAGCCTCCGGAAACGACCCATTTCTCAATAGCCAGATGCGATCGCAGCAACTCAATGTCTTCCAGCAGTTTTTGAGTCGAATTGTTTTTGGTGAAGCCTGACGGTAGAGATTTTCCCGCGCCGCGCTGATCGAACATTATCAACCGAAAATGGTCCGGATCATGAAATCGGCGAATCTCAGAATCCAAGCCTGAACCAGGACCGCCATGCAAACACAGAACCGGAACCCCGTCGGTTCGACCACTTTGCTCGAAATAGGTCATAACCGTCGCTCAAGTCCAGCCGGCCTGCCTGCCATGGCGCTTGCTTGGCATAAAAATCAGACACCTTCAGGACACTCCACAAACCCGCATCGTCCTTATGGCATTGGAATTACTCCGCTGCCCCGCAAATATCTGGTATACACTGTGTCGGCATTTTCAAGTGGATCTCTGCGGGAGCCGATCCCGAGCAAACTCACCAGAGGATACTCTGAAGCTTAAGAGTGAACCTCGCAAACCAGTCCGCGAGCATGCAAAATCACCTGATGGTTTCAACGCCGCCTGAAGCAGAACTCTTCCCGCCGCAACCATGGACACGTTTTTGCACCCCCTCTCTCAAACAAATGTCCGCCAGCGGAGGGTACGCTTGCGGATGAGTGAGAGACTTCAAGGCACGAAGGAGGGGAAGGACCTCAAACTCTAACGCAGTACAAATTTCATTGGCCGAACCCGCTGATCATAGCGCCAGTCCGGCAGGTGCAATCTGTTTGCCCCTGACCAGGGCGCCCGCACAGTTCACTTCCGGCATGCGGACCGCTTTTTCATAGCTTTCAACAACCGCCATGGTTTCTTCCCCCACCCGGAAGTAGCGCCCCACTATCCAGCCCGCCGGCGCCACTTCAGCCGCGGTTGCAGTTATAAAACAATGCGTGAACTCGCTCATCTCATTGGGTGAAATCGTGGGTTCGACTACCTCTACGCCGCTGGACACAACGAGGGGATGTCGCGAGAGCGGTAGGTTTAGATCTTATGATCGCGTTGCATCCACCACACCACCAATAAGGTTTTCCGACCACAGCCGCATTTCAAGTGATCCACGAGCCTTGGCCAGAGAGTCACAATATCGACGTCGCCGGTCCGCCGATACCCGCGCTATTTGTATGGCCTCGTCGGGCGTAACAGCCTCAAAATGCAACGGGTCGCCGGGGCGCAACTGCATCATCGCGTCGAGGTCACAGTCTAAGACGGTTGCGATCTTGGGATAGCCTCCCGTAGTCTGGTGATCGGCCAACAGTATTGAGGCCACACCATCGCCGGCCACTTGAACCGAACCGCGCAGGATCGGATCGGACAGCATGTCCAAGGCACCTTCGGGAGCGATCAGTGGTCCAGACAGCCTGACGCCCATACGGTCCCAGGCATCTGTCATCTTCCAGGCTTCATGTAGAAAAACCTGCACCGTTTCCGGCGCAAAGAACCGGTCCTGGGGGCCTATCGTCACGCGTGCCTTATGCGTGGGTCGCGCGAAGACGGGACACGGGAAGTCTCCCTCGCGATTCTCGCGCCGCTCGGCATGGGTAATCATCCAGGTCTGCCCAGAAGCCAACTTGCCGCCACCAAGTCCGGAAAGCGCGTGCGTCGCGGCATGTCCCAGCCAGAGCGGGCTTTGCAACTCGCCGGCAAAGGCCAGATACGCCCAGCTGCCCCAAGGACCCGTGCGAACCGCGAGCTTTTCGCCTGCCCGTAAGGTGGCAATGATCCAGGACCCACGCCTTGCGCCAGCATGCTCAACGATGAAGTCTCCACCCGCGACCGCGAAGCTGACCTCGCCGGCCCGGCAGGTTAGCGAAAGCCCTCCAAGAGAAACCTCTATCGCAGAACACTCAGGCCGGTTGCCTAAGGCCAGATTTGCGGCTTCGCAAGCCAGCCTGTCCATTGGCCCCGAGGCCGGCACACCATAGCGCATTAGGCCAGTGCGACCAGCATCCTGAACCGAAACATGCGGACCAGCGAAAAGCACTTCCAGGACAGCGTCATTCATGTCGATTAGCGTCGAAATCCGCCCGTGAAACACGCCGGAAACACACCGGATCGCCAACATCGAAAAGGAAGGGCCGGTCGGGATCACGGGTCAGGATCCTTGTGGGGGAGCGACCGATGATCCACCAACCAGTCGGCATCGTAAGGGTTGAGACGAGACATTGCGGCCCCGCGATCAAAACGCTTCCAGCAGGGACGCCGCGCACCGCGGCAGGTTTGCGCGGCATCCACAGGGGTCTGGGCACGCCTGCCAGATAGGCATAGCCCGGCGCAAAGCCATACATGTAGACCTCATAGCGCCCCGCCAAATGTGCGGCGATGACCGCCTCGGTCGAAAGTCCGGTAGTCTTGGCCACATGCGCCAGATCCGAGGAAAGGTCGGCGTCATAGCAGACTTCGACCTCGCGCGGTGTCCGGCTCCGGGGCGCAAGAGGTTGGCTCAAAAGCGCTTTCGCATAAGCCTTTACAGCGAGATGATCGGTCGCCTGGGGGTCGAAGCAGATCATAAGGCAGGCATAGGCTGGCACCGCCTCGCGGAAGCCCAGGAAAGGGGCAGCAGACAGGGCTGCATCCAGCGCCAAAACGCGTTCGTGAACGCTCGGGTCGATCTGCTCTCCGAATTCGACCAAAAGGCTGTGTTCGGCGATGGGTGCAAAATATGGAAATTGCCGTCGCATCAGGTCAGGAACGGCGCAAGGGACACGCCCGCGGCTTCCATCCGAACACGGATCATCTGGGCCATCTGCAGCGCGCCGGGGCTGTCGCCATGCACGCAGATGGACTGCGCGGCCAGCTGAATCGGCTTCCCGCCGATCACCGGCATTCTTCCGGTTTCGAGGAATGCCATGAGTCGGTCGGCGGCCTCGCCGGCATCATGCAGCACCGCGTCGGCGTGGGCGCGCGGCACCAGCCGACCGTCGGGTTGATAAGTTCGGTCGGCAAAGATTTCGGAGAATGTCTCTACCCCCGCGGCCCGCGCCGCAAGTTCCAGCTCGGTGCCCGAGATGGCCAGAACCGCCATCCCTTCTGGCACTGCCGTCAGGATCGCCTCGGCCACACTGCGGTCATCGGCTGCCAGATTGCCGAGGGCACCGTGCGGTTTGACATACCGTACCTGCGTCCCTGCCAAGTTGGCCAGGCCCATCAGCGCCCCCACCTGGGCCGCGACCATTCGTGCAATCTCAGGCGGCGACATCGGGATGATCCTTCGGCCGAAACCCGTGCGGTCAGCATAGCCAGGATGGGCGCCTATGGTCACGCCCCTCTCTGCAGCCATCCGCAACGTATTGAACATCGTATCTGGATCGCCGGCATGGCCGCCACAGGCGATGCTGGCCGATGTGACAACATCCAGCATCGCTGCATCGTCGCCCATTTCCCAAGGCCCGAACCCCTCGCCAAGGTCCGAATTGAGATCAATACGCATCATGCCCCCGGCTTGTTGGTGGCCCGCGTCAGGAGCGTGACGCCCGCTCCTTCGGCCGTTTCATAATAGGTGAACCCGGTGCGATTGGCGCGGCGCCCTTTCATCTTGACCGGCATACCCGAGGCTGTCTCAGCCGCATCCGCATCGGGCACTTCGAAGCCCAGATGGAACACACCTTCGCCCTTGGCATCCAGGTGCAGACGCTGCGGCGACGGGTTGTGATCAGGCTGGCAAAGCTGAAGCTGTATATTGGGCAGGTTGCAGATACGGTATTGCAACCCTAAGAAGCCCTCGCGGCTGAAAACCTGCAAATCCTCATATTCAGTAAGCGGCGGATAGGTGACCCAAGGTCCGATACCGACGGATTCGTAGTAAGCTTGCGTCCTATCGATATCGTGGACCACAATGCAGACGTGGTGGAGCTTCTGGAAAATAGGGTTCATCGGATCATTCCTTCACCGGGACGGTATAGTTTAAGATGCGGCGCCCCCCATCGGGATAGATCGTCTCGCCCGTGATGTAAGAGGCATCGTCAGAAGCGAGAAATGCCACCACCCCGGCAATTTCTTCTGGCTCTCCCAGACGTCCCATCGGAGTGCGGGCCAAGATGGCGTGCATTCCGGCCCGTTCGGTGAAGGCTCCTTTGATGATCTCGGTCGCGATTGTCCCAGGGCCTACGCCGCAGACACGGATGCCATGGGGCGCGAAAGCAACGGCGGCAGTTGAGGTGACCTGGTTCATACCGCCCTTGGAAATCGCATAGGTGGCGACATTCGGATTCGCCAGACCCGAGTTGATCGAGGACATGTTTACGATGACCCCGCCGCCACCTTGCGCAATCATCGCCCGGGCGGCGGCCTGCGTGCCAAGGAAAGCGCCTTTCAGGTTCACGCCCATCACTCGGTCGAAAGTCTCGGGCGACACCTCAAGGAAATCCATCACGGGTGCTATGCCAGCGTTGTTCACCATCACGTCGATACGGCCAAAAGTTGTAATGGCGCCGGACACCAATGCATCGACCTGCACCTTTTCAGCGACATCGGTCACCAAAGCCAGCAGCGTTTCGGGCGTGCCGATTTCGGCTGAGGTTGCCTGCAGCCGCTCCGCATTCACATCGGCGATTACGACCTTGGCACCCTCGCTCAGGAACCGCTTAGCGATCGCACGTCCGATGCCCTGCGCACCCCCGGTGACAATGATCACTTTGCCTATGAAGCGCATTGGCAGTCTCCTTCAATAGACCATGCATTCAGGCAGTGGTGTGCCCGAACGGATACGATGATAGCCCAAGGGAGTCAGGTCGAGGCTGGTATAACGCCCCTCGGTCACAAGCTCTGCCACCCCGCGCCCCGCCGCCGGGGCGTGCATGACGCCATGGCCAGAAAAGCCCGTACAAATCACTAGGTTGGCGATTTCGTCATGAAAGCCGATCACTCCGTTATGGTCTAGTGCGTTGACTTCATAATGCCCTGCCCAGGACCGTTCGAGGCGCAATTCCTCCATCGCGGGAATGCGGGTAGCCAGCGCTGGCCAGAAGACGTCCTCCATGAGGTCGTGATGCGGTTCAAAGTCGCCGGTAGCATCTGGGTCGCAGTTTTCAGGCGGCTGGACGCCGCCGATGAAGCCATTGCCCTCCGGGCGGATCCAGATGCCGGAGGTGTCGAAGAGCATGGGGAAGTTGTCGGCCTTGAGGGGCGCGCGGAAGCTGAAGACCGTGCGTTTGCGTGGCGACACCGGAAGCGGCTGTTCCAACTGCGCCATCAGCGCACCCGAGGCTGCACCGGCAGCCAGAATGCAGGTGTCGCAGTCCAGCCACTGATCGCCCACCCAAACCCGGGAGATCCGACCACCCGTCAGGTCGAAGCCCGTTGCTTCTCCAGTCAAGTAGACGACCCCCTGCGCTTTGGCCGCTGAGCGTACCAATGACAGAAGAGACCAGGCGTCGAACCAGCCCTCGCCGGTGGCCCCAAATGTCCCTATACCGACATCTTCCAGCGCCAGATAAGGGAAACGAACAGCGATTTCCTCGGGAGTGAGGGCGATATTGTCCGCCCCTTGGGCGCGTTGCATATCAACTGCAGCGCGGCGTGCAGGCACAGTCGCCGGTCCACCAAGGATCAGATAACCCTTTTCCCTGTATGCGATGTCGGCGCTCGTCCCGAAGACCTGCCCGACCCTACGGAAGAAATCTACGCCGTAAAGGCTCATCGCGATGTTTACCGGCGTGCCGAATTGGGTGCGGATCCCCGCCGCCGAAAGGGCGGTGGAGCAGAAGCGGTATGTCGGGTCTTTCTCAACTACCGTGATATTACCCGAAAAGCCTGCCTGTAGCAGCGACCATGCAGCAAAGCTGCCCATAATCGCGCCCCCAATGATAACGATGCGGACGGTCATCGGATCACGAAAGGATTGGCGACGGTGCTGCCCGTATCGATCCAGACAGTCTTGGTCTGCAGATATTGGCCAATTGCCTCAAGGCCGTTTTCGCGCCCAATGCCACTGCGCTTATAGCCGCCAAAGGGCGCCATATAACTAATCGCACGATAGCAATTTACCCAGACCGTGCCCGCCTCAAGCGCGGCGCTTCCCCTCAGCGCGCGGCCGATGTCGCCCGTCCAAAGCCCCGCCGCAAGGCCGTAAGGGCTGTCATTAGCGATACTGAAGGCCTCCTCCTCGGTGTCGAAGGGAATGATCGACAAGACGGGACCAAAGACCTCTTCCCGCGCGATCCGCATCTGGTTGTTAACCCCGGTGAAGATGGTGGGCTCTACAAACCAGCCGTCGCCCATCCCCTCCGGTGCCTTGCCGCCCAGAACCAGCTGGGCCCCCTCGCTCGTTGCGATATCCAGATAGGACAGCACCCTGGCCTGCTGTGCCCGGGTGGTGATCGGGCCAACCTGGGTTGCCATATCCGCTGGATTCCCCATTCGCGCAGTGGCGGCAAGCTTGACCACTAAGTCCACCACACGATCATGCACAGAGCGTTGAACCAGCAGGCGCGAGCCCGCGATGCAGGTCTGCCCAGAGGCCGCGAAGATACCCGAAACCGCTCCGTTCACAGCGCTGTCGATATTGGCGTCGTCAAAGACGATATTGGCCGATTTTCCACCCAGTTCCAACGTTACGGCCTTGAGGCCTTCTGCCGCGGCGCGATAAACTGAGATCCCGCCTTGCTCCCCTCCGGTGAAGGCGATCTTGGAGACGTCAGGATGGTTAATCAGCGGTATACCTACCTCCTGCGGCATACCTGTAACCGTATTCACGACGCCCGGGGGAAATCCTGCCTGAGCAAATAGTTTTACGAACTCCAGCGTGGAAGCTGAGGTATGTTCCGATGGTTTTATTACCACGACATTTCCGGCCGCAAGGAGCGGTGCGAGTTTCCAAGTCAACAGCATCAATGGCGAGTTCCACGGCACGATGGCAGCCACGACACCCAGAGGTTCATGACGCGTGAAGGCGAACATGTCCGCTTTGTCGATCGGCAGAACCGCACCCTCGATCTTGTCGGCAAGCCCGCCGAAATACCGATACCATTCGGGGGCATAGCGGCACTGCGCGCCCGTTTCAGCGATCAGCTTACCATTGTCGCGGGTTTCGAGTGCTGCCAGCCTTTCAGCATTGGCCTCGATCAGATCCGCCAGCCGAACAAGAAGCTTGGCTCGCGCCGTGGCGGTCAATCCCGCCCAGCCGCGGAACGCCTCCCGCGCCGAGGCCACTGCGGCATCGACCTCATTGGGGCCATCGGCAGGGATCAGCGCCCAAGGCTGGCCAGTATAAGGGTCAAAACTTTCGAATGCCGCTCGCGCCGCAGCCTGCTCGCCATTCACCGTGTTAAAAAACCGATCCATGATGCGCCGCTCAGCAGGTGTCGAGGCCCAGATGCGCACGGAACCGGTTCTTCATTGCCACTCCATCGCGCAGCGGCAATGACCGCGCCAGGTTCTCGGCCTTGATCTTCAGAACATAGAGGCGCGGACCAATGGCGGGCTGCTGCAGCCGAGTGGCCAGCATATCGACCTCCTCCAGGGTCTGCAATTCGTCCGTCTCGGCAAAGCCCGAGGCCGCCGCCACTTTGTCCAGCGCAATGCCGCGGCCGGTATGGCTGGCCTGCATGCCGGTTTCGCCGAAATGCTCGTTGTCCAATACGATGATGTCGAGGTTTCTTGGCCCCGCCACAGCAATTGTCGCCATGGCTCCGAAAGCCATGAGCATTTCTCCATCGCCGGTGACAACCATGACGCGCTTTTCCGGTTGCGCCTGCGCAAGGCCAAACCCGGTTAAGGCCGCCCCGCCCATAGCGCCCCAGAGATAGTAATTATCGGCCGTATCCCCCGCCGCATGGACGTCATAGCTGGGCGATCCGAGCCCGGTGACAACCAGCGCTCCATTCCGGGCGGCCAATAATCTGGAGACAGCCTCGCGTCGATCCATCACCATTTCTTTTTCCCCAAAAGCCGTTGCCCGATCAGGACCGCGATCTGCTGATCACCGTCAAACGCCATGCCTGCGGCCTGCTCAACCAGTTCGACAAGATCTGTGCCGGTTTGCGCCCGCAGGACGGTCACGCCGATAGCCTTTAAGGCAGTCTCGGTCGCCTGGCCCATGGGCACCTGCCAAGGGTTGAACTCGGCCCATTCGCCGCGCATCGTGACCAGCAACAAAAGCGGCGTTCGGGTCTGGACCGGTAGCGAAAGCATGTTGATGCAATTGCCGACACCGGAAGACTGCATCAACACGACGGATCTTTGCCCGCCGAGCCAGGCACCGGTGGCAATCGCGATGCCTTCTTCTTCGGTGGTCAGGACGTTACTCTTCACCGCCGGGTCGGCGCCGAATAGGCCGATCAGGGTCGAGTGCCCGGCGTCGGGAACGTAGGACATTTGGCGGATACCTGCCGCTTTCAGGACGGTATAAAGCGCTTCGGGCCAGTGGGTTTCCAGATCGTGGGAAATCGGTTCAGTGACCGTCATGATTTTCTCCGTTTCGTGGCACCAGTCTTACCCTTGCCGAAATGAACTGACATCGACCCTTTTTTGTGAACAGATATAGCGGCATTGTATGGGATGGAAATTTCTCAGCTAAGAACCCTGATTCACGTCGCCGAGCTTGGCAGCCTGTCCAAAGCGGCGGACAGACTGCGCATCGCCCAACCGGCTCTGTCCCGGCAGATGCGGCTTCTTGAGGAGGAATTGGGTGTGCGGCTGTTCGGGCGCCACGGCCGGGGGATGACTTTGACAGATCACGGCCAGGATGTCTTGCGCCATGCCCTGCGGGTCATTGCCGAGCTAGAGGAGATTCGGGCGACGGTGTCGGACGAGGATGCCCCCCTGCGCGGCCATGTTGCCATCGGCATGCCGCCCACAGTTGCCGATATCCTGTCCGAGCCTCTGGTCTCCGCTTTCCGCGATAATCATCCTGACGCAACGCTCCGCATTGTCAGCGCCTATTCCGGCTACCTTCTCGATTGGATGCAAAGGGGTGAGATTGATGCCTCGGTACTTTACGATCCAAAATCCGCCCGAACCCTTAGAATCCAACCGCTTTTGGAAGAGGTCCTGTTTCTGATCGGTCCGCCGGGAGCGGGTCTTTCGGAAGATGTGCCAGTTGACTTTGCTGCGTTGGATCGCCAGCGCCTCCTCCTCCCGAGCGCCGGGCATGGGCTGCGCGCCATTCTTGACAAATGCGCGGCAGAGCGGGGTTTTTCTCTATTTGTCCCAGTTGAAGCTGACAGTTACTCAACCTTGAAGAGCCTGGTTGGGCGCGGACATGGCCAGACAATCCTGCCCAGAGCGCCGATCCACCGCGATCTGTCGGTCGGCGATCTTTGCGCCGCGCCGTTGTGCAACCCAGTGCCTATGCGCCGGCTGATTCTATCCTATCCGACCGACCGGCCAATTCCGCGCATTGCACGCTTTGCGGGCGCGGTCATTGCCCAGAACGTCGTCCAGATGGTTCAGCAAGGCGTCTGGCCCGGCCGGCTTCCAACAATCAGCTGACACACTGCATCGGCGCGTCTTCGCCGGGAGGCCCGAACGAGTGGCCGGGTCTGGTTACGGACAATAGCCACGTTACGCGCGACCGGTAGCAAAGGGACAGGAGAAGCGTCCTATAAAGTGGCGCGATAGCTGATCTAGCTGATCTCTCTTTGTCGGCCTGGCGGGACTCGTTCATACAGAGGAAAAGCTAAAGGGTAGCCCATGAGTGCTGAGCCCTATTCAGAGATCTGCGAGACTGTGGCGCAGCTTTGCTCGAGGTTTCATGGCCACTCTCCGGGATGAATGCCGAACGCCTCCTGATGGCCGCGGAATGCATAGGCGATGGCAAGTGGTTCATCGGGACAGCCAGCGGCCACGCCGAGAAACGGCACGTGTTTGGCCGCGCTACCCCCCAGCATCAGGATATGCACGCACCCGAGTTGATGGTCGGCAAGGCCCTACGCCCCTACGAAGCTGCCAGAACCCCGGCGCAGAGGCTAGCATGGCCAAATTGCTGGCGGCTGATGCCAGCTTCAACGCCGCCAATGCGTGCATTCAGACCCATGATGACGTCGACTTTGCTACCGCATTCGATATCGAGCCTAAGTTCCGCGAAACCCGCCTCTGTCAGGTGGCGCCGGTTTCGACCACGATCGGCTCCTCCGTCAACACCTACGCGCCCCAAGGGATCGATGGTGACATCCTCAAGGTGCTTTGGCCCATCGATAACTGGCTGTTTCGTAACACCGGCTTCGACGTGCTGGCACATCACGTGGCCTATACGCTGTGCTGTAAGGATGATGCTACCCGCGCCTGCCTGTCGGAAGCCTGCAACACCCGGCTGCGCAGCATCGACCGGATTCTACGGCTGGTCTTCCACCTTAACAAATCTTGCGGCCGGAACGAGCGCCTCGAGCACGGTTTCCTCGGCCGGTCGGGGCAGCAACGCAATGTCTGACGGTCCCCTGTCCGGTCTTCTCGTTGTAGCGCTTGAGCAAGCCGTTGCAGCGCCTATCTGCACCGTGCGCCTGGCCGACGCCGGCGCCCGCGTCATCAAGATCGAGCGCGAGGGAGGCGAGACGGCGCGCAGCTATGACCGCGCCGTCCACGGGTCCAGCGCCTATTTCGTCTGGCTGAACCGCGGCAAAGAAAGCGCTGTGCTGGACTTAAAAGGGGCAGATCTGCCCCTGCTTTACGCCATGCTGGAACGGGCCGATGTCCTGGTTCAGAACCTTGTTCCAGGTGGCCTCGCGCGGATGGGCCTGACGCCAGCGGTCATCTCGGAACGCTTCCCGCGCCTTATTGCCGTCTCGATCAATGGATATGGACAAGATACTGATTATGCCCCGATGCGGGCCTATGACCTTCTGGTGCAGGCCGAGAGCGGTATTTGCTCGGTCACCGGCACGTCTGAGGCCCCCTGCAAGATCGGGGTCTCCGCTGCCGATATTGCCACGGGAATGAGCGCACACGCAGCTATTCTGGAAGCGCTGATTGCGCGCAGCCAGACCGGGCGCGGACAGCAGATCGAGATCGCAATGTTCGACGCCATGGCCGACTGGATGGCCGTGCCGCTTCTGCACTATGAACACGCCGAACGCGAGACGGGGCGTCATGGTCTGTCCCATGCCTCAATCTATCCCTACCGACCTTTCGCCTGTGAGGATGGCGCGCTGATCGTCGCCGCGCAGAACAACGCCGAATGGCAAAGGCTTTGCGCAGCACTTGGCCGCCCCGAGCTTGGCAAGCGCCCCGATTTCGCGACGAACGATCTGCGGGTTGGTAATCGCCGCGCCCTGGATGCCGAGCTTGAGCCGCTCTTTGCCGGGATGACCGTGACAGGTGCCATCGCTAAAATGGAGACTGCAGCGATCGCCTGGGGTCGTCAGACCGAAGTGGGAGATCTGGGTCGCCACCCTGCTTTGCGGCGGGTCAAAGTGCAGACGGATAACGCAAAACTGGTTTCGATGCCTCGGCCTGCGGGGCGTGGAGACGCATTCCATCCGGGTCCGGTTCCGGCGCTTGGGGCACATACTGCGGCGGTTCGCCTCGAATTCAATGGACAGTGACTACTCATATCGGCGCAAATACTGACTTTGAAACATTCCGCGATGTCGCGGGGGATGCGCGCAGCCTTGGCCGTCTTCTTTAAGGGGAACGTCGCCCCAATCGACGAGGTCGATCTCGCGCCCGATCTCCACCCCTCTCCATCGACCGCGCGGGTTGAGATACCCTGCACGCAGGCTTCCTGCAGTGAGCCATTGGAACGCCATTGATGGGTGGGTGGCTCCAGCGGCCGGGAATCTAGCGCAGACGACGCGACCAAACGAGTTCGCAGATGAAAGTTTAATTCGTGGGCCGATCATTACCCACCTGAAGCTGACGCACG
>ERZ888423.917-NODE-917-length-28267-cov-10.593577_pt1 | contig 28267 bp, 22 predicted proteins | sample MGYA00520523_ERZ888423 | MGnify/ENA primary metagenome ERZ888423 (study PRJEB32303, sample SAMEA104408611) | aquatic metagenome | biome: Brackish water; feature: Pelagic; material: water | place: Baltic Sea | collected 2014-06-08T10:24:00 | depth 30,27 m ...
AAATGAGATACACCGTCCCTGCTTCCATGGCAACAAAGGAATAAAGCATTATTGAGGAGAGCGGCTACCTAAATTTAATTTTGTCTTAATTAATTGTAAACTATTAGTTGCAAATCAGGTCGTTGTCTGCTACTATTTTATTGAATATCATAGGCCTTTCGCCCGTGAATATGTACCTTTAGCGCATTAAATCAACAGAATTCGCAACTATGAATAAGTACATGTTAAGTGTCATTACGGCCGTTTTACCTGCCTTGCTATTTGCACAGGAGCAACAGGCTGCACTGCATAATGACCAGACCGGATCCGGTTCATTTCAAGTAAAGGTGGACCAGTTTGCAGACCTCTCTATTCTGCGTTATCAGATTAACGGATGGGACATGCTGACAACAGACCAGAAAAAACTGGTTTACTATTTGACCGAAGCCGGTTATGCCGGAAGGGATATCATCTACGACCAGAATTACAAATACAACCTATCCATTCGCCATGCGCTGGAGCATATTGTGGCGAATTATACAGGAGCAAGAAGCGGAAAGGACTGGGAAGCTTTTATGGTTTACACCAAACGCGTATGGTTCAGCAATGGGATTCATCACCATTATTCCATGGATAAGATTCAGCCCGGATTTAGCCAGGATTACTTCGAATTTCTGATGATGGAAACCAATACATGGGTAGACCCGGAAGTGGTGCAGGCTATCTTCGATCCTGCTATAGCACCGAAAAAGGTATCGCTGGACTCGAATAAAGATCTCCTGCTTTCCTCAGCAACGAATTTCTATGACGATGATATCAGTGAACAGGAAGCCCTGGAATTTTATCAGGCACGCATTGATAAAAAAGCTTCCAAGCCCATTAGTTATGGTCTGAACAGCAAATTAGTTAAGACAGATAAAGGTCTGGAAGAGCGCGTTTGGCATGTGGACGGTATGTATGGCACTGCCATTGAACAAATTATTTACTGGCTCGATAAAGCAGTAGGTGTTGCTGAAAACCCGGCACAAGCCAATGCATTAAAACTGCTGATCGACTACTATAAGACCGGCGACCTCGCTACCTGGGATGCCTATAACATTGCCTGGTCAGAAGCCACAGATGGCGATATTGATTACATCAATTCCTTTATTGAGGTGTACAATGACCCGCTGGGATACAGAGGTTCTTATGAATCAATTGTAGAAATCAATGATTTTGAAGCATCCGCTCAAATGAAGGTGATGGCCGACAACGTTCAATGGTTTGAAGATAAAAGTCCTATTCAGGATGCACACAAAAAGAAAAAAGTGGTAGGTGTATCGTATAAGGTAGTGAACGTAGCAGGTGAATCAGGCGATGCCTCCCCTTCCACCCCCATTGGCGTTAACCTGCCCAATGCGAACTGGATTCGCGCGGCACATGGCTCCAAGAGTGTAAGTCTGGGTAATATAGTAGAGGCATACAACAACGCCGGAAGTTCAGGACTGCTGAAGGAATTCGCCTACACGAAGGAAGAAATTGAGCGTAGTAAGAAATACGGCCAGCTTGCCGGCAAACTGCACACTGCTATGCATGAGGTTATTGGTCATGCTTCCGGTCAGATTAACCCCGGCGTAGGAACCCCTAAAGAAACCCTGAAGAACTACGCTTCCACCCTGGAAGAGGGACGTGCTGACCTTGTGGCCCTCTATTACATATACGACGAAAAATTGATTGAACTGGGGCTTATTCCCAGCCTGGAAGTAGGTATGGCAGAATACGATGGTTATATACGCAATGGCATGATGTTGCAATTACGTCGCCTGGAGCTGGGCGCTGTGGTAGAAGAGTCGCATATGCGCAACAGGCAGATGATTGCCCAGTGGTGCTATGAAAAAGGTAAGAAAGACAATGTCATTGAGAAAAAAGTGGTGAATGGAAAGACCTACTTTGTAGTCAACGACTATGCCAAGTTACGCACCCTTTTCGGTGAGTTGCTGCGGGAGATCCAGCGTATCAAGTCAGAAGGAGATTATGCTGCAGGGAAAGCATTGGTGGAGAACTACGGCGTAAAAGTAGACCCGGCTATTCACAAGGAAGTACTGAACAGAAGTGCTAAGCTCAGCAGTGCACCTTACGGAGGTTTTATCAATCCGAGGTTAAATCCTGTCATGGATGCTGACGGTAATATTATCGATGTGGTAGTGGAATATCCGGACAACTTTACCCGTCAGATGATGGATTACGCCCGGCGCTACAGTAATTTGCCTGCAATGAACTAATTCAACGCAGGTTCGTTAACTTTACAGGGTTGGGATTATCCCAGCCCTTTTTTATATAAATAAATTTTACTTCTATGACTACGTACAATCAACCCAGCGGCGTTCCTCCCGGAATGCGACAATTATTCATAATAGGCGCCATCATTATCGGTATACTTATATTGGCATTCAATGTTGCGGTAAATATCAAAGCAGGTGAAGCGGGTGTCTTATTCCGTCCGCTCTCAGGTGGTGTTGATACGGAAAGAACATATGGTGAAGGATTACATATCATCGCACCCTGGAATAAGATGGTTACCTACGATGTTCGCCAGCAGGAAGTCATGGAATCCATGGCAGTATTGTCATCCAACGGACTTGAGATTAAGGTGGATGTATCAGTGTGGTACCTTCCTACTTATTCAGACCTACCGCAACTGCATCAGCAGAAAGGCACACAATACCTCGAGCGGGTAGTAAAGCCTTCCATGAGATCAGCCACCAGAAGTGTGATTGGCAGGTACACGCCGGAAGAAATTTATTCTACCAAGCGAGATGCAATTCAGAATGAGATCTATGTTGAAACCATGAAATTGCTCGAGAAGGAATTTGTACAGTTGAACGCTGTACTCGTGCGCGATATCACACTTCCGCCGTCTATCAAAACAGCTATTGAAAACAAGCTGACGCAAGAACAGGCATCACTGGAATATGAATTCCGTTTAGAGCGCGAGCGCAAAGAAGCTGAGCGTATCCGTATTGAAGCCGAAGGTAAAGCGGAGGCCAACCGGGTGCTGAATGCTTCCCTGACTGACAATATTCTGAAAGAAAAAGGCATTCAGGCAACCTTACAGCTCGCCAATTCTCCTAACAGCAAAGTTGTTATTGTCGGCGGAGAAAACGGGCTGCCCCTTATCCTGAATGATAAATAGTCCTTGCTGATGCATTTGCTGGTTTACCTGCTGGCATATCCCTTTATGCGCGTACTTGCATGGTTCCCTATGCCCTGGCTATACTTTATTGGCAGGAGTATATACTTCACCTTATATCACGTAACCGGCTATCGGAAAGAGCTGGTATGGAGTAACCTGCAACGGTCTTTCCCTGATTTACCGGAAGAAAAATTACTGGAAATTCGGCGCAAGTACTATCGGTTCTTGGGTGATTTGTTCATGGAAACCATCAAAAGTATGGGGCCTATTGACCGATCCATTGACCGGCGTTTCCAACTGTATGGCTACGAGCCCATTGAAGAAGATTGGGCGGCAGGTAAAAATGTGATGATTGTATTAGGTCATTACGGCAACTGGGAATGGGGTGCCAATGCCCTGGGCAGAAAATTCAAAGGCAGAGTGATGGCACCCTATGCACCGCTTAAGAATCCGTACTTCAACAAGATGATGGTCAATTACCGTTCGAGAAGTGGCCTGAGCCCGGTACCTAAACGAAAACTTTTTCCGGTACTAGACAGCACTTCTGGTCAGCAAAGGATACTGGCCCTGATTGCCGATCAATCTCCGAATCCTCACAGATATTACCTGGTTGATTTTCTTCAACAACCCACTGCTGCAGTGAAAGGCATGGAATCCATCGCCCGGAAATACAACTATAAGGTATACTTCGCCAGCACCCGCCTGCACAGAAGGGGCTACTATTCTGCTACCTTCGAACTGCTGTCAGGAAACCCTTCTGCAGAGCCCGAGGGCGCTATGACTGCTGCGTTTATGAAAAGGCTGGAAAAGGATATCGTAGCCTATCCAAATTACTACTTATGGTCGCATAACCGCTGGAAACTTACCACCAATAGTAAAAAGCCGCTTCAGAAAAGCTTATAGGTCAGCGTAAACTGCCAGGTGTTCTCTTTCATATCGAGAATCTCATCGAAATCATTTACCATCCGCACACCAATATCTATTTTCTTAAAATCGAGTGCAGCCCCCATCGTAAAGGTCTTATCGAGATTCCTTAATCGGAACAGGCGCTCATCTGAAGATTCCTTTACATTATAAAAATTAGGTCCTGCTTCGACGCGGAGGAAATTGAAAAACTCATAGCCAAAAACAAGTGGTAAATCAAAGCGGTTGTTATCAAATAAAGCCACATCATCCCAGCCAAATGCACCTTCCGGAACAAAAGCGGTATTGCTGAACAGGAACTCGGGAGCTATACTTAACCTGTTAAAATTAAAGGCCAGCACAGCGCCAAAAGTTGTATTAAACCCTGCATCGGCAACAACTCCACCCGGTACTTTCATGACGGAAAGGCGCGTCGGATCGGTAGAATATTGCACACCGGTTTTCAGCCCTATATCAATAAATTGTGCATGAACGCTGCTTACTATTATTAGCAGGATGGCCGTTATTGTGTTCCTTTTCATATGCATTAGTTTATATGTATGTTTGTCTATATGCTGAACCTCTTATCAGGAAACCTGTTTTCAGAAATACAAAAACCTTGCCATAAAACTTTTTTATTCACCGTTTATTATAGTAATAATTCATTTATATGAGTCACCCTAAAACATTTTCAGGTATTGAATTGAAGGAAAAAGATGGTGGCTATCTGGAGGGTCCGAGGTCCAGATGGTCCGAATTAGTGCTGGCTTTTAGCGTTTTCAAAGAATTCATCAAAGGCTTCAGAGCTCTTCATTTTATTGGTCCCTGTATCACCGTATTCGGTTCGGCGAGATTCAAAGAAGACCATCGCTACTATCGCAAGGCGATGGAGATTTCCGGCAAATTAAGTGAAGCAGGCTTTACCATAATGACTGGCGGAGGACCGGGAATCATGGAAGCAGCCAACAGGGGTGCCTATGAAAAAGGAGGATATTCAGTTGGATGTAATATCGAACTGCCACACGAGCAAAAAGAGAATCCCTACATGCACAAGTGGGTTACCATCAAATTCTTCTTTGTTAGAAAAGTGTTGCTGGTAAAGTATTCCTACGGATTTGTGGTCATGCCGGGGGGAGTAGGCACCATGGATGAACTGTTTGAAACCATCACACTCATTCAAACCGGTGTTATCAGGAACTTTCCCGTTGTACTGATAGGAAAAGAGTATTATAAAGACATCTCTGAGATGTTGCATAAGATGGTGGAAGAGCGTACTATCCATCCCGATGATCTCAATCTGGTTTTGTTTACCGACGACACCGATGAAGCATTGCGGCATATTCAACATTATGTCAAACAGAACTATACGGTTAAAAGACTGCGTCCCAGAAGATGGCTGGCGGAGAAAAAGTTGCATAAAGAAAAGGCCTGACTCCCCTTTTTATCAGCGGAGCCAATTTTCTGTAATAGCTTTGTCGCTCAATCATCGAATATGTGATGGCATCCTTCCAGCAGTTTTACAGTGAAAGCTTTCGCAGAGAGGTGCTTCAGGTAGAGAAGCTCAGAAGACAAATCATTATCAATTATTTTGTAATTGGATTTGTGCTGCTTGCCGGGTTTATTTTCGAGGCGATAACCTGGATGCTGGTAGGCATAGCTTTTATCGTACTATTCATCCTGTTCTATATCCGAACATTTGGCGTTTCCACCGATCACTTTAAAGAGCGCTTTTTTCGCCAGATACAAGGGAAAATAGGAACATTCCTGCTGCCCAATGCACAATTTGATATCAATCGCTATATCAAGTTATCTGTGCTGCAGGATGCCATGTTGCTAAGCATTGCTCCCGGTCAGTATGGGGGGCGTAACCTCATTGAAGACAGAACTGGTGATGACCTGATACAGATATCAGAAATTGATGCATGGGGAAACGCTAAGAATGAAAAAGGGCTCGCTGTCAAGGAGCATTTTTTCAAAGGATGGGCAGGCATAAGAGTGCAGCATAAAAGTCAATTCCCGGTGTCTATCATTACCGATCAGGCTATTGAAGAGATTTCGGGGAAGGCCATCAACATGCAAGACATGGATGCGAGTGATTTATTGTTCTGGACAGATAATCAAGACTGGTTTGATACCATTTTCACGCCTGCCATCCTGCTAAAAATTGTTCAATTCAGAGAGAACACCGGATGTAACGTATACATCAGCACACATGGCGACACAGTTTGTGTAGCTACTATTCCAAAAGTTCAAAGCGCCTACAGTGATGCCGGAATATGGAACCGGGTGGAGAATGAAAAAGAAATTGAAAAAATATTTCGCCAGGAAGCATTCATTGCTGAGCTCTTACTCAGCCTGCATGCTGTTTAATTGCGCTGACAGTATCCACCCAGGGAATCGTATTTGGTAGCCCACTCAGCCTCGAAATTATCGACCTCCTTCCCACTGCCACAATATTCCTCTACCACTTCATCGCCTGTTGCAAGGTCGAAATTGGTGCAAACAGTGCATTTTTCGCATGAGCTGAAAAACCCAGCCGTCAAGAGTAAAGCAGAAAAAACAAGGACCAATCTTTTCATAGCTGTAAATTGTTAGCTCAAAGGTATTGAAATACTCGGATTACGAGTGACTAAACGACCAAATATCAGGCGTTATTGTACTTCCTGCCCTGTTTCAAAAGAACAGTGAAAGGTTGTACCCTTGCCTGGTGTCGATTCCACCCAAATGTCACCGCCATGATTCTGGACTATCTTTCTGGCAACTGCAAGGCCTATCCCCACTCCTTTATCATCGGTGTGCAGCCTGTTGAATATCCGGAAAATATTCTGTTGCTGTTGCTCCGGAATGCCCTGACCATTATCGGCCACCGACAGTACCTTGGTGTTATCTTCCCTTCGGGCAGTAATATGAATTACCGGTGTGTGTTCGGAGCGATACTTAAGCGCATTGCTCACCAGGTTCTGAACAAGTCTCGTAATTTGCACCTTATCTCCGTACAATGACCCAAGATCATCAGCATGTATGGTGGCAGCTTCCTTATCAATGATTACCTGCAGGTCCATTTTCACATTGTCCAGCACAGCATTCAAATCCAGTACTTCCCGCTTCATTTTTTCACTGTTGACGCGCGAATATTGCAGCAGCGCTTTGATAAGCTCCTGCATGCGTTCCCCTGCATCGAGCGTAAAGTCAAAAAACTCCTTTCCCGTGTCGTCTAAAACATTTCCATAGCGTTTTTCAATTAGCTGCAGATAGCTTCGGATAGTTCTCAGTGGTTCCTGTAAATCGTGGGATGCGATATAGGCGAACTGTTCCAGTTCCTTATTGGACCTTAAAAGTTTGGCTCTGGTTTGTTCCAGATTCTCCATCGCCTCAGCCAGCTGCTTTCTGCGACGGATGGCATGGTAAATAATAAATACCACGATGGTATTGACGAAGGCGTAAAAAGAAAGAAACACGCCTATATCCACTATGGTATTGACACTCAGAAAAGAAGCCTGCAATACGAACAGGAATATGGTGGCCTGAAATGCTACCACCATTTTAAACTGATCGAAATACACGCTGGATAGGATGACTGTAGCTACCAATAAGGCGGAATACAAATACGAAAAGTTATAGATGTAATTTAGAAAGACCACCTGGGATACAATCAGGTAAATAAGGATAATAATCAGCCATCGCAGGTATTGCCCGAATCCTGCAACCACCCAACTCAGCACCAATCCAATCGATGCAAGTCCAGTTATCACCCACCTGATGGCGTGGGGAGAATCTGCAGCCCCTCCCAATTGTTTTTCAATTAGGGTGAAGCAGGGAACGCTAATAGCTACGATAAGAAGAATGGTCTTCTCCAGCAGGTACCTGGATGAGCTGGCTTCGGTCATTATCCTAACAATTCAATTTTTACCGGTTGTTTGTTCTCATCAATGGCCACCATCGTAAAGGTACCTTCCATCGCTTTGACGCGCTCGTCTTTATACATTTCCTCGATAAAAACTTCCACCCTTATTACCAGGGAGCTGTTACCGACACTTTTTACTGTTCCTATCAATTCGGCAATGGTACCCGCAGGTACCGGCTTCTTAAAATCCACTCTATCGCTGGAAACCGTGACCATCCGCTGTCTGGAAAACCTTGTGGCGGTTATAAATGCCGTTTCATCCATCCAAGCCAGCGCCGTTCCGCCGAACAGGGTATCGTAATGATTGGTAGTATTGGGAAATATAGCTTTGACGGTATGTGTTACTGAACTTTCAATTCTTTTTCGGAGCGCTTCCATTTTGGTCTGAAATTTGGATATTTATCCTCAAAAGAACGAAAATTCTCCTATTGCGTTATCTAATTAGTCAGTAAACAACCATTATGCTTAACAAATCATTGTCTTTTATCCTTGTGATAAGCCTTTCTCTTTCCACCGGGCTGGCAGGAACTTTACCTGCTGATACGAATGAAAACACGCGCCTGGCAGCACCTGCAGACCTCGATGGATTCTTCACAGCAGCGGATGCTTTTTTTCAACTGCATGTGCAAGCTGGACTTGTCAACTACAAAGGCATTTCTAAAAATCCGGCTTCATTGGACAAACTGGTAGAAATGATCGCTACCGCCGACTTGTCCGCCTCTAATGTGAACACCAAGATTGCTTTTTATATCAATGCCTATAATATTCTGACCATCAAAAATATCGTTCGTCAATGGCCTATGAAATCCCCGCTGGACGACAAAGGGTTTTTCAATGTTACCCAATTTAAAATTGCGGGGGAAATGTTGACACTCAATGATCTTGAAGCCAAAAAATTACGCCCTGATCCGCGTGTGCATTTTGTACTGGTATGCGGCGCGAAAGGTTGTCCTACTATTATGAATAGTGCCTACATGCCGGGGAAAGTACAGGCACAGCTGGATATGCAGACCCAGAAAGCACTCGACAATCCCAACTTTATTAGAGTAGATGCTGCCAGTAAGAAGGTTTTGATATCTGAGATTTTTAACTGGTACGAAAAAGACTTCACTTCCAAAAGCGGTACGGTCAAGGCTTATATCAATGCCAACAGAACCGAACCTATTCCCGAAGGATATTCTATTGGCTACTACACTTACGACTGGTCCGTCAATAGCCAGTGAAAAAAAATAATTTAAATCTTCCTTAATGCCCTCTTATTGGGGGCATTTTCTTTTTTGGGTAATTTTCCTGCATGAAGTATGTATTTGTATGGCTCAGCCTCTTGTGCACCAACCAGTTGATGGCACAACGCCCTTCTTCTCTGACCATTACCTTTGGCTCCTGCAACAAGCCTGAATTGCCGCAGGATTATTGGCAACAAATAGCTGTGCTTCACCCGGATTTGTTTGTATGGACCGGCGATATCATTTACGGGGACAGTCCGGATACAGCAGTGCTCAATAGCATGTATCGGACGCAGCGCAACAATCCCTACTATGCATCATTTCTCGAAAAGGTTCCGGTTATAGGCACCTGGGATGACCACGATTATGGCAAGAACGACGGAGGCAAAGAATGGTCAGCAAAGGCCAGCGCCAAAAGCTCGTTTATGACATTTATGGGCTATGACGGCCAACATCCGATGGCAGAACGGGATGGTATTTATTACAGTTATGATATATATACCGATACCAACCTGGTGCGGGTAATCCTGCTCGATACAAGAACCTTCCGCGATACTTTAACGCCCTCTTCCCTGCCTGACAAGCGCTATGCGGTCAATGACAGCGGCGATATGCTGGGAAAGGCTCAGTGGGACTGGCTCTTTAATGAGCTCTCAGATACCAATGTTGATTTTTTCATTGTTGTCAGCAGTGTTCAGGTGATAGCCGAGGAACATGGCTGGGAAAAGTGGGCCAATTTACCGCTTGCCCAACAACGGTTAATGTACATGCTTGGCGATATTCAGCCCAAAGCCCTGCTATTCATCAGCGGTGACCGTCATATTGCAGAAATGAGCTACTACCCTCACGGGATATTGCAGTATCCACTCTATGATATCACCGCCAGCGGACTCACCCACACCTGGGGACAGGCCAGGGAAGAGAAGAATGCATACAGGGATGGCGCTTTGATCATAAAGAAAAACTTTGGCGCACTGAACTTTCATTTTTATCCAGAGCGAATAGATGTCGAAGTAGGCATTTACGATACCGATAATGGCGCACTGCTGGCTAATAAGATGCTCCACTATCCCCGCTGATAACATCTATTGTTGATAACAAGCAGCGACAACACGCCAATAGGATTTATTTTTGAGCAAGAACACTAGATATGCAGCCAGAACCGGTTATACAATTCCTGCACGCCAATATCAACCAGGGCCCTACTCTGGTGCTTTCCAATGTAACATTCGATATTGACCACGGAGAGTTTGTCTATCTGATAGGGAAAACCGGTACCGGAAAAAGCAGTCTGTTGAAGACCATTTACGGGGAACTTCCGCTTTCAGGTGGTGCCGCATATGTGGCCGGCTTTGATTTGAATGACCTTACGTGGAAAAAGACCCCCTACCTGCGCAGGAAACTGGGCATTGTTTTTCAGGATTTTCAGCTGTTGATGGACAGAAGTGTGGAAGCTAACCTCGAATTTGTATTGCGGGCTACAGGTAACAAGGATAAAGCGCTTATAAAGATTAAAATTGACGAGGCATTGCGACGGGTAGGATTACCCACAAAAGGTTTCAAGATGCCTTACGAACTATCCGGCGGAGAACAACAACGACTGGTGATTGCAAGAGCCATCATCAATGACCCCGAAATCATTGTGGCGGATGAGCCTACCGGTAATCTTGATCCTGAGACATCCGATGATATTATGCAGTTATTACGTCATCTGAATGCGGAATACAAAACAGCCATACTCATGGCCACGCACAATTATAACATACTGGAAAAGTGGCCGGCAAAAACACTTCGTTGCATCAATGGGGGGCTTCAGGTCGAGCACCTGGAAAAAGCCGATCCGCAATAAGCCGGGCTCCCTGCCGGTCCGATAAGTCGTTGAGCATGCCACTCCTCAGGCGCAATTGTTCATCATCCATCTCCATAGAAAACAATGCCTCCATGGCCTGAAGTTGTTCTTCCGGTGTATTGGCTATGGTGACATATTTTTCCAGCCCGGTATCTTCTATCATAGCCTTATTGGCAACGATAAAGCGGCCGTTGAACAATGCCTGAATCAATTTCAATTTGACTCCTGTATTTTGAAAAGTTACCAGCATGTGCAGATGTGCGTCGCGAATCAGTCGCTGCATTTCAGCCTGCGATGGATTGGCTACAATTGTAATATGAGCGTGTGGTCTGGCCATCTGGATCAATTGCTGAGACGGCCGGTTACCCGCAATGATTACAGGCCGGTTGGTCTTTGCAAAAACCTCCTTTACCAGATAACAGGCTGCACTATTGTTTTCATTGATACCCAGGTTGCCGTGATAAAGTACATACTCACCGGAGCCTTGTGGATTATGCATCTTATCATTGCCATGAAATGGTCCGACATAAAATGCATGCTGATATTTTTTTTGATAATACTTGGTCTCGGCCATTGCAATGCAAGCTACCGAGGAGGCTTTGCTTAATATATGCTCTTTCTTTGCCAGGCGTTGGGACTCTACCTGATAGTACCATCGTTTGAATAGATTCTTTTCTTCCTGAGCAAGATGTGTGTAGTAAGTATGCTCATTATTATGCATCCGAACTACTACCTGCTTCTCCTTTAAGGCTGCATTTCCCAGCCAACCGCAAGTATGCAATCCTTCCAGTAACACGGGGTGAGCATCAGCAGCTAAGCGTTGCAATAACAATTTCGACTTGCGCGATGCAATAATCATGGGAAGTGGAGAGAAATAGGCCAGCCACATGGGTGACCTTTTGTAGTAATATACCTTTTCACATATTTCTTCCAGTTCTTCAGCAGCCTGTCTTTTATAGGTAAAACAGTGGAGGATAATGCCTATCCCAAGTTGTTGCAGCGCCTTTATTTTATAATACACATCTATCACCCCACCATAGTCAGGCGGATAAGGCACGTCGAACGCTACTATATGGACCTTATGATTTGCTGATTCCTGCATAGATGTTGAGCAGTTTTTCTTTTTCTATTTGCCAGTTGAGCATCTTCGCGGCATTTCTGGTATTGCTTTTAAGTCGGGAGTAGACCGCATTGTCACCAAGTAGCTGCAGCATGGCATCCTTTAATGGCTCTACAGAGAGATGACTGATGGTAAGTGCTACATCATATTCCATGTTCAATACTTCATACTCCGGATAATTCATGGTAACCTGTGGAATGCCCGCCATTATATAATCAAAAAACTTATTGGAAAGGCTTAAATAATAACTTTTGCCTTCATTGCTTACCAGATTGAGACCTGCATAAGCCTTGGTAGTTATTTCAATTAGTCTGGCAGGTTCCACATATCCTAGGAATTTGATTTTATCTGTATGAGGCAATGCTTGTGCAAATGCCCTCAATTCCTCCGATAAATCCCCTTCTCCGGCAATATGCAATTCTACGTCCATATCCTGCACAGCCAGCATCATCTCTTCAATCCCCCTACCCTTGTTGAGGGCGCCCTGGTACAGGAAAACCTTCCTCTCTTTCGACTCATGCTGCATTGGGGCTTCATAGTAAGCAGGTACGTTACGAATAACCTCATAAGGTTGTCCATACCTTTTGGTCAATTCCAGCGCAATGGCATTGCCCACTGTATAATTGTAGCGAATATAAGGAAGCGTCAATCGGGCGATGGCTTCCCAAATGTATTTTATGAGCGGCCTGTCTGCTATTTCGGGAAGTTCTGTAAAATACTCGTGGGCATCATACACCAGCACTGCCCGTTTGAGTTTTGCCACTATGAATTGCGGTAAAATAGTATCCAGGTCAACCGGCCCGTATATCTCATACCTTCGGCCCAACAGCAGCAAAAAGAACAATCGCAGATTGTATTCTAGATAAAAAAGCTTGCCTTTCCGGAATAGTAAACGTAGTCGCTTTTCCTCATAAACAGAGGGCTGCAAAGGGATGGAAGCCCGCTTCTCAAAACCAATGAGGGTAACGTGGTATCCTGCTTCCGTTAATGCGGTACAAATGCGCTTCATGCGCTGATCGTATGACAAGTCGTTGGTGACAGTAAAAACGATATTTTTCAATCCCGCCATTCCAGCTCATTGTTATTTACATATCTGACCATATTATTATCGGTAAGATAGCTCAGTGCTTCGAGAAACTTCTTTTTTTTAATGGGCAACTTCTCTGCCACCACATCCGTAAGTGGTACACTTCCATCTTTGAGGTGTTCTTTGAGCCAGTTATAGGTGAGCGTGATATCGTCATCTTTTAAATCCAGCTTATCTCTTTCCAGACAATAATCGCAGCGATTGCAGGGCGGACTTTCTTCTCCGAAATAGCGCAGCATTTTTTGCATACGACAGGAAGGATTCCCTTGTACATAATCCAGCATGGCATCTACCCTGATTTCCGCCTGCTCCTTTATTTTCCGCAACATCTGGATGTCCAGCGGAAGATCTTCCGGCCGATACCGCTCCGTCAGATACGTTACCCGCATCGTATTGGAAGCAGGTTGATACTCAATTACCTCCTGCTTGTGCAACCAGTTCAGCATATTGACAACTTCCGCTTTGGGAATGGACAGATGATGTGCCAACTCTCCTTCCCTGATGGCTACATGATCATCGAAAATACCGGGATATGCCCTGAGAATGGCCTTCAGTATCCGCTCCGATTGCCGGTTTTCAATCTGGTACCGATATAAATCTTCATGGCTAATCGGGACAAAAATCGTCGCAAAGTACTGCGCTGTATCGTTTATATATATAAAACCCTGATGTTGCAATACTCTCAGTGCATAGGCTATAATCACAGGATCCTGCTTGTTGTAGCGCATCAGTGATTCCATATCCAGCGGAAAGGTTTGTCCTGCTCCTGCTCCACTGGCAATCTGCAACATATTAGAAAGAGCGTGATACGTTTTCCGAATTTCTTCGGGTGGCGGATACTGTCGGGTTAAATTACTCTTTAGCTCCACAACATCCTGAGCTGTATAGATAATTCCTGCAAAGCAACGGTTTCCATCCCTTCCTGCACGACCGGCTTCCTGAAAATAGGCCTCCGGACTATCGGGAATATCCCAGTGCAAAACGAGGCGCACATCGGCTTTGTCTATCCCCATTCCAAAAGCATTGGTGCATGCCACTACGCGAATGGCTCCATTAATCCATCGTTCCTGCACCATGGAGCGCTCCTCTGCATTTCTGCCGGCATGGTAGAAGTCAGCTGAAATCCTGTTTCGTTGCAAGAATTGAGCAATCTCTTTCGTCTTTCTTCTGTTGCGCACATAAATCACTGCGGTTCCGGGGACCCTTTGCAATACCTCTTTCAGTTTACCCCACTTGTCCTCTTCCTTTCTGACAATCAGGTGCATATTGGGCCTATCGAAACTCGTTTTGAAAATGGCAGGCGCTTTCATTTCCAGCTTTTCACATATGTCATTACACACCTGATCTGTTGCAGTAGCTGTAAGTGCAATCATGGGCGCGTTGCCTGTCCATTCCCGAATCTCAGCAATGCGGAGATAAGGTGGGCGAAAATCATACCCCCACTGAGAAATACAATGTGCCTCGTCTACCACTATCATTCCTACCTCCATAATGCGGAGGTGCTCTTTGAATACAGAGGTGAGCAATCTTTCAGGGGACAGATAGAGCAATTTGACTGTGCCGGCCACAGCATTATCCAGGATGCGTTCTACCTGGCGCTTTTCCATACCGGAATGGATGGCCTGTGCAGCGATTCCCTTTTTCTGAAGTCCTTCGACCTGGTCTTTCATCAGAGCAATAAGCGGAGAAATAACGAGGGTTACTCCCTCTCTAAGTAATGCAGGTACCTGAAAGCAAACAGACTTTCCCCCACCGGTGGGTAGCAGGGCTAGGGTATCTTTGCCTTCCAATACCGAACGGACAATATCCTCCTGACCTTCCCGAAATGAGGGGTACTTCCAATACTTTTTCAGGATATCGAGCGCCTCCTTCATTTACTGTAGAGCAGACAGCGAATTGCCGAATGCGAATCTTGATTTAAACGCCTTGAGTTCATCCAACAGGGAAGTTTCCGGAATAGAGAGATGTGCTGACAACCTGGAGTCGCTGCTTACTTCCAGACTGCTCATCCCAATATGCTGATTGATGTATATTCTTTCCAGCTGAGGGAATAACGCTTCAAAGGCATCGGCAATTTCATTGATGCTAAGCGTCTTACGAATAAAATTGTAAGTGCCTCCGGGAGCATCCGTAAATACAAGTTCTGAAAGCATTCTATCTACATCAAGCACATGTGCGAAAGAGCGTTTCTGCATACCGCTGCCGTGAATGGTCAGCCTGTTTTCGAGATTAGCCTGAAGCATGAAATTATTGATAACAGCGTCAAAGCGCAGTGCAGCGCTGTACCCATAAACATTCCCACAGCGAATAATATATGTTTCTCGACTATCTTTTAACCTCGCTACATGTTCTTCCCCACGCAGCTTTGAAATACCATAATAACTTTGCGGATTGGGTATTGTTTCTTCCGTAACCTGTGCAGTGGTTTTTCCATATACCGAAGCACTGCTCAAGTAAATGAACCTCCTGATATCCGTTGCCTCTGCCGCATACACTGTTTCAGCCGTCCCCCAGTGATTGACCTGTTCAAAAAAGTGCGGGTCCTGATTGGCAAATGGCGTAGATACCCTCGCTGCAAGGTGTATTAAAACATCGGCACCACTTAAAGCTTTGCGCAGCTTTCTCGTGTCGAGGATATCAGCCTTGATAAGTCGCACCTGTTCCGGCCGGCTTATCGGACTAAAAAAAACCGCATCATTCTGCCTGCTCAGGTTATCGTACAACAGGACACTGGTAACCTTTTCATTGGCTGCCAGTAAATCGGCAAGCCCGTAGCCTATGTAACCGGCACCTCCTGTTATTACTACTTTCATGGTTGTTGTATTAACTCTGTATGCAAACCACATTCTGTTTTTTGCATACCAAACCAGCGGCTTCCCCTTTCATCATTAAGCATCGCAGCATCGAACTTTCGGGTACAAGGTTCACAACCTACGCTTATGTATCCCTTATCGTCGAGCGGGTGCCGGGGCAGATTAAATTCATTGATATACTGATATATCTGTTTGCCATCCCAGTCAATGATCGGATGGTAACGTACCGCTCTGGAGTGGGTAGGTTGTTCCAGTGAAAAGGTAGACCTGTTGGCATTCTGATCACCCCGCACACCGTTAATCCATATATCGTAAGCAGCCAACATCGGCTCCATGGGAGCAATCTTATTCAGGTAGCAGCAATAATCAGGATCTGAGGTATACAAGAGCCTACCCTTATCGTTCAATTGCATGACCGGAGGTGTAGTGGACCGCAATTCTATCATCTGCATGCCCAGTAACTGCAGCACTTCATCGCGGAATGTTATGGTTTCAGGAAAGTGAAAGCCGGTTTGAAGAAATACTACTGGAATGTCCTTGTCTATCCGGCTGAGCATATGCAGTAACGGCAAACTATGTGTTTGAAAAGAAGAACTGACAAAGAGCTTCTTTCCTTCTTCTTTATATTGATTGATGTGCCGGGATATTTGATTGAAATCGGGCATCAGCTGATACTTGCAGCCAGCAGGTCGGCAAGGTGCATGACCTTAATCGGCATTTTTTGTTTGTTGAAATAAGCCTGCAGGTGCATCAGGCAGGAATAGTCGGTTGATACGACGATATCAGCACCGGTTTCCAGAATACTGTTGCCTTTCTGGTCGGCCATACCTGTGGAGATGGCTTCGAACTTCGTAGAAAAAGTGCCGCCAAACCCGCAGCAGGTTTCCGCCTCGGCCATTTCTACAATCTCGACTCCTTTCACTGCCTCCAGCAACTGCCTGGGCTGGGATTTGATATTACATTCTCTCAGTGCAGCACATGCATCGTGGTAGGTAACCTTCGCAGACAGGGTGCCGCCAAGGTCGGTCACCTTCAGGACATTCACCATGAACTCACTGAATTCGTAGAGATTCCGCTTTACCTGCTTACAATAGTTGTGGTAGGGCGTATTGTCGAACATCTCACCGTAGGAATTGCGTACAAACCCTACACAAGATCCGGATGGTGCCACAATGGGACGGTCGGTTTGCGAAAAATCGGTGATAAATTTCTTGCTTACATCTTCTGTCTTATCCCAGTACCCGGCATTAAAAGCCGGCTGACCACAACAGGTCTGCTCCGGGTTATAATGAACCGTGCATCCCGCCTTCTCCAATACTTTTACCATATTGAACCCGGTATCGGGGAACAGTTGGTCGATGAAACAAGGAATAAATAAATCTACCTGCATATTAGTGAGCAAAAGTAACAATCGAAAGCCAATTGCAGCGGAGGGCTAATCTTTTACCACTAATATTTTACTGTCTTCAATAGGATTGCCCCGGATGACATAGTCGTCATGATTATTGCTATTGAGGGTAACAGTCAATTCATAGGTTCCCGGCGGCAATGCAGAGAGGTAGTACCATTCGCCATAGATGCGTCCCACTTTTTCTCCATTGATGTGCAAATGCGCATGGCCGTTGTACATTCTGTTCTCGGTATTGACGTATTCGGGAGTAAAAGTGAAATTGGTAGTAGTAATGCGCAGGTTATATCCACCCATGGGATCTTCCTCCACCTCCAACCGCACATCAGGCAGTTCTGATTGCGGATAACCAGCCAGCTCAATTTGCCCGTGCATATGCATAGGCTTGGTGGATAGAAAGTTCTGCTTGCGTTCGTATTTGTTCTCCGCCAGTGAGTAATAAGCGAACAACAGCACCCCCAGCAGGATTACAAAGTTCACCGTAGTAAATAAGATGCGGTGCAGCATATTGCTGAAATGCTTGTGCAGCAGATTGTACACGTACCCCGGTCCTTCGAGCAGGAAAATAATCAGGGCTCCGTGTATCAGGGTATGCCCTATCACCTCTACCCTTCCAAAAACAAGGGTTGTGAGAAAAAAGACTGCTGTTATGAGCACTGCAAGTGGTCTTTGCAACAGACACACCAGCAGGAGAAAACCCAGACTAAACTCTACAAAAGCGGCAGATGTGATAAAGAAATCGTAGTTCAGGCCCATTGCCAGCTGCGGGTGCTCTTCCACTAAAAAAAGCGACCAGTCTTTGTAAATCAGCTTTTCCAGCGCTACCCAGCAAAGCGAGAACCCGACGGTAAGGTAGAGTACCGTCAGCCCTATCAGCCTCCTGGAGTCCTTTCCGTTGGCAGTAGCCAGATAAAAACCCACCCCGATAAACAGGAAGTAATCCAGCATATGGAATGGATGGAAAATAATGGCGCCAATCACCCAGAGCGCAATGATTCCCAATCCCGCAATGGGAACAGTCTTATCGAAAAGCAATAGAAAGGCAAGCCCGAACTGAAACCAGCCAACCCATTCATATTGGGAAGGCACTATTACCGTAGGCGCTAAAATGGCACCGCCCTGCCATGAAAGAATCAGCAACATAGCTGCCGCGACACGCATGACCAGGACAGCAGACCCTTTGCGCTTGTCCAGCCACTCATCCAGCTGCATGTACCAGGAACTCTTGGCAATGCGTTGATCCAGCCACACGCCGAAAGCAATGACTACCAGGCAAAGGGCCAGTAACCAGAGGAAAATGGGAGAAACAACTTCAGGGATGGTAAGAGGTCGGTCGGCGTAACTGCCATCAGTAAACCACTTAACGTGGGCAGATACTGGCTTCGCACTCAAGATCAGGAGTACTGTCAACCCGGCAAAATGCTTCCATTTCGCACCATATTTCTTCAGTTTCTGCAATAGTGGTTTGACTTCCTGCGAAAATAGGGAGTATTTTTATGGATACTTTGCTGCGTACAGCTAACATTTGTAAATTATTTGTTAACGGAGTTTTTGAAAACGGAATAAGGAATACCGATAAGCAGCGTTCATCGTTGTTCAACTTATGGGAACCATCAGAATAAAGATAATAGCCTGGTTTATCACCGGATTTGTGCTGGCAGGTGCTGGTTTCTATTTTGTATACAGCAGTTTTGACTCTATGGGTCGGTCACTGGAGGTTCTGGGCGATCCAGATATGTCCTACCGGCTTGTGAACGACATCCAAACTGATCTGGTCAAGACCGAAAACAGTATGCGCTCTTACATGATGAGCGGTTCACTGGAGTTTCTGGACGATTACCTGGAGGGAATGGACAGAATCGGACTCAACCTCACGAGACTTTCGCAAATGCAGGGATCAGCGATACAGCAAAAGACACTGGACAATCTCGAGTCTTTATTGGCCAATCGCGCCGACCTGATGTACGATCTGGTAGACCTTAAGCACGAAAAAAACAATTCCACCTTAGCCAACAAAACACTCCTTCAGATTCAGGAAGAGCTTTCTTCTCAAAACAACCAGAATGCTACCTCGCCGGATGATACCAGCGACACCGCCGATGACCTGGCATTGCTCAAATCACCGACGGTGGCGGATAATAACGGTGAAGAGGAAAAAAACAAACTGAAAGGTTTATTCAGAAGAAAGAAGTCTGACAATAAGCAGATTGCTCCTATTTATAACGTGAAGCTGGATAGCGATTCTTCGTCCTCCGGCAATGGCACGAGTAATTATATCATAAGTTACGAAACGGATATCAATGTAGATCAGGTTAGGCAGATTTTGCGAGACATCAATAAGGAAGAACAGCAGTTCAATGCCCGGCTCAATAAAAGGGAACTGGAAATCCTTGCCAGCGACAGGCTCATCATGTCAACGGTCAATGATATCATGACCGGACTGGAAAAAAACAGTGATGTCCTGCACGCAGAACTAACGGCAGCTGCGCAAGAGACTGCGCGAAACACTGGTAGGAATATCTTTCTCATTGCGGTTGCTGCCTTGCTGACAGGTGTGCTCCTGCTGATAGCGCTCATGAACGATTTAAAAAGAAGCGCACGCTATCGAAGAGACCTGGAAGAGGCGAAAGAATATGCAGAGCATCTGGCACTATCGCGACAACGTTTTCTGGCCAGCATGAGCCATGAGATAAGAACGCCCCTTAATGCTATCATTGGGTTTGCAGAGCAGAGTGCCCATACCGCAGACCCCGAAACTGCGGCTCATATAGGACGGATAACTACCGCATCCGATCACTTGCTGGAAATTGTAAATGATATTTTAGATTATTCGAAACTCGAACTGGGCAAGGTCCAGCTTCAGTGCCTTCCCTTTACTGTTACCCAAATTTTGGAGGAATTGAAAAGCCTGATGAACCAGAGAGCCCGTGAACAGGGGATTGGATTTCATATAACATCCGACCACGGTTGCACTAGCCCGGTAGAAGGTGATCCGCTGCGATTGAAGCAGGTATTGATCAACCTTATTGGCAACGCCATCAAGTTTACTCACGAAGGACAGGTTGAAGTATCGGCAACTTCTTCCATTAAAAATAAATATATTGATTTTATCTTCCGCATTGCAGACACCGGTATCGGCATACCTGAAGATAAGCTGGAGTATATTTTTGAAGATTTTAAACAACTGGACAACGATACATCGAGGCAATACGGCGGCAGTGGACTGGGACTTGCTATCACCAAAAAAATCATTGAACAGCATCAGGGACAAATCTCTGTAACCAGCACTTCCGGCGAAGGATCGGTCTTTACGGTAGAGTTGCGCTACAAAGTAACCGATAAGGAAGTTGCAGCCATGTCCGATGCTTCTGCCAATACTCCGATTCGCTTAAAGGGAATGCGTATACTGGTAGCCGATGATGAGCCCTTTAATCTTCAGCTGGCCCGATTAATCCTGGAAAAATCCGGCGCTGAAGTTGTTACCTGTCAACACCCCGACGACATCGATGCCATTTTAGATGAAAAACTCTTTGATTGTTATATTATTGATTTACATATGCCGGGTAAAGACGGCTGGGAAGTGGCGCAGTCTATTCGGATAAAAGATAGCCTAGCTTACATCATTGCTTCTACTGCCGATGTCATAACGCCGGTGGCCACCCTTTTGGAAAAAGAACATACATTTGATGCAGTTCTGCATAAGCCCTACAAAGAGCAAGCACTTTTGCAAATGGTACGGAGGGCCGCTGAAGATATCGACTTATCTCAGGACTGGATGCCTGAAGAGGATACTTCTTTCCCGGATACGAACTACACCGACGAGCAGCTCTATGCGCTTGACGAAATAAAAATATTTGCTGCAGGAGATATTGAAACAGAGCAGGAGATCATTATGACATTCGTAGCCACATCCACCGATATGATGCAGGAGCTGGAACTGGCAAAACAGCAGAAATCCCTAGAAGTACTAAATAATATAGCGCATAAACTCCTTCCCTCCTACCAGCACTTTCATATACATACCTTAACCGGTCATTTAAAATACCTGGAGAAAGCCGCCGATTGGGAGGAGGATAAAATAAATGCAGCTGTTGATGCCGTAATCACCACCACCCGGCAGGTGCATACTGCGTTGAAAGAAGAGCTAAAGACTTTGCAGGCTTAGGAAAATTAGCCGTTTCACTATTCGACACCCAACTGCTTCATCTTGTTGTAAAGCGTTTTCCTATCAATTCCCAACATCTTGGCAGCTTTGCTCTTGTTGTAGTTGGCCTTTTGCAAGGTTTGCAGAATCATTTCTTTCTCTGTTCGCTCTGCCATACTTTTCAAATCGGTGGGTAAGGCCGCATCCTGCCCATCACTTACCGAAGGAAACATAGGTTCCTGAATAATTTCCTCGGGCAGCGCTTCCAAGCGTATGCTGTTGCCTGGAGAAAGCAGTGCAGCTCTTCTGATGATATTGCGCAGCTCCCTGAGATTTCCCGGCCATGAATACTTGCGAAAAACATCCATAACTTCTTTGTCGAAACCGACAATAGATCGATCGAGCTCTTCATTCGCGAGTGAAAGAAAATAAGTGCAAAAAGATTCCAGGTCTTCGCGGCGTTCCCTCAATGGAGCGACCTTGATGCTGAATTCATTGAGCCTGTGGTACAGGTCTTCTCTGAACTCTCCTTTGCGCACGGCTGTAGAGAGGTCCTCGTTCGTAGCGGCGATGATGCGCACATCCACTTCTGCATCATTGTTGCTGCCAATCTTCCGTACCCTGCGTTCCTGCAGGGCGCGCAGCATTTGTATCTGCACATCGTAGGAAAGGTTTCCAATTTCATCCAGAAACAAGGTTCCACCGTTGGCAGCTTCAAACTGCCCTGTCTTATCCTGAATGGCCCCCGTAAATGAGCCTTTCAGATGACCGAATAATTCGCTGGCAGCGAGCTCCTTGCTGAGGGAACCGCAATCTATGGAAACAAATGGCTGCGATGCTCTTTTGCTATTGTCGTGAATCTTTTTGGCAACGTATTCCTTTCCTGAACCACTCTCCCCCTGAATTAAAACAGAAATATTGGTGGGTGCTACCAGCTGAATATGTTCCTGTAATTTTTGTGCTACCTGGCCATCACCTTCCACAAACTTTATAACTGGTGTGGCAGGCTTCTTAGATGGTTCTCCTGTTCTGGGAACCGGCGCCTCTGATGTACCATTCCGCTCAATCGCCTGATTCAGGGAGAGTAATATCTCATCCGGATTTACCGGTTTGGTAACATAATCTGCTGCTCCCCATTTCATAGCTTTTACCGCAATGCGAATGTCAGCGTAGGAAGTCATAATGATAACCGGCAGATGCAGGGCACGCTCGCGCAGCTCCTGCAACAGCTCCAGTCCATCCTTACCCGGCAACCTGAAATCACTGATGACGGCATCAAATTGCTCCTTTTGTAAAGTAAGCAATGCTTCCTCCGCAGAAAAGACTCCTTTACTATTCAATCCTTTCTTCTCCAGAAATTTTTGAAGCATTAGACAAAAGGTTGGATCGTCATCAACGACCAAAATGGCGTGTTTCTTCATGAACTCCAAAAATATCAATTCGATATGGAATTCAGGTAAGTATGCCCAACATTGGCCAATTGGAAATCGCAAGTCTCGTTCCGGATTATCACCACAGACCGCTACAGTCAATATTAAATAATTTAAAATAAATGAGCTACATGCGGACTATTGATTAGCATTTTTGTATTTTTAAGGGCTATTTGTTTTAAAATCCAATAATTTCCTGCTTTTCCGGATAATGAACCTGTCTGCGGGAAGCTCCATTGAAGGATGTTGGTTTTTACGGCTATTCTTTAACCTATTAACTTAATTAGTTTGAAATGAAGAGAAACTTAAATTGGCAGATTTTGTCATTTCTGTTGGTATTCTCTACAGCAATGCAAGCCCAGATTGTCGGGTCGAATGCATTCCTGCAGGGAAACTTTGCAGAAGTTGGCGTTAACACCTGTGGTGCGTTTGCATCCAACGGAGCTCCGCCTGCCGGCTACGTTGTTACAGGCCTTAGCGGATTAAATTTTGTTGCCGACTCCGATATGGACGGCTGGGATGTAGGTGATCCTGCTTATTGCGGTGATTATGCCGTACCCGGAAGTCCTGTAGAAGGATGGGGTATTGAAATTAATGGTATCAGCTATTATAACACCGACCAGGGTTGTTTTACCAGCGATATTTCCGGCGAAATCATTTCCTACAGTGCAGAAGGAGATTCTGTAGAAGTGATTTGGGAGGGAAGTGTAGCCGGTGTTACGGTAACCCAGCGTTCCGTATTGTATGCTGACAACCTGTATTTTGTTACCTACGTAACACTGACCAATGACTCCGGTGATGATTTCTCAGATGTATACTACAGAAGAAACATCGACCCGGATAACGAGCAGCTGGCCAGTGGTTCATTTACTACTATTAATACTGTTGAATCGAACCCTTCTTTAGGCGATCCCGCAGCTATAGTTACCGCAGTAGGTGAAACTTACGGATGTTACCTGGCTCTGGTTGCCAACAACCTGTTCTCCAGCGCCTCTTATGGCAACTTTGGAACAACAGTGGGTATGGTATCAGATTCTTATAATGGACTTGCAGGTTACAACCTGGAAGGTACCAACACTGCTGATGAAGCCATTCAAATGTCTTTCTGGATTCCGGTTTTACCTAACGGCACCAGCACCACATTTGCATTTGCTTATGTATTCAGCGAAGATGCTGTCGCAGATGCACTGGATGATACTTTCATTGCTGGTGATGAAGCAGCCGATGTGGGCGTTACCAGTATTCTTGCTCCGGCTTCCGGTTGTGGCTTAGGTTCAGAATCCGTTACTGTCAACATCTTCAACTTTGGCTTTGAAGCACAATCTGATATTCCTGTCTCTTACAGGCTGGATGGTGGTGCTATCGTAAGTGAAGTATTTGCAGGTCCACTGGAACCTGGCACATTCGCAGCACATACTTTCGCAACCCCTGCCGACATGTCTGCAGAAGGCGACTATGTAATAGAGTCATGGACTGCACTGGCAGGTGATGGCGAACTGTTAAACGATACTACTGACAGAAACATCAGCAATATTCCGGTAATATCTACCTTCCCCTACACCGAAGACTTTGAAGGTGGTTCAGGTGGATGGTTCTCCGGTGGAATCAACAGCACATGGGAATTAGGTTCTCCTGGTGGAGCACTTATTGACGGACCTCCTCCGGGAACTCCTGGTTCTGTGAATTCATGGGCAACTAATCTTTTCGATTTCTACGATATCGCAGAAAACTCCTGGGTACAAAGTCCATGTTTCGACCTGACCAGCTTATCACTCCCTTATGTCAAGTTTGACATCTGGTGGGAAACCGGTGAATTCTGGGACGGTGCCAGACTGGAATACTCTACTGACGCAGGTGCCACATGGATTCCTATTGGCGGCATTGGTACCGGCGACAACTGGTATACTGACGGAGGTTGTTTTGCCTTCGGATTTGATCCTATATCAGGCACTTACAATCCAGCATGGGAAGGTCCCGGTGGCGGATGGGTGACAGCCCAGCACGACATCGCATTCCTGGCGGGTGAACCTCAGGTACAATTCCGCATGCATATGGCAACAGCAGGATTTATCGGATTTACCGATGGTATTGCCTTTGATAACTTCTTCGTGGGCGATCCATTCCCCAACGATGTAGGCGTAATTGCCGTTACATCTCCTTCTTCCGGCGCTGACCTGACAGCTGCAGAGACGGTTACCGTTACTGTAGAAAACTTTGGAGCAGACGCTCAAAGCGGGTTTGATGTCGCTTATCAGGTAGATGGTGGTGCTGTAGTTACAGAAACATTTACCGATCTGCTGGCACCCGGCGCAACAGCTTCTTTCAGCTTTGCAGCTACCATTGACATGAGTGCTGACGGCGACTACGCTATTTGCGCTTGGACAGAGCTGGCAACTGATGAAGATGTGTCCAATGACACTACTTGCGTTACCAGATCTAATCTGCTACCTGTAACAGGAACCGGTGCATGGTACATCAATTCCAACGTTCCATTTGGTGAGCCCTGGGGTTCAACCAGTAACATTGATGCCATGAACGCAGTATTTGGCGATGACTGGACACAGGGTGACTTCGAGACAATAGATGTTGCTTCCGTATTCGGAGCCAGCAATTGCTTCGTATTCCTGGAAGGTTCTGACCAGCATGCTCAGGAACTGGAAGATTTCTTAGAAGATAATATTGCACTCATTGAAGCCTGGGTATCTTCCGGTGGTAACCTGTTCCTCAATGCCGCACCTAATGAAGGTGATGGTATGAGCTTTGGCTTTGGTGGAACAGAGCTAATTTATGCCTACTTCACCAACAATGCAGAAGCTGCAGATCCGGGTCATCCTATCTTTGCAGGTCCGTTTACTCCTGTAGGAACCAACTGGACCGGTGGAAGCTTCGGTCACGCAAGAATCGATGGTGACGGACTCACTAACCTCATCTGGGACGAATTCGCAACAACGAATATTGTTGCTGCGGAAAAAGCCTTTGGCGACGGTAAAGTGATATTTGGTGGTATGACTACCAATAACTTCCACTCTCCGGCGACAGAAGCTGCCAACTTAAGGGCTAATATTATTGCCTACCTGAGTTGTTCAGCTGTGGAAATTTGCGAAGCTCCGGCAGAAGTTACACTGGACGCATTAACTGCCACTTCAGCGACCTTGTCCTGGACTCCGGTTCCGGAAGCAGACCAATATGTACTGGCGATACGCAATAACACTACCGGTGTTAAAGCTACCCGTCAACTGGATGTTACCAGCTACACCTTTGAGTCACTAACTCCTGGTCACAGCTATACATTCCGGGTGAAATCTGTTTGCTTCACCACCATTGGTGACATTTCAGGTCCTTCACCAGCTGTTGATTTCACCACACCATTGCGTTTAGGAATGGAAGAATCAGGCATCAGCGTTTATCCGAACCCGTCTAACGGAACCTTCCGGGTGCAGTTGAACGGCTACACGAATGCAGATGCACAGGTTCGTATCTTCAATACGCTTGGTCAGCTTACCTACAATGAAAACATCAGCGTTATGGATGATGTAACCGTTGTGGAAGTTGCCATGGATGTTGAACCAGGTACCTATCTGGTGCAGGTAATCAGTGGCGATGAAGTCACTATTCATCCGATAGTAATAGAATAAGCGATTATTCTCTCATACACCAAAAGCCCCGGTATTTGCCGGGGCTTTTTTAATGTGTGTATAACTGAAGAATAAAAAAGGGGGGAAATTCTAAATCAATAGAAAAAATTATCGCCAATCATTACCTTCACAGCATAAATCTTAACTTGAACATGAATCTAAATCTACTCACTAACAAAGCGGCTTTCTTCCTCACGGCATTACTTGCCCTGGGTTTGACAGAGGCCACAGCACAGTATTGTGAACCCGATTATAGCACGGGAACAGATGCCGGCGACTACATCGACGGTGTGGTGCTGGAAGACATTGATAACGTAGGGTCGGGTCCCTCTACATCGGGTATAATCGGGTATTCCGACTACACCGATTTGTCGACCATTCTGACACCCGGTCTTACCTACACCATTGAGTTGTATAACAACCCAACATGGAGTCAAACCTACACAGCTTGGATTGACTTCAATGGAAATGAAGAGTTTGAAGATGATGAAGTTATAGGAAATGCAAGCCTTGCAGCCGGTGCCTCCACCACTGTTGACTTTACTGTACCTGTAACTGCTCTTCCGGGTGAAACCAGGATGCGCGTGCGTTGTATCTACCCTTCCGGACTGGCTACTCCCTTGGATCCTTGTGAACTGGACACTTATGGTGAAGCAGAAGATTACACGATTATTATTCCGGCTTCCGGTGATAATGATATAGGCGTAACAGATATTACTTCCATCGCTTCCGGTTGCGGATTGGGTCTTACAGAAGTAAGCGTAGAAGTATATAACCTAGGACTGGAAACAGTTGCTTCCTTTGATGTTGCCTATGTAGTAGATAATCCTGTTTTGGGATTATTAACTCCTGTAGTTGAAAGCTATACCGGACCGGCGCTGGCTTCTCTGGAGTCAACTATCTTCACCTTTACCACACTCGCTGACTTCAGCGAATTCGGTGATTATACGGTTACTGCTTATACCATTTTTGATTTAGATGAAAGTGCTATCAATGATAGCTCCGATGTTAGTTTTGTTGCTATACCGAGTATCACCTCCTTCCCTTATGTACAAGATTTTGAAGGTGGCGCTGCCGGCTGGATTTCAGGCGGTTCAGGAAGTACCTGGGAACTTGGATATCCCTCTGCTTCCGTAATTGACGGACCTCCTCCGGGAACTCCTGGTTCTGTGAATTCATGGGCAACTAATCTTTTCGATTTCTACGATATCACTGAAAACTCATGGGTGCAAAGCCCTTGTTTTGATTTCTCTGATCTGGTGGTTCCTTATGTTAAATTTGACATATGGTGGCAAACCGGTGATTTCTGGGATGGTGCCCGCATGGAATATTCCTTAGATGCAGGTGATACCTGGCTGCCTATCGGTGGTGTAGGAACCGGCGACAACTGGTATTCCGGAGAATGTTATGCATTCGGTTTCGATCCGGCAACCGGATTTTACAATCCGGCATGGGAAGGCTCAGGTGGCAGCTGGAAAACAGCAGAGCATGACCTCACCTTCCTGGCAGGAGAACCTCAGGTGCAATTGCGCATTCACCTGGCTACAGCCGGTTTCATCGGCTTTGCTGATGGTATCGCGTTTGACAACTTCTTCGT
>ERZ888423.919-NODE-919-length-28244-cov-29.281564_pt1 | contig 28244 bp, 8 predicted proteins | sample MGYA00520523_ERZ888423 | MGnify/ENA primary metagenome ERZ888423 (study PRJEB32303, sample SAMEA104408611) | aquatic metagenome | biome: Brackish water; feature: Pelagic; material: water | place: Baltic Sea | collected 2014-06-08T10:24:00 | depth 30,27 m ...
ATAATCTTGCACCAGCTACCAACGCACTGGTTAATACAGATAACGCCGGAGGACAGATAACAAAGACTCCTTCTAATCCAGTTGTTGGTGCAAGTTCAGAGGGCACAGCAGGCGAAGCTGCTGCAAGAGCAAATGTAAACGGAGCATCTAATCCACCGTATGACGATGCAATTTTAAGGCAAGCAAGAGCAGCAAGTAAACCAAATCCAGCTGCTGGAAGTACGTATGATGATGCACCGTTAAGAGCGTTGAGAGCAAAACAAGCAGCTAATATTTCGGTACAACAACAATCAGGACCGTTCTAAGGAATAAACAATGGCAACAGAATCAAGAACCCCAGGTGATAATATATTTGAAGGACCTGGTCCCTTTTTGGCTGTGGTACGCAATCACCTAGACACCGAGTACATGGGTTCACTAGAAGTTGAATTGTTAAAATCATCAACTGAAGGAAACACTACTGACGTAACTGGCGAAATGGCAATAGTAAGTTATCTAAGTCCGTTTTACGGAATCACTCCATATGAAGGAACAAGTGATAACGACGGATTTGATCACACGCAAAAAAGTTACGGAATGTGGGCAGTTCCACCGGACGTTGGGACACAAGTACTGGTTATATTTGCAGAAGGAAATAAAAGTCGTGGATTTTGGATCGGTTGTGTACAAGAAAAGTTTATGAACTTTATGGTACCTGGAAATGCCAGCACCAAATACAACAAAGAAAATCAAACTGCAATTGCTCCTGTTGGAGAATACAACAAAAGAAATGAACCAGGCGTTGGCAACGACCCTACACAGTTTTTAAAACCTGTTAACACAGATGCAATAGCACAACTTACCAAAGCCGGCTTACTCGGTGATCCGATAAGAGGGACCACTAGTTCAAGTGCTAGACGAGAAGTACCTAGTATGGTATTTGGAATGAGCACTCCGGGTCCTCTAGATCGTAGACCAGGAAAGCCTAAAGTAAAAGTAGGTGCTGAAAATGCACAAACAGAAATTCCAGCATCAAGACTAACTGGTTCAACTTTTGTAATGGATGATGGCGATCCTAGTTTGTATAGAAAAGGCCCGGCTGCAACAACTCTCAGTGAATATGCAACATTAGATCAAGGTGGTGATCCAACATTGCCTATGAACGAATTAGTAAGAATTAGAACACGTACAGGACATCAGATACTTTTCCACAATACAGAAGACTTGGTGTATATTGCACACGGAAGTGGTCAAAGTTGGATTGAAATGACAGCCGGCGGAGCAATAGAAGTTTATTCAAAAAACAATATTAGTTTCAAATCAGACAATGATATAAACTTTACTGCTGCAAAAAATATTAATTTTAAAGCTGGAGCAGATGTTAATATAATTGCAGTAAATCAAATGTCAACACAAACTGGTGCAAACTGGGATGTGTTAGTAGGTGCCGACGGTAGGTTAAGTTGTGCAGGAACTAGTAATATTGTTAGTACAGGTCATTATGAAACTGCGGGCGTTATACACATGAACGGTCCGGCTGCTGGGGTTGCTGGCGGTGCTGCCGGACCAACAACTGTGCCGAGCGGATCAGGAAGTGCTGAATCCGGAACCCCAGTTGCAGTAAAAGATGGTGCTACAGTACCGTTAGGTGACACATATGAAAAATGTGCTCCAGGTACAGTTGAAGTTGCAGCATCAGGATTAACATCAGCAGAACGAGCAGCAATAAGCAATACAACTGTTACAAGCACACCTTCGAGAAATGCATCGGGTGCAAGTTCCGAGGGCACAGCAGGCGAAGCAGCAGCAAGAGCAGGAGCAGTTACTGTACCGCCTTATGATGATGCTATTTTAAGGCAAGCAAGAGCCGGAGCAGCAACTCTTACTAGTGCGTCAAGAACGGGTCCGCCAACAGAATACGACCTTCTTCCATAAGGTAAATACAGTATGAGCACACTAGAGAAAAATCTTTATAAACAAATTACTGTAAAAGGTAACACTCGTCCAGACTACGGTATAGGCGAAAAAACCTATAGAGGATTTTCTACGGTTAATCCAGACAATGTTGGATTTCAACTGTATGATTTACAAATTGTAAAACAAGATATTATTAATCACTTTCATATTCGTCAAGGCGAACTTTTAAGCAATCCTAATTTTGGTACAATTATTTGGGACATTCTATATGAACCATTAACTGAAAATATCAAACAGATTATTGCTGAAAATGTAACTACTATTATTAACTACGATCCTAGAGTAAGTGTTACTAACATAGTAGTTGATCAGTACGAAAGTGGCTTACAAATAGAAGCAACATTGATATTTTTACCCTACAATATTGTAGAAAATATGCAATTAACATTTGATCAAAATAACGGATTTTTAGCCAACTAATTATATACGTGGTTTATTCAAATCAATAAATACACTATAAGTTAAGAGGAAAGCAAATCCATGTCAAGTACAGACAGACAAAACCGTTTATTAGTAGCAGAAGATTGGAAACGTATCTATCAGAGTTATAGAAACGCCGACTTCAAATCATACGACTTCGACAATTTACGTCGAACAATGATCAATTACATTCGTCAAAATTATCCAGAAGATTTTAACGATTATATTGAAAGTTCAGAGTACCTTGCACTTATTGATCTAATTGCTTTCTTAGGTCAAAACATTGCTTTCCGTACTGATTTAAACGCACGTGAAAACTTTTTAGAACTTGCAGAACGTAGAGAATCAGTTCTCCGTCTTGCTCGTTTGCTTTCTTACAACCCTAAGCGTAACCAAGCAGCTAACGGGTTGCTTAAAATTGAGTCACTTAGTACAACTGAAGTTGTTAGAGATTCAAATAACATAAACTTAGCAAACCAAACAGTTATCTGGAACGATCCAAGTAACCCTAATTGGCAAGAACAATTTACTAAAATTTTAAATGCAGCACTGCCTGTTAATGCTAATATAGGACGCCCTGCAAAAAAAGATACAGTTGCAGGTGTACCTACAGAGCAGTATAGATTAAGTAGTGCTAGTACTGAATTGCCTGTGTACGGATTTAATAAAACAATTAGCGGATCAACTAGTAGATTTGAAATTGTATCAACTGACGTAGACAACAGCGAAATTAAAGAAGAAGCACCGTTTCCAGGAAACAACTTTGCATTCCTTTACAGAAATGACGGAAAAGGTCCTGCAAGTTCTAATACTGGTTACTTCTGTCACTTTAGACAAGGTGCAATGGACCAAGGTACATTTACAGTTGACAGTCCAAGTACTAATCAAGTTGTTGCTATTGATGCAACTAACATTAATAACTCTGATGTATGGTTGTATAAAGTTGACAACTTTGGTCTTGAAGAAGAACTATGGTCAAAGGTTGATGCAGTTGAAGGCAACAATGTAATCTATAACAGTTTAAGCAAAAGTATTAGAAACATCTACAGTGTACTTACAAGAGCAAATGATAGAATCAGTTTAATATTCTCCGACGGTACATTTGGTAATTTACCACAAGGTAATTTTAGAGTTTACTACAGAACAAGTAAAAATCAACGTATTGTAATTGAGCCTGCAGATATGCGTGGTGTTAGTATTAAAGTTCCTTATATCAGTAAAACTGGTAAAACAGAACAAATTTCAATGGTATTTCAATTAAAGTATACTGTTGATAATGCAAGTTCGAGCGAATCAAGTGCAAGCATTAAACGCAACGCACCTGCAACGTACTATACGCAGAACAGAATGATAACTGCTGAAGATTATCAAATTGCTCCGTTAAGTATTAGTCAAGAAATTATTAAAGTAAAAAGTGTTAACAGAACTGCAAGTGGAATTAGTCGTTATTTAGACCTAGTTGATGCAACTGGAAAATACTCTAAAACTAACTTGTTTGGCATCGATGGTATTATAACAAAAGAGTTTTTAACACCTAAATCAAAATTTAGCTTTATAACTAAAACTGATATTGAAGGTGCAATTGCAAATATTATAGAACCTATACTTGCTGATAAAAAAGTAAGAAATTATTACTATAACAGTTTTCCTAAAACACTTGTAGGCGATTTAGGGGTAACTTGGAATAGTCAAACAGTTGATACTAATCAAAATACTGGTTATTTTACTAGTGCTTCGGGAATTCGTTCACAGTTGGGAACATTCACAGCAAGTACACTAAAATTATTAAAGCCGGGCACACTTGTTAAATTTATACCACCTACAGGAAAATATTTCCAAAGCAATAACGATAACGCTCTTATAACTACATCTACTGAAGCAGGTGCAGTTGCGTATAAGTGGACAAAAATTATTAGTGTTGTAGGTAACGGTACTGTGACAAATACTGACGGCACAGGTCCTGTAATGCTCAATGATACAATTCCTCAAGGATCTAAAATTGTACAAATAATACCACGCATTGCAACTGAGTTACAACCGGCAGTTTCACTACAGTTGATTGATCAAGTATTTGCATATAACAGCTTTGGTTTAAGATTTGATGTTAATATAGGCGAATGGAGATTAATTACAACTAACAATTTAAATGTTGACAGTCCTTTTAGTATCGGTAAAACTGGAGATACAACTAATCAACAATTAGATGCAAGCTGGTTATTGTTGTTTGAAACCAACGGTGAAACATATACAATTACCTACAGAGGTAGTAGATACGTATTTGAAAGTGCAGAAGAAATAAGATTCTTCTTTGATAGTTCTGATAAAATTTACAACAATAGAACGGGTAAAATTATTAAAGATAAAATTTCAGTATTAAACATAAACACACAACCAGATGCAGTAACACCGTTTACTGTTGACTTTGATTGGGAAATTGTTGAAGAATATAGAGATGCTGAAGGATATGTAGACAGCAGTAAAATTCAAGTTAGCTTCTTTGATGAAGACGATGACGGTGTAGTTGATAATCCTGAACTGTTTGATCAAATTGTTAATGAGCCGACTAATACATTAAGAAAATATGTTTTCCAATTAAAAACAACTACAATTGACGGAGTTGAAGAATATAATTATATTCCGACTGCTGTTCCGACTAGTTTAGGAAAATACACATTTACAGATGGCACAGGCAGTATACAAGTAGTTGCAACTAAAGACGAATTAGCTAGTACTTCGTTATATGATAACGGACAGATATTTTATTTTATAGCACAAGACTTATTTCAAGTGTTAAACAAGACAACAGGCAATCTTACTACTTCACAGAGCTATCGAGCTAGAGTCGGCCGCGACAAAATTAAATTTCATTATGTACATGCTGCTGATTCTAATACAAGAATTGATCCTAGTGTAAGTAATATTGTAGATGTATATCTGCTAACAAAGTCGTATGATGATAATTTTAGACTTTACATTGACGGCACTGTAAGTACTAAACCGCGTGCCCCGAGCAGTGATCAGTTATATCTAAATTACGGCCAATTGCTTAATAATATCAAGTCAATTAGCGACGAAGTGATTTATCATCCTGTTAAATATAAGATGCTATTTGGACAAACAGCTGACTCGGACCTACAAGCAAAATTTAAAATTGTAAAAAATCCTGATATTGTAATTAATGACAATGAAGTTAAAACTCGAGTAATTGCAGCAATCAACGAATTCTTTGCACTTGAGAACTGGGAGTTTGGTGAAACATTCTACTTTACAGAACTAAGCACATATGTTATGCAACAATTAACGCCAAATGTAGTTACATTTGTAATAGTACCAAATCAAGTATCTAGCACATTTGGTAGTTTATTTGAAATTAAATCTGAATCAGATGAAATTTTTATTAGCAGTGCAACAGTTGCTGATGTCGAATTAATTGATAATGTAACTGCTACAAGATTACGCTCAAGTGGCTCAATTGTTACAAATGCAACAACAACAAATACAGGCTTAACAAGCAGTGGATTATCTACAACCGGAGGGGCTAATTAATAATGTCTTACGATAACGATCAAATCGAACCAGCGTTGCCAGCAGACGGCACTAACAAACGCAGCAGTGAGTCTTTCCTTCCAAGATTTTTTAGAACAACGCCAAACAAAAAGTTTTTAAATAGTACGCTGGATCAGTTAATACAACCAGGTGTTGTTGAAAAACTTAATGGATACATAGGCAGAGAAACTGCTAGAGCATTTACTGCAAGTGACAATTATATCGGCGATGTATCAGATGATAGATTTAACTATCAACTTGAACCGGCGGCTGTTATTAAAGACAATTTAGATAATGTTACATTTTATAAAGACTACAACGACTTTATAAATCAATTAAACAATTTTAATAAATCCAATGATAACCACAGTGTAATTAATCAGCAAGAACAGTATGCTTGGAACCCTAGTATTGATTGGGATAAGTTTAGTAACTTTCGCGAATACTACTGGTTACCTTTAGGTCCGCAGACAATTGGAGTTGCTGGTAATACTGTTGATGTTGAAAGTACATATACTGTTCGTACTGCTGACAATGATGACAATAATGCGTATGTTTTTAGCCCCGACGGACTAACACAAAATCCTACAATTACTCTTTATAGAGGTATGACATATAAGTTTGATATTGACACACCAAACTTACCATTTACAATTAAGACAAAGAAAACACTTGAAGAAGGCTTCGATTTAGACAGTTCAAGTATTTTAGTACTCGAAGGTGTTGATGTACAGGGATTAGAAAAGGGCATTAGTACACTACAACTTGGCACTGATACTCCGGAAGTATTGTACTATGTATCAGCAAATGATTTAAATGCAAGTGGCACTATTATTGTTAAAGATATTAGTGAAGCAACTTTTATTGATGTTGAAAAAGAAGTTTTAGGCAAGCGGTTCTATAAAAGCGGTAACAGTGTAGAATTATCAAATGGAATGAAGATTGAGTTCACAGGCGAAGTAGAGCCTGCAACTTATGCTAACGGCACATACTATGTTGAAGGCGTAGGTAATCAAATTAAACTTATTGCGGAGACAAGTTTAAATGTCCCTACATCATTTACTGCTGACATTGATGTAGAATTTGATGCACAAGGATTTGATAGACTGCCTTATAGTGTTGCTATCGGCTACCCAGAAGATAAAGATTACATCGTAATTAATCGTGCAAGTATTGACGGCAACTTGTGGAGTCGTTATAATCGTTGGTTCCATAAAAGTGTTATAGAAGCAGCAGCAACGGCTAACGGACAAATAATTGAAGTTGATCAGTTACAACGTGCAAAACGTCCTATTATTGAATTTGAATCAGATCTAAAACTAAACAACTTTGGTACTGTTGCTAAACAGGATGTTGACTTAGTTGACGATTTTACAACTGATGCATTCTCGACTATTGAAGGAGCTGAAGGTTATAACATTGACGGTATTGATGTTGCTGAAGGCATGCGTATTATGTTTACAGCAGATACTGATGTATTAGTAGCTGGTAGAATTTTTAAAGTTCAATTTATTAACTTTGCAAGTGGTGCTGCAACTAATAGGCAGATTACACTAGTTCCAGAAACTGATTCAGTTCCACTAACTAATGAAGTAGTACTAGTATTAAATGGTACAACATATAAAGGTAAGATGTTGTATTATACTGGTATGCAATGGGAACTTACTCAAGATAAGACTCAAGCTAATCAGTCGCCATTATTTGATATATTTGATGCAGATGGCAATTCTTATGCAGATACAACAGTATATTCATCATCGACATTTGAAGGAACTAAACTGTTTAGCTATCGATTAGGAACAGGCACTGCGGATACAGAATTAGGGTTTCCGTTAACCTATAGAAGTATTAGTAATGTTGGGGATATTGTTTTTGACTTTAATTTACTGAGTGATTATTTTACATATACCTCTGCTAATGACGAATTTTCTAAAAAAACAGATATTGGATTTTTAAGAAAATATAATTCCTTATCTTCATATTCTACATTATCGTCTTGGAAAAAAGTTAACGCACTTAGCGAACAACTAGTAATTAGACAATATGTATTTGACAATACTAGTGTCGGATTTATTATTGACATGTATGATAATAGTGGACTATTAACTGATCTTTGGACAAGAGTATATTTAAACAATAAATTACAATTTGAAGGTACAGATTATACTATCACTAATACTGTTAATAATAACGCAGTAGTAACATTTATAAATTCATTAACTTTAAATGATGTAGTTCTTATTAAGACACGTAGTGCAGCTACAAAAAATACAAACGGTTATTATGAAATTCCGGCTTCGTTAGAAAGAAATCCCGGAAATGAAAATATTACAGAATTTACACTTGGCGAAGTAAACGACCACGTTGCTACAATAGTAGAACAAAGTGATGAATTTATAGGAACATATCCAGGGACAAGTAATTTACGAGATATTGGTAACGTAACAGAACTAGGTCGCAGATTTGTACAGCACAGTTCTCCAATGAATCTTGCAATGTACCATATGTTAGATAACGATGCAAATGTTATAAAAAGTTTAAAGTTTGCAATGACTCGTTATTCTACTTTTAAAAGATTATTTCTACAACTAGCAGAAGAATTAGAATACCAAGGTACTGTTAAGTCACATGTAGACACTATATTAAAAGCAATTAATAAAGATAACACATCTTCTCAACCCTTTTACTTTAGTGATATGGTTCCAACAGGAGCTACAAGAAACCTAACAACTGTAGTAATTGATGCAGATGAACTATTTTACCCATTGTCAACTGGATTTTCTTTAAGTGCTCCGTCAAGAGTAGCAGTACAAGTATACTTGAACGAAGTGCAACTAACACACGGTAGAGATTATACGTTTAACACTGAAGGTTATGTATTAATTACAGCAGATAAGCAACCAGATGATGTAGTTGACATATATGAATATGAAACTACTAACGGTAGTTACGTTCCTCCTACCCCAAGTAAGCTAGGGCTTTATCCTGCATACGAGCCTACAAAATACTTAGACGATACATACCAAACTCCAATATATATTATTCAAGGACACGACGGTAGTAAAGTTGCAGCGTTTGATGATTACAGAGATGATCTATTACTAGAACTTGAAAAAAGAATTTATAATAATATCAAAGTAGCATATGATACTAATTTCTTTAATATACATAATTTAATTGGTAGCGAAACTAGAAATACACAAGTTACTAAAAGTCAAATTGATAGAGTTATGTTAGCAGACTTTTTGCAATGGACAAAATTGATTGATCAAGACTATACATTGCATAATTTCTTTGATAGAACTAATTCGTTTACATTTAATTATAGAGGAAGCACTAGTTCATTAAGTAATAATATGCCAGGCTTCTGGAGACAGATTTATCAACAAGCATACGATACTGATCGCCCTCATACCCATCCTTGGGAAATGATTGGCTTTAGTGTTATGCCTAAATGGTGGGAAACACAATACGGTCCTGCTCCATATACTAAAGAAAACCTACTACTATGGCAAGACATTGAAGCAGGCATTGTAAGAGAACCAGGTGTAAAATATAAAATATTAAACAACTACAAACGTCCAGGGTTAACTAATCACCTTCCGGTTGACAGTGAAGGTAATTTAGTATCTCCGATAGCGTCGGGTTATATTAATTATTTTGATAACCAACTGTTAGATGAAAGTTTTGTATTCGGTGACGGTGCTCCTATTGAAAGTGCTTGGAGATCGAGCAGTCAATATCCGTTCAGTGTTATTACAGCATTTGCAATTAATAAACCGCAGATGTTATTCGCTACTGGATTTGATAGAATTAATCAAGTAAGAAATAGCACTGGCAACTTAGTATATAAAACAACTAATACTAGAATAAAATTATCTGATATTGTATTTCCGAATACATATGAAGACACAGTTCAAGTTTATACGAGTGGTGTTGTAAACTATGTTGCAAATTATATGGCAGCTGATGTAACAACTTCGTACACTGCTTACAAATCAAATATTAGAACTATTAAAAATCAGTTAGGATACAAACTAGCAGGATTTACTGATAAGGACAAGTTTAGATTAATATTAGATAGTCGCACTCCGTTAAATAAGGGCAATGTATTTGTTCCAGATGAAAACTATAAAATATTCTTAAACACAAGTACTCCTATTAAAACTGTTTCATATAGCGGTGTTATTATTGAACGTAGAAGCGACGGGTATGTTATTAAAGGATATGACACTGAGTTTGCGTCTTTTAAACATTACGCAACTGTGATTACGCAATCAGATCCTAGCATCAATATTGGCGGCATAAGTGAAAGCTATTTAATATGGGATAGTGGTAAACTTTATGTTGCAGGACAGAACATTGAATATCAAGGATCTTATTACAGAGTAAAATCTAATTTTACAAGTACTACAGAATTTGATACAACTAATCTTACTAAACTTCCTGCATTACCGTTAATTGGCGGTAGAAATGCAATAGTAAGAAGAAAGTTTAATAAAAATATTGTACTCGAAGCAAATTACGGACAGCTATTTGTTACAGTACAAGACGTAGTTGACTTCCTATTAGGTTACGGCGAGTACTTAATGGACCAAGGATTTGTATTTGATTACTACGAAGGCGATGCAAAGGTTGTATTAAACTGGCGACACAGTGTAAATGAATTCTTATTCTGGACAACACAGAACTGGGGCGAAGGTAGTGTTATTACATTAAGCCCTGCATCTACACAATTAAAATTTGTATCAGAATATTCAATGGTAGATAATATCTTTGATAGTTTTTATGGATATAGTTTACTACAATCAGACGGTACAAAATTAGTACAGGAATTTTCAACATTAGGTCGTTCGCCCAACGAGTTTATTATTCGCCCAAGAAATACTGCCGACGGTGTGTTTGCTGTTAAACTTCCTCTTGTACAAAAAGAGCATGTGTTATTGATTGATAATAAGACTGTGTTTGGTGATATCATTTATGATACACAACCGGGTTACAGACAGGAAAGAATTAAAGTTCTTGGATATGTTACTCAAGAATGGGACGGTAGTTTAAATGTTCCCGGCTTCATTTATGATGAGGCTAAAGTAACTAATTGGACAGCCTGGACAGACTTTGCTATCGGCAGCATCGTAAAATATAAAGAATTCTATTACAGTGCATCTACTAAACTAACTGGCACAGCATCGTTTGACGCTAATAATTGGAATCGTTTAGCTGCAAAACCAGAAGCAGGGTTGTATGCAAACTTTGAATATAAAACTAATCAGTTTGCAGATTTTTACGACTTAGATTCAGATAACTTTGATACTGAACAACAGCGTATGGCACAACACTTAATTGGGTACCAAAAACGTCAATACCTTGAAAATATTATTAATGATGATGTAAGTCAGTATAAATTCTATCAAGGGATGATACAAGACAAAGGTACTAAAAATGCATTAACAAAACTGTTTGATGTATTAAGTAGTGCTGACAAAGACAGTTTAGAGTTCTACGAAGAATGGGCAATCCGTGACGGCCAGTATGGTGCAAGTGATGGTTTTGAAGAATATGAATTATTACTTGATGAAAGTAAATTTAGATTAACTCCGCAGCCGATTGATCTGGTAACAAGTACAACTGGCGAAGAAACTGACTTAGTTTACAGAATACTTCCTTACGAAGTTTATCAGAAAACTCCTAACTACAATCATAAACCGTTTCCAGAAAAATATGTAACCACAAGTTATGTAAAAAATGCAGGCTACGTTAATCCTGAAGACGTTCGTGGTATTGCAACAAGTTATACTAATATTGCTGATTTTAATTTTGCAGATATTAAAAGAACTGACTATATTTGGGTTGGAAACGACAATCTTGATTGGAACGTATATAAGCATATTGACACTGATTATATAGTTGAAGCAGTATCTGAAGGAACTACATCTTTTTCTCTAACACTTACAACTAATGTTAATGACATTGTAGTTGGTGATGTTATTGGATTACATAGTTTCAGTAACTATGTAGATGATTCAACAGCGTCGGCTTCTGAGAAGTTTGACTTAGAAGGATTCTTTGTTGTATCTGCTGTAGATAAAAACATTATTACTGTAGATACAACAGTAGATCAATTAGAAATTTTAAATTGTGTAGGTTCTATAACAACGTTCTTAAAAGTAAGAGCTAGTACAATAACTTCTGCAAACACAATCTTACAGCAAGATCTTATACCAAATGATTACGTTTGGATAGACAATGTCGCCGGAGCCAATCAGTGGGCAGTTCTTAAAAACGATAACTTGTTTACAGAAAAATTAAGATTAACAAAACCGTCAAGTTCAACAGATGAATCGTTTGGTACATCAATGGCAATTGATGATAGAAACACAACATTACTTGTTGGCGCCCCTACTCACGGGAATGGAACAGTTTACGTTTATACTCGACCAACTGATTCGTTAAACTTTGTACAAACTCAAGTTATTGAAGTAGTGTCAGGCATTGCTGACACATACAGTAGTTGGGCGCCTTCTGTAGCGTATACAACTCAAACTATAATATTTAATGGAGTATTCTATGAATGTATTACACCTCATAATAGCAGCGTTGAACTAGGTTTTGAAAGTGCTAAATTTACAAAAATAAATGTTCCAGCAGATGCACAACATTTTGGTGCAGCAGTTGCAATTAGTCCAGACGGTGCATATATAATCGTTGGGTCGCCTAATGCATCAAATGTAAAAACAAAATATATTGCTGGCGGATTTGTAGCAGGAAACAACTATTCTAAAGGAGTAATTGTTTCTAATGAAGAACAGTTATGGAAGGCACTAGTTAGTATACAAGGCGAACTTGCTGCTATTGAGTTTAATAGCTTTAGTTCCGTAACACAGATTGTTGATGTATTAGATATAGAGAATAACAGTACAGCGTCAATACCGATGTTAATTGCAGGCAATTATGCAATTAATCCAGTAACCGGAGAGTATTTTGGCGCCCAGGATGGGATTGTTACCGACCACATGCTAATTAGAGCTCCATTAGAGCAATTTGACGGCAGCGGCATAGGCAATCAAATTAAACTAGCTTGGAATCAAACAACTTATTCTAATCAAGATTTAGCACCACTTGCATCACGTTCACCATTTAACGGATCTTTTGCAGCAATTAACGCAGCATTTATTGAGCAAACACATACAATACAAAAGAAAATTGATATTGTTTTATATGTTAATGCATCAACAAATTTACCAGTGTTAGGTGATCTTTTAAGAACGTCTACAGCATTTGGTACAGTTGACTATCTGTATATAAGCGGCAACGAAGTATTAATTTACTTAAAAGATGTTAATGGTACATTTAATAGCAGTGATAGTATCTTCCGAAATGATGGTGATTTTATCGGAGAATATATTAAACAAGGTCCTGATGCAAGTGTTGATACAAGTGCATATTTAGGTGGATATTGGTTTATTGATACTCCCAGCTACACTCCTACTATATTTTCTGAAAATATAGATCAAGCTAGAGGGCTAGTATTTTATGACGTTATTACAGACGTAGCACATGCTACTACGATTTTCTATAACTCATTAGACTATAAAACTGCAACTATTAGTAGTCAAAATACATATAATGCATACATTGAAAAATTAAGTTATCAAGGATTGCCTGGAGCATATGGATCTAACGCACCGTTCTTAAGCAATCTGTATGTAGTTAGAGCTCCTAAGTTGTTAAGCGATTCTGTTACTATTGGCAGCAATATCGATCTTTACGTTAATCAGTTAGCGCAATACGGTACTGGTATAATCAGAGATATAACAACTATAGGACTATCGACGTTTATCACAAATAAAGAACAAATAATTTATGATATTTGGGACGGTTATATAAACTTTAACTTTATTGACAGAGATGCAGCTTTTAATTTCTATGAGCCCAAAGTTGGGCAGACTATTAAAGACATACAAACAGGCGCTACCGCAGTAGTTACATTCTATCAACGTAAAGGTGAAAACGCAACTGTATTTGTAAAAACTGTAACCGGAACATGGTCAGCAGGCTTTGTATTTTCAGATAATGCTCAAATTGGATTTTTAGCAATACCCGGCGATCCAAGCCCAACTTATCAAGTAAATAGAAATATTGGGCAAGTACAATATGTTAGTTTAGGATTGGCATCTGAAGGTATTGGAAAGCTATTAGTGTTTGAAGCACAGTCAACTATACCGTTAACCGCAGGATCTAGCTTATTAGATGTCGAATATTGGTTATACACTAACGACACTGTTTCGGGTATTCCGCGACTAGCAAACACTCCGTCGTCAACAAATAATGAATGGCAGCAAGTATATAAGATTACTGCTGAAACTACTGGTACTGCCCCAGTATTAGATTCTCAGAACGAAGGACTGTATACTATCTTTACAAGAGCTGCTGCTGGACGATATGATGTATTATCAAGTTACACTGTTCCTGAAAAAGCTGCCGGTCTTAAATTAGGTAGTTCGATAAGAATTACAAAAAATAACAACCTTTATAGAGCATTTATTCATGCCGAGCAATCAAAGACATCTGCAGCCCCTGGCAGAATATATTTTATTAAAAAGGGAATAGAAAATAATTCGACCTTTGATTGGGATTACGCAAAGAATAAAAAGTTTAAAGGTACATTTAGTGAAGGTATTACTTATTTCACAGATGATATTGTTTATCTAGATGATCCACAAGGCTCATTATATGTAGCAAAGACTAATATTGCTCCAGGAACATTTAATACAAATGACTGGACGTTAACCACTGACTTAGTTGATTACGTTGGATTTATACCTAATTCTACAGGGCTAAGTGTTATCAATGATATTGCTGACGGCAGCACAGTACTTGATCAGCAAATGCTTGGCGAATTTGGAACACAATTTGATATTGCACAAACTGGCGAAGTGTTAATTGTCAATGCACTATATGATGATTCTAAACCTAATCAAATAGTAGTATACAGATCTAACAAGGGACACTTTGAAAGGTCTCAAGAAATACAAGCACCAGATAAAACATCTGCATTTGGCCAGTCTATATCAATATCAGTTGACGGCATGTTAATTGCAATTAGTGCTCCGTTAAATGATGACTATAAAGCAGATCAGGGAATTGTATATATTTACAAACAGGTTGACGGTGTATTTGAATTGTCACAAACACTTAACAGCCTTAATAACGAACGAGCCGAAATGTTTGGTTGGAAAGTAGATTTTGACGGAGAAAAATTGCATATAACCGCAAGAAATGCAGATTCAAACTCTAGAACATATTTTGATGCATTTGACACAGTATTTGACAAAGGCTTTACAGATTTTAAAACAGTTAATAACGATTCGGGTGTTATATACGTTTATGAAAAAGTTGCAACTGAATTGTTATTTGCACAAACAATTCAAATACCTGACAGTGACGTAGGTGATTTTGGTCAGAATATGCTTGCTAAAGGTAACCATATATATGTTGGTTTGCCTAAGAAAGTTTCTGGAAATTATACAGGAAGTGTTTTAGACTTTACAAATAATAAAACAAAGCCAATGTGGGCCACTCATAGAGCTGCCAAACCTACAGTTGATATTAATAAAATTAAAAAGATGTTCCTTTATAACACAAAGGAAAACGAACTATTAACTTATATTGATTATATTGATCCAATTCAAGGAAAGGTTGCAGGCGTCGCAGAACAAGAACTAACATTTAAAACTTATTACGATCCTGCATTGTATGACACTTCTATTATTGACGGTACCACTGTTGACGTAACAAATAGTTGGGGCAGTGAGCATATTGGTGAAGTATGGTGGAATTTAACTAATGCTAAATTTTATAACCCTTATCAAGGCGATGTAATTTATAGTACACAAAACTGGTCAAAAGTGTTCCAGGGTAATACAATTGATGTTTATGAATGGGTAGAGTCTAATGTATTACCTAGTGTTTGGGACGAACAAGCTGACACTGAAAACGGATTTGCAAAAGGATATAGCGGTACTAGTTTGTATGGCGATAATGCTTATAGTACTAGCCGTAAATATGACGACATAGCAGGTACGTTTAAAACAACATACTATTTCTGGGTAGCTAATAAAAAGATTACTCCTGATGTTGATTTTAGAAGACTTAATGTAGCCGATGTAGCTGACTACATTGCTGATCCTGTTGCTAAAGGATATACATTTGCCGGATTGATTAGTCCAAGCAGTTTTGTACTGTATAACGTAGAAGGATATATCAAAGGTACTGATGTAGCATTGAGTACACAGTTCTGGACAATTGAAAATCAAGATCAAAATATACACAATCAGTATCAGATTATTTCTGAAGGGCTTGAAACGAGTCAGCCTAATAGAGACATTATTAAGAAATGGTACGATAGTTTAATTGGTTATGATCAGCAAAGTCGTGTTGTTCCTGATCCTACATTAAGTCCTAAACAAAAATATGGATCTTTAAATAGACCAAGACAAAGTTGGTTTGTAAACCGTTACGAAGCATTAAAGCAGTTTATTGAAAGAACAAATTTAATTCTTAAAGAAACTTTAATTGTAGATGATAAAATCTTTACTACATTGTTTAATGCAGACCCTGCTCCTACAGCGGTAACAAACATATGGGACGCCAAAATTGATACAATAGATGATTTGGCATTTATAGGTGTTGCAAATGCAACACAAGCAGTATTGTCTCCGGTGGTAACAAACGGTAAAATTACAACTGTTAATATTGTAAATCCTGGTAAAGGATATAGAGTTGCTCCTACAGTAACTGCCACTGGCGCAGGAACAGGAGCAGAATTCCAAACCGTAATTGACACATTAGGAAGAATTACTAATGTTACAGTTGTGGAACCAGGAGAAAACTACAATACTAATCCTACATTAACCGTGAGAAGATTTACAGTTTTAGTTAACAGCGACAGTACAATACAAGGTAAGTGGGCCCTATACGAAAGAATTAGCGAATCACGTACTTGGAATAGAATCCAAGGTCAAGGATATAATGTAAGACTATATTGGGATTATGCAGATTGGTATGCAACTAGTTACAGTGCATTAACTGAAATTGATTACTTAATTGATAATAGTTATGAACTGACTGCACTAGATGATGCTATTGGCGATGTAGTGAAAATATCTACAGTTGGTACAGGCGGTTGGCTATTATTAGAAAAAGTAGACAATCAAAATACAGAAGATTATACAGTTAATTATAATACTATAGGTAGACAAGACGGTACTATACAGTTTAAATCTACATTATACGATACTGTACTATCGTCTACAGGTTTTGATACTATAAGTTTTGATACAAAGATTTACGATAGTGAACCAGTAATTGAACTTAGAACTATATTAGAGTCAATTAAAAATGACTTGTTTATTGACGAATTGTTAGTTAAATTTAACTCGTTATTCTTTGCAAGTTTACGATATGCATTTAGTGAACAAACTTATATTGATTGGGCATTTAAAACTAGTTTTATTAAAGCCAAACATAATGCTGGATATTTAAGAGAAGACATTACGTTTAACAATGATAACCTTCCAAGTTACGAAGCATATATTAAAGAAGTTAAACCGTTTGCTACTAAAATTAGAGAATATTTAAGTGCTTATCAAGGACTTGAAAACACAAGTACAGTTGTTACTGACTTTGATTTACCGCCGGCCTACAGCAGCGTTGACGGAAAAATTATTCCACAATCTGTTAAAGTACAAGACGGTGTATTAGTTAGTACTAATGCTGATCTTGAAACTTATCCTAATAAAAACTGGTTAGATAACAGTGGTTACAAAGTTGTAAAAGTTGAAGTAGTTAATCCGGGTCGCGGATACAGAAGTTCGCCTGAGCTAACTTTAAGCGGCACTGGAGGCGCAGTATTAAAAGCAAACATAGGCACTAACGGAAAAGTAACTAGTGTCACGGTTGTATCTTCGGGTACAGGTTACTATTCTACTCCTGTAATAACAGCATTAAACAATATTGCCGACGGCGGAGAAGAAGCAACATATAGTGTACAACTAGGAGACAGTCCGGTTAGAGGAATGCATACTACTGTTAAGTTTGATAGAACTACTGGAACATATGTTTATACAGTAATAAGCCAAACTGAGACATTTACAGCAAGTGGCAACAAGTATGAGTTTAACTTAGTATGGCCAATGGACTTATCAAAGTCAACAGTAAATGTATATGTCAATAATCAAGAAGCGTTAAACAGTGAATATACGTATTCAAACTTACTTGATACTACTAAAGGGTATGATCGTTATTACGGACAAATTTTGTTTACTGAATCTCCGGCAAATGCTCAAACAATACGAGTTGAGTATAAAAAATCTATTAGCTTAATGCAAGCACAAGATAGAATTAATAATTATTATACTCCAACAGTTGGTATGGCAGGCAAAGATCTAAATCAGCTTATGACCGGTTTAGACTACGGCGGCGTCGAAGTTAAGAGCTTTGGCTTCGGCAGCGGACAAGGTTGGGACTCGGATGCCTGGTATGAAGATACCTGGGATAGTTATGATACTACATTTGAAGATGAGGTTTTTGAACTTGATGGTTCAACTATAAGTATCGATCTTGCTGCACCATTAGCAAGCGGCGTTGTTTATAACGTATATTTAAACGGTGTGCGTATCGATGACATTAATTACGGAACAGGTACTCCAGTAACTAATCCAAATGCAATATGTCAAAGTATTACAGGAGACGGAACTACTACTGTTGTGTTCCTTGATAATGACGGACTCGATATTAACGGCTCGGGTGGAGTAGTAGTTGTTGTTGATCCAGAATACAACAACGGTGCAATTATCGATGTTGTTGGCAACGGCAGTGATTTCTTCAAGCGTGAAGTTACAACTAACGGCGTAAGAATTATGGGTGCTGGCACAGTAGGCGGCCAAGTAGCGGTTCCAGATGCGTGGCTAGAAAAAGTAGCACGTATGTTTGAACTGTTTACTGATCCAACTGGTGCAGGCATCAACCAAGCAATACAAAGACAGTTTATCAAAGATCTAAGCGGCGATGCTGGCGACAGTTATCACGCAGGATTCCCAACACTACAACGAGTAGCAAGAGGAGCAGGCAGCGATTATACTCCTAACTTCTTAACAGATCAAGGTATCGAAGATTGGAACTTATCTCCATTGTTTGATACACACGTTGCTAATGATATGGTTTGGTATTTGAATTCAACTGGCGACGGATACGGTGTTGGCGAGATTGATGCACAAGAAGTAATTGAACACGTCTTCCATACACTACACATGCACGGCTTACCTGCATTTGATTTAAAAATGTATCCAGAGTTTAGTGCAGACTGGCAGTCAGGCGACTTGTTTGCTGCAATTGAAGAAGCATATGATGCAGGTGTATTTGACCCCAGCGGTTATGTTGATGCAACTTGGAAAACAGACCCAGAACTATTTCCGGTAATTGCAAAAGAATACTTGTACTTGTTAAACTTTAGTATGTTTGAATACACCGGCTTATGGGACGGCGATAGTCTTGCTCCTGAGTGGAGTGATTCAATGCGTACACAATCAGGTATTCTTGCTAATAACCCATTGGGTTATGCATTGTTTAATACTTACATTGCACCGGTTATTAGTAAGCCTTCATTGGCAACTATTAACAGTATATTTGGCAACGGCAACACTCCAGCACAAGATAATCCAGCACTAGCAGGCGTATCAGGATATGTAGTTTCGCCAGAAGCAGCAAGTGGCGGATCTGATGTAGGTGCAGGCGATATTATCATTATTAGAAAAACAACTAGTGACGGCACATATCTTCCAGATCCTAACAGTTATGACACTGCACTAACAGGCGGTAATCTTAATTATTCAACTGCTACTGGGTTAAGAGCTGAAGATATTGTTATCGACGGTGATGGATTTGTAACTGCTACTACAAGCAGCGGTCCAGAAGAACTAGTTCCAGGACAATTACTTGACACTATCGATATTAAGGTATACGAAAGACCACAAAACGGTAGTAGCCAAATTACTTCAAGAAACTATACAGGTGATGGCGTAACTAAAACATTTAGTTTAGATACAACTCCTTTACAAGCAGCTAGTTTATTTGTAAAAGTAGGCTTTAATATTATATCTGCAGATGCCTACAGTATTGATTATGTTGCTAAGACGGTAACTTTTAATACTGCCCCTGCACTAAACGCTAAAGTACATCTTGCAGTATTAGGAGTAAGTGGTACAGATATATTAGATATTGATAACTTTGTTGGAGACGGAAGTACAAGTAAATTCTTAACTAATATAAGATTCGAAGAAAATCTTCAATACTTTATTACACTTGACGGTGTAAAATTAAACAACGTTATTGAAGAAAGCGATGCTACTTATGCATATCCTAATAGTGTTGTAATATCTTTAGCTACACCTCCAGCAGCTGGTAGTGTAATAAGTTACGCCTTCTTTAGCGGCGAAACACAAAACTTTAGTGAAATATCAATTGATACATTTACAGCAGATGGTAGCACAGTAGCATTTGAATTAAATCAAACACCGTTTAATAACGAACCAAGTGCGTGGTTTACTATTGTAAAAGTTAACAATAAAATTCTTAACGCAGGATACAACCGTAGATTTATAACAACTGCGGCAAAACGCGAATACCAATTAGAAGAATTCCAAGTACCACCAGGTGCAGTTAGTAATAAGCAGATGAAAGTCTTTTTAAATAACGTAGAATTAGCATATAATACTGATTGGACATTTACTGGTTCTAAAGTAAACGGTAATGGCAGTCTTGTTAGATTAAAGACTCGTGTTGCACAGCAAGATGGTGATATTCTAAATGTATATGTTCTAAATGACGGCGAATACAGATACGGATATTTTGATTCAGGCAACGAATTTATATCAACACTGGGAACATTATATTTCGATAGTGCATATAACGAAGGCGATGTTATTACAGTTTATCAGTTTAGTAATCACGATTCGCAAGGGTTTGATAGACAGCAATACGATGTAGTTGATAGAATTTCATTAACTGTAGGAACAAATGATTGGTATCAATACAATCACTTAACTGCTGGATTAATTGAATTATCAAAACCTGCACTAGATGCACAATATGTATGGATAACACTTAATGGTAATTTATTGATTCCAAGTGTTCATTACTATGTAACTGATAACAAGCGTTATGTTAAACTAATTGTAGAAATTGAAGCCAATGACGTAATTGAATTACTACATTTTGCAGATTTAACATCTGGAAACAAATATGGCTGGAGTCAGTTTAAAGATATGCTTAACAGAACACATTATAAACGTCTTGATGATAGAGACGGAATAATGCTAGCTGCTAATTTAAATTGGTATGATCAAAGTATTACAGTAACAGATGGTTCAACACTTCCTGAGCCGTCACCTACAAGTAATGTTCCTGGAATACTGTTTATTGCAGGTGAGCGTATTGAATACTTTGTAAGAAACGGCAATGTGTTAAGTCAGCTACGTAGAGGTACATTAGGTACAGGGGTTAAGGCAATCTATCTCGAAGGAGAAAATGTTTATAATCAAGGAGCTAGTTCAACTATGCCTTATAAAGATGAAACATTAACTGCACAGTTCTTAGCAGATGGAACAACAGCAACATATGCGTTAGACTTTATACCTAATAGTGTAAATGACTTTGAAGTGTTTGTAGCCGGCAAACGTTTGCAAAAAAATGTAATTAGTAGCTATAACTTTACTACCTTAATTGCACAAGACAGTCCAGAAGGTGATGCTACACTACCAGCAGAATTTAGTATAGATGGGTCTACACTAACACTATTAGAAACACCAAGCGAAAATGTTAAGGTAACAGTTGTTAGACGTACTGGAATAATATGGTCTGAACTCGGATTACGACTAAGTGAATCGGATTCAGACATTAGTAGATTCTTACGTGCAGCAACAGTTGACTTGCCGCGATAAATACAATAAGCAGGATGTAAAACAAATGACAGATAAATTAAATGAACAAAGTGGTGTGTTACTTCAAGGACACATTAAAATACACAATCCAGAGACTGGAGAGGTTATTGTAGACAAACGCAACGCTATTCATTATGAAAATATGAGTATTAGCCTTGCAGAAAGTTTAGGCAATGCCGGTACAGGTTGGATTTATCAAATGGGGTTTGGAAACGGTGGCACTAGTGTTGACCCAACAGGTATTATTACTTACTTGACACCAAACAGCACAGGCACAAATGCTAGTTTGTACAACGAAACATTTACTAAAGTAGTAGATGATAGAAGTGTAAACAATCTTGACCCTGCTCGTAACAAGATAGAAACACGTCACGTAAGTGGTACAAACTATACTGATATTTTAGTAACATGTTTATTAGATTATAGTGAACCTAACGGACAAGATGCTTTTGATACTGCAACAAGTGCAGATAGTTTGTATGTTTTTGACGAACTGGGACTAAGAGCATACAGTGCAGACGGAGCGGGTAGACTGTTAACACATGTTATTTTTCATCCTGTGCAGAAGTCGCTTAATAGGTTAATTCAAATTGATTATACAGTTAGAGTACAAAGTTTAACTGGCTTTAACGGGGAATAATTAGATGGCATATACAATACAATTTACTGATAGTGCTGATAAAGATCCAATTGTAGTTGAAGATCAAACAATCAATACAACTACAAGTATAAAATTACCAGGTAGAAATAGTACTGGTTACGGTGCGGCCATTGCAGAAGACTTACTACATTTATTAGAACATTTTGCAGGACCGACTGAACCTACTAATGCTATTGAAGGACAACTGTGGTATAATAATACTACATCTCAATTATTAATTTACGACGGTACAGTTTGGGTGTCAGCTAGTGGACTTAAAAAGAGTGCTACTGAACCAGATGCTGTATCGGCATTAACTGGCGATTTATGGGCCGATACTGATAATCAGCAATTGTATATGTTTACAGGTTCCACATGGATTTTAGTTGGACCAAGTTTTAGCCAAGGATTAACAACTGGAATCTTGCCTAGCACGATAATCGGACAAGATAACGTAGAATATACAGTTATTGAAGTACAAGTACGTGCAACCGTTGTTGCTATTATTGCGTTTGATACATTTACAGCTAAATCAACAATTACTGGATTTAGTGGCGTACAAATACGTCCGGGAATTAACTTAGCCAATCGAGACACAAATGGCGACGGAATTAACGATGTTAAATTCTACGGTACTGCTGAAAAGGCAGAAAGTTTAATTGTTAGTAACTTAGCAATTCCTGCAGCTAACTTTCTAAGAGGCGATGTAGAATCAACAACAACATTTCCGCTTAATGTTCAAAACAACAGCGGTATTGCATACGGCATTAACGCAGAGCTTAACATAGGTATTGAAGGTAGTGCAGGGGTTGTACAGCACAACATCGAAGGTTCAAATATTGACTTTAGAGTTAGAAATGCTGGAGATAGTAAGACTGTTTTAAGAATTGATTCGAATTTAAGAGTTGGTATTAACAATGAAGCACCTGACGAAGCGTTAGATGTTACTGGTAATGTTAAAACTAGTGGAATTATTACAACAAATAATGTTACAGAAAGCACTACAATTAGTAATGGTGCATTAGTTGTTAAAGGTGGTCTCGGTGTTGCTAAAAATCTAAATGTTGGAGAGTCAATCAAAGTACAAAAAGGTATAACACTGGGTAACAACGACCTAGTAGTTGATACCGCAGCAAGTGACTTAATACTACCAGACCTTAACAACACCAGAAGTATTGGTAGAAGTGATTTGAGATGGCGTAAGATATATGCAACTACATTTATAGGTACATTAGAAGGAACGGTGAGCGGTAGTGTTACTGGTAAATCCGGTAGTGCAGATAAACTCACATCAGCATCAACATTTAGATTCCAAGGCGATGTTGAGACTGTAGAAAATGTTTTTGACGGACAAACTGGTGGCGGCGTAAAATCTTTTAATTTAACAATAAAAAATACACTTATCAGTGCTAAAGAATCTGCCCAAGGCGGTAGTCTGTCAAGTGATGAATTTATAATTAATAGAACTAGCGGTGCAAGCCAAGGTTTAAAGAAAATATCAAGAGCTACGATATTTGCTGGTATAGCAGGGCTAACTCCTATTGGTAGTATTATGCCGTATGCAGGCCTTGCTGAACCAGCTGGTTGGAAGTTTTGTAACGGTCAAGAATTAAGTCGCGGCTATTACCAGGAGCTTTTTGCTTTAATTGATCTTACTTACGGACCAACACCTACTTCTGGACAATTTGCACTTCCAGACCTTAGAGGCAGATTTCCTCTAGGTAACTTATTTATGGGCGGAACTGCTCCGTCAGTTAGCGACCCAGACATTAGAAACAGAGGGTCAAATGCAAGCGTAGTGGGTGCAGTTGACGGTCTTTCTGCAGCAGAAATAGGCTTAGAAAATCTACCAGAACACCAACATGATTTAAAATCGTCCGGCGGTCAACAGTTTTATGTACATAGAGAAGTAGACGGCCGCGGCGAGTTACCAACAGGGGTTCAGGGTTCGACCCTACAAACTGGAGTCGAAGACCTTGCACAACGTCTGCCAAACAGTGGCGATGTTCTTATCCCAACTGGAAGTTCGTTTAGTACAGTAGGAGCACCGATTGACATTATGAACCCATTCCAAACTATTAATTATATTATCTTTACGGGAGTCATAGCATGAGCTATAAAATAAACAAAACAAATGGCGAACTGTTAGTAGAACTTACCGATGGTATAATTGACATAACATCTACAGATATTACATTAGTAGGTCGTAATTATAAAGGTTTTGGAGAAGCGTTTAATGAAAATTTTGTTAAAATAATCGAAAACTTTGCATCAACTAGTGCTCCGAGTAATCCGTTAAAGGGACAATTGTGGTATGATAATAGTGAAAATAGATTAAAAATTTATGATGGCGTTACTTTTAAAACAGCAGGATCTCCAACAGTAAGTAGCACACAGCCTACTAATCTTGTATCAGGTGATCTGTGGATTGATAATGCTGAAAATAAACTATATTTTTGGGATGGCACTGATTTAGTATTAGTAGGTCCGCAATATAATGCAGCGCAGGGCAAAACAGGCGTTGAAGCAGTCACAATGGTTGATACTAGTACTCAGATTAGAACTGTACTAGCATTGTATATCGGCGGCGTACTTGCTGGAATATACAGTAGATTTGAATTTACTCCGGCAGCAGACTATGTTATACTTCCGTATGCTGCCAACCGTATAATAAAAATAGGATTTAATCCTACAGTTGTATCAGATTTTAAATGGCAAGGTACTGCCGCTAGTGCTGAAGCATTGATTGATGCAGAAGGCACAGCATATGCAACTTCTGACTTTGTAAGAACTAATGAGCGAGACGGATTAAACGCAGTAGTCGACCAAGAAATGGAAGGTGCTTTATTTGTTAAAGGCGACAATGGATTAATTGTTGGGTACGGTGATACACAATATGCTGCATTTAAAACAATAGACAGCGGAACTACAACATCAATCGAACTTAAACAGCTAAATTATGATTTTTCAATTAGAGTTCCAGTAGGTAGTGACTATATTGAAGCATTTACACTTGATACAAGTACACAACGAATAGGTATATATCAAGATACACCATCAGTTGCACTTGACGTTACAGGCGACGGTAACTTTACAGGAAACCTTACAGTAGGCGGCGATTTAATTATTGAAGGAACAACTACCACAGTTAATACTGCAACAATGACTGTAGAAGACTCTAATATTGAATTAGGAAAAGTTGATACTCCTACTGATACAACTGCAAACCAAGGCGGCATTACTCTAAAGGGTGCAACAGATAAAACAATTAATTGGGTAGAATCAACAGGAAATTGGACATTTAATCAAAACGTAGATTTAGTTGCTAGTAAAGAATATAGAATTGAAAACACACAGGTACTTTCTAAAATAAAATTAGGCGACACTGTTGCTACAGCTAACGGGTTGACTAGTATAGGTACGTTAGGAAGTTTAAGTGTAACAGGTAATGTTGATTTGGGTAGTATTACTTCTCCAAGTGCGCTTAATATTAGTTCTACCGGTGTTATTACGATTAATAGTCAAAGAATTACAGGATTAGCAACACCTACATCTCCAGCAGATGCAACAACTAAAGCATATGTTGATACAGCAGTTGCTACTGTACCGGTTGCATTTTCTCTAGACATTACTGGGTTAACTAGTCCAAATGCAGCAGGGACTGGTAACGGTCCAATTACTGATGTTAGAAACATATTAGAAAGTATTAGTTCTGCTTCTTCGGCAAGAGAAGGCACTGTTGCCAAGATTCATTGCACCAGTTATGCCGGTGCAACTGTTACGGGTATTAACGTAACAGTTACAACAAACGGTACTGGAGTATTACAAAAATCTACTATTGCAGTTGACAGTGCGGGCACACAAAACGAATCAGTGATACAAGACATTGCAGCAGCAAATCCAGCATCGGGTACGGTAGTTTTATCTCCGACACGATACACAATGACATTTACAGTTACAGGATCGGTATGGACATTTACCAGCACAGTCGGTTATCCTTAACTTGCGATAAATACTAACAGCAAGGGGTTATTTAAATATGGCGTATACAATTAACAAATACAATACAAATCAGTTAACAATCGTACAAGATGGTACGTTGGATCAAACAACTGATATCAAGCTAGTTGGTAAAAACTATGCAGGTTACGGTGAAATACAAAACGAAAACTTTGTATTCTTGCTAGAAAACTTTGCAGGTGCCAATCAGCCACCGAGGGCAATTACAGGTCAAGTTTGGTTTGACACTGCAAACAGCAAATTAAAGTTCAATGACGGTACTAAATGGCGTACAACGGGCGGTGCAGAAATTAGTGCTACTGCTCCTGCAGGTTTAGCGACTGGAGACTTTTGGTGGGATACTGTTAATGAACAGCTATATTCATACAACGGTGCAGACTTTGTATTAATTGGTCCGCAGGACGCTGGTTCCGGCATTACACAAATGCAAAGTAGAACAGTACGAGATACCCTTGCAGTTAGTAAGAGTATTATTGCAGCAACAGTAAACGACGAAGTAATGTTTATTATTAGTCCTGTAGAATTTACAATTGATAGTGCTGATGCTGAAAATGCTATATCAGGATTTGATGTTGTACGTGCCGGAGTAACCCTTAAAAATACCCTTAATGCAACAGCTGGTGTTACAAGCGGAACACAACGATTCCACGGTACTGCTACTAATTCTGAAAAATTAGGAGGATTGTCAGCATCTAATTATGTCACTGCTACACCAGGATCGCCTAGTGTGTTTACAGAGATTACAAACTTCCAAACTGATGCTGGTATTGCAATCGGTGCAGGGTTAGATCTTAAAATCTACATTGAAAATGACAATCAAGGTGTTATTGCTAATTCACAAGGCGATGAAATCCGTTTTAGAACTAAACAAAGCGGCGGAGCAACTAAAAATGTTATTACGTTTAAGCCCGGCGTAGTTAAACCAGGCCTTAATGCTGCCGGAACAGCAGTTGAGTCAGTAACTTTAGGCGATAGCAGTAATAAGTTTGCAGCAGTATATGCAACAAATATTTACGGAATTTCAGAAAAAGCAAGTGCCCTTATAGTTGGAGGCACTGCAAGAATTGGGTCAGTTGACACCATTGGTACAGGCACTAGTAGCAGTGTTGCAGTGCGTGATGGCTCAGGTAACTTAAATGCTGTATTATTTCAAGGTACAGCAACAAGTGCTCGTTATGCCGACTTGGCAGAAAAATATACAACAGCAGAAGAACTAGCACCAGGTACCGCAGTAGCAGTATGTGCTTGCGAAGACCACGATGTAGAACCTGCAAAAGCAAGTGATCATTGTATTGGTGTAGTATCAACAGATCCGGCATACATGATGAACAGCGATAGCGAAGGACAATATATTGGTCTAAAAGGTCGTCTTCCTGTGCGTGTTAAAGGTGCTGTTAAAAAAGGTCAAGCAGTTTATGCAATGGCAGACGGCGTATGTACAACACTAGCAACGACTGCTCTAGTAGGTATTGCTCTGGAATCAAACGCAGCTGAATCGGAGAAGCTAGTCGAGTGCGTTTTAAAAGTATAAATAAAGTACATAGTTAAAGAGGAATAAGCATGGCAGTAACAGTAGGTCAAAACATTGGCGAAGCAGAATATACCACATTGAGATCGGGTATTAATCTTGTTATGGGAACTCCTACTGGAACTGGTGCAGGAGC
>ERZ888423.921-NODE-921-length-28226-cov-11.840048_pt1 | contig 28226 bp, 28 predicted proteins | sample MGYA00520523_ERZ888423 | MGnify/ENA primary metagenome ERZ888423 (study PRJEB32303, sample SAMEA104408611) | aquatic metagenome | biome: Brackish water; feature: Pelagic; material: water | place: Baltic Sea | collected 2014-06-08T10:24:00 | depth 30,27 m ...
GACGCTTTACATTGACGCTTTACATTGACGCTTCACATTGGCGCTTCACATTGGCACTACACGGCAATAAGCGCGGCAACCTCAATCGACTCGTCGGCTAAGCGCAAGGCAGTGACCGCTGCGCGGTCTTTGACTAGTTTTTTCGCCAACATAAATTCCTTCGGTCGCCCAACGCAGTCAGCAGCGATGACCACACCGTCTTTTAAGTAAAATAGCGCAAAGCCGTTTTCACTCCCGACCTCGGGCGTGCCGCGAATGGCAAGCTCATCGAAGCCATCGCTCAAACCGACCATTTGCAGTTTAATCTCATACTGATCTGACCAGAACCAAGGCACCGCGTCGTAGGCGATTACCTTGCCGCAAATATTCGCTGCGGCCACGCGCGACTGATCCGTGGCATTCTGAACTGACTCGAGCAGCAGTGGACGGCGATAGAGCGCACTCGGATGCCGAGCACAGTCGCCTGCCGCGTAAATATTCGCATCGGTTGTTTGGGCATTTTCATCAACCAGCACGCCGCGGTCGGTGGCGAGCCCGGCCTCTTCACACAGGCCAACGTTGGGAATTACACCAATTCCGGCGATAACAAAGTCAGCCTCATACTCCGAACCGTCTGCGCAAACAACAGACTCCACCGAGCCGTGACCCCGTAATTCGCTGACCATCGTATTGGCAACGATCGTCACTCCCCTACTGGTATGAAGCTGTGTCATATACGCTGACATTACTTCGCTTGTTACGCGCTCAAGAACGCGCTTCGCCGCCTCGATAACGGTCACCTCGAGTCCCATGCTGCATAAAACAGCAGCTGCCTCGAGCCCAATATACCCACCGCCCACGATGACTACCTTTCGATCTGGAGTCGCCAGCGGCCGGAATTTTTCGATATCGGCTGCATTGCGAATCGTGAACACGTTATCGAATTTCTCGCTGCCGGGTAGCGTGCGCACGGTGGCGCCAGTGCAGATAGCAAGCTTGTCATACTGACGAGAACTGCCATCGGATAAGAGTACGGTTTTTGCGTCTCTGTCGAGTTTCTCCACGCGTGTGGAGAGCATCAATTCAACGTCATTATCAGTAAACAACTTTGCAGGCCGGAGACGGATCTCATCTAGCGTCTTTTTACCCGCGAGGAGTTCTTTAGACAACGGAGGACGATGGTAGGGCAACTCATCTTCTTCGCTGATGAGTAAAATCTTACCCTCCCATCCCTCTCGGCGGAGCTGCAGGGCTAAGGTCGTGCCGGCATGGCTCGCGCCAACAACGATACAGGTTTGCTCACTCATTTACTGACTCCTAAAATTAATACTTTATCGAGAGAAGACTGAGTTCAAAGCGACCAGTCAATCTCTCCTCTGCCTCGCTCACGCAGAAATTGATTGCATCGAGAAAAGGGCTTGCTGCCGAAGAAGCCTCGATAAGAAGACAACGGCGAAGGATGCGGACTCTCGATAACGAGATGCCTCGTCGCATCGATGAATTTCTTCTTACTTGCAGCAAACTTGCCCCAGAGAATAAACACACAAGGCCGAGATTCTCTCGCTACCACCTGCATGATCAGATCCGTTAACTGTCCCCAGCCAAGTGTTTCGTGAGAGCCTGCATCCCCCGCCCTCACCGTTAAAACACTATTCAGCAGCAATACTCCTCGATCCGCCCACTCGCTCAGATCGCCCACTACTGGCTCGAGGACATCTGTATCGTCTGCAAGTTCGCTAAAAATATTGCGCAGCGAGGGAGGTATTTTATGACCACGTCGCACGGAGAAACAAAGCCCGTGCGCCTGACCCCCGTGATACGGATCCTGGCCGAGTATTACGGTTTTAACCCGCGCCGGCGATGTTTTCACTAATGCCGAAAAAACTTCATTCAGGCCTGGGTAAATCAAATATCCCGCGTCAGATTCAGCTTTCAGACTGCGCTCGATCTTTGCCAGCAGAGCCACTACGCTCGCCTCGCTCTGCCCAGGCAATGCCGCAAGGCTCGCTAGCCATTCCTGCGGCATCGCCTCACTCAAACCATCATAAAAACCAAGAGTGCTCATCGCGCGCCCGAAGCGCTAGTCTTGCGCGTGCAGCGGACGCATGTGTGGAAACAACAGAACATCTTTAATCGATGCGCTATCGGTAAACAGCATGACGAGTCGGTCGATTCCAATACCCTCACCTGCCGTCGGTGGCATGCCGTATTCTAAGGCTCGAATATAGTCTTCGTCATAGTGCATAGCCTCGTTATCGCCCGAGTCCTTCTGCGCAACCTGCGCCCTGAAACGCTCGGCTTGGTCTTCGGAATCATTTAATTCAGAAAAACCGTTGGCCAATTCGCGTCGACCGATAATAAGTTCGAAACGATCGGTGATCTCTGGATTATCCTCATTGCGTCGCGCTAGCGGCGAAACCTCGATTGGGTATTCTGTAATGAAGGTAGGTTGATCGAGTTCGGCCTCGACTTTCTCTTCGAAAATCTCCATCAGAATCTTGCCCTTACCCCACGCCTTGTCGTAATGCACGTCGAAACTATCGGCAAGCGCCATAAGCGACTCTTTAGTTGCAAACGCAGCGTCGTCTGTAACACCGCAGTATTTCTTGATGGCGTCGACCACTGAGAGGCGCGCAAAAGGCTTTGAGAAATCGTATTCGGATCCCTGGTAGCGCACCATTGTTGTACCGAGAACCGTTTCGGCTATCGTTTTAAATAAATCTTCAGTGAGATCGATGAGATCCGTGTACTGCGCATAGGCCTGATAAAATTCGAGCATGGTGAACTCAGGATTATGACGTGTAGAAAGCCCTTCATTGCGAAAGTTGCGATTGAGTTCGAAGACGCGATCAAAGCCACCGACAACCAAACGCTTGAGATATAGCTCTGGAGCTACCCGTAAAAACATGTCTTGATCGAGTGCGTTGTGATGCGTGACAAAAGGTCTTGCCGTCGCGCCACCCGGAATTACCTGCATCATTGGCGTCTCGACCTCCATAAACTGATGCGCCTCGAAATAGTCACGTATGCAGCGTACGATTTTCGAGCGCATGGCGAATATTCGGCGCGACTCCTCGTTCACTATTAGGTCGACATAACGCTGGCGATAGCGCATTTCGGTATCAGTCAGTCCTTTAAACTTATCCGGCAGTGGCCTGAGCGACTTGGTTAAGAGGCGAAAACTCGCAACGCGGATTGTGAGCTCGTCTTTGCCTGTTTTAAACAGCTCGCCTTCGAGGCCTATGATGTCGCCAAGATCTAATGCCTTAAACTCCTCGACTAACTCTTCCGGGAGCGATTTATTGTTCATGTAAAGCTGCATCTGCGCAGCCCCGTCTTGAATCACAGTGAAAGGGCCGCGCATGCGAATTATGCGCCCAGCAACCGACACCTGAACCGCCTCGCTTGCGAGCGCCTCTTTGTCTTTTGCATCGTACTGCACAATCAGTTTTTCTGAACTCGCCGTTGGCGTAAAGTCATTAGGAAACGCAATGCGCTTCTCGCGAATCGCAGAAAGTTTTTCGCGTCGTGCCGCGATTAACTTATTCTCATCATGGGCATCCACGTTAGCGTTGTCAGTCTGATCTGTAGTCATAGTTGCGTCTGTCTTATTGAGACCGGCATGTTGTCCGGTGTTATGAAAATTAGGTGTTGGTAGGCGTTTATAGCCCCATCTTGAGACTTGCTTCGATGAATTTGTCGAGACCACCATCGAGCACGGCACCGGTGTTGCTCACCTCGACGTTTGTGCGCAGATCTTTGATGCGTGACTGGTCGAGCACGTAAGAGCGAATCTGGCTTCCCCAGCCGATGTCTGCTTTAGACTCCTCTACATCTTTCGCTGCGTCTTTACGCTTAAGCTCTTCCATCTCGTAGAGCTTTGCTTTGAGCTGTTTGATCGCGGCGTCTTTATTCTTGTGCTGCGAGCGCTGGCTTTGGCACTGAACCACAATGCCGCTCGGCTCATGCGTTAGGCGCACGGCGGAATCTGTTTTGTTCACGTGCTGACCGCCTGCGCCGCTCGAGCGATAGGTGTCTACGCGCACTTTAGACATATCGAGTTCCACTTCGATATCGTCGTCGATTTCGGGCGCTATAAATACCGAGGCAAACGAGGTGTGTCGACGACTTCCTGAGTCGAAAGGGGATTTTCGTACAAGTCGATGCACGCCCGTTTCTGTCCTCAACCAACCAAAAGCAAACTCCCCTTTGATATGCAACGTGGCGCTTTTGATGCCAGCGACTTCGCCGCCGGAGACCTCGAGCACTTCGGCATCGAAACCCTTAGCTTCGGCCCAGCGCAGATACATTCTCAGGATCATTTCGGCCCAGTCCTGCGCCTCGGTGCCGCCCGAGCCTGCTTGAATCTCGAGAAACGCGTTGTTAGGGTCCATCGCACCGGAGAACATGCGTCTAAACTCGAGCGCTTCGAGACTTGCCGTGCGAATGGCGAGGTCACTCTTAGCCTCTTCAAACAGTTCAGTGTCGTTTTCTTCACTGGCCAGTGCCAGCAGGTCTTCGATATCCCCCAGACTACCCTCCAGACCGTCTATGGTTTTCACCACGGCCTCTAATGCGGAGCGCTCTTTACCGAGCGCTTGGGCATACTCTGGCTTGTCCCAAACGGCTGCTTCGCCGAGCTCCATCTCAACCTCAGTTAGCCTTTCGCGCTTAGTTTCGTAGTCAAAGATACCCCCTTAGCGTCTCGGTTCGAGCGCGAAGGTCGCGGAGCTGGGTCAAATGCGCATTGATTTCTAACATGGTGAGCTTCCGAAAATTCTAAACTACGGCGACTATCAAGCTAGGCATTTTACTCGAAATTGACAGCAGTTACGAACGCGAGCTGCGCTTGTGACGTGGTAAACTGGTGCTATTCTTTTTCGCGCGGCAAAAAACCGAATGGCATCAGAAAACAATACGCCCGCAGGTGAGACCTCCAAACAGCCTGCTACTCTGATCGTAGCCAATGCACAGCTGTCTTGGCTCGACACTGGCCTGCCCTATTCTTTGGATTTTGACGACACCTATCATTCCTCCGAAGGCGCACAAGCCGAAAGCCGTTACCTGTTTTTGGATGGCAACCGAATAACGCAGCGCTGGCATGAGGCTTACGAGTCCGCGAAACGCGTTGTCGACTGCTTTACTGTCGCAGAGCTCGGTTTTGGCTGCGGACTTAATTTTCTCGAAACGCTACAGCGCTGGACGCAGGCGCACAGTAAACCTCACCGGCTGCATTACGTTGCCTTCGAAAAGCACCCCCTCACGCATGCCGACCTTACGCGCGCGCTCGAGCAATGGCCAGATCTAGCGGCATACTCAGCTCAGCTGCTTAGGCAGTATCCGGAACATAGCGCCGGCTGCCACCGACTCTATTTCGGTAATGACGTAACGCTCGATCTCCACTATGGCGACGCTTTGCAGCGCATCAGCGCCATGTCCAGAAGCCAAGAGACAACAATAGACGCGTGGTATCTGGACGGATTTAGTCCCGCGCTAAACCCTAGTCTCTGGGATTTAGAGATTGCGCGCGCCATGGCGTTGCACAGCAAAGAAGGCACGACAGCGACAAGCTACAGCGTTGCCGGCAGCGCACGGCGCGCGCTCATCGAGGCGGGGTTCAGCGTTACCAAACGCGCGGGCTTTGGCAAGAAAAGACATAGCCTTAGCGCGGTTTTTGAAAAACCTGCTTCAAATTCTCCCGCCCTTTCCGGCGCGAACGCTCCTGTGCCTTCCCGCGCCAATGATGTCGAAAACCGCCCGAATTTATCGGCCACCGCTCAGCCTAAAAACGGGACAAGTCAGACTGGAGCAGCCAGAGGTGGCTACGATGTGCTGGTGATTGGCGCGGGGCTTGCCGGGTGCAGCACCGCTGTTGCGCTCGGTCGACGAGGTTTGACAGTGAAGCTAATCGATTCGGCGCCGCGGCCAATGTCCGGCGCCTCGGGGATTCCGCAATTGGCTTTAAGACCCAGACTTTTCCGCTCGGCGGAGAGCGGTGCAAGCTTCTTTCTCAACGCCTATTCGACTGCACGAAGGTTCTACGCCCATCTAGACGCATTGGGACAGGCAGCCATAACCGCGTGGCATCCAACAGGTGTCGTGCAATTGTCCGGGGCGTTGAATAAAAAACAGTCGCTCACCCCTGAACTAGTTAGCGCGCTGTATGACCCGCGCATCGTTAGGCCTGTGAACGCCGACGCGGCCTCCGCTCTTGCAGGACTTGAGGTTACCGAAGGCGGCTGGTATTTCGAAGGCGCAGGTTGGCTCGATCCACACACCCTCGCGCAGAACCTTCTCGCATTTGAGAAGAGAATTGTCCCGCAATTCGATAGCGAAATTATAAGCATAAGTGCAGAAGCAGCCGATGCGGTGACAGGCAAGCCGAGACATTGGATTGCGACCGATGCGAGGGGTAATCGGTATCAAGCGGCGACTGTTGTATTGTGTAATTCGCACGCTATAGACTCTCTCGCGCCCGATTTGGGCCTACGTCTGAACACTGCACGTGGACAAGCAAGCTTGATAAAAGCCGAAACAGATTCAGCTGCGCTTCGCTGCGTTGTAAGTGGCGAGCGCAGCCTTTTCCCAGCACACAATGGCACCCAACTAATCGCCGCGAGCTATCGAACCGGTAGCGAGTCGCTTGCGACGCGCGAGCGAAATGCACTCGATGATGACCAAAATTTGGCAGGAATAGCCGCTGTTTTCACCAAACCTCTCAGTAGGATGCAAGACGGTGCAGCGGCGCCGGCAGTCACTCAGGCGCCCAACGAGGGGCAATCGCTGGTTGCGATGCGCAGCGCTGGAGAAGATTTTTTACCCGTTGTAGGCAGAGCGCCGGCGGTAGAGGCTGTCGTTGCAGATTTGGCAGCTCTGCGCAGAAATGCGAAGGCCGAAATACCCACCGAAACAGCCTATCAAGAGGGGCTTTTTGTGAATGTTGGCCACGGGTCTAATGGCGTTGCGACATGCCCACTGAGCGCAGAATACCTTGCCAGCCTAATCTGCAGAGAACCATTACCACTCGATGCAGCGGAGGCCGAACTTATCAGCCCCGCCCGCTTTATTGTCAGAGACATTAAGAAACAAACCCGCTAGCGCGCAAAAAAAGCCGCCACGACCTTTGCCAATGCTGGGGCGTCGTCTGACCCTGCGAGTTCTCGGATAGAATGCATACCAAAGGTCGGGACGCCAACATCAACGGTCTCAATCCCTAATGATGCCGAAGTGATTGGGCCTATTGTGCTGCCACAGGCCATATCGGCGCGCATAGCAAACAACTGAGGCGTGACGCCAACCTTCATGCACAAGGACTTAAACAGCGCCACAGAGTGCGAGTTACTGGCATAGCGTTGATTCGCATTAACCTTAATGACCGGCCCTTTGTTTAACAGCGGGCCGTGTTTATCGTCGTGTCGATCGATGAAATTAGGGTGTATGCCATGTGCGTTGTCGATAGAGAGCATCGCCGATTGGCTAATCAATCGATCAAAGCCGTCTGCCTCTGCCCCCACGCTGCCGAGAAGTCGATCGACCACCGACCGAAGCAACGGGCCCTGCGCGCCCGAGGTCGAAACGCTACCTACCTCTTCGTGATCATTACACACCACAATCGAGGTGTGCGTGACCGGCGAGTCGCAGAGTGCTTCACAGGCGAGAAAACAGCTTAATAAATTATCTAATCGTGCCGAGGCTAGAAACTCGTCTTTAAGTCCCAATAGTTTGGCTGGCTGTGTATCGTAGAACATCAATTCGTGCGACAGCACCTCCGCAGCCGAATCGCCTCCGGGCTGCGCCTTTATCTGTTCGAGAAGAAACGCCTCTAAGCAGAAATCATCGCCCTCGCCTAGCTGCGAAATAAGCGGCGCCATCTCAGTTTGCGGGTTAATTTTTCGGCCCTCATTCGCTGTGCGATCGAGATGTATTGCTAAGCTAGGAATAAATGCTATTGGCTTACGCAGGTCGAGCAGCGTCGATTTTAACGCGCCGTCTGCGTCGAGATAATCCACGCGCCCAGCAAGCGACAGATCTCGATCGAACCAAGGGTTTAATAATGCCCCGCCGTAGACCTCGACACCGAGTTGCACATACCCCTGCTTTTTAGATTCGGGAACCGGCTTTAGTTTTAAACAGGGGCTGTCGGTATGCGCACCCGCAACTCTGATACCGTTTTCAACTAAAGGCTCTGTCCCGCAGACAAACGCCACAAGCGCTGAATCATTGCGCACAATAAAATAGCGACCTCCGGGCTCTAAATGCCAGCTGTCCCCATCAGCAACTTGCTCGAAACCAGAAGCTGCGAGCCTCTTTTTTAGACTTTCGACAGCATGAAAAGGGGTTGGGCTTGAATCAAGAAAATCGAGGAGACGAGCATTGAAGTCGGCGATCATGGGAGTCCACAAACACTAAAGAAGAAGAGTATGCCGAGAGCGCCAGAGCGGCGCCCGCGGATGAAAAAGTACACGCAGCCTAGCGTATTTCGAGCAGCTCGACTTCGAATACTAGCGCCGAATTAGGCGGAATAGCGGGTGTAGGTGACTGCTCGCCGTAGGCAAGATTTGGCGGTAAGAATAAACGCCACTTATCGCCAACACTCATCAGTTGGAGTGCTTCAGTCCAGCCGCTTATTACCTGCGTAAGGCCAAATTCAGCGGGCTCACCACGGTCAACTGAACTATCGAACACAGTTCCATCGATAAGTGTGCCATGATAATGCGCGAGCACAGAGTCGCTAGTCGTAGGCGATGCGCCGTCGGCAGGGCCGCTCGAAATCACTTCGTATTGCAAACCAGACGCCGTGCTGACGACACCCTCTTTAGCGCCGTTTTCCTCAAGGAATGCCTGAGTAGTGGCAAAATTAGCTTCCATCTCAGCCTGCGCCGCTGCTGTCATCCGTTCTTGGAAAAGTTGAATCGCGGCAAACAATTCCTCATTGCTTAATTGAATCGTATCGCCGGCTGCATCGCGCATACCCGCAACGAAACTATTCATGTCGATGCCTTCGATGATGCCCTGCGCCACTAAGTTCTGGCCGATATTCACGCCGATAGAATAGCCAATGCGATTGTCTTCGTCAGCGAGGTCAATCGCTTCCTGTGCAGAGGCTTGGCCCGCAAACAGCAACGAGAGCCCTAGTGAGAGGCTCGCGGCTGCAGACGCTTTGTATACTGCGCGTGAAATGCTCGCTTTGAGCGGATTGAGCAATAAAGTGGATGACGAGTGATTCGACATGAGTGTTCCTTCTTTGAAGTTAAAAACGCAGCTGAGCAGCTAACACCAAGCAAAGCGCTTACCATGGCTACCTATTAGAAATAGTTTGGACGCAGTCTAGCGAGGATATCTGCCAATTGCCAGCCACAGAAGACCACTCAAGGCTAACGGTGCTACACTCGATACTCGGCGGGTTTAAGCAAACTGAGCGAGAGTACTGTCACGCTCCAGCGGAGGATTCGATGTCCATCAGCAGTCTCGGTATTCTAATGAAAGGCTCGCTTTATTGCAGGTCCAGCCGCCAGTGGCTAATCGCTTTAGGGCTTACCTCAATCCTCACAGCGTGTTCTAACCCCTATACTGTATCGATTAATAACAATGCCGTGTTCGATCCTCAAGATCGCCTTTACACAGGGGAGGTGCGCAACGCAGATTTGCAAGGCTGCATCAATTTTGCTCTGCGCCAGCAAAAAATAGAAAGCGAAGACCAGCTGCAGGTCCTCGCCTGCGCTAACTCCGAGGTAACCGACCTGGCTAACATTTCTCGACTGGAGAATTTGCGTTTTATTGACCTCGGGAAAAATCGAATAAGCAACCTCACTCCGCTCGAGCGACTAGATAGGTTGAGCGGGCTTAATCTAAGCAACAATCTCATAGAAGACATCTCGCCACTCCTAAGAATCAAAACGTTGCGCTCTTTAAATCTCTCTGGAAACAACGCTATTCCTTGCCAAGATATCGCTGAGCTTGCTCGCCGTATGGGTGCGAATTTCACACCGCCGACCGCGTGCGCGCGTTAGCCGCGCGTTTAGTTAATGCGGTGCGCCCGAATGAAACCTAAACTGCGAATCGTCGCTTGTGACAAGCACCGCCTCGGCCGCTAGAAAGGCTTGGAGCCTCTCATCAACATCAACGCCTGCCGCGGGCGCATACTCAGACGCAAGACTCAAATAATCTTCATAGTGCCGCGCCTCCGACTTTAAGAGGCTTCGGTAAAACTTTGCCAATTCTTCATCGAGATGAGGAGCTAAAGCTGCAAATCGCTCGCAAGAACGTGCCTCTATAATGGCGCCGATTAACAGCGTATCAACTAACTGCGCCTCCCCTTTCGACTCTGAAAGGGCTCGTAAACTGGCCGCATATCTCGACGCACTCACCCCTTCGTAACGCACGCCTCGAGCCTGCATTAGTTCAACCACCTGCTGAAAATGCAAAAGCTCCTCGCGGGCAAGCTGGGACATTTTCTTGAGCAGCTCGGGCCTATCGGTGTATTTGTACATCAAGTTCATCGCGGTCGATGCAGCTTTTTTCTCGCAGTTAGCATGGTCAGCAAGGAGCAGTGCCTGGTTTTGACAGGCCGCTTCGATCCACGCGCTGGGCGTACTGCAGTGCAAGAATTTTCGTATTGGCGCCAATAATTCGGCAAGGGTGTCATTCATCAAATGGCGTCTCTTGAGAGTCTGTGGCATGAGGAAGAGCAGCGGGAGAAGACGCATCCTCCTCGTCGTCGTCGATACCTAACGCCTTATCGAGCACATGCGACTTATGCTTTTTCGCTGTTTTCGCACCCAGCTCGCGCAGCTTTTCGGTTCTTGAAATAAGATTGCCGCGACCACTAGTCAATTTATTATGCGCCTTGTCATAGGTCGCATTGGTTGCCTCCAATCGCTTTCCTAGCTCTTCGATGTCTTCGCTAAAGGCAACAAATTTGTCATAAAGGCGACCAGCCGCCTCCGCAATTTGCTTCGCATTTTGATTTTGCTGCGCCAAGCGCCAGAGATTCTGCACGGTTTTCAATGTAGTCAGCAGTGTCGTCGGACCAACGAATATCACGTTTTTTTCAAACGCTTCGTGGTTTAGCTCGGGCTCTTCTTGTATCGCTACCGAATAGGCCGATTCGATTGGCATGAATAGGAAGACATAGTCGAGCGAGTTCACACCAATAAGGTTCTGATAGTTCTTCGCGGCTAGCCCACGAACGTGGCCTCTAATAGACTGAATGTGCTGTTTGAGATGCGCCTCTTTCTCATCGGGGTCTTCGGCGCTGGTGAACCCTTCCCATGCTTTGAGAGACACCTTTGAGTCTATGATAATGTCTCGCGACTCGGGCAAATGAACGACGACATCGGGCTGAGAGCGGCTGCCGTCTTCGGCGTCGAGACTGACTTGTGCATCGTATTCGACACCCTTGGTGAGTCCAGAGCGCTCGAGAATGCTCGTGAGAATTACCTCGCCCCAATTGCCCTGCGACTTGTTGTCGCCCTTAAGCGCCTGAACCAGATTCGCCGCCTCGATACCGAGTTTGTCATTGAGCTCGTGTAGCTTTCGAATTTCGGCGCCCAGCGTATGCCGCTCTCTAGACTCGTTGCTGTAAGTCTCTTCGACACGCTTCTCGAAGGTTTTGATTTTATCTTGGAGGGGATTTAATAGCGCTGACAGACTTTGCTGGTTTTTCTCTTCGAACCGTTTGCTCTTTTCATCGAATATTTCGTTGGCAAGGTTTTTAAACTGCAGGCTTAGCTCTTCTTTCGACTCTTTAAGGAGCGTGAGCTTGTCCTCAAACTGCGCCTTTTCGAGCTCTAGCGTCTTCTCTAACACCAGATTGATTTCGCGTTGGCCTTGGAGCTCGTTGCGACTCGCGATCGCCTCGCTACTCGCTAAGTCGCCTTTTTCGATTGCCGTGCGAAGCGTTGCCTGAATGGCCTCTAAACTGGCCTTGAGACTCGACTCGGTTAAGCGAGCGTTCTGTAACTTAATCACCAGCAACACTGCGACCACGCCGAGGCAGACTGCGGCGCCCAGCGGGAGGAGCAAAAAAAGTGTTTCCATCAGCGCAGGCCTGGTCTAGGTTAAGTTTTCGTTGATCTCTTGAAGTAGCTCGATTGTAAGGCGGCTATGCCCGCTCTGACCGTCGGTCAGGGCTTCAATAACCACATCGATCGTGTCTCCGGTATCGAGCAGCCTAACAGCAAAGTCTTGAAGCACGGCGTCGTTCCCACCTCGGCCTCGACCTAACAGCCTCCCGACGAAGCCAGGCTTATCTTTGTCCGCTTGGATACCTGCAAATTTAACGCTGATCACGGACTGATCGCGGTTGGCATCGACGATCTCGATTTCAGCACGTTCAATCGCCTGTCGAACTTGCACCCAAGCGCGGCCGTAATTAATCCTTAACGCCAATTTCTCCTCTTCACTGCCTGCGGCAATGATATTGGCCTTGCGCGCCGACTCTATGCTGCCCGCGAGCAGACTCGAAGATGATGCCTGATAGACATCATTGCGATCGGCGACATATTGCGAAAGCGCATCGAGTATCTGCTTCTCACGGTCCTCAGAATCTGAGTTCTCCGGCCACGTCACCACAATCGGAATTGGCTCGGAACGTAAGTCAGAGATGTGCGTGACATAAATTTCGGCATACCCTGAATGCAGCCCAGGTTCGATGCTAATTCGGTATTTGTGTCTTAGCAGGGGCTCCGAATTCACTTCGACCCACGCCGTTTCTGCGATACCGCTACTCGGATTTTCGTAGTCTAAAACCACGTTAAGCCGCGACCAGAAATCGCGCACCAAAGGCCATACCTGCGCAGGCGTGGCGTCGAGGAGTATCCAGCGGCTATCGCCAAGGTTTTGAATGATGACGCCCTCACGCCGCCGAGTCTCGATAGGCTTGGGCATTGGTACGCCATCGAACGGCTCGGCATCCGCCGCAGCAACAATCGCCTGAGGAATAACGTAGAGTTGATCGATAGTGTAGCTATCGAGGTCACTTGGTACATCCATCTCCGGCAGAATTGGCGCGTCTCTGTAATCTCCAACGCGATCGCGTATCAGGCCGTCTTCGCCTGTTAAGCCTATTTTGTCCAAGCCAGGAATACTGCAGGCGGCCAGCCCACCTAAGAGCGCTAACGAAATCAGTCGAGTGAATGTGTGATGTCTGCGTTGCATTGCCTTTTCCTAGCGGAGTCTTTTTATTCGTTCGGTGCGCTTCACGCTCGAACGAGCGAATCGTAACTACTTTTACTGCCCTACTTTTACTACCCTACTTTGATGCCCGCATTTAGCAGCGCATCGAGTACTTTGACGTGAAATTGCTCGTCGAGTTCCACGAGAGGCAAGCGAATGCCTCGTCCAATGAGCCCCATTTGCCAAAGTGCCCACTTTACAGGAACCGGATTAGCCTCTACAAAGAGGTCTCGGTGCATAGATCGCAACGCGTCGTCCATCTTTTGTGCCCCCTCGGCATCGCCAGCGAGCGCAAGCTCGCACATGCGCGACATTTCGGCAGGCGCGACGTTTGCCGTTACCGAAATCGCCCCTTTTGCGCCAGCTAAGATAAGGTCGCAGTTGAGCGCATCTTCACCGCAGTAAACGGCTAATCGATCGCCACACTGTGCGATCAATTCCACGCCCCGGGCTTTATCGCCAGTTGCGTCTTTAATGCCTACAATATTGGGTATATCAGCCAACGCGTCGACGGTCTCGAGCGACAGGTCGCACATCGTGCGCCCCGGGACATTGTAAAGTATCTGCGGTATGTCCACGCCTTCGGCAATCGTCTTAAAGTGCTGATAGAGGCCTTTCTGCGAGGGTTTTGTGTAGTAAGGCGTAACCAAGAGACACGCATCGGCGCCACGCTCTTTCGCCTCTGCAGTGAACAACAACGCCTCTGCTGTATTGTTTGAACCCGTGCCGGCGATGACGGGCACGCGACCTGCAACGCGTTTGACACAGTGTTCGATAAGATCAATGTGCTCTTGAGAACTAAGCGTCGCCGACTCGCCTGTTGTGCCCACAACGACAATACCATGTGTGCCACTGTTGATATGCCATTCGATCAATCTATCGAAAGCGGGCAGATCGACATGTCCACCTTCCATCATTGGCGTAACTATCGCTACCAGACTGCCGCTTGGCGTCCCTTTCGCATTATCACTGTCTCGCAACATCGGTTGTTATCCTTACGCCGCCCCGGGGGCAGCACTTCATTACTGAGTAAAATTGCTAGGCGTTGGTTTCCGCATCGAGGCTAGCTTTCTGTGGCGGACGACTCTGAGGAAAGCACCGATTCTGCGGCCACTTTACTTGGCCACGAATTAATGACCGCTTTGACTAAGGTTGCCAAAGGGATCGCAAAGAATACACCCGCCAAGCCCCAAATGCCTCCAAATATGAGCACCGAGGCGATGATGGCGACTGGGTGAAGATTTACCGCCTCAGAAAAGATTATCGGCACCAAGACATTTCCGTCGATTAGCTGGAGGATGCCATACGCGACTATCGCTGTGTAAAACTCGCCGCCTATGCCCCATTGCACAAACGCAACCGCTGCAACCGGCACGGTCACTACGGTGGCACCGATGTAAGGCACGATAACCGAAATGCCGACCAACACCGACAATAGCAGTGCGTAGTTGAGACCCAACACCTCGAAAAGAAGGAAACTTGCGAGACCAACGATGATGATTTCTAGCCCCTTACCTCGCACATAATTCGATATTTGTTGGTCCATCTCGTGCCAGATCTTACTCATTAATGGGCGATTACGCGGCAGGAAATTACCAGCCCAGTCAATGAGCTGCGCCTTATCTTTCATGACAAAAAACACCAGAATCGGAACCAAAATGAGGAAAATCACCCAATCGATAATCCCGGGAATACTGGCGAGTGAATACTCAAGAATGACTTGCCCATAGCCGCCCAATTCTCCGCGGACCCCAAGGATAAACTCCTGAATCTGAGACTCTGAGAACAAACTGGGGTAACGATCCGGCAGCAGCATAAGCGAGGCCTGCCACTGACTGAGTAGGTTGGGAAGCTCGCCTATTAAGCGCCTCAGCTGATTCCAAGCCTGCGGAAGTAGGAAGAAAAGAAGAACGAAGAAAAGCCCGATGAACAAAACATACACCAGAACAAACGCGAGTCGGCCAGACAACCCATACTTTAACATCGCGTTGACCAGTCCCTGCATTAGGTAGGCGACGATGATTGCTGTCATTAGCGGCGCAAGAACACCGCCTAGTGTCAGCAGCACAGTCAGCCCTACTGTGAGCAGTAACAGCAAAATAATCGATTCTTCGTCGTGGAAGTAGCGATCGTAAAAGTCCTGCACAAGCTTTTTCATTTTTAGCCCTCCAATGGGGCGGAGGCTAGGCCTTACGAATCCAGTAGAAATACGCCGCTGCGTCTTTTTTAAAATCTAAGATTTCATTATCACTCTGCGTGGCAAACAGCTTAAAGTCTTTCTCCGAGGCAGGGTCGGTTGCTGTCACCTTTAGAACCTGCGCCGATGCCATCGAATTGAGCGCGAGTTTAGCCTTGAGTAAAGGCATTGGACACTGCAGGCCGCTGAGGTCTAACTGAATATCGCTTTTTAGTTCCATGTGATTATTTTATCAAGCATTAGCTACTAATGCCTATGATCTAAGGCTTTAATTTTGGGAGTATTTCAGTAATATGATGAGACGGCGTCTATTTCCTTCTGCCGCACGGAGAATCACCGAAATCGCCATGAGCCATTCGTCCAACTATAACCGTTTAACTGCCCTTTTAGGGCGAGCAACCGAACGCTGTGACACGGCGCCGCGCGAGCGCGCCAATTATGCCCTAACAACCTTCATCTTGCTGTTGATGATCTCACCGTCACTCAGCGCGCAGAACGCCCTCCCATCCCTTGGCGATCGGATTTCGGGCACCGTGTCGCTCGAGCAAGAATTCACTATAGGCCAGCAGTTTTTGGCGAGCATCCGCCGCGGCGCCCCGACTATTCCGGATCCGCTACTCAATAACTACCTCGAGAATGTCACTTACAAGCTCGCCTCGAGGAGCCAACTGCAGGACCATCGCCTTTCGTTTGTTGTTATCGACAGCGAAGAGCTCAATGCTTTCGCCGCGCCCGGAGGGATTATTGGCGTGAATACGGGGCTTTTCCTTAATGCGCAGACTGAAGCCGAATTTGCGTCGGTAATGGCCCATGAAATTTCTCACGTCAGCCAGCGCCATTTCGCTCGCGGCATCGATGAAGCCCAAGCCGGCCGCGTACCGCAAATGGCAAGTCTATTGGCAAGCGTTATCGTCATGGCAACGTCGGATGCAGGACACGGCGCCGCCGCGCTTGCCGCCGCTCAGGGTCGCGCGCTAGAAAACCAGCTTCGTTTTAGCCGCAGCAACGAAGCCGAAGCCGATCGCATCGGTCAGGACACGATGTTCAACGCAGGCTTTGACCCCGAGGGCATGTCGTCTCTCTTCGAGCGCCTGATCGCAATTAATCGCTTCGGTCGACGACCTCCAGAATTTCTTCTGTCGCATCCGGTAACAGAGTCGCGGATTTCAGATGCAAGGAGTCGCGAATTTCGCTACCCCGAGCGATCTTATCAGGAAGATCTTGAATACCAGATTGTCAGAGCTCGCGTCGTAGGTCACTACGCTGAGGACAAAGGCGCCTTAGTAAACGAAATGCGCAGAGCGCTCACTAACAGCACAAATTCCTTTACTCGCGACGCTAACCGCTACGGCCTGGCTGTCGCGCTGTGGGAGGCAGGAAATTACGCAGGGGCGAGCGCAACACTGGCTCCGCTGCTCTCAAAAGAGCCCAACAGAATTAGCTATGTCGTGACACAGGCTGAAATATTAACAAAACAGAACGAGCCAGGTCAGGCGCGCGAGTTTTTAACGCGGCACCTGCAGATCAATCCTAACAATCACGCGCTCACCACAGCGTATGCCGAGGCGCTCATTGCGGCGCGAAACTACAATGAGGCGGCCGAAGTATTGCAACGCCACGCGGTATTGCGTCCGGACGATCATCACCTGTGGGCCATGCTTGCAGAGACGCAAGGTCAGGCGGGAAATATTAGCGAGGTGCATCAAGCGCGGGCCGAATATTTTAGACTGCTTGGAGACTTTCGTAACGCGCGCCAACAGCTTCAATTTGCGCTCAGAATAGAGGTTGACCAGGGGTCTGGCGCGGCGGTCGAGGCAAGGCTTCGCGAGCGTATCAATACCCTCGAAGACCAGCAACGCGCATTGCAGGGCTAGCTAAGCTCTGCCTCTTACCTTCAACGCATTTTCAGCGGCAAAATCGAGCATTCGCTGCAATGGTTGCATCGCTCTTTCACCTACTGCTGCGTCAACAAACACTTCGTTAATCAACGCTCCTCTGATCGGCGTCGCCTGAATCTCTTCAAGCGCTGAGAGCAAGGTTGGCAGAGTGTTCATACCCATCCATGGACAGCTAGCACAGCTTCTGCAGGTAGCTTCATTACCCGCAGTGGGCGCGACGATAAATTCTTTCTCGGGTGAAAGTTGCTGCAATTTGTGAAAAATGCCGCGGTCAGTGGCGACAATAAACTGCGTGTTAGGTAACGACTGCGAGGCTTTAATAATCTGCGTGGTAGAGCCAACTACATCGGCAATTGCCAACACCTCCGCAGGTGACTCAGGATGCGCCAGCACAGCTGCGTCGGGATAAAGTGCGCGCATGTCTCGCAGACCCCGCGCTTTGAACTCTTCATGAACGATGCAAGCCGAATCCCAGAGCAGCATATCAGCGCCTGTCGACTCGCGAATGTAACGCCCCAAGTGGCGGTCTGGCGCCCACAGTATCTTCTCACCGCGCTCCATTAAGTGCTCGACAATTTCCAGCGCAATGCTCGACGTCACCACCCAGTCGGCGCGCGCCTTAACCGCTGCCGAGGTGTTCGCATAAACAACCACCGTTCGGTCGGGGTTTGCGTCACAAAACGCGGAGAACTCATCAATTGGGCAGGCGATATCTAAAGAGCACGTTGCCTCAAGCGTTGGCATGATGACGCGCTTGTTTGGGCTTAAAATTTTCGCTGACTCGCCCATGAAACGAACGCCCGCAACGACCAATGTCGAAGCGGCGCAATCTCGGCCGAAGCGAGCCATTTCAAGACTATCTCCAACAAAACCGCCACTCTCCTCGGCAAGATCTTGAAGCACGGGATCCGTGTAATAATGCGCGACCATTTTTGCGCCGCTGGCGTTGAGCGCATCGAGAATACGTTGTTTATAGTCGGCGGTAGCTGCAGCACTGAGGGACTCTACCTGAAGCGTATTTATCTTATCGAGATAAGATTTCACAAGCTGCGTGTCGGCGGCTAAGCGTTCGGGAGTCACTGGGGATTGAGTGATTTCTTGCATGCTGCGCTCTCTGTCAGGGCCAATTAAGTCATTCTAACATGGCTATACGAATGCGGAGAACGAAGAGATTTGCCTAAGTTCCCTCGTCGCGATGCGAGGGAACTTAGACGAAGATCACGGGGAAATGGTGGGCCGTGTGCGACTCGAACGCACGACCAATTGGTTAAAAGCCAACTGCTCTACCGACTGAGCTAACGGCCCGTGAAGGGGCGTCATAGTACTATCAAATCAAAAAAAGACAAGTCACAATCGACATTTTTTTCGATTATTTAGCGATAACGCGTAGGATCTTGCGACTGTGCATCGGCGAAGCCTTTTGTTCTCAGTCTGCAGCTGTCGCAGAGACCGCATGCGCGCCCTTCGGCGTCTGCTTGGTAGCATGAAACTGTGGCGGCGTAATCAACTCCGAGCTTTAGTCCCACGCCAATAATCTCTGCTTTAGTTAAGTCTATTAACGGCGTTCTGAGCACAATATTTTTTCCTTCGACTCCCGCTTTGGTTGCAAGATTAATCAGTGATTGAAACGCATCAATATACTCGGGTCGGCAATCAGGATAACCAGAATAATCTAACGCATTCACACCAATAAAAATTGCCTCGGCTTCGACAACTTCGGCCCAGGCAAGTGCGTAACTCAAAAATACGGTGTTGCGAGCCGGAACGTATGTCACTGGAATGCCCACGGTCTCCTCTTCGGGCACTGCGATACTGCGATCTGTTAGCGCCGACCCGCCGATAGCCCCCATGTCTATGGGCAACTTTTTATGGGCGACAACACCTGCGGTCTCAGACAGCCGTGCAGCTGCATCGAGTTCGCTCGCCGAACGCTGCCCGTAATCGAAACTGAGCGCGTAACAGGCGTAGCCCTCGGCCTGAGCGATAGCTAAGCAGGTCGCCGAGTCGAGTCCGCCGGAGACAAGGACAATGGCCTTCTTCATTCTCTCGATTTCCTTGAGTGGATCATTGGAGGCCGGCATTAAACGCCTTTTTTATCGCCCCAAATTTGCTTGTGGAGTTGCAGTTGCATCCGCACCTTAAGCCTGTCCTCGAGCACCCACTGCGCGAGTAGTGCAGGCGCAAGCTCCTCATAGGAGGGTGAAAACAGAATATCGTCTACCCGCGATCCCAGATCATGCATGTGAACCTGAGCCTTCGACCATTCATAGTCACCGCGGTCGCAGATGACAAATTTAACCTGATCTTTAGGACGCAGCAGGGGAACGTTGGCGAGCAGATTCCTATCGCATTCGCCCGAGGCTGGGGTTTTGAGATCAAGGACAATAGACACGCGATCATCTACGTCATCGATTGGCATTGCCCCCCCAGTTTCCAAAGAGACTTGGTAGCCGGCATCGCAAAGTCTTTGCATAAGCTGAATCGCTGCAGGCTGAGCGAGGGGCTCGCCGCCCGTCACCGTGACATAGTCAGCAGAATGTTCGGCCACCTGCGCGAGAACAGAGTCGAGCGAGTGCTGCTTCCCTCCTTCGAATGCATAAGCCGTATCGCAGTAGGTGCACCGCAGCGGACAGCCAGTGAGTCGGACGAAAACAGTAGGACGACCGGCGGTGCGCGCCTCGCCTTGCAGGGAGTGGAAAATTTCGGTTAGGCGTACACTCAGACCACTACTCACAGCGAAAGCAGTCGGGTGTCGGCGAGGTTCGCAACCCCTGTGTTGGGAAAGCGACGCTTGATATCAGTAAGCATCTGTCTTGCGCGCTGGATATTTCCCATACCCTGATAGGCAAGGCCTAATCCGTACATCGCATCGGGTAACTTACTCGAATCCGCGTACTGCTCTAGGATTATTTCATAGGCGCTGCGCGCTTCTTCGAAACGCTCGAGATAGAGGTAGGCCTGCCCTTTCCAATAATGCGCATTGGTCACGAATCGTCCCTCGGGATACTGTCCAAGGTACTGATCGAATTCGGCGATAGAGCGCTCGAAGTGGCTGTTAATAACTGAATCGTAGGCCATCTGATAGAGCTGCTGCTCACTGAGCACGGCCGGCTGCAATGAAGGGCGAGTAGCGGCGTTTGGCGCAGACTGAGAAGACTGAGAAGGCGCCCGATTCACTGCGGGCGTTCCACCTTGAACACGCTGTGCTGAAGCAGGAGGTGCTGTCTGCGGCGCCGCAACCTCAAGATCGCTTAGCCTCTGATCGACATCGGTATAGCGATTAAGCGAATCTCGCTGCAGCTTCTTAATTTCAAAGCCCTGTTCGTCCAGTTGCCCGCGAAGTGCTTGAATCTCAGCCTGAAGCTGGCGATTCTGATCCAACAATAACGACATTGCATCATTGGATGATTGAGAGAATGCAGTCTGTGCTGCTGCCACAGCGGTCAATAGCGTGACAGCTACACTTACCCTAAAGGCCCTTCCGTAGAGCGACCGGTGGGTTGTGACAGTCTGGGTATGACGTAAATTCATGGCTGCGCCGAGCTCCAAAGGGAATGACTAGACCGAGTAGTTTAGGCGAGCCATACGCTGAGGGCAACGCGCCGACACATTTTTAGCGCGCGACGACTTCAACCCGGCGATTGCGATTGTACACACTCTCGGATTGGCCAGTCATAGCAGGCCTTTCTTCGCCGTAACTAACCACTTCGATCTGTGAGCGCGAAGCGCCATTGACGATCAGGTAGTTGAGAATACTGTTCGCTCGACGCTCGCCTAGTGCTAAGTTGTATTCACGAGTTCCGCGCTCGTCGGCGTGTCCTTCTAAGCGCAACCGCTTGCTAGGATTAGCGGACAGATCGCGCGCGTGATACATCAATGTTTCTCTATCAGCGCCACGGAATTCAGCAATATCAAAGTCGAAATAAAACACCGTTTGGCGCAGCGCATTTTCTGCTTGAATTTGCTCGGCACTCAAGCGGCCGCTTGTGCCCGCGCCACTTGCTTGCGCAGCCGAAGAGGTCGATTCACTCGAAGTGCTGCCCATAGACCCGGCGTCAGTCACTTCTGTTTCAGCATCACTCGATGATTTACAGGCTGCAAGGCTTACGAGCGCCAAACCGATTACAACTGACTTTATTAGATTCTTGATGGGCGTCATGCCGATTGATCCTCTCAGATTTTATACACTGTGCCAAAAGCAGCACGTTCTAATTGGAATAAATCGGCGGAATCGCGAAAAACTTGCAAGAAATATCGATTCTTAGCAAAAAAACGGCGCCTCCCCTCGCACTAATTAAGATAAGGCGACCAAGCTGGCTCGCGCACGTCGCCGCGCGATGAAGGCAACCTAAATTTTACTCGCCCATCGATTGACACAGCGTCGAGCACACCACGGCCATTAAACTTAGTTGCGTACATAATCATGCTGCCATTAGGTGCCACACTAGGCGACTCATCGAACTTCGTCGAGGTGAGCGTGATAACCCGCAGAGTTTCGACGTTCATAATCGAAATTTGGTATTCCGGGCTCTGCCGAGTCTCTCTTCTGACATGCACCAAGTTCACTCCATCGGGCAAAAACTGTCCCTTCGCGCAGTGGAAACAGTCATAGGTGAGTCGTTCAACGTCGTAGGTGCTCGCCCCTATTTCCATTTGGTAGATCTGAGGCTGTCCCGTACGGTCGGACATGAACACGAGCGAGCGACCATCGCGCGACCAGGCAGGCTCGGTATCAATAGCCGGGTGATCGGTTATCCGAATCAACTCGTTGCTCAGCAGGTCTTGCACATAGATGTCTGGACTGCCGTCTTTAGACAACACCATCGCAAGCTTAGTGCCGTCGGGCGACCACACTGGTGAACTGTTGATATTGGGAAAATTGGTAATCTGACGCCGCTGTCCTGTCGCTATATTCTGCGTGTAGATTCGCGGCAAATCAGTTTCAAACGATACATAAGCGATGTCTTGCCCGTTTGGCGACCAACTAGGCGACATGATGGGCTCCCGAGATTCCAGCAGCACCTGTGCTCGACGACCATCGTAGTCAGCCTTCTCGAGGCGGAAATAGGAAACCTCAGGGCTCACAAACTCACTGACAATATAGAGTATTTGTGTGGTGAACGCGCCACGGGTACCTGTTACGAGTTCGAACACCACATTACTTATCTCATGACCAATGTCGCGCAGCTGCGAAGTCGTTCCGGTGAGCACTTCACCTGCGAGTTTTATTTCTCGATTAATATCGAAGAACTCGTACTGCACCTGAATTAACTCGCTCCCCGGTGCGCGCTGCACTTTACCGACAAGCAGATAGTCCTGTGCCAGAACGCTCCAATCACGGTAATAAACCTCGCGCTCCTCGCGCGGCAAAGCGAGCATATTCGAAGGAGAGAGGGCGCGAAATTCGCCTACCTGCTGCAGGTCCGCCGTTACAATCTCCCCAATATCTTCGTCGAGGACACCGCTTCCCTCCCAAGAGAAAGGCACAACCGCGATAGGAATCGGATTGTCGATACCTTGAGTAATTTGAATACTAAGCTCAGCCCTGACTGAAAAACTCATTAAGACACTGATAACAAAGAGAAGCGGGAGAGTGCGATTAAGATTCATTAGTTAAGCAAGTCCTCTGGCTGGAAGATGAGTGACAGCGTGCGGAAATTCTGGTTAAAAACGCGAATTGGTAGCGCGGTTAACTCGGCAAAAGGCGCAGCGCGATAGACCGCATTTTCTGCAGATCTATCGAATGCGGGATCGCCACTCGACTGAGTAATTATGACATCAACGAGTTCACCCGTTGGCAGCATTTTGATCTGAATAATTGCTCGCATCCCGTTACGCGCGCTCGGTGGTCGAGACCAATTTTCTGTCACGAGCTGCTGAATTAGGCCCGTCGCACTTTGGATTAATTCGAACTCACTGCTTGCTGCCTCGGCAGCAGCCGCGTCTTGCGCGTCCTCGCGCTCTCTTTGTTGCCGAGATTCACGCTCGCGCTGAGCCTGCTCTTCGCGCCTTTTCTCGGCCTCTCGCTGACTTTCGGCTTCTCGCTTCTTACGCTCTTCTTCTGCCAGCGTTTTTTCGCGTTCTGCTTTAGCTTTGGCGTCGGCGCGCTGTTTTGCGACTTGCTGCTGCTCGCGCTTCTGCGCTGCCTCCTCTTGCCGCTTCCTCTCGGCAGCCTGTTCTTCGCGCTTCTTCTGCGCCGCAGCATTGGCGCGTTCGGTTTCTTTGCGCTTAGCCTCCAAGCGCCGATTGTCTTGATTGCGCTGATTGGTGATTTGAGGATTTTCTTCGATCAATAGCGCCTTGATCACAGTCGGCTGTATCAGTTCGAGTGCTTGTGATTGACTGCTACTTTGCAAGTAAACAAGCCCGCCCAGAAGGAGAATATGCAGAGAAATAGCCACGACGACAGCGAGTGGGTAGCCATTGAGAATCACCAGATTATTGGCCCCCTCTGATTTACCGAAGCCGAGTAATTCGCGCAGTGAAGGCATTCCTCTCCCCTCTCCTTTACCCTATTGCGAATCGAGTGGCTGAGTGATGAAATTAGGGTTAGCAACACCCACCGCTTGCAGTGTAGTAAGTAGCTGAATCATTGCGCCCCAGTCGGCTGTCGTATCCCCTTCGACTAGCACTTGTATTTCAGGGTTCGCAGCCACAATTTTTCCTACTTGCTCACCGACTCCCTCTAAGCTCGTCGCCTGGCGATCTTCACCGGTAGCGCCTATGCTTAAATAATATTCACCCGCCGAGGTAATAGAGACGACAAGGGTTGCTTGATTCTCATCTATGCTCAGCGGCTCATTATTCGCTTGCGGCAACTCTACATCAATGCCCTGGTTAAGCAGAGGTGCAGTGACCATAAAGACGATGAGCAGAACGAGCATTACATCGATATAGGGAACGACGTTTATGTCTCCCATTGGCTTGCGTTTTTTGCGGGCAATTATATCCATAATTTAGTCTCGGCAGCCGATGCTATTCGCTGTGAACCTGACGATGGAGGATGCTCGAAAACTCGTCAGTAAACGTGACATAGCTGCCAGTGATGGTATCAACCGACGAGGAATATCGGTTATAGGCGACCACCGCAGGAATTGCGGCAAACAACCCCATTGCTGTTGCGATTAGCGCCTCCGCGATACCTGGCGCAACGACTTGAAGCGTCGCCTGCGTTTGACTCGCCAAGCCAATAAACGAATTCATAATACCGATCACAGTGCCAAATAACCCAACGTAAGGTGAGACCGAGCCTACCGAGGCCAGAAACGCCAAATGACGTTCGAGCTTTTCCTCTTCGCGCGAAAAGGCCACGCGCATCGCACGCTGCGCACCTTCCATAATCGCCTCTTTGTCGACCGAAGCCTGCTGCCTTAAGCGCATAAACTCTTTGAAGCCTGCGCGAAAAATGTTTTCGATGCCTACAATAGGCACGTCTTCGCGCTGCATCTGAGTGCCTTCTTTATAGAGCTGACTGAGATCCATGCCACTCCAAAAACGCTCCTCAAAACTCTGAACACCGCGAGACGCTGCGTTTAGCACCATCGCTCGCTGTACTATCATTACCCATGACAAAATCGAGAGCACTAATAAAGAGAGCATTACCAGTTGCACCGGCAACGTTGCCTCGAGTATGAGCTGAATTGGACTGATCGCTTCGTTCACTTCTTATTTCTCCAGAGTCTGATGAGCAGGCGTAACCACGTAACTTTTAGACAGTCGTCGGCCGCAGCCTATCCGCCGCTTCACCTAGTATTCTCGGCAGAAGAGGGAAATAGTTTTGCTCTTTCGGAAGGCTTCACGCAAGAAGTGTACGCTCGGAAGATGGCACTGCGCCGCGAGAGTCTAGCAATGTCATGCAACACTCGGGCTAGATGATGGCAGGCTAAGGCTCGGGCTCGGAGAAGCCAGCCGTCTCGGGGCTGTCGAACAACTCCGCACTGCTCTGATTCGGCTTTAAGCCGAAGTGGCGATAGCCATGTTGAGTCACAACGCGCCCGCGCGGAGTCCGCATGATAAACCCTTGTTGGATAAGATAGGGTTCGAGAACATCTTCAATGGTGTCCCGCTCCTCGCTGATCGCTGCTGCCAAACTGTCGATACCGACTGGCCCACCGTCGAATTTCTCGATCATAGTCATGAGCAGCCTGCGGTCCATGTGGTCGAAGCCATTGCTGTCGATGCTTAGCATATCGAGCGCAGCAGCAGCCTCAGCGGCGCCGATCGCCCCGTCTGACTTGACCTCGGAATAGTCTCTCACGCGTCGCAGCAGACGATTTGCAATGCGCGGCGTACCGCGCGAACGACGTGCGATCTCTGTCGCGCCGAATTGATCGATCTGGGTACCTAGTATTCGAGAAGATCGCGTCACAATTGTGGTGAGCTCTTCGAGCGAATAAAACTCCAAGCGCTGAATAATGCCGAAGCGATCACGCAGTGGTGAGGTCAGCAGCCCTGCCCGCGTGGTCGCTCCCACAAGGGTAAAAGGCGGCAGCTCAAGCTTAATCGAGCGCGCAGCAGGGCCTTCGCCTATCATTATGTCGAGTTGATAATCTTCCATCGCAGGATAAAGAATTTCCTCGATTGCCGGGCTCATGCGATGAATTTCGTCGATGAACAGCACGTCCCCGGCTTCGAGATTCGTCAGCATCGCAGCTAAGTCGCCGGCCTTCTCAAGCACAGGACCCGAGGTTGCCTTGATATTGGCGTTAAGCTCATTGGCGATGATATTCGCCAGCGTCGTTTTGCCGAGGCCGGGCGGGCCAAACACGAGCGTGTGATCCAGAGGCTCTCCGCGGCCGCGTGCAGCATGGATAAAAATTTCCATCTGCTGCTTGACCTCAGTTTGGCCAATATAGTCTTGCAGCGAAAGTGGGCGAATCGCGCGGTCATGCGACTCTTCGGTGCGAGAGCTGTCGGCAGAAATTAATCGGTCTTCTATCATTGCAACGCAGTTCCTAAAAATCGCCTAATTAAGCCATGCTCTTTAATGCGAAACGAATAAGCTCTTCGCTACTTACCATTTCTGGCCTGTCTTTCTGCACTGCAGCAATCGCTCGCGCAGCCTGTGGAAGCTTGTAACCGAGGCTAACAAGCGCTGTTTCGGCCTCACGCGCTGCCGACGCTGCATTGGGCGAAGCGGCTTTTGCTCCTGTCACCGCTGCAGAGCCACCCGCCGTCTCCCAGTCTTTGATTTTATCGCGAAGCTCAATAACCAACCGTTCGGCAGTCTTTTTGCCGATTCCTGGCATCGCAACAAGCGCGGCAATATCGTTACTCAGCACCAAGCCGACGAGCGCGTCAGAATCCACACTTGAGAGAATGCCAAGCGCCATTTTCGGTCCAACACCGTTAACTTTGATCAACGTCCTAAACAGGGTCTTGTCCTTCAATTCAATGAAGCCGAATAGCTGCTGCGCATCTTCACGCACGACAAAGTGCGTGTGTAACGTCACCGCATCGCCAACCTCGGGCAGCTTAAACAGCGTGCTCATGGGCACCTGCACCTCATAGGCGATACCAGCGACTTCTACCTGAATATCGGTCGGCTGTTTCTCTATAAGAATCCCGCGAATCCGTCCTATCACTTGAAGCGTTTCCTGCTGAAGCGGTTAGCGCCCGCCATTTTTATTAAACTGGCGTGCGTATTTGCGTGGCAAATGGCAATAGCAAGGCCATCGCTTGCGTCTTCGGCGAGTGTATCATCGATACCGAGTATCGCCTTAACCATGTGTTGAACCTGTGCTTTTGTTGCCGAGCCCGAGCCGACTACAGCAAGCTTTACCATCCTCGCCGAATATTCACCCACCTCGAGGTTATGATGAAGGCATCCCACCATGGCGCTTCCGCGCGCCTGCCCTAGCTTGAGCGCAGACGCGGCATTTTTACCCATAAAGACTTCTTCGACCGCCGCATACTGAGGAGAAAATTCCTCGATAACACTGCATATTCCGTCGAAAATAGTTTTGAGCCGCTCAGGTTGCGACTCAGAGGAGGTTTTTATACGACCGCAGCCGACGAATTCGAGACGGTTGCCAACCGCATTAACGAGGCCATAGCCGGTGACCCTCGAGCCGGGGTCGATACCCAGAAAAATCGCCATCGTCTCGTTACCGTGATTACCTGTTGGGGCTAATAGAAACGGTGCAGCTCTGGAGCTGCAGCTTAAAGCTGTGCGGCGATTTCGTCCGAGATATTGCCGTTATGGTAGACATTCTGAACATCGTCAAGGTCTTCCATATGGTCGATCATCTTGAGCAGCGATTCGGCGCCGGAGAGATCGAGCTCAGCGTGCGTCGATGCCAGCATCGTCATTTCGGCATTGACCCATTCTAGCCCTGCCTTCTTGAGTGCATCCTGCACCGCGCCAAAGGTCTCGAGCGTGGTTAACACATCGACACTCGTATCTTCGTTAGTCGTAATATCGTGTGCGCCAGCCTCGAGCGCAATCTCCATTATCTGCTCTTCGTCTGCGCCTTCGGGAAAACTAATAATACCGGTACGCTCGAACAAATACGCAACCGACCCGTTAGTGCCGAGGCTACCACCGTATTTGCTGAAGCAATGCCTTACCTCCGCCACGGTGCGATTTTTATTGTCGGTCAGAGTTTCGACAAGAATCGCCACGCCGCCGGGGCCATAGCCTTCGTAGTCTAGCTCTTCGAGGTTTTCGTTTTCGGCAGTGCCCGCGCCACGCGCGACTGCGCGATCGATAGTATCGCGGGTCATATTAGCGGCAAGCGCCTTATCCATGATCGCGCGCAGACGAGGATTATCGGCCACATTGCCGCCACCAGACTTTGCCGCAACCGTGAGCTCACGGATTATTTTGGTAAAAACCTTGCCTCGCTTGGCGTCTTGTCCTGCCTTGCGATGCTTGATATTCGCCCATTTACTATGACCCGCCATGCTTCACTCCCGTGTGTTCGTATCCTCAGGGTGCGACTTAGGCGCCCCTCTATTATTCACGCGTTGGGTTT
>ERZ888423.923-NODE-923-length-28221-cov-7.953810_pt1 | contig 28221 bp, 27 predicted proteins | sample MGYA00520523_ERZ888423 | MGnify/ENA primary metagenome ERZ888423 (study PRJEB32303, sample SAMEA104408611) | aquatic metagenome | biome: Brackish water; feature: Pelagic; material: water | place: Baltic Sea | collected 2014-06-08T10:24:00 | depth 30,27 m ...
AAAATAGTGGTTGCAGTAGTTAAGAGGATGGGTCTCAATCGCTGTTTGCAGGTTTTGATAATTACATCTTCACGAGATAGATGTGCAAACTCTTCTTTTAAACGATTGAAGGTATCAATTAACACTATATTGTTATTGACCACAATTCCCGACAGGGCAACAACTGCGATCCCAGTCATGGTTGTGCTAAAAGGCTTGCCTACAATTAACAGACCTATTAACACCCCAACCACCGACATGAAGACCGCGCTCAGGACTAAAGCTGATTGATAAAAACTATTAAATTGGGTGACCAGAAGTATGAGCATTAATGACAGTGCGGATATTGCCGCTAGGGCAAGAAATTGGGTCACTTCTTCGGTCTCTTCTTGCATGCCTCTAAATTGAGTGATAATTCCTTCGCCAAAATTTTGAGTTTCCAGCCATGCAGTCATTTCTTCAACTTTATCTGATACTAAATATTTTGATGACTCAGTGGCAACACCAATTTCATGAAAAAATTTACCATTTCTTCTAACCACTGACTGACGGTTTTGAACTGGCAATAATTCTACAAAGGTGCTGATAGGAATAAGCCCATTGATCGAATTAACCTTGAGATCCTCTATCCCGCTCAGAGATCTCAGTTGTGAGCCAAACCTTGCTCTGATTTCAATCTCGTCCTTTGAATCATCTGGCCTGTATTCTCCGACCTTGAATCCATTGGTTAGCATTTGCACCAATGCTCCAATATCGCCAATGCTGACTCCAAGCTGAGCCGCACGTTGCTTATCCACCTCAACCTTCCATTCGATCAAAGGATGCGGCAGACTGGATCTAATGTTTGTTAAACCGACGACATCATTTGTCATATAGTCTTCTATCAACTCAGTAGCCTTTGCAACGCCTTGTTCGTTGTCACCAAAAATTCCCAATTCAATTGGAGAACTAAATGAGGGCCCGCCTTCTTCTGGTGTAATTTCGACAATGAGCCCAGGTATATTGGAGGTAGCCTCTTGAACACGTCGAATAATCTCTGCGCCTTTTACAGCCCTTTGACTGGAGTCAACGACCTCTAAAAATCCACGAGACACAGCATCGCCGCCTGAATTAAACCATTGTGAACCTGTGGTTAAATAAAGATTTTCTATGCCTTGAATTTTTAAAATCTCAGCTTCCACCGTTTCCATGATCTTTTTCGCCTCAAGAGAAGAAAAATTTCCCCTACCTCTAATTGAAATTTTTGCAGCCACAGGATCAACATCAGCAAAATAAATCGTTCCTTTGCCAAAATTGCCATACATGGCATAGCCAAAAAACCATAAAAGCATTAATACAGCAATGACAGTCTCCCCAGGATTGGCAACAAATTTTTTGAGCCACTTGCCATAGAAGTTAGAGATTTTGTCAAAGATAATCTCTCCGGTCTGTTCGTTTTCTCCTGATACAAGAGTTGAACGTCTTTGACCAAAGATTGATCCTACTACAGGGGTTACCACCATCGCATAAACAAGTGATGCGCTTAGGACAATAAATACTGTTACTGGCAGATATCTCATAAATTGACCTGTAAAGCCTGGCCAAAAAATGAGAGGGGTGAAAGCAGCAATAGTAGTCGCGGTCGAAGATAAGATTGGATAAAACATTCTTTTTGACGCTAATCTATAAGCCTCCAATCTATTCAAACCCTCAGAAATTTTTCTATCAGCGTATTCTGTGACAACAATTGCGCCATCTATCAACATCCCAAGACCCAGCAAAAGACCCATCATGACCAGAAAATTAAATTCAATATTGGCGAGCCGTAAAATAATGAAAGTCAAAAGAAAGCAGAAGGGTATAGAAAGGCCAACAAGCAATCCCACTCGAACGCCCATGCTAGCGATGACTAAAATCATGACCAAGAAAATGGCTGTAATAATATTTCCTTCTAGCTCAGAAATCATGACCTCCGCCCAGACCGTTTCATCATTAGTTCTTACAATAGAAAGATTTGGAGGCAGAGTTTTTTCAAACTCCTCTTTGACTGCTAAAATGTGATTTTTGGCATCAATGGCATTGGCGCCAACTCTGAGTTTGATTTCAAGTGTTACAGCATCCTCACCATTCACTTTTGCAAAAGAAGAAAAATCTTTAAATGTTCTTCTAATCTCCCCTATATCACTCAAGGTAACTACCGCATCCTCGGTAACCTTGATTGGGATGTTGTATACATCCTCAGCAGATTCAAAAATACTCGGAACTTCAATATTAAATTTTCCAGCGCCAGTGTCTTGAGCCCCGCCTGGGATAATTACATTATTATTTGAGATAGCAGTGTAGAGTTGTCTTAAGGTAATTCCATAAGTTTCCATTTTTGACTTATCAATAATTCCTTCTAATACCTCTTCTGGTGCGCCCTCCAGGTCTGCCGAGAGGACTTCGCTGATGGCTTCAAGTCGATCTTGTAACTCCCTGGCAATAAAGACCTTTTGTCTGAGGGAGACAGATCCCACGAGACTAATATTCATTACAGGGAACATCGCAAAAGAGTATTCACGAATTTGAGGGTCTTCGGCTTCTCTTGGAAGCTTGAATTTCACCTCTTCTACGGCTTGTTTAATATCTTTGAGAGCTGTATCTATATCATATCCGACCTCAAATTCCGCCACAATTCTGGCAAAACTTAGGCGAGCAGAGGAGGATAATTCCTTGATTCCTGGAACACTTCTTAGTCTATTTTCTAGCGGCCTAGCAATCAATCTTGAGGCATCTCCAGGAGAGGCTCCATCTAGAAATACAGAAACACTCACCAAAGGAAGTTGCACATTAGGATCAGATGCCACCGGCATGACTGATCTGGCGTAGGAGCCTGCAATGATAACCACCAATGCCAAAGCCAGGGTAGTTCTTGCTTTCGATAAAGCAAAATCTACTATTTTGGTCATATCGTAGTCAGCTCAGTGACTTGAACATTCTGACCATTCTCTACAAACCCTTGGCCAAGAACTATGATTTTTGTGAGGTTGGGTATCCCCGTCACCCAGACACCATCTTGTGTATCCTCGATAATTTTTATAGGTATGAATTGAACAGCATTATCATCATCTACCGCCCTGATCCCTATAATCCCATCATCAGAAAGGAGCAGAATAGATGGCGATATTTTGTGAGCAAGAATTTCATTGGTTATGATATGCATGGTTCCGGTGATGCCATCGCGAATTAATCCACTTGAATTTTTAATCTGGGCTTCTACTCTAAAGCTTCTTGTAGATGGTGTGGCGCTTTTTGAAACAAAGCTCAGATTACTTGAAATACTCTCGCCTGTTACAAGCTCAATGAGAACCTTCTGCCCTTTGATAACTTGTTGAATTTCCGCTTCTGGCACTTCTGCTATGAAGGTAATGGGATCTAATTCAATAATGACAGCACAGGTCTCTCCACGATTGAGCAAATTTCCAGGCTTCACAATTTTTTCTATAAACCCACTAAACGGAGCCTTAACCTCAGTTCTATTCAGCTCGACCACGCCCAATCTGCATAACACCTGATCTTTCGCTACCCATTGACCTTGAGTCACGTTATTTGGCATCACTTCACCTGAAGTTTTAGCCATCACTCTGACTCTTTTTTCAGAAATAGCGGCTGCATTCAAGGTAATAGTAGGCGCCATCAAGGCTGCCTCACTAATAGAAATCACCACAGATGGAACGACCTTAAGTTTTTTTTCATCCTTGGTGTCCTCTGCAATAAATTGCCCTGAGATCATCCATATGATGATAGGAACAAGTATGTATAACGAAATTCTTAAGTTTTTTGACATAGTTTTTAAATTCATAAATCTTTTAGCAGAGTGACCATCTTTGACCCAATAAAGTCATTATAGTTTAGTAATATTGCAAATATTATTTTTTACAAGCTCGTCTAAATTCAAATAATAGACTGATGTTAACACCGTCAACATAGAATGTATAAATTAAAGGTTGTGCTTTGCTCTTAAGCTTTTTAGTAACTCCAGATCTAAAGGCTCTTTTTTTTCCGCAGGCTTCATCAGCGCGATTTCAAATGATTTGCCTGCATGCATTTCTTTAGCAAGACGCCAATAGATTTTGGAGAACATTTTCAAGGCTTGCTGATTATTTGCTGAGGAATTGATCAAATCCCAACCCACCTCTTTAGCTGCCCAGTAAATAATTGGAGTCGTCCAGAGAAATTCTTGTCTTGGCGCCGATGATTTTTGCGCCTCTATAAAAGCTTCTTGTGCATTAGGAAGATTGATTATGCCCATTGAGTCTTCACAGGCTCGGAGTATTTCAGTTAAGGTTGGAAGATATTCATTGGTTTGTATAACGATCTCTACCGCACTATCAATACATGCAGCAGGGTACTTTTTTAAGCTCTCGGCCCAGAGCCGCTTGGCTTCTCGTAGCCGCTCATCGGAGCCAAAGACCTTATAAAATTGATAGTGATAGGATAATTCTATTTTTAAAAATAAATTATCTATTGCCTCAATAAATTGCTGTCTTTCAGAATTTGAGATTTTCAGCCCAGGCTCCATCTTTTGTTCTTTCTTTGAATTCTTGTGAAAATTCTCCTGGCTCATTATGTCTGTTAGTTTTTTTATCATTTTTTTCTTCGTAAGATCCAATCAATTCTTTTCGCTTTACAAAATCTACAAATTTAGAATTCCATGATCGCAAAGCTGTACCATTCTCTTTCCAGTACAGTATAAACTCCTTCAGGTGTTTCAAAGCATCTGCCTTAGAGACATGGGCTAATTCCAAGATATCAAACACGTCCGAAGAAGGACCCCAATCATCATGCATACATACCGGCAAACCTTTATTTCCGGAGTTTTCTTTGACCCATTCTCGCCTCATAAAATCAACAAATAATACATTCCAATTATCCCTTAATTGATTCTTTTCTAACCAGTACATCTTAAATTCATTGATCTTATTATCAATAAAACTTTTAGTGACCCCTCCCATATTTAGGACCTCATATGCCTGAGTGGAGGGTAGCCAACTATTTTCTAGCTTTCTTCTGCCTGCAGACACATTGGTGCTTGGCAATTTTAGTTTATAAACTTGTGCCTGTTGATCTGGTTGATTTTGCGCGTGAGTGGCAGGCGTCAGAAGTTTCAAGTTAATTAATCGCTTAATATTGCTTAGAATCGTTTCCGGCTCCAGAAAAACTAAACTACTTTGAAGCGCCTGTGCAATCTCTTGTGCAGACATATGCTGGGTATCCAATTCTTTTGCAGCCGATAACACTACCGCACATTCTATTCCCAAAGTTTCAGCCTCTTGAGTGGAAAATGTAAAATGCTCTTTGCTCAATTATCCTCGCCTCTGTTGAACGGCTTCACTCATGCGTTGAAGGCATTCCAGAGTATCAGACCAATTCATGCAAGCATCTGTGATGCTTTGCCCGTAAGTTAGATTATCTGTAATTTTCTGGTTTCCCTCAACCAAATGACTTTCAAGCATCAGCCCTCTTAGAGCGCCATTTCCTTGAGAAATTTGTAATGCTAAATTTTCCACCACATCTTTTTGTTTTTTAAAGTCTTTCTGGCTGTTACCATGACTTGCATCCACCATAATTGACTCATTCACATCGGCCTCGGTTAATGCCGCTAAGGTTTTTTGAATCGCATGTTCATTAAAATTAGGCTCTTTGCCACCTCTTAAAATGATATGAGCATCTGAATTGCCGGATGTTTTATAGATAGAAACTCTCCCATCTTTGGTGTTAGAAAAAAATACATGGGGGTGATTTGCGGCTTGAACCCCATCAATGGCTGGCTTCAATGCACCGGTTGTTCCATTTTTTATTCCTATTGGGCACGATAATCCAGAGGCAAGCTCTCTGTGAGATTGACTTTCAGCTGTTCGAGCTCCAATAGCTCCCCAAGAAATTAAATCAGCGACATATTGGGGCGAAATAGGGTCTAAAAATTCAGTGCCTACTGGCAATCCAATCTCCGCGATTTCTTTTAAGATTTCTCTAGCCAGCATCAAGCCCTTGTTAGCCTTATAGCTCTCATCCATATCTGGGTCGTTAATTAAACCTTTCCAACCGACCGTTGTTCTTGGTTTTTCAAAATATACGCGCATGACAATCAGTAGAGTTGATTGAAAATCTTTTTTAGCTTTGAGCAATAAATTGGCATATTCAATTGCAGATTTCTTGTCATGAATGGAGCATGGGCCGCAAACAACGATTATACGGTCATCTTTTCCATGAAGCACTTGGCTGATTTCATGTCTTGTGCCATAGACCAGCTTTGCAATCTCTTCTGTCACCGGGTGAGCTGCGATCACATCATTCGGAGTGATTAGCTCAAATTTTTCTACAATTCTAGTATTGTCTGTGTGGTATATAGATTCCATAACAAGAAATCTTAATTGAATTAAATAAAAAAAGTAGCGTTTAGGCGATCAAGTTGATATTTATTTGTATCTTCTGAGAAGGCTTGAAATCAACATTTTTCTTAGCAATCACAAGATGTTGTGTTAAAAAGAGCTTACAATGACACTATCTTGTATAAATTGAAGTTATGAAGGCTCAAGCTCAACTAGAATTCCCTCTTTTTAAAGGGGAGGCTCTAACTCAGTTACCTGAAGATCTTTTTATCCCACCCGAGGCACTAGAAATTTATTTAGAAGATTTTTCTGGTCCGATGGATGTTTTGCTTTACCTGATCCAAAAAAAAGATATAGATATTTTAGACCTCGATCTTTCAGAGATTACAGGCCAATACATTCAATACATTGAGTTAATGGACACATTAAAAATTGAATTAGCTGCAGATTATCTTGTGATGGCGGCAACGCTTGCTCAAATCAAATCCAGAATGTTAATTCCTCAGGCAGACGAAGAAGAGGAGGAGCAAGATCCTCGATCAGAGCTCATCAGACGATTGCAAGAATACCAAAGGTTCAAATCAGCATCGGAGTCTATCTCAAATCTTCCGAGGGTAGATAGAGATTTTTTTATAGCGTCTGCCGCTCTACCAACATTTAAAGAGCAAAGCCCTGCAATAGAAATTAGCGCCATTGAGCTTGCAGAAATTTATCATGAAGCATCCACTAGGCCAAAATTTTCTGCGCATCATGAAATAATGTTTGAAGAACTTTCAACACAGGACAGAATCGCATTAATCCTCTCAATCTTAAATAAACATAATGTCATTCAGTTCTTTCAAACCTATCAAAAACAGGAGGGCAAGCAGGGGGTTGTTGTATCGTTGCTCGCATCTCTTGATCTTGCTAAAGATGGACATGTTGAGCTTATTCAAAACGAAGATTCTAATCAGCTATATATCAAATCTACCAACCGAGGGTTTCATTAAAAAATGCATATGTCAGAAAACTTAACCAATATCGTTGAATCAATTTTATTTGGAGCAGGCAGGCCTATGCGATTATCTGAGATAAGGACTCTGTTGAGCACTCAGAATATTGAAGCCGAGCTACCAAACATTAAGATCGCAATGAATGCCTTAGAGGATCGCTATGCAACCAGTGCCCTTGAGATAAAGGAAGTTGCTTCTGGATATCGCCTACAAATTAGAAATGAATATGGCGATTTTCTTTATCCTTTATGGAATGATAATTCTAATAGGCTTTCCAAAGCATTAATGGAAACAATTTCAATCATTGCATACAAACAGCCTGTGACGCGAGGAGACATTGAAGATGTTCGCGGTGTGAGCGTTAGCAGCCAAATTATTAGATCATTGTTAGATAGAGAGTGGATTAAAGCTGCTGGATACAGAGATGTTCCTGGCAGACCAACCCTGTATGAGACCACGAAGGTATTTTTAAATGACTTGAACCTAAAGACATTAAATGATTTGCCTCCTTTGCCAGAGGCTCTTCCAGCCGAAGAAGCATTGGATCAACTAGAAGTAGGTTAGACCATGCTGCGATTGCAGAAATTCTTAGCTCAGGCTGGTTTAGGCTCTAGGCGTTTTTGCGAGCAACTGATCAAGGACGGCAAAGTTCTAGTGAATGGCAAGGTGGCTGAGCTGGGCTCAAAGGTTTTAGCGTCTGACGAAGTGACCCACGCAGGAAAAAAAATAGTCTTAAAAACAGCAGATTTAAAAGTCATCATGCTGAATAAGCCACCCGGTGTTTTGTCTGCAAGGAAAGATGAGAAAAAAATAAAGTTAGTTTTTGATTTTCTACCCAAAACTCACAATGAGCCTGATTGGATTGCAGTGGGCAGGCTGGATATTAATACCGCTGGGTTAATGCTTTTTACAAACAGTGGAACATTGGCCCATCAATTAATGCATCCATCGTTCGAGATTGATCGAGAATATCTGGTTCGAGCGAGAGGCAATTTTGACGAGCAAAAGAAAAAAAATATGCTTGCAGGTGTAACGATTGAAGATAAAATTTACAAATTCTCTGACATAGTGCCCGGGGAAAAACAAAGTTCTAATCAGTGGTTTTCGGTGTGCATGCTAACAGGTAAAAATAGAGAGGTCAGACAACTCTTTGAATCTCAAGATCTAGAAGTAAGCCGTTTAAAAAGAGTACGAATAGGACCAATTTTTTTACCATCCACGTTGAGAGAGGGCGCATGCATCAACCTCACGGAAACTCAGATAAAAGAGCTACAAGATTACGGTAAGTAAAAAGGCTTAGCTACAGTCAATATGTCAATAAATAAAAAGTCAGAGAGCCTGTCGAGGTTTATGGGGCACTCGCTATCTCAGATAGCTCAGAAAATTCAAAATAATTTTTTTCTGCATGTGAGCTGTCTGATGAAAAAAACCATAAATAGCAAGTCACCAGATCATTTGCAGATTTGAGGGTCCTAGGGTCTTCAGCAGGATAGGCTGATGCTCGCATATTGGTTCTAGTTTTTCCTGGATCAAAGTTAAATACTTTAATTTTAGATGTTGTTTCAAGTTCGTCGGCAAAAATCTCTGCTAAACCCTTAATGCCAAATTTTGAAACTGAATAAGCGCCCCAAAAACCTTTCCCAACATTCGCCACGCCAGATGATGTAAAAATGAGCCTCGGCATGAGCGCGCCTTCTAACATTACCTTTAATGTTTTAGAGAGAATAAAGGGAGCCCTTAAATTCACTTTCATGACTGTATCCCAGGTTGAGAGATCGTAGTCTACAAGAGAGGACATAGTTCCGAGTATTGCGGCGTTATGTATGATTCCATCTAGCGCCTCAAACTCTTGGCTAATTGCAACTAATATTTCTTGTGCAGATTCATTGCTGAGGAGCGCTAGGTCCGCTTCTAGTATGAGATGTTTCTGAGAGGGATGTGATTGATCGAGCTGATCATAAACTCTATCAAGCTTGTCGGAGTTCCTTCCAAGCAAAATAATGTTGGCCCCTAGTTTTGAGAACTCTAGAGCTAATGCCTTACCTATTCCATCTGAAGAGCCCGTAATTAATATGGTTTTATTGAATACGCTCATTTTTATAACCCTTGAATTAGTGCGGTTAAGTCTCTGGGATGACTGGCTCCTAAAATATTACTATCATGGTCACTAGCCTCCAGGGAGTAGCCAAAGTAACAGGCAATGACTTGCGCTCCAGCATTAAGCCCGGCTTGAAGATCCTTGATATGATCTCCTACATATACGCACTCTTCGGGCTGTATGTTTAAATTCTTACAACCTTTTAATATTCCTTCGGGGTCGGGCTTAATTGCTGACAAGTGATCAGGGCAGATTAATGTCTGACAATGTTTAAAGGCAGGCTCATTCTCTATGATGGGCTGGGCAAAAATTAAGGGCTTATTTGTAACTACCCCGAAAGGAATATTCATATGTTGAAGAGAAGTTAGCACATCGGATATGCCTGGAAATGCACCCCCGTAAACCAATGAATTTTTGGCGTATTCAACCAGCAGCTCTTCTCGTAAGCTTGCACAATCCTCATGAGTCTCCTCAATACCAAAACCCAAACTGACTAATTTCCAGCTTCCATCCGAGACATGACTTCTAATAATTTCTGGATCCAGGGCCGGCCTATGATGTTTGCGCAATAAATTATTTAAACTCACAATAAAATCTGGGGCCGAATCCAAAAGAGTGCCATCTAAATCAAATAAAACTCCTTTAGGCATCTTTTGATCCATGCATCATATAGTTGACCCCTAGGTCGTTATTTAAATGGGCTGTATGAAAAATTGGGTTATAAAACATGCCTTTGCTTTCTTTTAAATGAATCCCAGCTGACCGCATATATTTTTCTAATTCAGCTGGTTTAATAAATTTACTCCATTCATGAGTGCCCTTGGGAAGGATATTGAACAGATACTCAGCCCCGAGGATGGCGGTAACAAAAGACCTAGGATTTCTGTTAAGTGTCGATAAAAACATTTGACCACCAGGTTTTAAAAGTTGCGAGCATGCCTTAATCAGCTGCCCAGGATCTGGAACATGCTCGATGACCTCAAGACATGCAACCACATCAAAAGATTCTGGCTCTTGCATCGCAAGCTCCTCTGCTGTGATCATATGATAAGCAATGTCTTTTCCTGCGCTTTCAGCATGAAGCTTGGCAACCTTGATATTTGCCTCGGTGACATCAATAGCAGTCACAGTAGCCCCTTTTGAATCCAGCGCTTCTGCCAGTAAGCCGCCGCCGCAGCCTACGTCCAAGACTCTCAGGCCATCTAGAGGAGCTGCCTGATTAATGTAATTTGCTCTTAGAGGATTGATGACATGCAGTGGCTTAAAGTCTCCGGTAGGATCCCACCAACTCTCAGCAATGGCTGCAAACTTATTTACCTCATTTTGATCAACGTTACTTGTCATAATTTAATTTTTTTCCAAAGTGGAAGATTACATCATTGCATGTAAAAATAGGAAATATTTATCTTTACTAACATTTTATGACGTCAAAAAATCCCGTAGCAATTGTAACCGGAGGCAGTCGAGGGATCGGGGCGGCCACCGCCAAACTTCTTTCTTCCACTGGCTGGAATGTGATCATTACCTGCTCCTCTTCCATTGAGCAGGCAGAAGACATTGCATTGAAATGTTCAGAGCAGAGCTCGGAGGTTATAGCCCTCAAAGCAGACGTTGCTAAGGATGAAGATTGCCTCATGGCAGTCAACACTGCAATTGAAACATGGGGCAGACTAGACGCTCTAGTCAATAACGCAGGCACCACAAAATTTGCCTGGGATCATGGCGATCTCGCCGCTGTTAGTTCTGAGGATTTTCATGAGATTTATTCAGTCAATGTTATTGGCCCCTTTCAAATGGCCAGAGCTGCAAAAGAGCATCTGTTAAAAAGTCAGAACCCGAGCATTGTTAATATTTCTTCTATTGCAGGTATCAAAGGTATTGGTAGCTCTATTGCGTATGCCTCTTCTAAAGGAGCTCTTAATACCATGACTTTATCTATGGCTAGGAATCTTGGTCCCATCAGAGTTAATGCTGTTTGCCCTGGTTTTATAGAGGGCGATTGGTTGAAAAATGGCATGGGCGAAGAGAGATACGAGGCAACAAAAACGCACATTCAAAATACAGCGCCGCTAGGCAAAGCCTGCTCTCCTGAATCTATTGCAGAAGTTATCGTAGGTTTGATTGAGAAAAGTGAGCTAGTAACAGGGCAATTAATAACGGTCGATGGCGGCGTTAGTTTAAATTTATAATCCTTCATATTGAATAAATATGGAGCTTAACTACATTTTATTGCTTTAAAAACACTGCTCCTAAAGCACACCTCAAATTTGTTGACAATTGATATGAAATCAACTGCAATGAACTACAAACATTAAGGCTTAGAAAAATTCATGATTATTGCGGCATTAAAATCTCCCGATGCTACAGACCTTCGCTCTGTAATTCACCCTGAGACAGTAACTAGGTTGCTGGCCTTAGAGGGATCCAGCATGATCTTTGAAAGCGGGATTGGGGAAGACATCAATGTCTCAGATGATAGTTTAATTGCTCTTGGTCTTCAGGCAGTCTCAAGGGATGATTGTTTATCTCAAGGCAACTTAATTATTACCCCATCGCCGCTCACCCCGGTTGAGATTGAGAAGATTCAACCAGGCTCTACCGTTATTGGTATGTTGAATCCATTTTATGCTCAGGATGAATTGAAGGCTTTGGCAGAGGCTAAATTAAATGCTGTCAGCATGGAATTTATTCCAAGAATTTCAAGAGCACAAAAAATGGACGTCTTAAGCTCTCAAGCGAATCTTGCCGGGTATGCAGCAGTGCTAGAAGCTGCTCAACACCTAAGCTCGGCTCTTCCAATGATGATGACGGCCGCAGGAACGCTAAAGCCCGCGCGAGTATTTGTTATTGGTGTTGGCGTGGCTGGACTTCAAGCCATTGCAACCGCAAAAAGACTTGGCGCAAGGGTCGAAGCATTTGATACAAGAGACGTAGTGGAGGAACAAGTTAAATCCTTGGGCGCAAAATTTGTAAAAATTGATCTAGGTGAGACCGGTCAAACCGATCAAGGTTACGCAAAAGAGCTAACCCCAGAACAAATTGCAAAGCAGAAAGAGTTACAAAGTTTGGTGTGCGCAAGATCAGACATCGTCATTACCACTGCTCAGATTTTTGGCAGGCCAGCACCAAGAATTATAGACTTCGATACCATCAAGCAAATGAAACCTGGAAGCGTTATTCTTGATATGGCAGTTGAAACTGGTGGAAATGTTGAAGGCTCAAAAATTGATGAGGTGGTTGAGATCAATGGCGTCAAAGTTGTTGGGGTTTCAAATTTATCTTCAAGAGTTGCCAGCCATGCATCTTTCGCCTTATCTAATAATATTATTAATTGGATCACGGATTTTTATCATCCAGAGTCCAAGTCTATCCATTTTAATTTTGAGGATGAAGTGATTCAAAGTAGCGTGCTGGTATTTGCTGGCGAAATTATGAACGAGAGGTTTGCATAATGGAAATGTATATTTTATTGGGATTTGTATTGCTGCTCTCGATTTTTCTTGGGCTCGAGCTTATCGCTAAAGTGCCAAGTACACTTCATACCCCTTTGATGTCTGGTGCCAATGCTATTTCTGGCATTGCGCTTGTTGGCGCCTTAATGCTCTCAGCAGAAGGCGATACCCAGAACTTCTTGGCCTTTGGGGCTATTCTCTTTGCTTCCATCAATGTATTTGGTGGCTACCTAGTAACCAATCGAATGCTCAGCATGTTTAAAAAGAAATAAACTTATGGAACTTTTCACTAATATCTCAGCGATACAAAACCTCGTCTATATAGGCTCTTCAGTTCTTTTCATACTAGGCATTAAGATGCTTGGAAAGGAAGCTACAGCCGTCAGGGGTAATTATCTTTCTGCCTTAGCAATGTTTTCTGCTGTTGCTATTACATGCCTCAGTTTAGAGATAGATTACAAGATCATCGTTGCTGGAGTTTTATTGGGTGGCTTAATTGGTTCTATCATCGCCATCAAGGTGAAGATGACTGCCATTCCAGAAATGGTTGCTCTATTCAATGGCTTTGGTGGCCTGGCAACTTTTTTGATTGCTTGGTCTCAGTTTAATGCTCCAGACAACAGCTTATTTCAGCATGCATTGATTATGCTTACTGTTTACATAGGAGGCATAACATTTTCGGGTTCATTGGTGGCTTATGGAAAATTGTCTGAGCGCTTAAAGCTAGGCAAAGGATCGTGGATTACCAACATACTGATTTCATTTTTTTATTTAAGCCTGCCAGCATTGGTGTATGTAATTTTTGAGCCATCTATCTCAACAGTGCTGCCTGCAGTGCCTTCATATTTCTTGTTCTTTTTGGCGCTCACCATGCTTGCTGGTCTAGGTTTTGTTACACCGATTGGTGGCGGCGATATGCCAGTGGTGATTTCTCTTTTGAATTCTTTATCAGGTATAGCCGCAGCTTTTGCTGGCCTCTTACTTTTAAACAATGTGCTCATTGTGGCTGGCTCCCTTGTTGGGGCGAGCGGACTCATTCTTACTGTCATTATGGCTAAGGCAATGAACAGAACCATTGGCAATGTTCTTTTTGTTGGCTATGCATCCGCCACTCAATCCACAGGCTCAGTTGAGCAAGGTGAGGTTAAGCCTATTTCAGCAGATGATGCTTACTTAATCTTGGAAAATGCCTCATCTGTTCTCATTGTTCCAGGTTACGGAATGGCCGTTGCACAGGCTCAACACGTTGTAAGAGAACTAGGCGAGCTGTTAGAGGAGAATGGCACAGATGTTAAGTATGGGATCCATCCTGTGGCAGGAAGAATGCCTGGGCATATGAATGTCTTGCTTGCCGAAGCAAACGTCTCCTATGACCTCTTAGCAGAGCCTGATGATGTTAATCCAGTCATGGGCTCAATAGACGTTGCAATAGTTATTGGAGCCAATGATGTGGTCAACCCATCGGCGACCGAAGAAGAAGGCAGTCCAATTTATGGCATGCCTATCATTGAAGTGCATAATGCTAAAACTGTTTTTGTTCTCAAAAGGTCTATGTCTTCTGGGTTTGCAGGCGTTCAAAATCCTTTATTTTTTAGAGAAAATACTCGAATGTTATTTGGTGATGCCAAGGAGTCAATTGGCTTAGTTGTATCCGAATTTAAAGACTAAAAACCTCTCTAAGTATGGTAAAATTTCACTAGAAATAGGGAAGTTTGCTATATATAAAAAAATAATATTTCTAGGCTTTAAACATGACTGATTTTGCAAAAGAAATCCTACCAATTAATATCGAAGATGAGCTCAAGCAATCTTTCCTAAGTTATGCATACAGCGTTATTCACAGCAGGGCTTTGCCAGATGTAAGAGACGGTTTGAAACCAGTCCATAGACGAATTCTCTTTGCGATGCACATTCTTAGAAATACTTACAAACAGCCATACAAGAAATCTGCAAGAGTTGTTGGGGATGTGATTGGAAAATACCATCCTCATGGAGATTCTGCCGTTTACGAAGCAATGGTCAGGATGGCGCAAGATTTTTCAATGCGGTATATGTTGGTTGAGGGGCAAGGTAACTTTGGCTCAATAGATGGTGATTCACCAGCAGCTATGAGATACACAGAAGTTAGAATGGCCAAAATTACAGACATGATTCTAAATGATCTGGATAAAGAGACTGTCAGTTTTTCACCAAATTATGATGGGAGCGAACAAATCCCAGACGTTTTGCCAACTAGAATCCCAGCACTTTTAGTGAATGGTTCATCTGGTATTGCAGTGGGCATGGCAACAAATATCCCGCCTCATAACTTAACGGAAGTGCTGAATGCGTGCTTACTGTTGCTTGATAATCCAAGCGCAAGCATCGATGACATTATCCAAATTATTACTGGTCCTGATTTTCCTACAGGCGGAACAATTGATGGCCGCGCAGGAATTTATCAAGGTTATAAAACTGGACGCGGCATTGTCCATGTTCGTGGCAAGACATCGGTTGAAGTTGATAGTTCTGGTAGAAGCGCTTTAATTATTAATGAAGTCCCTTACATGGTTAACAAAGCCAGGATGTTAGAGCGAATTGCAGAGATGGTGAAGGACAAGAAAATCGATGGGATTAGTGAGATTAGAGATGAGTCTGACAAGGATGGGCTTAGGGTAGTCATAGAGGTGAAGCGCGGTGAGTCTGTTGAGGTGCTAGAAAATAATCTATTTGCCCAGTCGCAATTAGAATCCTCCTTTGGAATCAACATGACTGTTCTTGTGGACGGCCATCCTCGGGTTTTAAATATTAAAGAGGTCTTAGAGGAATTCATTAAACATCGCCATGATGTTGTCATCAAAAGAACCCAGTTTGATTTAAGGAAAGCCAAAGAACGAGGTCATATTGTTGAGGGTTTGATGGTGGCCATTGCAAACATTGATTCCATTATCACCATCATTAAAAAATCTAAAGATCCTAAAGTTGCTGCGGTTGAATTATGCAAACAATCATGGAAAGCAGGTCCGATAGAGGCAATTCTCAAAAAAGCTGGTGAGGATGCTTGTAGACCTAAAGGCTTATCTAAGGAATGTGGCATTCAAGGCAAAAATTATAAATTATCACCAGATCAGGCTAAATCTATCCTTGAATTAAGGCTGGCTCGTCTAACAGGCTTAGAGCAAGACAATCTTTCATCTGAGTTTAATGAAATTCTAGCAACTATCCTAGAATTACAAAAAATACTTGATGACAAGGCAACACTGTTGACGTTAATTAAAGATGAGCTAATCGAGGTAAGGGAGACTTTTGGCGATGAAAGAAAAACCAATATCAATGATACTCGCCATGATATCTCAAATGAAGATTTGATTCCCGAGGAGACTCGAGTGCTCACTCTGTCAAGAAGTGGCTATGCTAAAACACAGCCCCTAGATGAATACCGAGAGCAAAGAAGAGGCGGGGTTGGTAAGGCTGGAGCTTCGGTTAAAGAAGAAGACCTAATCCAAAATTTATATGTTCTTAGTTCTCACAGTCAGTTGCTGTGCTTTACCACAAAGGGGAAAGTTTTTTGGCTGAAGGTTTACGAGATTCCAGTTGCAACCAGAACATCCAAAGGCCGCCCTTTAGTCAATATGCTCAAACTAGATGCCGATGAGACGGTAACTCAAATTTTGCCAGTTGATGAATTCTCAGAAGAGAAATATATTTTTATGGCCACAAAAAACGGCATTATTAAAAAAACAAATCTCAATCTGTTCCACAAAAAATATAACTCAGGGATTAAAGCAATTCGTTTAGATGACGATGATAAGCTTGTCGGCACGGTTATTACCAATGGCGACAATGATATTTTACTTTCATCCTCCTCAGGCAAGCTCATTAGATTTCATGAATCTAAAGTTCGCCCCATGGGTCGAACAGCCAGAGGCGTCAAAGGCATTTCATTAAAAGAAGGCATGAAGGTTATCTCTTTAATGATTGGAGATGCGAGCAAAACAATTCTCTGTTTATCTGAGAATGGCTACGGTAAAAAAACTAGACTAGAGGATTTCCCCTCATACAATCGCGGCGGCCAAGGCGTCATTGCTTTAAAAACTAGCGATAGAAATGGCAATATGGTTTCAGCTGTTGCGGTTGATGAGGATGATGGAATCATGTTGATTAGCGATAAAGGCACTCTTATTAGGACAGCGATTAGTCAGATCCCGACCCTAGGTAGAAACACGCAAGGCGTTAAAGTAATTACGCCCAAAGATGGTGAAAAATTGATTGAAGGAGTGAGAATTCCACCTGAAGAAGATGATGAAACGGAGGAGTAATGCGTAAGTGGAATTTTTCAGCAGGACCTGCTGCTATCCCTGAATCAGTTTTAGAAGAGACTCAATCAGAACTTCTGGAATGGAAGAATTCAGGCATGTCCATCATGGAGATGAGCCACAGATCTCCAGAGTATATGCAAGTTGCATCAACTGCGCGACAAGACCTTATTGACTTGCTTGGCATCCCCAAAAACTACCAAGTACTTTTTTTACAAGGCGGGGCAACCCTTCAATTTTCTATGATTCCAATGAATTTTGCTTTGCAACATCAAGCAGACTATCTGTTAACTGGGAGCTGGTCCAAAAAAGCACTTGCAGAAGCTTCGAAGGTTACCACTGCCAATATTGTTGCTTCATCAGAAGCAGCCAACTTTAATCATGTTCCAGATGCGGATAGCTGGAATGAGTCTTCTGATGCTGCCTACTTTCATTATGTTGCCAATGAAACCATCCAAGGCAATGCTTTACATCAAGCGCCGATCACTCAATCACCTCTTATAGCTGACATGTCTTCTGTTATCCTTAGTGAGCCTATTGATGTATCTCAGTTTTCCATGATCTATGCTGGCGCTCAAAAAAATATAGGACCAGCTGGATTAACAATATGCATTATTAAAGATGAATTCTTAGCGACGGCTTCAGAGTCACTTCCAGAAATGCTGCAATACGCTAAACATGCAGAATCAGAGTCCATGCTCAATACCCCCCCAACTTTTTCCTGGTATCTTGCGGGGAAAGTATTTTCTTGGCTCAAGGAAAATGGTGGCTTAGAAGCCATAGCAAAGGTTAACCATGCTAAAGCAAGAAGCTTATATGAGTTCATTGATGCTTCAGACTTTTATTCCAATCCAGTTATTCATGAGAATCGATCAATCATGAACGTGCCATTTTTGTTGAGAGATTCAGATATGGATGCTCAATTCTTAAATGATGCACAGCAGGCTGGCCTGCTTAACCTTAAAGGCCATAGGTCAATTGGTGGAATGCGGGCAAGTATTTATAACGCCACTCCACTTGCTGCTATAGAAGCTTTAACCCAGTTCATGAGAGAGTTTGAGCTTAAACACGGATAACACTGTGAGTAAAAATAAATTACAACCAATGCGAGATCAAATTGATGCCATTGATTTGAAGCTGTTGAGGCTCATCCAAAAAAGAGGGGTCTTGGCTCAAAAAGTTGGTGAGATCAAAGGCCTGTTTGAGAATAATTCATCCCTTTACCGGCCAGATCGAGAAGCGGAAATATTAAGAAATCTTATTAAACTGAATGACGGAGTAATTTCTGATCAAAAAATTAGATTTATTTTCAAGGAAATTATCTCAGCTTGCTTGTCGTTAGAAGAGCAATTGACCGTTGCTTATCTCGGTCCCCCAGGGACTCACTCAGAAGCAGCATTAGTTAAACATTTTGGCTCCTCAGTCTCAGAAGACCCTCGACCAACCATTGAGGATGTTTTTGATCAAGTAAGTTCAGGCGCAGCTAATTTTGGTTTAGTGCCAATGGAGAATTCCTCTGAAGGCGTGGTTAATGCCACTCTCAATTGTTTAGCAGATCAGAACATTAAGATATGCGGGGAAACTTATTTAGCGATACATCATCAACTTGCTTCGGGAAAAAAGTTTAAATTAGCTGATGCTAAAGTTGTTGCCTCGCACCCTCAAGCACTTGGGCAATGCAGCAAGTGGCTTGATGCCAATCTTCCGCATGTTGAAAGGAGGCTAACGAGCAGCACAGCAGAGGCCGCTCAGCTGGTCAGCCAGGAAAAACATTCGCTTTGTATCGTTAGCTCGCTTGCCCTGTCCAGATACAACCTCTACCAACATCACCACAACATAGAGGACTTTTCCTCCAATAAAACAAGATTTTTAATTATTGGCAACACAGACGTGGAGCCTACCTCAATTGATAAAACATCTTTTTTAATCCAAACAGCCAATAAACCTGGTGCATTAATTGAGCTTCTTGCACCTTTTAAAAAACGCAAGATTAACCTTAGTAGAATTGAGACCAGGCCATCTAGGGCAGCGCCAGATGCGCATAATTTTTTTATAGACAGTGATGGCCATCAAAATGATGCAAAGCTGAAAAAAGTCATTGCAGAGTTAAAAGCGGTGAGCGCCTCTGTTCGCATTCTTGGTTCCTACCCTTCAGAATCATGAGTCTTGAGCTACTGAAGAATCTTAATCCTGGGATTGCCGACTTGCACCCATATGAACCCGGCAGATCCATTGATGAAGTGATGTTGGAATATGGTCTTACAGAAGTTATTAAGCTCGCAAGCAACGAAAATCCACTAGGAGCATCTCCCAAAGCCTTGAGTCTACTCAAGAACTCCTCAAAAGGTTTCCATCTCTACCCTGACGGCAATGGAACCAAGCTAAAAAAAGTGATTGCAACCCATGAAAAGCTAAGCAGCGAGAATATTATCCTCGGAAATGGCTCCAATGAAGTTTTGGAATTAGCTGCCCGAGCATTTCTAAACCCAGAATCATCTGCGATAGCATCTTGTCATGCATTTGCTGTCTACAAGATCGTGACCCAATCATCTGGAGCAACATTAATTGAGGTGCCAACCAAAAATTGGGGTCATGATCTTCAAGAATTTCCTCGGCATATTAGCAGTGAAACCAAGATCATCTTTATCGCAAATCCAAATAACCCAACCGGCACCTACAACACCCATCAAGAGGTTTATGATTTGCTTGCCAAGATCCCTGCTTCAATTTTAGTGGTCTTGGATTGTGCATATTTTGAGTACGTTGAGAAGTGTGATTACGTTGATCCTCTCGCCCTTTTAGCTGAGTTTGATAACCTAATGGTGACCAAATCTTTTTCAAAGATTCATGGGCTTGCTAGTGTTCGAATTGGTTACGGTCTCTCTAATCCAGCATTGATTGAGGTGCTCAATAGAGTTAGGCAACCTTTTAATGTGAACGCATTGGCTCAAGATCTTGCTTGTGCAGCCCTTGAAGATAAAGAGCATAGCCAGAAAAGTATTCATTTAAACAGAATTGAGGGACTCTTTTTATTGAATGAGCTTACAAATCTTGGACTGGAATGCATTCCTTCTGTCGGCAATTTTATTTCCTTTAAAGGAGAATTTAATGGCCAGGAAACATTTAAAAAATTAATGGCAAGGGGAGTCATTGTTAGGCCAATTGATCTTTATGATATGCCAAATTTCCTTCGCGTTACCATAGGAACCCATGATGAAAATCTTCGCTTCCTTGAAGAGCTAGCCTTGTTATTGTGAAAATAATTATTATTGGGTTGGGATTAATTGGCGGCTCTATTGCAAAGCAGTTAAGTGAAAAGAATGAGTTTGAGATACTCGCCTATGATTTAAATCAGAAGAGCATTAATAATGCTCTTGCAGCCTCTTCTATTGCAGGGGTGATTCAGAACTTGAATGAATTAGGCTCACAAGATTTTGAAAATTCATTGGTGGTGATTGCCACGCCACCAAAAATTTCTTTAGAGATTTTAAGGGCATTAAGTTTTTTATTTAATTCAAGCGTCACCATTACCGATACAGCGAGCATTAAATTACCAGCTGATCAGCTTTTAGCTGAGTTTGGCTCTCCTAGTAATGTTGTGTTCTCGCATCCCATCGCTGGCTCTCATCACTCAGGCGAACATCATTCTGTAAATAATCTCTTTCAAAATAAACAAGTAATTATTTCATCTCCACCATCGGCAAGTGAAGCGCATATAAAAAAGGTGAGACTTTTATGGGATGCCTTAGAGTCAGAAGTTCTTCATCTCGACGCTCAAACACATGATTATATTTTAGCGCATTCTAGTCATTTACCTCATGCAGTTTCATATGCTTTGTTAATGACCTTGAGGGATTTAGATGAAGAAAGTATTGCAAAATTTTCTGGCGGAGGTTTTGGTGAATTTTTACGTCTAACCTCATCATCTCCAGAAATGTGGGCTGATATTTTTTCACTCAATCAAACAAATATTATCTCAAGCCTCGATAGTTTTATTGAGAATCTCAATCAATTAAAAACTGCCATCAACAATCAAGACGCAGTTGCTCTTGAAGCGATGCTATCAGATTTAAAGAATTTTAAGGAAACAAACTATTGAACTTGACCTCAACGATTCACAGTTCTCTTGAGGGAATGATCACTTGTCCCGGAGACAAATCTATTTCGCAGCGAGTGCTCATGCTCGGAGCGTTGATGAATTCTGATATGCAGATTAAAGGCTTTCTCCGCGGCGAAGATCCTTTGTCTACCATGCGAGCATTAAATCAAATGGGTGCAGAAATAGAGATTCTGGACGATGCATTAATTCAAATTAAAAAGAAATCTGAGAGTTTTCATGAGCCAAGCAGTCCTTTGGATCTAGGGAACTCTGGTACAGGCCTAAGACTGATGCTTGGTATGGTGGCGGGCCTTGGCATGAAAGCAACTTTTTGCGGAGACTCATCTCTATCTAGCAGGCCTATGAGGCGCGTGATCGACCCCTTGGTAGACATGGGGGCAAACATTCATTCAGAGCAAGGGATGCTTCCTATTTCCTTGCATGCATCCACCCTGTCTGATCATTTTATTTACGAACTTCCAGTTGCAAGCGCTCAAGTAAAATCTTGCATCCTATTGGCAGGACTTGCATCCAAGAGACGGGTTACGATCATTGAACCAGTCCAAACGCGAGACCATACCGAGAGAATGTTGCAAAATTTTGGCGCACAGATTTTAGTTGAAAGTGAGGATGGAAAAAATATTATCTCCCTAGATGGCCGAGGCCCATTAAAGGCTAAAGACTATCATGTGGTTGGAGATATCTCTTCGGCAGCCTTTTTGATTGTCGGCTGCCTCATCAGTAACTCTGAACAATTAACAATTTGTAGTGTTGGCATGAACCCAAGCAGGATCGGCATCCTGTCGGTTTTAAAAGAAATGGGCGCGCAGATTGAAATCACTAACTCAAGCATAGAGTCAGGGGAGCCGATTGCTGATTTGTTAGTTCTGCCATCAAAATTGAAGGGCGTTCACCTAAAAGGGCCAATTATTCCAAATATTATTGATGAAATACCCATTCTTGCAATTGCAGCTGCTTTTGCTGATGGGGAAACTTGGATTCAAGATGCGGCAGAACTTCGTGTCAAAGAATCTGATAGGTTGAGCGCCATATCACAAGGATTATCTCAGCTAGGCGTGACTCATGAGAACTTTGACGATGGAATTAAAATTCATGGCAGCCCTGTACCTCTGCATTTAGAGCATCCGATTGAGATTGATTCTTTTCACGATCACAGGATTGCCATGAGTTTTTTGATGGCTGGTTTAAATTGCAATCAACCAGTCACTGTTACCCAATGCGATAATATTTTTACTTCTTTTCCCAATTTCTTAGAAGTCACTTCTTCGCTGGGGTTCAACATTGAAAAATAAGAAAATTATTACCATTGATGGGCCTTCAGCATCAGGGAAGGGATTGCTAGCAAAAGAGTTAGCCAAGCACTTAGATTTTCTACTGTTAGATAGTGGGTTACTCTACAGAGCATATTCCTACTGTTTCGATCAAACGCAAAGCCATGACAAAACAATGTTGCTATTTTCAGAGTTAACCATTGAGGGTGTTACTGGGGCAATGGAGGTTTACGAGGGAGTAAATAATATTACGCAATTGCTTAGGCACGAAAAGGTTGCAAAATCTGCTTCAAAATTAAGCGGTTTACAGGAGACAAGAGAGAATTTAATACCGTTTCAACGCAAGCTTGCCGGTAGCATTGGCTTGGTGGCTGACGGAAGAGATATGGGCACAGTGGTCTTCCCGGATGCAGCTACAAAAATTTTTTTAGTTGCCGACGTTGAGGTGAGGGCGCAGAGACGATTTTTAGAGTTGCAGAATACTGATCAAGGCGTTAATATGCGCGATCTGATTGAGGATATAAGATTGCGCGATGAAGCAGATCGAACTAGAGAGTTATCTCCCTTGGTTCCAGCAGCAGATTCAATTGAAGTTAACTCTTCCAACTTACAGCCGCAAGAAGTAGTAAACAAAGTTCTTCAAATATACAAAGAACAGATTAAGGAAATATAAAGCATATGTCAGAAAGTTTTGCCGCACTATTAGACGAGAGTCTAAGCACCCTTGAAATGCAACCAGGCTCAATAGTCACAGGTGTAGTTTTAGATGTTGATAAAGACTGGGTGACCGTTCACGTTGGATTGAAGTCTGAGGGGGTAATCTCTCTTGACGAATTCAGAAACAATGATGGAACCTTAGAAATTCAATCCGGGGACGAGGTTCAAGTAGCCCTAGAGGCCGTTGAAGATGGATATGGCGAAACTAGAATTTCTAGAGAAAAAGCTAGAAAAATAGGTACATGGAAGAAACTAGAAGAAGCACTTGAAACAGGTGAGTTTGTTGAAGGGAAAGTTTTGATGAGAGTCAAAGGTGGATTCTCTGTTGAGGTTGATGTGGTCAAAGCATTCTTACCAGGATCACTGGTAGATATTAGACCTGCAAAAGAGGCGCCAGAGCTAGAGAACACGGTTCAAGAATTCAAGGTCATTAAACTCGATTACAAGCGTAACAATGTTGTGCTTTCTAGAAAAGCGGTCTTAGAAAAAATTAATTCTGCTGAAAAGGTTGAGCTACTCAAAAACTTAGACGAAGGCCAAATAGTCAAAGGGGTTGTTAAAAACCTAACAGATTACGGAGCATTTGTTGATCTTGGTGGCCTGGATGGCCTATTGCATATTACTGATATCTCCTGGTCCAGGGTTACTAATCCTGCCGAAGTCTTAAGTTTAGGGCAAGAGATCGATGTGAAAATCTTAAGTTTTGATAAAGAGAAGCTTAGAGTCTCGCTTGGTTTAAAGCAGATTCAAAATGATCCATGGGAAACTATTGAAGGCAAATATTCTGTTGGCGGAGTATACGAAGCAACCGTTTCAAATCTTACAGACTATGGTTGTTTTGCTGAGCTTGAGCAAGGCGTCGAAGGCCTTATTCACTTATCTGAGTTGGACTGGACCAATAAAAATATCCATCCTTCAAAGGTTGTTAATTTAGAGGCTAAAATTAAAGTGATGATTCTAGAAATTGATCATGAGAAAAGAAGAATTTCACTAGGATTAAAGCAAACCAAACCAAACCCATGGACAGAATTTGCTAACCGATACGGTCTAGGTGATTCAGTAGAAGGCAGCATTAAATCTGTCACAGACTTTGGTATTTTTGTAGGCTTAGAAGGCGATATTGATGGCCTGATTCATCTTTCGGATATCACAGAAGATGAGAATCCAGCCGAAGCAATGGAGAACTACAAGAAGGGCGACAAATTATCCTGTATTATTTTTGGGATTGATGCAGAGAGAGAAAGGATATCTCTTAAGCTAAGCGCTTAAGCTCCCTCTTATCAGAGAAAATATTTTTTTGACTAAAGAACTAATTGCCCAGGTGGTGGAATTGGTAGACACAAGGGACTTAAAATCCCTCGAAGGCAACTTCGTGCCGGTTCAAGTCCGGCTCTGGGCACCATCATTTTCAGCATGATTGAGCTAATCAATCTTCCCTCTGAAGCTCCTTACAAGAAGCTCGAAGCTCTTTATTATCAAGCGCTAAAAAAAAATCAGAGTGCCGTTGAAGCTATCTCTATTAGCTCGTACGACAGCTCTTCTTGCGAAGTTGAATCAAGGTTTGTGAACTTGAAATATATTCAAGGCAATGAATGGATATTTTTTAGTAATTACTCATCACCAAAAGCTAACCAATTTGAATCACATGATCAAATATCTGCTCTGATCTATTGGCCTGCAATTAATGCTCAAATTAGACTGAAAGCTAAGATACAAAAAACAAGTCCTGAATTTTCTGATTTACATTTTAAAAATCGATCTAAAGAAAAAAATGCTTTAGCTATTAGCTCAACCCAGTCAAGCCCAGTAGATTCTTTTGAGACAGTGCAAAAAGCTTTTCAATCAACGCTTGAGTCTATGAGACCAGATCAAGACAGGCCAGAGTATTGGGGCGGCTATTCATTTACCCCTTATTATTTTGAGTTCTGGGAAGGTCACGAAAATAGATTGAATAAGCGACAGGTTTTCTCTACCCAGGAAGGCTCTTGGGTAGAGCAGCTGCTTCAGCCTTAGTGTTTTCTTTTTATGAATAATGCTTTAAAATTTCCCGCAATGACAATTCATTTCAGTCTTTCCATCTCAAAACAAAGTTACTTTGTTTAATTTTTCTTTAACTTCTTAGGACCCCTTACTATCGCTGCGAATAAAAAATCTACGACCCCTATTAATAATAAAATTTATGCTAAAGAGGTAATGTTAATTGGAGATGACGGTGCAAAATTAGGCATGTTGCCGATTGCCGAAGCATTAAATGAGGCGCAAAAGAAAGCCTTGGATCTAGTCCAGGTCTCGCCATCAGATGCTAACCCAGTGGTGTGCAAGCTCCTTGATTTTGGAAAATTTCAATTTGAAAAGAAAAAAAGTACCGTTGGCACTAAAAAACCAAAGAAACAGTCCCTCAAAGAGATCAAGTTTAGACCCACCACAGATATTGGTGATTACAATATTAAATTAAAAAAGATAAAAAGCTTTATTAATGATGGAGATAAGACTAAAATCAGCGTTCGATTTCGAGGCAGAGAGATTCTAAATAGTAATTTAGGGCTTGAACTTCTAAATAGATTGAGAGATGACCTTCAAGATATTGCTCAAGTAGATCAAGAGCCATCACTAGAAGGTAAGCAGTTGCTAATGGTTCTCTCGCAAATTAGAAAAAAATAATTAAATTATTATGGGCTACAAATTAAAAACACATTCAAGTGCTAAGAAGCGTTTCAAAGCAACGGGCAGTGGTCTAAAAAGAAGAAGTGCAAGCAGAGCACACATCTTGACCAAGCAGACAACCAAAAGAAAGCGTCATAATCGCGGTATGATCAAGATGTCCGATGAAACAAAAAAAATAGCACAAAAACTTCTATATAACATTTAAGAATCATGCCAAGAGTCACCAAATCACTAACAGCGAGAGCGAAACACAAGAAAGTACTAAAGGCCACTAAAGGGCATTATGGCGCCAGAAGTAGGCTCTTTAGAACTGCTAAGCAATCAAATATTAAGGCTCTGCAGTATGCGTTTAGAGACAGAAGAAATAAGAAAAGAACTTTTCGTTCCTTGTGGATCTCTAGAATTTCAGCAGCTCTAATGCCTTTGGATCTTTCTTACAGCAGGTTTATTCATCAGCTGCATGGAGCTAACGTTAAACTTGATAGGAAATCTTTGGCTGGCGTAGCATTCTCAGACCCTGAAACATTTAAGAAAATAGTAGAAAAAGTCAGGGTATAATGTTCTCATGCAAATCCCTCAGGATTTAATTGAAACAGCCGCTCTCAAATTAAAATCCGTTCATTCAGAGGCTGAATTTTTCCAACTGAGATCCCAGTATCTTGGAAAAAAGTCATTTGTCCTCTCTTCCTTTGCCCAACTTAAATCTCTTGATGCGGACTCTAAGGTTGCAGCTGCCAAAGAGTTAAATATTCTTAAAAGTAAATTAACCAAATTATTTGAAGCGGCATTAAAAATCATTGAAGCCAAGACGGATGTGAGCCTTCTTGATGTAACCTTACCAGCAGATCCTTATCTAGTTGGGGCAGAGCATCCGATTGCAGAAATATCACAGAGGGTCATTAATTATTTCTCGCCGTTGAACTACCAAGTTTTTTCAGGCAATGAAATTGAAACCGATTTCTTTAACTTTGAGGCATTAAACTTTCCTGAAAACCATCCGGCCAGGCAGATGCACGATACGTTCTATTTGAATGCAGGCTCAAAATCTGAGTACTTACTCAGAACGCATACCTCCAATTCCCAAATTCATGCAATGCTCAGAGAGCCACTGCCTTTGTACATGCTGTCTCCTGGGAGAGTCTATAGGTGTGATTCTGATACAACGCACCTGCCCATGTTCACTCAAATTGAAGGCTTGGTTGTTGATGAGGATATAAATTTTGGAGATTTAAAAGGAATTATTATTAACTTTCTAGAGTACTTTTTTAATGAAAAAATGGAAGTGCGATTCAGGCCTTCTTATTTTCCTTTCACAGAACCGTCAGCCGAAGTTGATATCAAATTTGGTAATAATGGTTGGCTAGAAGTTTTGGGTTGCGGCATGGTTCACCCCAACGTATTGAAAGGCTGCAATATTGATACGCAAAAATATCGTGGCTTCGCTTTTGGCATGGGCATTGAAAGACTCGCTATGCTGTATTATGGAGTAGAGGATATTAGAGATTTTTATTCATCTAATTTAGATTTTTTAAATCAATTTTCGTCATGAAAGTACAGTACTCATTTCTTAAAAATTTTTTATCCACTGATCTTTCGCAGGCAAAACTAGCAGATGTTTTTACCAAGGTGGGGTTTGAATGTGAGTGCGAGGGATCAATTATTGATTTTGACATCACCCCCAATCGCGGCGATGTATTATCTTTAAGAGGTTTGAAGCGTGAGTTTCAAGCGCAACAGTCTCAGATCTTTAAAGATATATCGAAGTACGAGAAAATAATTTTTAAGAAAGATAAAAAAATTATTAATAAAATCAATAAGACGGGATGTGGAAATTATCAATTAATGCTAGTTCAAGGTCTCACCTCAGTTAGGGCATTGGATAGCAAGAAGCGTAATTTTCTCTCAGCAGCAGGCGTTCCTCTCATTCATCCTCTTGTTGATCTAGGAAACTATGTGATGCTTGAGATGGGTACCCCCATGCATGTATTTGATTCAGATCATCTGAAGTTCCCTCTCAATATAGTGTTCCCCATTTCCAAAAAAACTTCATTCCAAGCCATCGGCGGTGATACCAAGATAGTGGAATCTTCATCTCTGACGATCCAAGATCAACAAGGTATTCAGGCTATTGCTGGCATTATAGGAGGGGAGAAAACTTCAGTTTCAAAGAACACAGTGAATATAGCTGTAGAGGCTGCATTTTTTAATCCAGCTAAAATAGCAAACCAAGCAAGAAAATATGGATTAGCAACTGATGCTTCTCATAGATTTGAGAGAGGAGTT
>ERZ888423.924-NODE-924-length-28193-cov-10.520790_pt1 | contig 28193 bp, 26 predicted proteins | sample MGYA00520523_ERZ888423 | MGnify/ENA primary metagenome ERZ888423 (study PRJEB32303, sample SAMEA104408611) | aquatic metagenome | biome: Brackish water; feature: Pelagic; material: water | place: Baltic Sea | collected 2014-06-08T10:24:00 | depth 30,27 m ...
TAATTTTGCTTAGTTTTCTTCAAGATATAGGGGGATTATTGGTGCCCAGAAGAGGACTCGAACCTCCACACCGTTGCCAGTACTAGCACCTGAAGCTAGCGCGTCTACCATTCCGCCATCTGGGCACAGATCGCATGTCGGGCGATTTACGCGCCAGGGCACGTGCTGTCAACGCGATTCCGCTGCGAAGCTGGAATGGGCGACATAACAGCTGGTGGTTGGGTTTGAAACGCCGCGGACCGCCGAAATCGCGCCGAAATGCGCCTTGTTTCGCGGGGGGCGTGGGGGTAAACCCAAGCGCAAGCAACGGTAGGAAAGTTCCTCATGGCCAAACTTGTCACAATTTATGGCGGATCAGGGTTTGTCGGGCGGTATATCGCGCGTCGCATGGCCAAAGAGGGCTGGCGTATCCGCGTGGCGGTTCGCAATCCCAACGAGTCGATGTTTGTGCGCACCTTCGGTGTAGTCGGTCAGGTTGAACCTGTATTTTGCAACATTCGTGATGATGACAGCGTGCGTAAGGCAGCACGTAGTGCCGATGTGGTTGTGAACTGCGTCGGCGTGCTCGACGAGGTTGGCAAGAACACCTTTAACGCCGTGCAGGTCGAGGGCGCAGAACGGATTGCGCGGATTGCCGCGAGCGAAGGTGTTTCGCGCATGGTACATATTTCCGCTATTGGGACTGATGCCGATTCCAAAAGTGAATACGCCCGCACCAAGGCGGCAGGTGAAGCTGCTGTGCTGGCGCATATGCCGGACGCGATGATCCTGCGTCCTTCGATCATATTCGGGCAGGAAGACGATTTCTTTAACCGTTTTGCAGGTATGACCCGCTTTAGTCCGGTGTTGCCGGTCGTTGGCGCGGGAACCTTGTTCCAGCCGGTATATGTTGATGACGTGGCGCAAGCTGCTGTTCTGGGCATTGCTGGTAAAACGGCGGGTGTCTACGAACTTGGCGGCCCCGATGTTCAGTCATTCCGCGAATTGATGAACGAGATGCTGCATGTGGTGCGCCGCCGCCGTCTTGTCGTGAATATACCCTTTCCGATTGCGCGCGTCATGGCCTTGGGCTTTCGTGTCGGGCGCTTTTTGTCGATCGGGCTGGTGCGCGGCTCGCTAACGGCCGATCAGGTTGCGAACCTCGCCAATGACAATGTCGTGGCTGATGGTGCGCAAGGCTTTGATGCTTTGGGCATCTCGCCTGTCCCGATGGAGGCGATCTTGCCTGACTATCTGTGGCGGTTTCGCCCCTCGGGCCAGTATAATGCGATCAAGGAATCCGCGCGTAATCTTAAGGCCTGAACTTCATGACTGAATCTACAACGCTGGTCGCCCTTTTCCTGGGTCTCTTGGAAGGGCTGACCGAGTTTATTCCCGTGTCGTCCACGGGGCATTTGCTGCTTGCGGGTCACTTTCTTAAGTTCGAAAGTGCGGGAAAAACGTTTGAAGTCGTAATCCAATTGGGTGCGGTTTTGGCGATTCTGACGATTTATTCCACGAAACTCTGGGCCGTATTCCGTGATGCCCCCCGTGATCCGGTGGCGCGGCAGTTCATCTTGTCGGTGCTGATCGCGTTTTTGCCCGCCGTGTTTATCGGCGTGCTGGCGCATGATTTTATCAAGACGGTTCTGTTTGAAACGCCGATGCTGATTGCCGTTATGCTGATCCTTGGCGGGATTGTCCTGTTGTTCGTGGATCGCGCTGCCCCACCTGTGCAACACGACGACGCGATGCGGATACCTTTGCGCAAGGCGCTGACGATTGGTTTTATCCAATGTCTGGCAATGATCCCCGGTGTGTCACGCTCGGGCGCGTCAATTGTTGGGGCCTTGATGATGGGTGTCGGCAAACGCGCGGCGGCTGAATTTTCGTTCTTCTTGTCGATGCCGACCATGGCGGGCGCGTTTTCCTATGATCTTTATAAGAACCGCGATGTTCTTGATGCATCGGCGATGGGCGAAATCGCGATTGGCTTTGCGATGGCGTTTCTGACGGCGGTCGTCGTGGTGAAATGGATTCTGAACTATGTAACCCGCCACGGGTATCGCATTTTCGGATGGTGGCGAATCATCGTTGGCGGGGTTGCGATAGCAGCGCTGCTGGCCGGTTTTTAGGTAATATGTCAGCATAACTGCCTTAAATTTACCAAAGACCAGGCAAATTTTCTAGCGAGCAGCAATATTTCTCATAATTACGTCAGCAATGCTGCCTTTTCATTTCTGACAACCCATTCTATCAAATGCATCCGGGATCATGACGGAGGATGCGGTATGGCTGGCCAGAAGATGTTGAAATTTGTGACTGTAGAGCGGGACATGCCTGAAAAGCGTGTGCCAAATCTGCGCCGTCAGGACTTTGACGAAATCTATTCCGAGTATGCCCGCGACAAGGCTGCCGAGCAGGCGAGCCGGTGCAGCCAGTGCGGCGTGCCCTATTGCCAAAGCCACTGCCCGTTGCACAACAACATTCCTGACTGGCTTCGCTTAACCGCTGAAGGGCGGCTTGAAGAAGCCTATGAGATTGCACAAGCCACCAACACGTTCCCGGAAATCTGTGGCCGTATTTGCCCGCAGGATCGACTGTGTGAAGGCAACTGCGTGATCGAACAATCCGGCCATGGCACTGTCACCATCGGGGCCGTCGAAAAATACATCACCGACACTGCGTTCGAAAAAGGTTGGGTCAAGCCGATCCGACCTGCAATTGAGCGCACTGAAAGCGTTGGGATTATTGGCGCAGGGCCGGGTGGCCTTGCTGCTGCCGATCGTTTGCGCCGCTTTGGCGTGCAGGTCACAGTTTATGACCGCTATGACCGCGGCGGCGGTTTGCTTACTTATGGCATCCCCGGTTTCAAGCTTGAAAAAGACATCGTCATGCAGCGCATGGCCCAACTTGAAGACGGCGGCGTAGAAATTGTTCTGAACTGTAATGTCGGTGAAGATCTTACCTTTGACGCGATTCGCGGCAAACATGACGCAGTCTTGATCGCGACGGGCGTTTACAAGACCCGCGATCTTCAAGCGCCGGGGTCTGGCGCTGACGGCATCGTGCGCGCGATTGATTATCTGACCGCCAGCAACCGCAAAAGCTTTGGCGATATCGTCGAGGAATTTGAAAGCGGAGAGCTGAACGCGGCTGGCAAGAAAGTTGTTGTGATCGGCGGCGGTGACACTGCCATGGACTGTGTGCGCACGGCGATCCGTCAAGGCGCTGAAAGCGTGAAGTGCCTGTATCGCCGTGACAAGGCCAATATGCCCGGCTCGCAGCGCGAAGTCCAAAACGCCGAAGAAGAGGGTGTTGAGTTTGTTTGGCTCGCAGCGCCCAAAGGCTTTGCCGGCGACGCCGTTGAAGGAGTCATGGTGCAGAAAATGCGCCTTGGTGCGCCGGATGCAACTGGCCGCCAAATGCCCGAACTGATCGAAGGCAGCGATTACATCGAACAGTCCGATCTCGTCATCAAGGCGCTCGGCTTTGAACCCGAAGACCTGCCAACCCTTTGGGGTGTGCCTGATCTTGAAGTGACGCGCTGGGGTACGATCAAGGCCGACTTCACGACCGGCAAGACCAACCTAGAAGGCGTCTATGCGGCTGGGGACATTGTGCGTGGCGCAAGCCTCGTTGTTTGGGCAATTCGTGACGGGCGTGATGCGGCTGATGCGATCCTTGACTACATCAGTCAAGCCGCCGGCGTTGCAGCGCAATGATCCGGATAACCCGCCATATTCTGCTGTCGATTGCCTTGATGGCTCCCTCATCACTTGCGGCGCAATCATCGTTTCAACCGCCGCAAGGCTGCACGGGGACATTGACCGTTCAATACCGCGCCTGTCTCGTGTCCAACATCTGGACCTGCGAGGGTGACGCCGCTGGCGAACAGTGGGTCAGCGTATTTTCGCAAGCCGGACCATTTCAAGTCCGCAAGGTCGATGCCGAATTCCAATGGTTAGAAACCTACTATGCGGCGCCACCACGCACCGAAGAAATGCAACTGCCTGCACCTGATCCCGAAAGCCTGACCGAGCTGTTCGCCGAAGGTTATGATACCTACGACTTTACAACCGTCCCAAGCGTGAATGCTGATCCAGAACGTTATGTGGGTTTTGACCGCCTGACGGGCGAAACAACCGTGATCGATGGCGAGGTTTTGCTGAACACGGAATATGCTTACGATCAGCTTGATCCTGCGGGCAATATCACGGCCTCGAACGCGGGCCGCCAGTTTGTGAGCGAGCGTCACCGTATGTTCTTTTTCGGTGTTTCGTGGAGCAGCGAAACGCCGGACGATCAGTTTGATGCGTCGCCGGTCGAATTCATCTACCCCGGCGAAGCGGGCTTTTTTTCATCAACTCCGAAATTCGGCTGCGGGGTGATCATGAGCAGCTTTGAGGGCGCGCAATGATCCGTGTGGCCTTTGCCCTTGCCGTACTTGCAAGCCCGGCTGGCGCGCAGACCTTTGGTCTGCCGCAGGGTTGTGAGGGCTATGTCACGATTCAAAAACGCGCCTGTATGGTCACACATAACTTCATCTGTGCCAGCGATCCCCAAGGTCATCAACGCCGCGTTGATATGGACGAGACTGGCATGATCTACATGTCCACCATTGATGCCGATACCCAATGGGTGGAAAGCTTTAGCCCGATTACAGGCGATACGGAACGGCTTGGCCCAGTGATCGAAGACCCTGCGTCGTTCAGCGACCTGATCGAAATCGGCGCGGACTCGTGGAATTTCAGCACAACCTCGGATCAAGAAGGCGTGCTTCAGTTCACCGGCCTTGATCGTCTGACAGGCCGCAAGGTCGTCATTGACGGCGTGGAGCTGGAAGAGACCGAATATGAAATGACGGTCCGGAATCTGAGCGGACAGGAACTGTGGCGCTCTGAGGGGCGCGAGTTCATTCATCGCGACTGGCGGATATTCCTTTCAGGCGTGCGTCAGGTCACGACGCCAGACGAATCCTACGGCCGTGACAACACGCCAGTCGCATTTTTTTTTCCCGGAGAGGACGGCTTTTTGGCCGTCGAACCGATCTATGATTGTGACGTCATTCTGTCATCGGCAGACGGCGTCGATATTTCCCTACCCACGCGGGTCAGCGGACCATGAAGGAGCACACCATGACGCAATATGATGACCTTTGGGCTGAAAAAGAAACCGCCCGCCGTGAGTGGCTAGCCAATAACGGCCTCTATGCTCATGAGGATGAAAAATCTAGCTGCGGCGTTGGATTGGTTGTCTCGATCGACGGCAAGAAATCCCGCCGCGTTGTGGAAAACGGCATTGCCGCGCTCAAGGCGATTTGGCATCGCGGTGCGGTGGATGCTGACGGTAAAACCGGCGATGGCGCCGGTATCCACGTGCAGATTCCGGTCGAGTTCTTTTACGATCAGGTGCGCCGCACAGGACACGAACCGCGCATAAACGAGCTTATCGCCGTCGGTCAGGTGTTCCTGCCGCGCACGAATTTTGGAGCGCAGGAAACCTGCCGCACGATCATCGAAACCGAAGTTCTGCGCATGGGCCACTATATCTATGGCTGGCGTCATGTGCCGGTCGATATTGCCTGTCTTGGCGAAAAGGCGAATGCGACCCGCCCCGAGATCGAACAGATCCTGATTTCCAATGCCAAGGGCGTGGACGAGGAACAGTTTGAGCGCGAGTTGTATGTCATCCGTCGGCGTATTGAAAAAGCCTCTGCCGCAGCGGGTATCCGGGAGCTGTATCTGGCAAGCCTGTCGTGCCGTTCGATCATTTATAAGGGCATGATGCTGGCCGAGCAGGTCGCTGAATTCTACCCCGACTTGATGGACGCACGTTTCGAGAGCGCTTTCGCGATCTATCACCAGCGCTACTCAACCAACACGTTCCCGCAGTGGTGGCTGGCTCAGCCTTTCCGCATGTTGGCCCATAACGGCGAAATCAACACGCTGAAAGGCAACGTCAACTGGATGAAGAGCCATGAAATTCGCATGGCGAGCAGCACATTTGGCGACATGGCCGAAGATATCAAGCCGATCATTCCATTGGGGTCGTCGGATTCAGGTGCGCTTGACGCGGTGTTCGAGGTTCTCGTGCGCGCTGGCCGTAGTGCGCCAATGGCCAAAACGATGATGGTGCCGGAAAGCTGGTCCAAGCAAGCAACAGAACTGCCGCAGGCGTGGCGCGACATGTATTCCTACTGCAACTCAGTGATGGAACCTTGGGATGGCCCCGCAGCACTGGCGATGACCGATGGTCGCTGGGTTTGTGCAGGTCTTGACCGCAACGGTCTGCGCCCGATGCGGTATGTCGTAACCGGCGAAGGCCTGCTGATCGCAGGGTCCGAAGCGGGCATGGTGCCAATCAATGAAGCAGGCGTTGTTGAAAAGGGCGCGCTTGGTCCCGGCCAGATGATTGCGGTCGACATGGAAAAAGGCGGGCTTTTCCACGATGTCGAAATCAAGGACAAGCTGTCGACGGCTCAGCCATTTGGCGAATGGGTTGGCAAAATAAACGAGTTGGACGATGCGCTTGGGTCTGTGATCGAAGTGCCCCTGTTTGAAGGTGCTGAGCTGCGCAAACGCCAGATCGCTGCGGGGTATACCATCGAAGAGCTTGAACAGATTCTGGCCCCGATGGCCGAGGACGCCAAGGAAACGCTTGCCTCGATGGGGGATGATACGCCCAGCGCAGTGCTCTCCGAGAAATACCGCCCGTTGTCACATTTTTTCCGCCAGAACTTTAGCCAAGTCACCAACCCGCCGATCGATAGCTTGCGCGAATTCCGCGTGATGAGCCTCAAGACACGGTTTGGCAATCTCAAGAACGTGCTGGATGAAGACAGCAGCCAAACCGAAATTTTGGTTCTCGACAGCCCTTTTGTTGGCAATGCCCAATGGGAAGCTCTAAAAATTGCCTTTAACGCGCCTTGCTCCGAAATTGACTGCACTTTTGATGCTGACGGTGGCCCAGCCGCGCTTGGTCAAGCGCTGGAGCGCATTCGCGCCGAGGCCGAAGACGCGGTTCGTAGCGGTTCAGGTCACCTCATTCTGACCGACCAGCATCAAGGACAGGACCTTGTCGCGATCCCAATGATCCTTGCTACTAGTGCTGTTCATAGCTGGCTGACACGCAAAGGGTTGCGGACCTTCTGTTCGCTGAACGTCCGGTCGGCTGAATGCATCGACCCGCACTACTTTGCCGTGCTGATTGGCTGTGGCGCAACGGTTGTGAACGCCTATCTTGCCGAAGATTCTTTGGCTGATCGTATAGGTCGCAACCTTCTTGAAGGAACACTAACCGAGGCCGTGGCGCGCTATCGCACCGCCATCGACCAAGGTCTGCTCAAGATCATGGCCAAGATGGGGATATCAGTCATCTCGTCTTATCGTGGTGGTCTGAATTTTGAGGCCGTGGGCCTGTCCCGTGCGATGGTCGCCGAATATTTTCCAGGCATGCAGTCGCGCATTTCCGGCATCGGTGTGAGCGGCATCCAAAAGAAAGTCGCGGCCGTGCATTACGCAGGTTGGCGTGGCGGTAGCGATGTGTTGCCGATCGGAGGTTTCTATAAGGCGCGCCGTACGGGCGAAAAGCACGCGTGGGAAGCGCAGACAATGCACCTTTTGCAGAACGCCTGTAACACCGCATCATTTGAAATGTGGAAGCAATATTCGAGCCTAATGCAGGCCAACCCGCCAATCCACTTGCGCGATCTTTTGGCGATCAAAGCGATGGGTCAAGCGATTCCAATCGAAGAAGTTGAGTCGATCACGTCGATCCGCAAACGGTTCGTTACACCGGGTATGTCGCTGGGGGCACTATCGCCGGAGGCGCATAAAACACTGAACGTGGCGATGAACCGGATCGGGGCCAAATCTGATAGTGGCGAGGGTGGTGAAGACCCTGCGCATTTCGTGCCCGAACCCAACGGCGACAATCCGTCTGCTAAGATCAAGCAGGTCGCATCTGGGCGCTTTGGCGTTACGGCGGAATACCTGAACCAGTGCGAAGAGCTTGAGATCAAAGTCGCGCAAGGTGCCAAGCCCGGCGAAGGCGGGCAGCTTCCGGGGATGAAGGTTACAGACCTGATCGCGCGTCTGCGCCATTCGACAAAGGGCGTGACGCTGATTTCACCACCGCCACACCACGATATCTATTCAATCGAGGATCTTGCGCAGCTGATCTATGATCTCAAACAGATCAACCCGCGTTGTAAGGTGACTGTCAAATTGGTCGCATCCAGCGGCATTGGCACGATTGCTGCCGGTGTGGCCAAGGCCAAGGCGGATATCATCCTGATTTCCGGTCACAACGGTGGCACCGGCGCGTCGCCTGCTACTTCAATCAAATACGCAGGCCTGCCTTGGGAGATGGGCCTGACCGAAGCGCATCAAGTGCTCAGCATGAACAACCTGCGTGGCCGCGTGACGTTGCGCACCGATGGGGGCCTGCGAACAGGGCGAGATATCGTCATGGCGGCGATGCTGGGGGCCGAGGAATACGGCATCGGCACGGCCGCACTGATCGCGATGGGCTGCATCATGGTACGGCAGTGCCAGTCGAACACCTGTCCTGTTGGTGTCTGCACGCAGGATGAAGCCCTGCGCGGTAAGTTTACCGGCAACGCGGATAAGGTCGTGAACCTGATTACGTTCTACGCGACCGAAGTGCGCGAAATTCTTGCGAGCATCGGCGCGCGCTCCATGGACGATATCATTGGCCGCGCTGACCTGTTGACGCAGGTTTCGCGAGGGTCGGCGCATCTGGATGATCTCGACTTGAATCCGCTGCTGATCACAGTCGATGGCGCGGCAGATATTGTCTATGACCGCAACAAACCGCGCAATCCAGTTCCCGACACGCTCGACGCTGAAATCGTTAAGGACGCTGCGCGCTTCTTGAACGACGGTGAGAAGATGCAGCTGGAGTATGCAGTGCAGAACACGCTGCGTTCCATCGGCACACGCACGTCTAGCCATATCGTCAAGAATTTCGGTATGCGCAATGCGTTGCAACGCGATCACCTGACGGTCAAACTCAAGGGGTCGGCGGGTCAATCGCTAGGCGCTTTTGCAGCACTCGGCCTTAAGATTGAGGTGTCGGGCGATGCCAACGATTATGTCGGAAAGGGTCTGTCTGGCGGCACGATTATTGTGCGGCCACCAATGGCGAGCCCGTTGGTTGCATCGGAAAACACGATCATTGGCAACACAGTTCTGTATGGCGCGACGGATGGGTATCTGTTTGCCGCGGGTCGTGCGGGCGAACGTTTCGCCGTTCGAAACAGTGGCGCGAAGGCCGTGATTGAAGGCTGCGGCTCTAACGGTTGTGAGTATATGACTGGTGGCGTTGCTGTAATCCTTGGGTCCATCGGGGCAAACTTTGGTGCGGGTATGACTGGCGGCATGGCTTACATTTATGATGAAGTCGGCGACATAGCACCGCTGATCAACATGGAAACTCTGGTGACGTGCCCCGTCACGGTTGATCATTGGGAAGGTCAACTGAAAGCCTTGATCGCGGAACATCACGCAGAGACGGGAAGCCGTAAAGCGGCTGACATTTTGCAGCACTGGGACCTTGAGAAGGGGAAATTCCTTCAGCTTTGCCCCACGGAAATGCTCGTGCATATTCCTGCACCACTGTCATACGAAAGCGCGGCGATTCCTGCCGAGTAACTGTTTCCGGATGTGATACAATCTTGCAAAAACAGGGCCTAATTGCCTTGGTTTTGCCACATTCTGCTGAGATTGGCTCAGTCTTCGCCACAGAGACGACACAATTGCCCCGCAAACGTCGCATTGTTTACGTATTTACAACAATGTGGGGTCATTTTGCCGACAAGCTATACAGACCAGTTCTTTCTAATGGACCCAGCAAACCCGCCGCCGGGCGGCGCGACCCTCAACTATGTCAACTACACATTGGTTGATCAGAACAACGACGACGATTTCGACCGCTTCGACAATGACCGTGTGAACGGCTCGGATATCACGTCATCCTATCCGGGTGACACGGTCAGTGTGAATGTGCTGGGCGTCGGGAGTGTGACCTACACCGGGATCACGTTCTATCTTGCCAATGGGCAAGTGGTCTTTACGCCAACAGATGGTCAGGCTCTGCAAAACGGTACACTTGATTCATCAACTTGGGTCAGCGGACTGGGCCCGCTTGATGTTGCGGGCCTGGGACCGCCATGTTTCGTGGCCGGCACCATGATCGAGACGTCTGTCGGGCAGCGCGCAGTTGAAGATTTGGAGGTCGGTGACCTCGTTGTGACGAAAGATAATGGTCTTCAGCCGCTCATCTGGACGGGGCGGCGAGGAGTTGCCGGTCAGGACGATTTCGCCCCAATCAGATTTGCGCCCAATGCCATCGGAAACCAACGCGAACTGTTGGTATCGCCGCAGCACCGCATCTTGGTCAGTGGTTGGCAGGCCGAACTATTCTTTGGGCAAGACGAAGTCCTTGTTGCCGCCAAGCACCTGATCAACGGCGACACGATCCACCAGTTCCCGATTCGCTTTGTGTCTTATCATCACATCATGTGCGACAACCACGAGGTCATCTTTGCCGAGGGCGTTGCCACGGAGACGTTTTTCCCGGGGGACGTGATGCTTGATTCTGATGCGGATTTGCGCGCCGAACTGGTCGCGCTGTTTCCCGAGTTGGAAGCTCACAAGTGTATTAGCGCGATCAAGACTGCCCGCCATGTGTTGCGCGGAAGCGAGGCTTGCGTCATCGCGTAGGTTATGGTGGCTTGACCCTAGCAGCCTGCCGATGACTTATGGGCAGCAATGGCAAAACCAACAAGAACCACATCCAAATCAAAGCCGGGCAAGGTCGGCCATGGCCCTATTCGGGCTGGGCGGCTTTGGCTGCGCCGTTGGTTAATTCGTGGAGGACTTTTCGTCGTGAGCATTGCTATTTTTGCAGCTGTTGCCTTCGCCTTTATCAATCCCCCAACGACTCCGTATATGTTTTCTGAAGGGCAGCGTGTTGGCGGCGTCGATCAACAATGGGTTGCGATTGCCGAAATCGCCCCAGTCATGGCGCGTTCGGCTGTTGCGGCCGAGGATGCAAATTTTTGTCTGCATTGGGGATTGGACGTGAATGCCATTCGTGCAGCGCTTGACGACGGGAGTGCGCGGGGCGGGTCGACGATAAGTCAGCAAGTCGTGAAGAACGTCTATCTGTGGCACGGGCGAAGTTGGTTTCGAAAGGCGCTTGAGGCAGGAATGACCCCACTGGTTGAGGCTGTTTGGAGTAAGGAGCGAATCCTTGAGGTCTATTTGAATGTAGCCGAATTCGACGAAGGCGTTTTTGGTGTCGAGGCTGCCTCTGTGCATTATTTTGGGGTGCATGCGGCGGACCTTACTGCGGTTCAAGCCGCGCGCCTTGCCGCGATCCTTCCTGATCCCAAAGGGCGGTCGGCCAGTCGACCCTCGCAATATGTTCGCAGTCGTGCAGCAGGCATCATTGATGGCGCCGCCACAATTCTGGCGGATGGTCGCGCGGACTGTTTTGAACGGTGACGCGGGATTGATCACTGCCGCGCAATCGGGCATTGAGAAGGCGTATCGATTGGCAAGGTTCCGATGAATAGCGCGACCCACAAACTCTATCATTTTCCACTTTCACCGTTTTCGCGCAAAGTGCGGCTATCGCTGGCTGAAAAGCGTATCGAAGTCGAGCTTGTGGAAGAACGCTATTGGGAACAGAGCCCTGATTTCCTACGCCGCAATCCGGCTGGCAAGGTGCCTGTGCTACGCATGGGTGGCCGCACTTTCGCCGATAGCACGGCGATTTGCGAATACCTTGAGGAAATTCATCCCGATCCGCCGCTGTTGCCCAAAGCCCCCGAATTGCGCTACGAAGTGCGCCGTTTGGTTGCGTGGTTTGACGATAAATTCCACGCCGAGGTCACATCAAAGTTGATGGGCGAAAGAGTCCTGCGAAAGATAATGGGCACGGGCTATCCCGATAGTGCCAACGTCAAGGCGGGATCCAGAGCGATCAAATACCATCTGGATTATATGGCGTGGCTGTTGGATCAGCGCCGCTGGCTCGCAGGTAACGAGATGTCGCTGGCTGACTTTGCAGCCGCCGCACATTTGTCCTGTCTGGACTATATTAGCGACGTTGACTGGAACCGATCCGAGGTCGTGAAGGATTGGTATGCCAAGATCAAATCACGTCCTGCTTTCCGCTCGTTGTTGGCGGATCAGGTGTCCGGTTTTCCGCAACCTTCACATTACTCTGACCTCGATTTCTAGGTGACGGGCGATCTAAAGGAACGGTTGCGCACGCAGGCCTTGTACGAAGGGTTTGCGCAGATGGGCATTTGCAGGCCCGATGCAGTTCCCGAGTTGCCCGCGCGTTTGCAAACTTACTTGGACGAGGGTCGCCATGGCCAAATGGCGTGGATGGCCGAGCGCACAAAGTGGCGGGCTGATCCAAGCGCCCTTTGGCCCGAAGCGCGTTCGGTCATCATGCTTGCCGAACCTTATACGCCGACGCATGATCCGCTGGCAGTTCTTGATCAAAAGGACCGCGCGGCGATTTCCGTCTATGCGCAAAACCGCGATTATCATGACATCGTGAAAAAGCGCCTCAAGCGGGTTGGGCGCTGGTTGATTGATCAAGCGCAGGATTCGCGGATCAAGGTTTTTGTCGATACGGCCCCCGTCATGGAAAAACCACTGGGTGCCGCGGCTGGGCTTGGTTGGCAGGGCAAGCACACCAACCTTTTGGGGCGCGATCTGGGCAGTTGGTTTTTCCTTGGCGCGATATTCACGACGCTTGAACTAGAGCCGGACGAGGCTGGACGCGAGAATTGTGGGAATTGCACGGCCTGTCTCGATATCTGTCCAACGAATGCATTCCCCGCGCCGTTCCAGTTGGATGCGCGACGCTGCATTTCTTACCTGACAATTGAACATCATGGCCCCGTTGACGAAGACCTGCGCGCGCTCATGGGCAACCGCATTTACGGCTGCGATGATTGTCTTGCGGTTTGTCCGTGGAACAAGTTCGCGCAAGAGGCCCACGAGGTGAAATACCATGCGCGCGAAGATCTGACTGCGCCGCGTTTGTCCGAGCTAGCGGCGCTCGATGATGCGGCGTTCCGCGTGCTGTTTTCCGGCAGTCCTGTGAAACGGATCGGGCGGGATCGTTTTGTGCGCAATGTGCTTTATGCAATCGGCAACTCTGGCGATTTGGCATTGGTAAATGCTGCCCGCCCCCACGTCGATGATCCGGCCCCCGAAGTAGCCGACGCCGCGCGCTGGGCGATTGCGCGTTTGACCCCCTAGAAAGCAGTTCATTGCAGGCGTATGGCTGGGCTATGGAGCGCACCGATACACCCGATCAAGCCCCCTCGTGGGGCATCACGTTGATGGTTCTTGCCGTAACAGTGTTCACTGTGATGTCGGCCTTTATCAAGGCGGCCGACCGCGTTCCGGCGGGTGAGGCGATGTTCTTTCGTGCTTTTTTCACCCTGCCGGTGATCGCTATCTGGCTGGTATGGCGCGGTGATTTGATGACCGGAATCCGGACCGATAGCCTGCGATCGCATGCCGTGCGCGGTATCGCGGGATCCTGTGCTATGGGGCTTGGGTTCGCTGGGCTGAAGTACCTTCCCTTGCCTGAAGTGACCGCGATCCGTTTTGTGACGCCAGTCGTTATGCTGATTCTTGCTGCCTTGTTGCTGGGTGAAAGATTGCGGATGGTACGGATTTCTGCGGTCACGGTGGGATTGGTCGGCGTGGTGATTATCGTTTGGCCGCGCCTGTCCGCCGGGTCCGATTCAGCCGAGGCATTCGGCGCGATGATTGTGCTTGGTTCGGCCTGTTTGGCGGCGCTGGCACAGGTCTTCGTGAAATCCATGGCGGGGCGGGAAAGCACGGCGGCAATTGTGTTTTATTTCGCCCTTACGGCGACGGTTCTTTCGCTGGTGACGCTGCCGTTCGGCTGGGTCTGGCCCACATGGCCCGAGGCCGCTTTGCTAGTCGGGGCGGGTGTCGTGGGGGGGATCGGGCAGATCCTTTTGACCTCAAGCTATCGCTTTGCCGAGGCGGGTGTCTTGGCGCCGTTCACCTACGTGTCGATGCTGTGGTCTATCATCATTGGCTACGTCTGGTTCCTTGAAATCCCGACGCCGCAGATGCTGTTTGGGGCAGGGCTGATCATCATGGCGGGCGTGATAATTGTTTACCGAGAACGCCAGCTTGGCACGCAGAAGACCGCGCGCCGCAAGGTCGAAGCCAAGGGAATTCAGTAGCAGGGGTGAATTTTCAGGCGAGGCGTGCTATATAAACAGTGCGTCATAGTCTGGGAGGACCATTCATGCAGCGTCATATCACTGATCGAACCCGGGCCCGGGACGGTGCCATTCGCGCCCGCGAATACCAGCGTTTTGAAATGCGACAAGGGCCAAATGCGGCATCTGTTGCATTGCAAAAACGGCCACACGCGATCAGCGTGGGCCGTTTGCGTCAGTATCTTCGGATCGCCCGAGGTAGGACCGCTCAGGCGCGGACCAGCTTTTCGTAGCTTTCCGAAATCTCGCGCGTCAGTGCACCGACTTCAAAGTTGTAGTCGCCAATCTGGCCGACTGGTGTAACTTCAGCGGCGGTGCCCGTTAGCCAGCATTGCTCAAAGCTCTCAAGCTCTTCGGGCATGATGTGACGCTCGTGCACGGTCACGCCGCGTTCCTTAAGCATTTCGATAACTGTCTGACGGGTTAGCCCGTTCAGGAAGGCGTCAGGCGTTGGCGTATGCACTTCACCGTTCTTTACGAAGAAGATATTCGCGCCGGTCGCTTCAGCCACGTAGCCACGATAGTCGAACATCATCGCATCGCTGCAGCCTTTGGCTTCGGCTGCGTGCTTGGACATGGTGGCAATCATATAGAGACCTGCAGCCTTGGCTTGTGACGGCGCAGTTTCAGGGCTGGGGCGCTTCCATTTTGCGATGTCGAGCTTGGCACCCTTCATCTTCGCGTCGCCGTAGTAGTTACCCCATTCCCAGACAGCCACGGCCATACGAACCGGATTGCGAGCGGATGCGACACCCATATCTTCGCCTGCACCGCGCCATGCAACGGCGCGCACATAAGCGTCATTCAAACCATTAGCATCAAGCGCGGCCCGCTTTGCAGCTTCGATTTCGTCCACAGTATAGGGAATGTCGAAATCAATCAGCTTGCCAGAATTGATTAGGCGTTCGGAATGCTGCCGTGATTTGTATATCTTGCCGTTGTAGCAACGCTCGCCCTCAAACACGCTTGATGCATAGTGCATCGCGTGCGTCAGGATGTGAACATTGGCATCGCGCCACTCAATCAATTGGCCATCCATCCAGATTTTGCCGTCGCGATCGTCGTATGAACCAGCCATGGCGGCCTCCCTTAAGTTTGCAATAGTTGCGCCAGTATGTCCACTTCAGACATAAAGTTGCGCATATTCAAAGATTCGCTACCAGTCGCTTCTTGGAATGTCAACAAGGCTGACGTATTGTAGAAGGGCAGATGAAGGAACACACAGATGATAGAGGGCGGACGAATGGAGGGCGGGCAGACACTTTTGTTTCTGACGGACGAACAAGTCCGCAAGGGGATCGAGGCGATGTTCTTTGCCTATCGTGGCTTTACCGCTGATCCCGACCGTATTTTGGCCGATATGGCCTATGGTCGTGCGCATCATCGCGCGATCCATTTTATCCATCGCAGCCCCGGGACAACCGTCAATAATCTGCTCTCTATTTTGGGCGTTACAAAACAATCTCTTAATCGTGTGTTGCGCACCCTGATCGCTGAGGGTCTAGTCGAAAGCAGGATCGGGCGGCGGGACAAGCGCGAGCGACATTTGCATCTGACCGACGAAGGTTCTTCGCTAGAACAACGCCTGTCTGACGCACAACGTGACAGAATGCGTGCTGCCTACCGCGCCGCTGGCCCAGCTGCCGTGGTCGGTTTCCGGCAGGTGCTTGAGGCGATGATGGACGAAGACATGCGGCGACAATTCGACGGCATGAGGGATCGGGGGCAGTAATTTGGATGAACCACATCTGTTGATTGTTGATGACGATGAACGCATTCGCGGGCTGCTGCAAAAGTTCCTGATCCGCTCAGGGTTCCTTGTGAGCACAGCGCGTGATGCCGCCCACGCACGCCGTGTTCTGGGCGGGCTGGAGTTCGATTTGATCGTTCTCGACATCATGATGCCGGGCGAAGATGGTGTGACGCTTTGCCGATCCCTGCGCGAGACGATTAACACGCCAATCATGCTGCTGACGGCTAAGGGTGAAACGGAGGATCGCATCAACGGGCTTGAGGCGGGGGCCGATGACTATCTTGCCAAGCCGTTTGAACCCAAGGAATTGCTGTTACGGATTAATGCCATCTTGCGCCGCGTACCTGCGACAGAACCCGCTATGCAAGCGCCCAAGGTAATGCATCTTGGCCTGCTGCGATACGACATTGAGCGCGGTGAGTTGTGGCGGGGCGAAGATCTTGTCCGCCTGACCGCGACCGAAAACCAACTTATGCGGATCTTCTCGGCGGGTACGAATAATGCGGTTAGCCGCGCGTCAATGGTGGAACAGTTGGGTCGCTCTGGTGGGCAGGCCCAGGAACGGGCGGTGGATGTGCAAATTACGCGTTTGCGCCGAAAACTTGAGGCAGACCCGAAACAACCCCGTTACCTGCAAACCGTGCGCGGTGCAGGCTATATGCTTTCGCCAGATTAACCCCCTTCAGGAAAGAAGCAGGCGGCGGGGTGGTTTGATCCATCAAGGATCGGACGCTCGCTGCGGCAACGGTCCGTTGCCTTCCAACAGCGCGGCGCAAAGGCACAACCAGGCGGCACATTCAGAGGCGATGGGAGTTCACCCTCCAGCTTGATCCGGTGTTTTTCCGCTGTCGGGTCCGCCACCGGCGTCGCTGACAGCAACGCAAGTGTATAGGGATGGCGTGGGTTTGCCAGAACGTCTTCGATTGTGCCGGATTCAACAGGACGGCCCAGATACATCACGATGATATCGTCGGCCATGTGTTTCACGACGGACAGATCGTGGCTGATGAAAAGATAGGCCAGCCCAAGTCGGTCTTGTAATTCTACCAACAAATTAAGGATTTGCGACTGGATCGACAGGTCCAACGCGCTGACGGGTTCGTCAAGCACAAGCACTTTGGGCTCTAGCATCAAGGCACGCGCGACCGCGATACGCTGGCGTTGCCCACCGGAAAACATGTGCGGATAGCGATCGAAATGCTCGGCGCGCAGACCGACAAGTTCTAGCATCTCGCGGGCCTTGGCGGTGATTTCGGCGCTGGACATGCTAGGGCGATTGATCTTGAGCGGCTCCTCAAGGATTGCTCCGACGCGGTGGCGCGGATTAAGAGAGCCATAAGGGTCTTGAAAGATGATCTGCACCGACTCGCGCAAGCTGGCCCAATTGTCCTTGGTCGCCTCGGTCCCGTTTATTGTGAACGACCCTTCAGTGGGTTCTTCGATCAACGTGATTAACCGTGCAAGCGTCGACTTTCCGCAACCGGATTCCCCAACCACGGCGAGCGTCTTGCCCGGGTATAATTCAAATGATGCCTCTGACAGCGCGCGGACGACCTGCTTTGGGCCAAACATCGCACCCTTGATGTAATAGCGCCGCGACAGGCCTTTTGCTGTGACGATTGCTTGGGTCATGCGACACCTACGGTTTTTGCATTCAATGGATAGTGACAACGGGCAAGGCCCAGTTCCGGACTGCAAGGCGCAGGCGGCGTGCTATGGCATTTTGCATCGGCAAAGGCGCAGCGGGGCGCAAAAAGGCAGCCCTTGGGACGGTCAAATTGGCCCGGCACAACCCCGGGTATCGTCGGCAAAAACCGTCCGGTTGCCCGCTCAGGCAACGCATCCAGCAGCGCTGACGTATAGGGATGGTGCGGCTCCTTGAACAACCCAATCACCGGCTGTTCTTCGACCTTCTGACCCGCGTATTGCACGCTGACACGTTCAGCGGTTTCGGCGACCACGCCCATATCATGTGTGATCAGAATCAGCGCCATGTCGCTTTCGGCCTGCAGCCCGGCCAGCAAATCAAGGATCTGCGCTTGAATCGTTACATCCAATGCAGTTGTCGGTTCGTCAGCAATCAAAAGCCGTGGTTTGCAGGCAATCGCCATCGCAATCATCACACGCTGGTTCATGCCGCCAGACAGTTGGTGTGGAAATACCTTCAGGCGTTGCTCGGCATCAGGAATGCCGACTTGCTCTAACAGTTCGATAGCGCGCGTGTGGCGCTCACGTGACGAAAGATTAAGATGCTGGCGCAACGCTTCTTTGATCTGAAAGCCCACGGTAAAGCACGGGTTGAGCGAGGACATCGGCTCTTGAAAGATCATTGTGATGTCTTTGCCGATCAGCCCGCGCCGACTGCGTGCAGAAGTCGCGCGTAGGTCGTTCCCATCGAATTCCATCACGTCAGCCGTGATCGTTGCAGTCCATGGCAGAAGGCCCATCATCGCTAGCATTGAGACTGACTTGCCCGATCCGCTTTCGCCAACGATTGCGAGAATGTCGCCTTTGTCCACGGATAGATCGACACCATCAACGGCGCGGAATTGCCCGCCTGACGTCGAGAAATCGACACTGAGGTTTCTGATTTCAAGTAATGACATATCAGCTCCTCTTGAGTTTGGGATCAAGGGCGTCACGCAGTCCGTCACCCATCAGGTTGATGGCCAACACGGTAACAAGGATCGCAATGCCGGGCAGGGTCACGACCCACCAAGCCCGCAGAATGAATTCGCGCGCCTCGGCGAGCATTGTGCCCCACTCGGGCGTCGGTGGCTGCGCCCCCATTCCAAGAAAGCCAAGGGCGGCGACATCAAGGATGGCGTTCGAAAAGGATAGGGCGACCTGCACGATAATCGGTGCGAGGCAGTTTGGCAGAACCGTAATGAACATGCGTCGAAATAGGCCTGCACCTGCGACGCGGGCAGATGTCACATAGTCTTTTGACAACTCGCCCAGCACCGATGCGCGGGTCAGGCGCACGTAATGAGGTTGCAGCACAATCGCGATTGCAAGCATCGCGTTGAACAGCGACGGGCCAAGAATCGCAACCAGCACCAGTGCGAGCAAAAGCGATGGGAATGCGAGGATAATATCCATGATGCGCATAATGATGGTATCAAGCCATTTGGGCGCAAATCCTGATATAAGACCAATTAGCACGCCACCAAAAGCGGCTACCGATGCGACAACAATACCGACAAAGAAGGAAAAACGCGCGCCGTGCAGCAGTCGCGAAAGCATATCGCGGCCAAGCGGGTCAGTGCCAAATAGGAACTGCGTGCTTCCGCCTTCCTGCCAAAAGGGTGGCACCAGCGTATGATCACGAAACTGTTCTGTTGGGCTGTAAGGCGCCAAAATATCGGCACCCGCGGCCATGATGACAAAGGCGACGAACACGTAAAAGCCCATGACCGCACCACGGTTTTCGCTGAAGTAAAACCAGAATTCGCGCAGGCGGCTTGGGCGGGCCTGTTCAGCGGCCGTGGCTTCGGGGGTAAGGTCAGTCATCACTGCTTCCTGATCTTGGGGTTGATGAAGCCGTACAGCACATCAACAATTAGGTTCACGATCATCACCATCAGCGCGATGAGGAGGAGGCCGCCCTGCACCACCGGATAATCACGACGGAAGATGCTATCGACCATCCATTTGCCGATGCCCGGCCAGCTAAAGATCGTTTCCGTCAGGATAGCCCCCGCCAGAAGTGTGCCAACGGAAAGGCCAATCACGGTAATCACGGGGATCAGCGCGTTGCGCATGGCGTGCATGCCGTTGATACGCGCTGGTCCTAGTCCTTTGGCCTTGGCCGTGCGGATGTAATCTTCGCTCAGAACTTCCAGCATGGCAGACCGCGTTTGGCGCGCGATCACGGCTAAAGGAACGGTGGCCAACACAATCGTAGGCAAGATGAGGTGTCGCACCGCTGAGATGAAGGCGCCCTTTTGCCCCGATAGGATGCTGTCGATCAGCATAAATCCGGTCACGTCATCAAAGTAATAGAGCAGGTCAATGCGCCCCGACACCGGCGTCCATTGCAAGTTGCCGCTGAACACAATGATTAGCAACAAAGCCCACCAGAAAATGGGCATCGAATAGCCGATAAGCGCTGTGGACATCAGCGCACGGTCAAAGAATTTGCCACGGTACACCGCAGCGATGACACCGGCAGGCAGGCCGATAAGGATCGCAAGGGTCATTGCGCAGGCCGACAACTCAAGCGTGGCAGGGAACAGCGCGAAAAACTCGTCCCAAACGGGGCGCTTTGTGACAAAGCTATCGCCAAGGTCGCCTTGGATCACGCCGCCAAGGTATTCCCAATACTGCACCAAGACAGGGCGATCATAGCCCAATTCCGCGACCAACTCCTGATAGCGTTCTTCGCTCATCCCGCGTTCACCGGCCATGACGATGATCGGATCACCAGGAAGGACACGGATGAACGCGAACGAAATAAGGGTCACGCCGATAAACGTCGGTAGGAAGGTCAACAAACGCGAAAGAAGGAATTTTATCATCAGGACTTTCCTACGATCATCAGGTCTTTGGGGAAGGACGTAAGCGAGCGGCAACCGTCGGTGGTAATAAGTACATCGTCTTCGATGCGGACCCCGAAGTTGCCGATCTCGTATAGGCCGGGTTCATTGGTGTAAACGACGCCGGCCTCAAGCACTTGATGGTTGCCGCGCATGATATAGGGCGCTTCGTGCACGTCACGGCCAAGCCCGTGGCCAGTTTTGGTGCGGATGCGCGCGCCGTAAGGCGATGCTTCGAGAACGCCTGTCACCACGTCATCAATTTCGTGCGCGGTCACGCCTGCCTTGGTTGCGGCAAACCCCGCAAGGTTCGCGGCTAGCACCGTTTCATAGACTGTACGGCCTTCGTCGCTGGCGTGATCCACAAAAACGGTCCGGGTGATATCGGCGGCAAAGCCGTGCTTGCGCGCGCCGAAGTCAAGCAATAGCGCATCGCCAGCCTTGATCTGATAATCGGCCCGTGCGTGGGCGTGAGGGCGGGCAGAATTGTCACCTGCGGCAACGATTGGATCAAACGCCATGCCCTCGGCGCCCTCCGCGAACAGCCGACCCACAAGAATCGCTTCGACTTCGACCTCGGTCATTCCAACGCGGACTTGATCAAGAGTGTGATGCAGTGCCCGTTCTGAAATGGCGATGGCGGCTTCCAGAGCTGCGATGTCGGCGGCAGTCTTGATCATGCGCAACCCGCTAATTGCTTTCTCACCGTCGGAAATCGTGAGCTGTGGCATCGCCGACTTCAGGGCGTGATGGACGAATACGCGCATCACTTGGCCTTCGACGGCCACGGAATGGATGTGCAGGTCTTTAGCCAAAGCATCAAAGGCGGGTTGATAACGATCCTGATCGCGCCAGTCATAGACGGCACCAACGAAATTCACCTGTGCCCAAGAGCCAAGCTCGAGATTGGGAACGATAGCGGCAGGATCACCCTTGGCGGGGACAATCAGAACAAAGGGGCGCTCGTGGCTGGCAAATGATTGCCCCACAGCGCGCGTAAAATTCGGGCCAGGAACCAGAGCGACTGCATCAACCTTTAGGTCAATCGCAACTTGGCGCAGGTCGGCAAAACGGTCGGTCATTTTGGGGGCTCCGGCAGGGGTGTCCGGGGCCAAATACGGCCCCGGACGATATTGCGATTACTCAGCGAGTGTCACGTCATAGAAGATGTGACCACCAAGTGGGTGAACGATGTAACCCTCAACTTCAGGGCGCATTGGCATGTAAACAACCGAGTGCGCGATCGTGGCCCAAGGCGCCTGGTCCTTGAAGACAACCTGAGCTTCTTCATACAGGCGTGTCCGCTCGGCTGGATCGGTTTCGACCTTGGCGGCCTGAATCAGATCCTCGAACGGCTGGTGGCACCACTGTGCGCGGTTGGAGTTTTCGATACCGTCACAACCCAGCAGAACTGCGAGGAAGTTATCTGGATCGCCGTTGTCACCGGTCCAGCCAAGCAGGACGGCACCATCACGATCAATCTCGCGCGAACGGGACAGGTATTCCCCCCATTCATACGACACGATTTCAACATCAACACCGACAGCGGCAAAGTCAGCCTGCATCAGTTCCGCCATGCGGCGGGCGTTGGGGTTGTAGGGTCGCTGAACGGGCATGGCCCAGATGTTCATCGACAAGTCGGTCACGCCAGCGGCGTCGAGTGCGGCGCGTGCTGCAACGGGATCGTAAACATCATCTACGATTGCGTCGTTATATGACCACATGGTCGGTGGGATCGGGTTCTTGGCGATTTGGCCGGACCCTTGGAATACCACGTCGATGATCGCCTGTTTATCGATCGCCATGTTCAACGCGCGGCGGACTGCCGGATCGTCAAACGGAGCAATCTGCGTGTTATACGCAAGGTAGCCAACGTTCAGACCTTCTTGCTGCAGCACGTTGATACCTTCGTCCGCAACCATCGCTTCAATGTCAGCGGGGTTTGGATAAGGCATGATGTGGCATTCGCCAGCCTGAAGCTTTTGATAGCGCACAGAAGCATCTGGCGTGATCGCAAAGATTAGGTTGTCGTAGCCCGCAGCACCGCGCCAGTAATCGGCGTTGGTTGCATAGCGGATCACAGCGTCTTTTTGATAGGCGACAAAGCTGAACGGACCAGTGCCGATTGGCGCTTGGTTGAGCATTTCAGGTGTGCCAGCTTCCATCATCACATCGGCGTATTCAGCCGACAGGATCGAGGCAAAATCCATCGCCATGTTGGCAACGAAAGGTGCTTCGGGACGGGTCAAGACGAACTTGACTGTATAGTCATCGACCTTCTCGACCGAGGCGACCAGATCGGGCATGGACATACCGCTGAAGTATTCCCAGGTGCCGCCAGACACTTCGTGGTAAGGATGATCAACAAGGCGCTGACGCTCGAAGCTAAAGATCACGTCGTCGGCGTTGAAGTCACGCGTAGGAGTGAACGTATCGCTTGAATGGAACTGCACGCCTTGGCGCAGGCTGAAGGTATACTCCAACCCGTCCTCGGATGCTGTCCAGCTTTCGGCCAGACCGGGGATCACGTTAGTGGTGCCGGTCTCGAATTCCGTCAGACGGTTGTAAATTGGGTGTGACGACGCATCAAAGGTTGTGCCGGATGTATAAAGCGCTGGGTCAAAGCCTTCAGGCGAACCTTCCGAGCAATAAACAAGCGTCTGCGCCGAAAGCGCAGTGCTGCCAAGGATGGCCATTGTAAGGCCGGCAGCGAGGTTACGTTTCATAGACATTTTTCTCTCCTGTCTGGTTTTCGTACTTAGGTGGCAGGCGGTTCGCACCGCCGTTCTGCGCCGTGTTAGGCGCTAGGGCCGAGGATGTGGACAGTTGTCCGTTCCGCAGCCCGATTTCTGAATTTGACTTGCCCGATTTCTCATATTGCATGCGGCCCACCCAAAGGACGCGGGCGGAAGCGCTTGTTTTATTGGACCATGAATGCGGGCTCGTGCCCAGATAGTGCAGGCTGTCGCCTATGGTCATGGTGTGTTCGACACCGTCCACGACCTGAGCGATCGCGCCTTCGAGAATATAGATCATCTCTTCGCCTTCATGGCTCACTTCTTCCGAGGTATAGCCAGGAGGCACATGCAATATAAACGACGTCAATTCGTGACCCGGAAAATCAGCCCCAATCTGTTCGTAGGCAATCGACGAGCCTGAAACGGAGAACTGAGGACGTTGACCCGAGCGGGTTAGGCTATCCACTGCCTTGGGGGTTGCAACGAAATAGTCCACGCCCACGTGCAGCGCCGCTGCGATTTGCGAGAGCGTGCCAAGTGTCGGTGTGGCATTGCCGCGCTCAACCTGACTGAGATAGCCAACCGAAACACCCGAATCAGTGCCCAGTTCTTGCAGCGTCAAACCAAGCCGATGGCGCTGGCGACGCATGCGCGGACCAAGGCTATTCACGTTATTGGACAGGTCTTTGACCAAGAATATCCCCCAAATCGCACCGCTAGTTGTAATGTTTTTGTTTGGCGCGACTTGAACTAGCCTGTTGAAAAACCGTTATTCCGTCAACACAATTTTTTTACTGCGCTGCAGCAAAGCATGTCGGTTGCGCTTGAGTCTGCCGCGCGTTGGCTGTTCTCTGGCAAGATGGTAACCGCACTCATCACCCACCCCGAATGTCTTGATCACGTCACGCCACCGGGCCACCCCGAGCAAGTGGCGCGACTGGATGCCGTGCTTGGCGCGCTGGCGGACATGGAACTGCGCCGTGTGCCCGCGCCGATGGTCGCAGATGACGATCTGCTGCGCGCCCATCCGCAAAGCCATATCAATGCGATTCGTAACGCGGCCCCAACCCAAGGTTGGCGGTCGCTTGATGCCGATACGCACATGTCAGTTGGAACGCTTGCCGCTGCCTATCGTGCGGCAGGTGCCGTCGCGCGTGGTGTCGATCTGGTGCTTGGCGGCGATGTTGCCAATGCCTTTGCCGCCGTGCGCCCACCGGGGCACCACGCCGAACGCGAAACTGCCATGGGGTTTTGTTTCTTCGGATCGGTTGCTGTCGCCGCGAAACATGCGCTGGACCATCACGGGCTGAAACGTGTCGCTATCGTTGATTTCGATGTGCATCACGGCAATGGCACGCAAGACTTGGTCGAGGATGACGCGCGCATTCTGTTTTGCTCCACCCATCAATCGCCGTTATATCCCGGCACCGGTGCGGCAGATGAGGTTGGCGCGTATGACAATGTGGTCAACGTGCCGTTGCCTGGTGGCGCGGGTTCCAAGGCGTTTCGCGACGCGATGGAACGGGTGATCTTACCGCGCGTCGATGCATTTGCCCCTGAACTTCTGCTGATTTCCGCCGGATTTGATGCACATGAAGATGATCCATTGGCAGGGATGATGCTGAAAACAGGTGATTTTGCGTGGATAACCAGCCGACTTTGCGATTTGGCGGATAAACACTGCGGCGGACGCGTGGTATCCAGCCTTGAAGGCGGTTATGATCTTGAGGCTTTGGCCGTCAGTGCCGCTGCCCATGTTGCCGTTCTAGAGGAGAGAGGCCGATGACCGACCAACCCGTTAAAGAAATGAGCTTTGAAGATGCGATGCGCGAGCTTGAAGGCGTCGTTGGCCAGCTTGAGCGCGGTGATGTGCCGCTTGAGGAATCAATAAAACTTTATGAACGTGGGGCCCTGTTGAAAAAGCGCTGCGAGTCCAAGTTGAAAGAGGCCGAAGAAAAAGTTGCCAAGCTAACGCTGGATGGTGATGGCCAGCCTACAGGGACGACCCCCTTGGATGGCTAACAACGGCCCCGCAAAATTCGAGGTCACGCGGACCGTCGATATGATGTGTCATCCATTGGCCGCATCGTTGAAGGTGGCAGGAGAGACCGCCGATGCGCGTGTGGACTTTGCGCTGGCTGGTCTGACAGGACCAATTCCCGAAGCAATGAAATATGCTGTGCGCGGCGGGAAAGCCCTGCGCGCGTTCTTGGTTCTTGAATCGGCGCGTTTGCATGGCATTAATTCCGCGCGCGCCCAACCTGCCGCGGCCGCGATCGAATGTTTGCACGCCTATTCGCTGGTCCACGATGACCTGCCCTGCATGGACGATGATGCTTTGCGTCGCGGGCAGCCGACCGTGCATGTGAAATGGGACGAGGCAACAGCTGTGTTGGTTGGTGACGCGCTCCATTCCCTCGCCTTTCAGTTGGTGATGGAAACCGAAGTTGACGCGCAACAGCGGTTCATCCTGACCCACACCCTTGCGACCGCCGCAGGTGCGCGCGGGATGGTTGGCGGGCAAGCGATGGATATCGCCGCTGAAACAGCCGCTGAACCGCTGACGTTGGATCAGATCATGGCCCTGCAAATGGCCAAAACAGGCGCGTTGATTTCTTGGTCGGCCATGGCGGGGCCGCGCATGGCGGGCGACAAAGAACACCAGTTGCGCATCTACGGTGATTGCCTTGGTCTCGCATTTCAGATCGCAGACGATGTACTGGATGTGGTCGGCGATGCCGCGACCGTTGGCAAGGCTGTGCGCAAGGACCAAGCCGCTGGAAAGGCCACGTTTGTTTCTCTATTGGGCCTTGATGGGGCGAAACGCCGCGCACAAGATTTGGTCACCGAAGCGTGTGATGCGCTATCATATTACGGCGACGACGCCGAAACATTGAAGGAGGCCGCGCGTTTTGTTATTGCCCGCGGGCATTGATGAAAGGCCGAACCCATGGCTGACAGACCCAAAACACCCACGCTTGACCGCGTTCACTTGCCGGCTGACCTGCATGAAATGTCGGACAGCGATTTGCATCGTGTGGCCAATGAACTGCGCGCTGAAACGATTTCGGCCGTGTCGGAAACCGGCGGGCATTTAGGCGCAGGTCTGGGTGTGGTCGAACTGACCGTGGCGTTGCATGCAGTTTTCGATACCCCACGTGACAAGATCATCTGGGACGTCAGCCACCAGTGTTACCCGCACAAGATCCTGACAGGGCGGCGTGACCGTATCCGCACCCTGCGCCAAAAGGACGGGCTAAGCGGGTTCACGAAACGCAGCGAATCCCCCTATGATCCGTTTGGCGCGGCGCATTCCAGCACTTCGATTTCTGCCGCGTTGGGCTTTGCTGTTGCGGCTGATCTGGGCGGCGATCCGGGTGACGGGATTGCCGTGATCGGTGACGGGGCCATGTCGGCTGGCATGGCGTTCGAGGCGATGAATAACGCGGGCCATCTGGGCAAGCGGTTGTTCGTGATCCTGAATGATAACGAAATGTCGATTGCCCCGCCCGTTGGTGCGATGTCGTCCTACCTTAGCCGCCTTTACGCCGGTGCGCCGTTCCAGGATTTGAAAGCTGCCGCCAAAGGGGCGGTTTCTCTCTTGCCCCCGCCGCTGCAAGAGGGCGCGCGCCGTGCCAAGGAAATGCTGAAAGGTATGACTGTTGGCGGCACCCTGTTTGAGGAATTGGGTTTCAATTACGTTGGCCCGATTGACGGTCACGATTTGGAACAGTTGTTGTCGGTCTTGCGCACCGTGAAAGCGCGCGCAACTGGGCCGGTTCTGATCCATGCGATCACGAAAAAGGGCAAGGGGTATGCCCCCGCCGAGGCGGCGCAGGATCGGGGCCATGCCACTGCAAAATTCGATGTGGTGACAGGCAAGCAGGCCAAAGCGAAAAGCAACGCGCCGAGCTATACATCTGTGTTTGCCGAGGCGCTTTTGAAACAGGCCGCAGCTGACCCCAAGATTTGCGCTGTCACGGCTGCGATGCCGGACGGCACCGGCCTGAACCGATTCATGGAGCGTTATGCCAGCCGGTGTTTCGACGTGGGCATTGCCGAGCAGCACGCGGTGACGTTTTCCGCTGGGTTGGCGGCGGGTGGGATGAAACCGTTCTGCGCGCTTTATTCGACATTCTTGCAACGTGGTTACGATCAGGTTGTGCACGATGTGGCGATCCAACGCTTGCCCGTTCGTTTTGCTATTGATCGCGCTGGGCTGGTCGGGGCTGATGGCGCGACCCATGCGGGCAGTTATGACATCGCCTATCTGGCGAACCTGCCCGGTTTTGTCGTTATGGCCGCCGCAGACGAGGCCGAATTGGTGCGCATGGTTGCCACTGCCGCCGCCCATGATGACGGTCCGATTGCGTTCCGTTTCCCGCGTGGCGAAGGCGTCGGCGTTGAAATCCCCGAAGACGCGCAGCCGCTTGAAATCGGCAAGGGCCGGATGATCCGCGAGGGCAAACAAGTTGCGATCCTGTCATTTGGCACACGCCTGCAAGAGGTCGAAGCAGCCTGCGAGGCGTTGCTTGCCAAAGGGATTACGCCGACAATTGCAGACGCCCGTTTCACCAAGCCGCTGGATCGCGACATGATTCTGAAACTTGCCGCTGACCATGATGCATTGATCACCATCGAAGAAGGTGCCGTCGGAGGTTTTGGCAGCCATGTGGCGCAGCTATTGTCAGATGAAGGCGTGTTCGATCACGGGCTACGGTTCCGCTCGATGGTCTTGCCCGATACGTTTATCGACCAATCCAGCCCGCGCGATATGTATGCAATGGCTGGCCTGAACGCCGAAGATATCGAGCGTAAGGTGCTTGAGGTCATGGGCGTTGGTGTGATCGGCAAGCGCGCTTAGG
>ERZ888423.925-NODE-925-length-28144-cov-47.003774_pt1 | contig 28144 bp, 30 predicted proteins | sample MGYA00520523_ERZ888423 | MGnify/ENA primary metagenome ERZ888423 (study PRJEB32303, sample SAMEA104408611) | aquatic metagenome | biome: Brackish water; feature: Pelagic; material: water | place: Baltic Sea | collected 2014-06-08T10:24:00 | depth 30,27 m ...
TGCCAAAGCCTGAGACAGGATTGCGGCGACCACGGCAGCGCCGCATGTGCCACCCAATCGCGCAACTCGGGTGGCAAGCCGTCATAAACGCGCATCGGATCAAGCGCGCGGGTCTTGGCGCGCAACTGAGTGGCGCCCAGATTGCCGCCGCGCCTCATGCCGGGGCCTCGGCCCGGCGCCAGCGCGGGAAGGGATCGGGCAAGCTGGCACCATCCACGCCCTCGGGCAGCAGACAGGCATCAAGCCGCTTTTTGAGCCTGGACCAGTCGATGCCGGCCCCAATGAACACCAGTTCCTGCCGCCGGTCGCCCCAGGGCTCGATCCAATGCCGTGCGATCCGGTGGCGCGCGCTGTCATCGTCGGGCCACCGCGCCTTCGGGACCGAGGCCCACCATGTGCCCAGCGGCGTCACTCCCGAAAGTGCACCCGACAATGAAAACTCGGCCACCCAGTCGGGCCGCGTGGCAATCCAGAAATGCCCCTTGGCGCGGATCACGCCAGGCAACTCCCCGTCGAGCAGGGCCAGGATGGCCTCGGGCATGAAGGGCCGGCGCGCGCGATAGACATGCGAGACAATGCCGTATTCCTCGGTTTCGGGGGTGTGATCGGCAAAGCCATAAAGCTCCTTGGCCCACATCGGATGCTGGTGGGCGCGTTCGAAGTCGAACAGTCCCGTCCCGATCACATCTCGAAGCGCCACATCGGCGAAATCGGTCTCGAGGATGCGGGCATCGGCATTGAGGCTGCGGATGATCTTGCGCGACGCATCGACCCGCTCTGGCCCGGCGGCGCCCACCTTGTTGAGGACGACGACATCGGCAAACTCGATCTGATCGGTCAACAGATGAACCAGCGTGCGGGTGTCGCCCTCGCCCGCCGTTTCGCCGCGATCGGCAAGAAAATCATGGCTGGAGAAATCTCGCAGCAGGTTTGCCGCATCGACCACTGTGACCATCGTGTCGAGCCGCGCCACATCCGACAGGCTAACGCCCTCTTCATCGCGAAATTCGAAGGTGGTGGCGACAGGCAAAGGCTCGGAAATGCCGGTGGATTCGATTACCAGCGCATCGAAGCGCCCGCCCTCGGCCAGGCGCCGCACCTCGGAAAGCAGATCCTCGCGCAGCGTGCAGCAGATGCAGCCGTTCGACATCTCGACCAGGTTTTCCGTGGTCTGCGCGATCTCTGCGTCCGCGCGCAGCAGATCAGCGTCGATATTGACCTCGGCCATGTCATTGACGATGACAGCCACTTTGCGACCAGATCGGTTTTGCAAGATGCGTTTGAGAAGGGTGGTCTTTCCGGCCCCAAGAAAGCCGGACAAGACGGTGACGGGCAGGCGTGTATCGCGCACGGGATCATCCATAATGTTATAACATAACATTTCTGATGCCAGAACTCTGCTGGCAAAGCAAGACCCCTCGTGCGTCGCGACGGGCGCTTGAAATAAACCGCGTGGTTGCGTATGTAACGCATGCCTCGGAAACGGGGCTATGGACATAAACGCGCTTGTAATACACGGCTCGGACCCGGGGGCGGTACCCGGCGGCTCCACCAAACATCCGTCATTTGCGGATCATGGGGCCGAAACAGGATCGACGAACGTCTAAAGAGGTTAGCTTTGTCTCGGTGAGGTACCACCGTTATCGGTCCAAAACGTACAGTTGCAAATGACAACCGTGCTCCGGCAATGGCTCTGGCAGCGTAAGCTGCTCGGGTCGCCGAAACTAAGCCCTTGCGCCTAGCAGCGTAAGGCGGGGTTCGCAGGCACCTGGCAACAGAAGCCTGCACTTTTTCACCCCCCCACACCAAGCCCCTGCATCCGGTCAGCCCAACCGGATCTTGCGCGCGCATCCGCGTCGGGGGATTTTTTCATTCACAAGTGATCCGATCCGCCTTGCGCCACGTCTAACATGCACAAGCGGTATCGTGCCGCGCCAAAAGGACATGTCATGACAGCCGTGGACTACATCAATTACGCGGTTGCGATCTTGACAATTGCACTGGGCCTCATGGGCTGGCTGGCGCCGCGCTGGACCATGCAACAACTCGACATGCAGGCCGGGCCGTCGAACATGGCCTATACCGAGGTCTCTGCCGCTTCGGGCTGTCTGTTCGTAGGTTTGGGATTGGGGGCGCTGGTTCTGGATCAGCCGCTGGCTTGGGTTGTGGTTGGCCTGGCCTATGCCGGCGCCGCATTGGGACGGGTGACATCGATTGTCCGCGACAATGCCGCCAGCCGCCAAAGCTGGACCTTTTTCGGCTGCGAAGCGGGCTTGGCCGCGTGGCTTGTGCTGGCCAACATGGGCGGTCTTTAGGTCTGTGTGCGGGCTGGGCGACGCCTGCCTTTCAAATCGAAACGAATCCACTATGGTGGCGCAATCACCACGGGATTGTCGGGACCATGTCTGATCGCCAAAGCTCCATCGCCTATGGTCGCCTGATGCATCGTGCGATGCGCGGTTTGATCCAGCGTGTTCTCAGTGACGTGGCGCGCGATGGCCTGCCGGGCGCGCATCATTTTTTTGTCACCTTCGACACCGGGGCGGCGGGTGTGCAATTGGCCGATTGGCTGCGCGACCGCTATCCGCAGGAAATGACCATCGTGATCCAGCATTGGTATGATGGTCTGATGGTCGATGACGACGGCTTTTCGATCATCCTGAATTTCGGCGACACGCCCGAACCGCTGCGGATTCCCTTTGACGCGATCCGCACCTTCGTCGACCCATCGGTGGAATTCGGCCTCAGATTCGAAAGCACCGATGGGGCCGAAGACACCCCCGAGCCCGAGGATGAGCCCCCAACCGGCGGCACTGGCCCCCGGACATCCGAACGATCAGCCCCCCAACACGCCGAAGTCGTCCGTCTGGATACCTTCCGCAGGGGTCAATGACCGCTTGACCCAAGGCCCCGCGCGGCCAGGTCGCGCCGCGCTGACCCTTTGAGACAGGTGCGCGCCCGATGCCATCAAGCGATTTCGCGCTCTTCATGCAACAGGTTTTGCGCCGCCCCCATCAGGTTGTGGCGCTGGCCCCGTCATCGGCGCGGCTCTGCGCCGAAATGGTGGCAGGGCTTGATCCTGCCGGCGGCCCGGTGATCGAATTGGGGGCTGGAACAGGCAATATCACCCAAGCCATCCTTGGATGCGGCATCGCCCCCGGGCGGCTGCATTGCATCGAGATGAACCCCGAATTCTGCACCCGTTTGCGTGACCGCTTTGCCGGTGTTACCGTGCATCAGATGAGCGCGGGTGATGTCGGCATGCTGCCCCTCGATACTGTGCAGGCGGTGGTGTCGGGGCTGCCGCTCTTGTCGATGCCGGTAAGCTTGCAGCACGACATCCTGAGCGGCAGCTTTGGCCTGCTTGGCCCCCAAGGCCGCTACATCCAGTTCACCTATGGCCCCAACCCCCCCGTTGCGCGTGCCGTGCGCGACGCCTTGTCCCTTGATTGGCAGGTCAGTTCCAAGATCTGGTGGAACATGCCGCCCGCCCGCGTCTATCGCTTTTTCCGACGCACCCCGTCGACCTGAGGCACCCCATCGCATTGCGCACGCCCGGCGCTGGCAGTAAACGGCATACGACCGCATACCGGAGACAGGCCCATGACCGCGACCAGAACCGAAACCGACAGCTTTGGCCCCCTCGATGTGCCCGCTGACAAATACTGGGGCGCGCAAACGCAGCGCTCGATCCTGAATTTCCCGATCGGCTGGGAAAAGCAGCCCATCGCCATCGTGCGTGCGCTGGGTGTGATCAAACGCGCTTGCGCGGAAGAAAACAAAGCCAATGGCAAGCTTGACGCGGCGCTGGCCGACGCGATGATTGCCGCCGCGCAAGAGGTGATCGACGGCAAGCTGGACGGTCATTTCCCCCTGGTCGTGTGGCAGACGGGATCGGGCACACAATCCAACATGAACGCCAACGAGGTGATCTCGAACCGCGCGATCGAGATGCTGGGCGGCGTGATCGGCTCGAAAAAGCCGGTCCACCCCAATGACCATGTCAACATGGGCCAGTCGTCCAACGACACCTTTCCCACCGCCATGCATATCGCGGCCGCCGTCACCGCCCATCAGGTTCTGATCCCCGGGCTGGAAAAGCTGGCCCAAGGGCTCGAAGCCAAGGCTGCGGCCTTTGCCGACATCATCAAGATCGGCCGAACCCATACGCAAGATGCCACACCCCTGACGCTGGGACAGGAGTTTTCGGGCTATGCGATGCAGATCCGCAATGGCATCGCGCGGGTGCATCTGGCGCTGCCGGGGATTTACGAGCTGGCACAGGGCGGCACCGCCGTCGGCACCGGTCTGAACACCGACAAGGGCTGGGATGTGGCAATTGCCGCCCGGATCGCGACCATCACCGGCCTGCCCTTTGTCACCGCGCCCAACAAGTTCGAGGCGCTGGCCGCCCATGATGCGATGGTCTTCATGTCGGGTGCCATCAAGACCGCCGCGATGGCCGCCTACAAGATCGCCAATGACATGCGGTTTCTGGGGTCCGGGCCGCGCTCGGGTCTGGGTGAGCTGATCTTGCCCGAGAATGAACCGGGCAGCTCGATCATGCCGGGCAAGGTCAACCCGACACAGGCCGAAGCCATGACACAAGTCTGCGCGCATATCCTTGGCAATGACGCGGCAATCGGCTTTGCCGGAAGCCAGGGGCATTTCGAACTGAACGTCTACAATCCGATGATGGCCTATAATCTGCTGCAATCCATGACGCTGTTGGGCAATGCCGCTGACAGCTTCACCGAAAGGATGCTGATGGGCACCGAGGCCAATGTGGAGCGGATCGAAAAGCTGATGCGCGAAAGCCTGATGCTGGTCACCGCACTTGCCCCCACCATCGGCTATGACAATGCCACGACCGTGGCCAAGACCGCCCACAAGAACGGCACCACACTGAAAGAAGAGGCGATCCGCCTTGGCTTTGTCGACGCCGAAACCTTTGACCGGGTCGTGCGCCCCGAACAGATGATCGGCCCGTCTTGACGGCCAGGATCATCAACCTGACCCGTGCGCGCAAATCCCGCGCGCGGGTCCAGGAGCGGCTCAAGGCCGATGCCAATGCCGCCAAGTTCGGCCGCACCAAGGCCGAGCGCGAGGCCGCCACGCATGCGGCCGAAACCGCTGCGCGCCATCTCGACCAGCATCAGCTGGAGAAAGATCGCGAATGACCGCACGGCCGCGCAAACATTCGCTCAGCCTGCACGGGCACCGCACCAGCGTGTCGCTGGAGGATGCATTCTGGCAGGAATTGCAGCGCTTGGCCAAGGCGCGGGGCCTGTCGGTCAATGAGTTGGTCGCCGAAATCGATGCCGGGCGCGGTGTCAGCTCGGGTCTGGCGGCCGCGATCCGGCTGCATGTCCTCGCGGCGGTGAAATCTGGCCATTAGGCTTGCGTTAACCAGAATCGGCCCAGATCCATGGCATGGACAAGCAGCCGCCCCATAAATCGCCCGAGGCTTTTCTGGCCGATGTCTTCGGAACCAAGCTGGTGCGCGATGGCAAGGTCGTGCGCCGATCGCTGCGCGACATCGAGCGCTATTTCGGTCGCGAGGCCTTTATCGAAGAGGTGTATCGTCGAGGATTTCGCGCCATTGAGAATTCCGGCCAAGTCATCGTCTTTTGCAACCAGGAACCTGTCCGCATTCTCAAACCAACCCCAAGACCGCCAGAGCCGGGCGGAAAACCCGGGTTTTCCGCACTGGAAATCTCAAGATTTCCCGTGCGTTTTCCTTGAGGAAAACGCAGCGCTCTTCTGCCAGGCGCCCAGCCAGGGATGGGCCACGCGAATGTGACGCCATGGCGCGTGACGCGCGCCATCCCAGCGGCTAGACAGGCCCCATGTTCGGGATCGACCTTTTTGATGCAAGCCTTCTGCCCGCGATGGCCGTCGCGCTGGCCGCGGGCGTATTGAGCTTTCTCAGCCCCTGTGTGCTGCCGATCGTGCCGCCTTATCTGGCCTATATGGGTGGCATCACCATGGCCGACATCCGTGGCGACACCCGTACGGCGCGGCGCAAGGCGCTGTTGGCGGCTGTGTTCTTTGTGTTGGGCCTATCGACCGTTTTCGTATTTCTTGGCTTTACCGCCTCGATCTTTGGTCAGTTCTTTTTGCAAAATCAGATCCTGCTGGGTCAGATCGCGGGTGCTGTCATCATCGTCTTTGGCTTGCATTTTCTGGGTGTGATTACCATTCCGATCCTCAACCGCGAGGCCCGGCTGGATGCGGGCGACCGGGGTGGATCGGCCTTTGGGGCCTATGTCCTTGGTCTGGCCTTTGCCTTTGGCTGGACACCTTGCATCGGCCCGCAATTGGGTGCGATCTTGTCCATCGCCGCGACCGAGGCGAGTGTGTCGAAGGGAACGATGCTGTTGGGCGGCTATGCGGTGGGGCTTGGCATCCCCTTTTTGCTTGCGGCCGCCTTTATCGACCGGGCGATGGGGGTGATGACCCGCCTCAAGCGCCATATGAAGACCATCGAACGGGTGATGGGGCTCTTGCTGGTGGGTGTGGGTGTGGCCTTGATCACGGGGGCGTTTTCGGCTTTTTCGTTCTGGCTGCTGGAAAGCTTTCCGGTGCTGGGGCTTTTGGGCTGACATTCGCCTTAAGGCTGCCGCTTTTGCCCGCTATCGCGCGCCTCATGGCACATGACACATCCCAGACAGGCATTGGCAACGGCAGGGTTATGGAAATCCCTTGCGCGGACCCGTTCCGGCCACATCTCGCCCGCAAGGGCCACCGCCTGACGCCCGCGCCGCAAGCCGTGCAATGGCGCTTTGTGATCGGGTTCGGCCCATGCCGCCACCATGCGGGTATGGGAAGGCAGATGACCACATCAACAGCCGGCCACAGGATCCGGGCCATCGCCAAGGGGCGGCGTGGTTGGGACGTGCTGACCATCGCACACCACCCAGATGCCCGCATCGCGACCTTGGGTCTGATCCGCATGACCCGCAGGGCCCCCATGGCTCAGGCTCATCCGGCGCAATGGCCGGCTGGCCGGGGCCGCGCGTCATTGGCTGCCTTGCACGAACCGCCGGACCATCGCCATCCAAGGCTTGCCGCATGAGCGCGCCCGGCGATCTGCCCCCAAAGCCGGGCGCCCATGCCGAACAAGTCTCGTTCTGGCGGTATCTGCGGCTTTTGCGTTCCGACATCTTGTCGGCACTGCCCACACGGCTTTACCGGGCTTGGATGGCGGAATATCGCACGCCGTTCTTTCGCAGCTATCTGATCAACCAGCCCGCGCTGATCGATGCCGTGCTCAAGGCCCGCCCGATGGATTTCCCGAAATCCGCCCGCATCGGCCGGGGGCTGCGCCCGTTGTTGGGCCGTTCGGTGTTCTTGACCAACGGAGCCGAATGGCAGCGCCAGCGCCGCATCATCGACCCCGCCTTTGAGGGGGGCCGGCTGCGCGACACCTTTCCCGCCATCTGGGCCGCAGGCGAGGCGGCGGTGGCGCGCATGGACGAAGGCCCCCGCGAGGTTGAAGCAGACATGAGCCATGCGGCGGCCGATGTGATCTTTCGCACCCTGTTTTCGCTGCCCATCGACGACAAGATCGCGACCGAGGTCTTTCATCAGTTCCGCACCTATCAGCGCTCGCAGCCGATCTTGAACCTTGCGGCGATCTTGCCCCTGCCCGATTGGATGCCGCGTGGTCACCGGGCCCAGACGCGACGCACGGCGGCCGCGATCCGCGCGCTGATCACCCAAGTCACCCAAGCGCGGATGGCACAGATCGCGCAAGGACACGCCCCCGATGATCTGGCCACCAAGATCATCACCACCACAGACCCGCAAACCGGCAAACGCTTCAGCACCGAGGAGATGGTCGACCAGGTCGCGGTCTTTTTCCTCGCAGGCCATGAAACCAGCGCCTCAGCCTTGGGTTGGGCGCTTTACCTGCTGGCGCGCTACCCCGAATGGCAAGACCGCTTGGCCGAGGAGGCCGAGGCGGCGCTGGCGGGCGGCCCTGATTTTGCGGTGATGGGCCAGTTGCGCCTTGCCCGCGATGTGTTCCGCGAAACCCTGCGGCTCTATCCCCCGGTTCCGATGATGGTGCGCGAAACCACAGGCGTGGAAACATTCCGCGACCGCACCCTGCCCCGTGGCGCGCAGATCGTGATCTCGCCCTGGCACCTGCACCGGCATGAACGCCTCTGGGACAACCCCGATGGCTTTGACCCAGCGCGTTGGGCGACCCAGAACGGCAAGCAATGCCTGCGCGAGGCGTTCATTCCCTTTTCCACCGGCCCGAGGGTGTGCACCGGGGCGGGCTTTGCCATGGTCGAGGGGCCGCTGCTGCTGGCCATGCTGGTGCGCGCCTTTCGGTTCGAGACCCTGCCGGGCCGCGTGCCAGTGCCCGTGGCCTATCTCACGGTGCGGGCCAAGGATGGGATCTGGCTGCAAGTCAGGCGGCGGTGAGGCGCGTCAAAGCGATTGCATCGGAAAACTCGGGACAGTTGTGACCCCAAACCAGATCGCAGAAATTCTATCGCTTGCCCTTTCGCAAGGGGTGGTTCCCAAAATCTGAACAGCCGCGGTAGCTGGATTTTTCCACGCAGCCGGATCAAGCCACGCAATGGCCTTGGATCTGAGGCAACGAACGCCCCAACATGGGGATTGGCGGGGTGATACCCGTGACAAAGCCGAAAATGGTTGCGTGAGTTTTACGGTCGCACCGCATTAAAATGGGTGATTTTACCACAGAGATGGCCACAAAATCTCACTATTTCATCTGGTTGAGTGGTGCCCGGGGGCGGAATCGAACCACCGACACGAGGATTTTCAATCCACTGCTCTACCCCTGAGCTACCCGGGCAAGGGAACGAAATTCGTTCGGGTGCGCGTGGTCTAAGCGAGGCCCTCAGCACTGTCCAGAGGGTACAGGCAAAAAATCTTGCAGCCATGTGTCCTGCCTCGTTCCAGCGTACTGCCCTGACCGCAACACCGTCCACCAACCTTGTGTTGTCACGCGCACCGCCCCCCACCCTCTCTTTATGGGGCGATGGGCGATGAGGTCGAACATTCCGTATCAGGCGCACGTTCTTGCGCCACGCTCAAAGCGGTGGCGTCAAAACAGCCTGCTTGGCAGCGGTGTCAACCACATGGTGACAAGCGGGTGCCGGGCCCGACCCCGGGCTGGATCGTCAGTGCCCCCGTTCACCGATAAAGCGCTTGCGGATCAACCCCGAGCCCCAATCGATCACCGCGATCACGATCAGGATATTGAGGACCACGAAAGCCACCTGGTCAAACATGCCTGCACGGAAGCGTTCGATGATGATCATGCCGACACCGCCTGCACCAACCAGCCCAAGGATCGTGGCCGAGCGGGTTGAGGACTCGAAACTGTACAGTGACAGCGACAAGAACACCGGGAAGATTTGCGGCAGATAGCCGTACCGGATGATGCGCGCGGGGTCTGCACCGGTTGCGCGCACACCTTCGACCTGTTTGCGATCAATGTTCTCGATGGCTTCCGAGTAGAGCTTGGAGAGATTGCCCACATCTGAGATCCAGATCGCCAGCACCCCGGCCAGCGGGCCAAGACCCACGGCGCGCACGAAGACCAGCCCCCAGACCACACCGTCGATCCCGCGAAATACATCCAGAAGCCGCCGCACGGCATGGCGGATCACGCCGAAGGGCATCGTATTCTTGGCCGCCAGAAAGCCGATCCCAAGCGCAAAGATCGTGCCCAGAAAGGTACCCAGAAACGCCATTGCGACGGTCTGGGCGATGCCGACATAGATTTGATCGTAGTGCCAGCTTGCCATGTCCTGCCAATAGAATATGCGCGACACCAAACGCCATGCGCGTTCGGAACTGTCAAATATCTTGGCGAATTCGAACAGATGGAACGAATAGAGCAGGTAACCGATCACGATGGTCCAGGATGCGATCCTGACCATGCGCATCACAGGGTCACCAAAGGCCTGGGGATGGCTTTGGCGCACGGCCCGGACATCGTCATCGGTGATATCTGCAAAGGATAGCGCGGTCATTTCAAGGCCTCCTTGCCGATCAGGGCGTGGCGCGCGCGTTCCGACATCAGGTCGATCGCGGTGACTGTCAGAACCACCAAAAGCAGGACCGCCGTAACACGGTCGTCCGAATAGAAGCTGATGACATGGTTCAATTCCGCCCCGATCCCACCAGCACCCACAAAGCCAACAACAGCCGAGGCGCGCACATTGATCTCGAACCGCCACAAGGCGTAGGAGGTGAAATTGGGCAAGACCTGTGGCAGCACGCCATAGCGCATCCGCTGCGCCCATGTGCCGCCCACGGCGGTCAGGCCATCGACGGGCTTCATCGATGCGTTCTCGTTGACTTCGGCGAACAGCTTGCCCAATGCACCTGTCGCATGGATGGTGATGGCCAAGATGCCAGCCAGCGGTCCGATGCCCACCGCAAAGACAAAGATCAATGCGAACAGGATTTCCGGCACGCCGCGACAAAACTCCAGGAACCGTCGTGCCGCAGTGCTGACCCACGGGGCGGGCGTAAGATTGCGCGCTGCAAGAAAACTAAGAACCACGGAAAGTGCAGTTGCGATCAAGGTGGCCGTTATCGCCATCAGGATCGTTTCCCAGATCAGCGCCAGATATTTCCAGAAGTCATTGTACCAAAAGCCGATGGACCCCGGCGGAAAGCGCCCCTCGGCATTGCGGGTTTCAAAAAGCAGATCCCATTGAAAGCTGGGAAGCACGCTCCCGAAGTATTCGAAGATACGCGGAACGCCTGCGGCCAACCGGTCGGGCCAAAAGCGCGACACGTCGATCGACCACAGCAGCATGGCAACAAAACCACCCAGCAGCAAAAGGTTGATCCACAGCTTCTGACGCCGGATTTCAGCGCGGTGTGCCTCGAACAGGGCCACGGGATCCTGTCCGGGCTGGATCGGGGGCATCGTTGGGGAAAGGGCCATCGGGTTACACCGTCGCGCGTGCTTGGGCGCGCGTCGCGTCCGCAACATCCCTGATCGATGCACGCCCCAGGCTGGTCGACGTCAGCGCCTCGTTGAATGCCTCGGCCGCCTCAGCGCCGTAAATCTCGCGCGCCATGCGGTCGGTCAATTGCGCCGCCGTGCCGTCAAACACCACGCGTCCATCCTGCATGCCGATGATCCGGTCACAGTAATGGCGCGCCGTATCGAGCGTGTGCAGGTTGCACACCACGGTCAGCCCGTCCTCCACGTTGATCGCGCGCAGCGCATCCATCACGATCTTGGCGTTCAGCGGATCAAGGCTGGCGATGGGTTCATCGGCCAGCAAGATCTTGGGCTCTTGCACAAGGGCGCGGGCGATGGCCACACGCTGTTGCTGGCCGCCAGACAATGTATCGGTTTGTTGCAGCGCCACATGGGCCATGCCCAGCCGGTCCAGCGCGCGCACCGCAAAGGCCCGTTCATGTGCTGAAAACAGGCCCAGCATCGAGGTGCCAAACCCGTGATGAAACAGCCGCCCTGACATGACGTTCGTCAGCACATTCAAGCGACCGACAAGATTGAATTGTTGAAATACCATCGCGCATTCGTTGCGCCACTGGCGCAATTCGCGCCCCTTGAGCGCGGTCACGTCGCGGCCGTCATGCAGCAACTGGCCCGATGTGGCGTCATTGAGCCGATTGATCATGCGCAACAAGGTGGATTTGCCCGCACCCGAGCGGCCGATGATACCCACCATCTGACCGGGGGGAATATCGAGTGTCACCTCACTGACCGCGCGCTTGGCGTTGAATTCCTTGGTCAGCTTTCTGAATTCGAGCATCGTGTCCCCCATCAACGACCCGGACCAGCCGGAATGCAAAAAGGCCCCCGCACAAGAGCGGGGGCCGTTGGTCTGTTGAGGTTCAGCGCGACGCCGCGATTTCCTGACGGCGCAAAGCGATCGTCGATTCGTAGAAGTCGTGTTCGACCGGGACGTAACCCGCGCCTTCACCGCCGACGACCGAGGAGTAACACTCGGGATGACGCACATGCATGTTGAGGAAAAGATCAAGCACCGCTTCCTTGGCCTCGGCGGGCAGATCCTTGCGCAGAACGGTCGGACCATTGGGGATCAGGTTGGATTCCCAGATGATCCGGATCTCGTTCATGTTGAGCAAGCCGTTATCGACCATCCGGCGCAGGTTGCCGCGGGTGTAGCCCTCGGCGAATTCGCCCTGCAGCGAGGACCAGGTCGCAGCCGCATCATACTGGCCATTCAGCACGGCAACGACGCCCTGCTCATGACCGCCCGAAAAGCCGGTGGCGCCGAAATAATCATCCTCGATACCGATCAAGCGCAACTCGGCGCGCGGAACCAGATAGCCCGATGTCGAGTTCGAGTCGGCATAGGCAAGCGTCTTGCCGGCCATATCTTCCAACGACTCGATACCGCTATCGGCGCGGGTCACAAGGACCGCGAAATAACCAAGCGAGCCATCAACATTGGACGAGGTCATCACCGGCTCGACCGCATCGGCATCTTGCAGGTAGATGCCCGCATAACCCGCCGGTCCAAGCCCCGCCTGATGCAACTGGCCAGCCAACAGTCCCTGCATCACGCCCGCATAATCGGCGGCGGGAAACAGTTCGACCGGCACGCCCAGTGCGTCTTGCATCAATTCCTGCATGCAGCCGTAGCGGCGCAGGCGGTCGGCCTCGTTCTCACCCGACAGAAGGCCGACATTGTAGGTGCCAAAGCCGGTGCGCCAATCTTGCGCCGTGGCCGAGGTTACCGAGAGCGCGCCGACAGCCAGGGCAGTCGTTGCAAGAAACAGGTTGCGAAACATGCGTATTCTCCATCTGTGCGAAAGGGGATCCATGCAGCGCTATGGGCATCCCGAACCAAGCGACACGGAGCCGGTTAAACGCGCCATGTGAAGGGCGCGTCACAGATGGATGAAACAATTGTAAACGCGTGGCGGCTGCGTACTGTCGGGCGGATGCATGCGCCTGAACAGCCAAAGCAAAAGCAAGTCTGCCAGACAGGGTTCATCATGCGTGAAAACCTCCGCGCACCTGCGGCAACACTCAACCCGTTGCGCGCGCACAGGATGTTTCGCGCAGCCTGGGCAGCAACACCGTGTTCAGCACATTGATTTCGCTGTCCAAAAAGGAAGCACCAGGCGCCGAAACTGTGCGGTTGACATGTTTTCTCAAGAACGCCGCCCTTCACGCAGCATTTGGCGTTAAAATTTTGATTTATATCAAAAAAATACACTAAAGCGCTTGGATGTTCCACAACACGGGGATTTTCAAGGCACTGCCCTGCCCTTGCGCGACCCGGGCGCGGGTGCGGGCGCCGCGTCGCCTCAGCCGGGTGTGGCGCGTGCCAGGGCCGACGCGTGGAGCTGTCCAGAGGGGATGGCGCGTTTTTTTGCGTTCAGCATCCGCGATCAATGCGGTTTTTCGCGCGCCGTCTCGATCGCCTGCGCGGCGGCTTCGGTATCTTCTGCTGCCTGCGAGGGGATCGCGTAGGATCCCGTCAACCAACGCGCCAGATCCACATCGGCACAGCGCGCCGAACAAAAGGGGCGATAGGCGGGGATGGGCTGTCTCGAACAGATCGGACACGACATGCAAGGGGCTCCGTCTGGGCGGCTGGACAGCTTGAGTATGGGGCGCATCCGGTCCGATCGCAACCATGGCGGCATGGCCCTTGCGGAACTGGACCACCCGCCGCTACCAGAATCGGGCAACATCCATGGATCCGTGTGACATGACCCATCTGACACGACGCGCCCTGCTGTTGGGTGGGGCGGCCACGGTCGCGGCCGGTTGCATGGCCCAAGGTGAGGGAACGGCCACCACCCGGCCCGACCCCGCCTTTTTGCCGCAGCCCAACGCCAGCTATGACGCATGGGTCGCGGGCTTTCGGGGGCGCGCGCTGGCGCAAGGCATCACGCGGGCCAGCCTTGATCAGGGGTTTCGCGGTCAGGGCTTTTTACCCGGCGTGATCGAGCGCGACAGGAACCAGACAGAATTTCGCCGCTCGACCGAGGATTATCTGGCGCTTGTGGCCAGCGATGCGGATCTGGCGCTGGGCCGATCCCGTGTTGCCCCGCAACGTGGCGCATTGGCCAGCATCGCACGCGACAGCGGCGTCGATGCCGATGTGATCGCGGCCATCTGGGGTCTGGAGACGCGGTTCGGCACGCAATTGGGCGAGATCGGGGTGATCTCGGCCACATCGACCTTGGCATGGGAAGGACGACGCGCGCGGTTCTTTGAGGCACAACTGATCGCGGCGCTGCGCATCATACAGGCGGGCGATACGACCAGCGATCGCATGCGCGGATCATGGGCGGGCGCGATGGGGCATACGCAATTCATGCCGACTGTGTATCAGGACTATGCCGTGGATGTGACAGGCGACGGCCGGCGCGATATCTGGGGCCCCGATCCGCGTGACGCGCTGGCATCGACGGCGCAATATCTGCGCCGTCATCGCTGGCGGGCCGGCGAGCCCTGGGGGATGGAGGTGCATCTGCCACAAGGCTTTGACACCGCGCGCACGGGGCGTGACAGGCGTCGGCCCGTCAGCGCATGGGCTGCGGCCGGCGTGCGGCCCGCGCGCGGCGGCAGATTGCCCGATCCGGGCGCAGCAGCGATCCACGCGCCGGCGGGCGCTGAGGGGCCCGCCTGGATCCTGTATCACAATTTCAACGTGATCTTGCGCTACAACCCGTCGGTCAATTACGGCATCGGGGTGGGTTACATGGCTGACCGGCTGGCTGGCGGTGAACCGCTGACGCGCCGTTTCGGCCCCGATGCGACCGGACTGACCCAAATCGAACGGCGCGAGATGCAGGCGCTGTTGAACCGGGCGGGCCATGAGGTCGGCCTGCCCGACGGCGTGGTCGGGCGCCGCACACAGGCCGCGATCCGTGCCTTTCAGGCAGCGCGCGGACTGGTGCCCGATGGGCAGCCCTCGCAAGCGTTGCTTGCGGCGCTCCGGCGCGGCTAGGCTGCGCGTTCAGGGGTAAAGCTGGTCCAGCGGCACACGGTCGCGCTTTTTTTGCAGCTCGAAACACCCCAAGGGGGTCCAGCCCGCCAGCACCGCCTCGGCCCCATCCTCACGGAAGGCGCGGCGCAGCGCATCTTCGAACACGCGACGGTCCTTTTTGGGCATCGGCGCCAGATCAAGCGTGATCTGACCGCCCAGCCCCTTGATCCGCAACAGCCGGGGCAGCGCGCGCACCAGTGCCAGATTGGCCTTGAGCCCAGCGGCAAGCGAGGTGTCAGAGCCTGTGTTCACATCGACCGCCACCAAGGCACGGGTCGGCTCGATATAGGCATAGGCGCCGCCCGACAGTGCAGCGCGCGGGGCAAGGGCTGCCTCGATGGCATCGATGACCCCATGGGTTTCAAAACAGCCCGGCGCCTCGATCACCTCATCGGGGTCGGGCACGGCCCAATCGCGCCATGCAAGCTCATGCGCATCGGGGGCCGCGACCAGACATTCGGGCGGACCCTCGGCATCGGCCAATACCATGGCTGCCAGATCGCGCATGGCCGTGATGTCGTCGGCCAGTGTTGCACCCGCCACCTCTTCGGCGGCCGAGCGCAAGATCAGGCCGTGGTCTTCGGGCGCCCCGGCCATCGCCTCATGGGCGATTTCAAGCAGGCGGTCACGTTCCCCTTCGTCGCGGATCTGGCGCGAGATGTTGATACCGGGCGCGTCGGGCGTGACGATGGCATAGCGGCTCTTGAACAAGAGGCGCGGCGTGACCGGCGCGGCCTTGCCCGCCTCGGCGGTGGCAGAGACCTGCACCAACAACCCTGTGCCCGAGGTGATGCCCTTGGCTTGGCGCAGATAGCCCTTGTGATCCCCCATGTTGACCGTCAGCCCGCCCTGCCCCGGCATGGGCCGGTCGGCCACGGCGCGATAGATCGCCCCGGGCAGCGCGCGATCGCCGGCAGGGTCGATCAACAGATCCTCAAGCAGACCATCGACCATAAGGGCGGCGGCGGCGCGATCCCCCAGATGGTCGAGCAAGATCACCCGTCCCTTCATCGCGCCACCCAGACGGGCCAGCCAGCCGCTTGCAGCAGCTGCGCGGTTTCGGCCAAGGGCAGGCCCACGATGGCCGTATAGCTGCCCGATATCCACGGAATAAACGCCCCCGCCGGTCCCTGGATCGAATAGCCGCCGGCTTTGCCCTGCCAGTCGCCGGTCGCGATGTAGCCGTCGCGTTCGGCGGGGCTGAGGGATTTCATCTTGACCCGCGCCTCGACGATCCGGTCCCACGACGCATCACCGCGCCGCACGGCCAGCGCGGTAAAAACGCGGTGGCGCCGCCCCGACAACAGATCGAGAAAGCGCCGCGCCTCATCGGCATCGCGCGGCTTGCCCAATATGCGGCGGCCCAAGGCCACGGTGGTATCGGCCGAAAGCACGATATCATCGGGCCCGGCGGGAATGGCGGCGATCTTTTCGCGGGCGATGCGCGCGCAATAGTGATGCGGCAATTCGCCCTTTGCGGGGGTTTCGTCGATATCGGGGGGCAAGATGGCATCGGGCACGATACCCAGCACCGCCAGCAATTCCTTGCGGCGGGGGCTTGCCGATCCGAGGATGAGGCGGGGGGATGGGCGCACGGGATATGTCATGTCAGCGCCCTGTCCAACCGGGTGCCGGGGTGCGCGGCGCCTTTTGCGCCACGCTCACCCGCACTGCGCAGCCCAAAGGGGCGCGTTACTTGAAGCGGTAATTGATGCGGCCCTTCGACAGGTCATAGGGGGTCATTTCCACCTGAACCTTGTCGCCAGCCAGAACGCGGATGCGGTTCTTGCGCATCTTTCCCGCCGTGTGCGCGATGATCTCATGGCCGTTTTCAAGCTCGACCCGGAACGTCGCGTTGGGCAGGAGTTCCTTCACGATCCCGGGAAATTCGAGCATTTCTTCCTTGGCCATGGTCACTCCTTTATCTGCGCACCATACGGTGCAGGTGGCGGCTAGATGCGCCCCTTGGGACCGATTTTCAAGGCAAAACTGCGCCAGTGGCACAATGGCCCATATCGCGCGGTCCTTGGCATCGGCAGCGGGGCGTCACGACAGGGGCTGTGGGGCGGCCTCGGGCGGGCCAAAACGCGCGATGATGCGCGCCTTGATCTGATCGCGCGCCTGTCTGTAGGCTGCCAGCTTGGCCTCGCGGCTCTCGCCCAAGCCTGTGGGATCAAGAATGGGCCAGTATTCCACATCCAGATGGTAATGCCGCGTCAATTCCAGCGCATGACGCTGGCTGGCGGGCGACAGCGCCACGATCAGATCAAAGCCCGACAGATCATCGCCCCATTGGGCCATTTCATCAAAGCTGCGCACCCGGTGGCGTTGCAATTCCACCCCGTCTTCGGCGCTGACGGCGACGGCAAAGCCGTCGATTTCCAGATCGTTCTTCACACCCGCAGACTGGACATAGGCACGATGGCCGTAGAATTTCTTCATCAGCCCCTCGGCCATGGGCGAGCGCGTCGCGTTGTGGTCGCAACAAAACAGAACCGATGAGGGAAAATCCGTCGCCACCGCGCCCTCAGACACCGAAATGCAGAACACAGATCAGCGTGAACAGCCGTCGCGCCGTGTCGGTGTCGACCTCGGCCTTGCCATCGAGCCGTTCTTGCAAGATGCGCGCGCCTTCGTTGTGGATGCCGCGCCGCGCCATGTCGATCGCCTCGATCTGGCTGGGCGGCAGGCGCTTGACGGCGTCGTAATAGCTTTCGCAGATCTGCCAGTAATCCTTGACCACCTGCCGGAAGGGCGAGAGCGAGAGGTGAAACTCGGCTGCGTCCTCGGCGGTTTCGGTGTCGACATCGAACACCAGCCGCTTGTCGCGGATCGCCAAGGCGACGTGATAGGGGCCGGGCGGCACCGGGCGATCCTCGCGGCCGGGCAGCGCAAAGCGGTTGTCCTCGAGCAGATCGAAGATGGCCACGCGACGTTCCTGCTCGATCTCGGGCGTGGGTGCGGGCATGCCCGACATGTCGATCTCGATATGGGTTATGTGCATGCTCATCCCCCTTCTCCTGTGCCGGTGGTGGTGTTGAGCCGATCCAGCCGGGCGCGCACCGACAGGCCATGGGCCTGCAGGCTTTCGGATCGGGCCAAGGTTTCGGCCGCAGGCCCGATGGCGGCCAGGGCGGCGGGCGTCATCTGGGCCAGCGTGGTGCGCTTCATGAAATCGAGCACCGAAAGACCGCTGGAAAAGCGCGCCGAGCGCGCCGTGGGCAGCACATGGTTCGGCCCGCCGACGTAATCGCCGATCGCCTCGGGTGTCCAGCGCCCCAGAAAGATCGCACCGGCATGCTCGATCCTGGCGCTGAGCGCCTCGGGGTCGGCCACGCACAATTCCAGATGTTCGGGGGCGATGCGGTTGGTCAGATCGGCCGCCTCATCCAGATCGCGCACGATGATGATGGCACCATAATCGCGCCAGCTTGCCCCGGCGATGGCGCGGCGTTCCAGCATGCCAAGCCGCGCTTGGACCGCCGCCGCGACCGCCTGAGCAAGCGCTGCGTCGGTGGTGATCAGGATCGATTGCGCGCTTTCGTCATGTTCTGCCTGAGACAACAGATCAAGCGCGATCCAGTCGGGGTCGTTGTCGGCATCGGCCACCACCAAAATCTCGGACGGGCCCGCGATCATGTCGATCCCCACCCGCCCGAAAACCCGGCGCTTGGCAGCGGCGACATAGGCATTGCCGGGTCCGGTAATCTTGTCGACGGGGGCGATGGTGGCGGTGCCATAGGCCATGGCGGCCACGGCCTGTGCGCCACCGATGCGATAGATGGTGTCAACGCCCGACAGATGCGCGGCCAACAACACCAGCGGGTTGGCCCGCCCCCCGGGCGTGGGCGCACACATCACAAGGCGTTTGACACCTGCCACCTGCGCGGGGATGGCGTTCATCAACACACTCGACGGGTAAGAGGCAAGCCCCCCCGGCACATAGAGCCCGGCCGCCGACACAGCCGTCCAGCGCCAGCCAAGGCGCGCGCCCTGCGCATCCGTCCATCGGGCATCTTCGGGGCGCTGGCCTTGGTGATAGGCGCGGATGCGTTCGGCGGCCAATTCAAGCGCCGCGCGCTCATCGCCGGGCACCGTTGCGATGGCCTCGGCGATTTCATCTTGCGAAAAGGCCATGGTTTGGGGCGTCAGCCGCAGACGGTCAAACCGTTCGGTCAGATCGATCACCGCGTCATCGCCGCGCGCGCGCACATCGGCGATGATGTCGGCCACGCTGGCATCGACATCGGGCGCATCTTCGCGCTTCATCTCCAGAAGCGCGGCGAAGCTCTGGGTGAAATCGGCATCCCGACTGTTCAGGAAAGCTGGCATCTTGGATCCATTCTTGAGCTGCCTTCGGTCTAGCGCCTTGCGCGGGCGGGGTGAAGCGTCCTTTGCGCCGTGCCAGCCCGCGGCCATGCGTTTCGTCAAGAACGACACAGGCCCGGCTGGCTAGACTGGCGATATTGCGATGGGCCGGCAGCTGTCTGCCCGATCCGCACAAGCAACCGCAAAAGCCAGGAGAACGACGATGACGAATGTGACACGGGGTTTGGGTCTGGCCGTGGCGCTGGCCCTGTCGGGCGGTGCGGCGGGCGCACAATCGCTGGCAGGCTCGGACGAATACATGCGCGCCTGTGCAAGCTGCCATGGGCTGACCGGGCATGGCGACGGGATGCTATCGGATTACCTGACGGTCGAGGTGCCCGATCTGACCCGGATCCGGGCCCGCAACGATGGGGTCTTTCCGGTCCTTCAGATGATGCACGTCATCGACGGCCGCACGGGATTGCGCGCCCATGGCAGCCCGATGCCGATCTGGGGCGACCGCTTCGAGGCGACGGCCGCCATGCGCGCGGGCGATCTGGGCGCCGAGATCGAGGTGCGCGGACGGCTTCAGGCGCTGATCGCCCATCTGGAAGCGATCCAGGAATGATCCCTAATCGGGGTGGCGCGGTGTCTGGCCCGAGGGCGCACGATAGGGCTGCGTCACGTCCTTGAGTGTGACCTCGAGCGCTTCGACATCGACCGCGACGGCCCCGTCACCGGCAAGGACAAGCGTGATCCGTCCGGTGCCGTCGGCCCCTGCCCGCCAGTCAAGCGCCAGAAGCGACACCACCAGATCGGCGGCACCCCGGTCGATGCCCTGGCTTGCCACCTTGAGCGCATCGTCGATCACCAAAAGCGATTGCACCCGTTCCGGCGGGCGCCGGCCATCGGCCTCTTCCCAGCGAAAGCGGTTGAGCAGCACCGCAAAGCGGCGGCGGCGGCTGTCCCATGTCATTTCGGCCACGGGAAAGACCGCATCTTGCACCAGGGTCGAGATCACGCGCAGGTCGTCGGCATCGAGCGCACGCAGCGCCAGCGCACCGGGCGCCGCATCCTCGAATCGCGCATCCTCAGTCATCGCCGCGCACCCGTTCGATGCGGGCGCCGACCGCGCCCAGCTTTTCCTCGACCCGCTCATAGCCGCGATCAAGGTGATAGACGCGATTGACCACGGTTTCGCCTTCGGCCGCCAGCCCCGCAAGGATCAGGCTGACCGAGGCACGCAGATCGGTGGCCATCACGGGCGCGCCCTTGAGCCGGTCCACCCCCGTCACCGTCGCCGTGCCACCATGCACATCGATCCTGGCCCCCATGCGCATCAATTCGGGCGCGTGCATGAAGCGGTTTTCGAAAATCGTTTCCTCAAGCACGCTTACCCCATCGGCACAGCACAACAGCGCCATCATCTGCGCCTGCAAATCGGTGGGAAAGCCGGGAAAGGGTTCGGTGCGCACATCCACCGCGCTGACGCGGCCGTTCTTGCGCGACACCTTGAGGCCGGCGGCGGTTTCTTCGACCGTGACGCCCGCGGCATCCAGCCTCTCGGCAAAGGCTGCAACCAGCGACAGCTTGCCACCCAAAAGCTCGACCGCGCCGCCGGCGATGGCGGGGGCCAGCATGTAAGTGCCCAGTTCGATCCTGTCGGTGACGACGGGATGGGTGGCACCGTTCAGGCGATCCACCCCCTGGATCGTGATGGTGGAACTGCCCTCGCCGTCGATCTGCGCCCCCATGCGGCGCAGGCACTGGGCCAGATCGACGATCTCGGGCTCGCGCGCGGCGTTCCTCAGAACCGTGGTGCCGCGCGCCAAGGTGGCGGCCATCAGTGCGTTTTCGGTCGCCCCCACCGAGACGATGGGGAATTCGAACACCGCGCCCCTGAGCCCGCCCTTGGCCTCGGCATGCACATAGCCATCGCGCAAATCCAGCGTGGCACCCATCGCCTCCAGGGCCCTGAGGTGAAGATCGACCGGCCGCGCGCCGATGGCGCAACCGCCCGGCAGGGACACGATCGCGCGGCCATCGCGCGCCAGCATCGGCCCCAGCACCAGGATCGAGGCGCGCATCTTGCGCACGATGTCGTAATCGGCCGTGTGATTGTTCAAGCCATGGGACGACAAGGCCAGAACCCGCCCCCCGTTGAGCGCTTGCACCTCGGCGCCCAGCGATTGCAACAGCGTCGTCATCGTGCGGATGTCGCTCAGGCGTGGCGCATTGGTCAGCGTCAGGGGCTCATCGCTCAACAGCGTGGCGGGCATCAAGGTCAGACAGGCGTTCTTGGCCCCCGCGATGGGGATCTGCCCCGACAAGGCGCCGCCGCCCTTTACAATGATCTTGTCCATCTAGACTGCCCCTTCACTGACCATCGTCATCTTGGCCGGTCGTTGCCGGCGTTTCATCATCGGCCGATGGCGCCCGCGCGCGCGCCTGTTCCTTGCGCCGGGCCAGATTGGCCTTGAGCGCCGCCTTCAGCCGCGCCGCCCGGGCGTTTGACTGTTGCGGCTTGCCTTGCGATATCTGCCTGTCGTTACCTGCCATGCCGGGGGTTTACCTGCCAGAGCCAAGGGCGTCCAGATTGCGCTTGCAGCGGCCCGCAGATGCTTTTATGGGGTCGCGCACGTCGCCGCAGTAGCTCAGTGGCAGAGCGCACCCTTGGTAAGGGTGAGGTCGGGAGTTCAATCCTCCCCTGCGGCACCATCCCTGCAAGACAACGCATCCTTGGCGCCCGTTGCATCGTGCGCCCCACGCCCGGCGGTCAGGCTGCTGGCGGCACACGCCATGGCCGCAATGCTGACGGCCCATGAAGCGCAAACTATCCAAAGTATATAACCTCACTTAAGATGCATAGATTGCCACTTTTTGTTTCGGCACATTGCGCAGGATCGGAAAATTCCCGCCCGGAGCGCACATGCCGTTTGATGCGACTGCATTACGAAAACTTTTGCCCGCCCTCTCGCCCGAGGATAGTACGGAAGCACTGCGCACGCGGTCGTTGCCCGAACGCCTGGCGCGGCGACGGGACATGCGGCTGGGCCAATCCGTACCCGATGGCCAGCGCGAGGCGGCGGTTCATATCCTCGGCCCGAATGTGATCGGTCGGCGGATTTTCTTCGTGGCCGAACCCGGCTCGCCGCTTCATGATCACATCGGCTGGCTGGACCGCCATACGCGCGGTGTCCATGTCTTGAACACCCTCGACGAGGCTGAAACGGCCGCGCGGCAATCGCCGTATCCAAGCTTGACGGTGGTCAGCCTCGACATGTGTTTCAGCCTCAATGCGGCGTTCGACCTGTTGACCAAGCATCGCCAGCGCGCGCCCGAACGGGTGGTGGTCGTGGCCTCGCACATGTTTGCGCAGCATGACATGAGCTGCCAGCGCGCCAGAATTGCCGATGCCAGCCTGCGTCTGCCGGCATCGCAGGCAGAGTTTGCACTATGCCTGAGCGCGGCTGTTACAAACAACGGCCATGTCCGATCGCGGCTGCATCTGGTATGATTACAGCACTTCAACTGTGCAACGGATCAACCGGCCGCACGTGCGTGACCGCATGCGCTCGACAGGCACACACCGACGCGGAAGGACCAGCCTTCGACACTTAGGATACTTTGTCGGCTGTTTCCGCAGTTCATAGACTTTTCCGACAACACAGAACGGCGTGGCGCGCGGCAAAAGCCCCGTGTCCGCCGCGTCCAGATGGGGGTCGGATCGCGTGACAGCAGGGGCAAGCTTGGACATCAACCTTCGAAACGCATTGCACGACAAGGCGTCACACCAAGAGTTGCGCCCCAGCGTGCTGCGCTCGGAATTCTTTTTCGATTATTCGATCAAGCGCATCCTGAACGACCCCAAGCAAGCCTGGTTCGATCTGGCCCATACGCGCGGCGTGGGCGGAAAATCCGCCAAGGCGATCGCCACCGCCGTGGCACAAGAACTTGAGCGCAGCTTTGCCGAAGACTGGACACAGGCATGCAAACTGGCGGGCCAAGCCCACGACCTTGATCTTGAACGCGACTGGCCCTTGAGCCACCTTGTGCAGTTTATCGAGATCTGGCAACCCGGCGCGCCAAACCAGCGCATCGAAGCCGCAAACTGACCCAACCCTGCGCGCTACGCAGGCCCCACGCCGTGGCGCCTGCGGCCGCACGGGTGCTCAGATCATCATGCGCTCGCGCGCGATGATGCAGGCATGCGCCCGATTGCGCGCGCCAAGCTTGGTACAGATGTTGCGCATGATCATCTTGACCTGCGTTTCGGTGATGGCCAGCGCGCGGGCGATTTCCTTGTTGGTGTCGCCATCGGCAGCAAGACGCAGCACATGGGTTTCGCGGTCGGAAACGGGCTCACGCTTGACCGGAACGGTTGGCGGGCCAACCTCGACCGGGATTTCCACATGCGGGATAAAGGTCTGGCCGCTGCGGATCAGTTGCAAGGCGCTTTCCAGCGATTTGAGCGGCATGGTCTTGGGAATGTAGCCGCTGAGCCCAAGCTTGATCGAGTCGTCCAGAAACTGCCGGTCAAGCTGGCCGGTGAACAAGACCACCTGACCATCCCCTGCCCGCTTGACCACTTCGGCCACGCTTGACAAGCCGTGCATGCCGGGCATCCGCAGATCCAACAGAACCACATCGTAGGTCGATTGCTCCAACTCATCGACCGCACCCTGACGCGACGTGGTCACCGCCACATCAAACCCGGCCTCTTCCCGCAGCGCATGTGCCACAGCCTGCGCCAAAAGTGCGTGATCATCGGCGATGAGAACTTTCATGTCTTCCGCGCGAACCTTTTCCAATTGCCTGCATCCTTCCCTGATGATGGTGTCCTGAGGGAATAAGTGCATCCGCTGCCAACTATCTAGTTAACATTCGTGTCGAAATTATCTTGATTTTGCAAGCTATGTTCTCGAAAGATAGTTAATGCTCTTTTGATATGTTTATTGTGCGGAGGCGTTTGTCATAAGGTACAAAGTAGAGCTTTTCGGCATTCGAAGCCGACGCCCTGGTGACGAGTGAGATGTGCGATGAGCCTTGTTTTGACCCGACGACCCAGCCCCGTGGGAATGGCCCGCCCGCCCACACAGGCCACGGCGACCTATCCGCTGGATACGGCCTATGGTCAGGATTTCCTGACCTTAAAAGCAAAAGGGCCCGACGCGCTGTTTGACGACGCGGCGCTGTGTGATTTGCCGCAGACAGCCATCACCACCACGACATTCTGGACAGACGGGGAAACACATTTTTCGGGGCCTTCGCTTTACGCCCTGCTTGCCGCCGCGGGGCTTGCGGACGCGATCACTGCTGTCCGGCTGATTGCGCTGAGCGATCACATGATGGTGATGAACGATGCCGTGATCGATCCTGTTGCGCCGATCGTGGCCAATCGGATGAACGGCGCCCCGATCGCTGTGCGCGATCAAGGCCCGCTATGGGTGATTTGCCCGTTCAATCGCCGCAGCCAGTGTTCGGCCAAAAGCCACTTTGCCCTGACCATACGGCAGCTGTCGCGCATCGAGGTGTCATGAGTTTGCCAGACCCGGTTGGGCCGATCGACGGCATGCTGACACCGCCCAATCGGTCGATTGCGGCACGCGTGCTGACCGCGCTCTTGCTGCTTTTCACCATCGCGCTGCTCACTGCCGCGACCAAGCTCCACAACAAGATCGACGAAAACTGGGCTGCGGAAAGCGATAACCATGTGTGGAACATCGTCCAGTTCGAGGTTGATTACCGCGATCTGAGCGTTGCATTGCAGATTGCCAATGACCTTGCCGCGCGCGATGCCGCCATGGTGCCCGCAGCGACATTGCGCAGCGTTCAGGTGGAATTTGGCGCTTTGCAAACACGCAGCAAAGCCTTGATCGATACCTTGACCGTCAGCGATCTTGACGATGTTTACCAAACCGAGATCGCCATATTGACACAGGCCAAGGCCGATTGGACCAGCCAGATCGACGCGCTGCGCGTTGGGCCGGAATTGCCCTTGCTGCTGGCGCAACTGGCTGCGGATGTCGCGGCGATCGAGCCGATGGTGCGTCGCCTGTCGGCCGATGCCTTGCAGGTCATGGTCACCCGCGCCGAGGCCGCCCGCCTGCAAGATCGCAAATTGCTGGCCGCGCTCTATGGAACCAGCATCACGCTGATCGGGCTGACCATCGTGTCGCTGATCTTGTCGGTTCGGTTGGGTCGCAGCCATGCGGCGGCGGAAACGCGGCTGGAACGCAGCACGGCGCTGGCCAAGGCGGCCTTTGAATCATCGGTCACGGCGATGCTGATCTGCGACGTGGATGGGCGCATCTTGTTGACCAACCCGGCCGCCAGTGTCGTGTTCGGGCACACGCATTCCGCGCTGCAAGGCCATAATCTTGAAGAAACATTGATCCCGCCCGAACGTCTGGCCGACTATCACCGGTTCTTGCGTTTCCTCCACCAGACCGGCGACACGGGCGACGCCACCATCGGCCCGCTTCAGGTCAATGCCCATCGCGCATCGGGCGAAGTGTTTCGCGCCGCCGTTCTGGTGCGCATGACCCAGCTTGATGCCGAGCAGCGTCTGATCCTTGTGTTCGTGCAAGACATCTCGGATCAGGTGGAATTCGAGCGGCGCCTGCAGCATGCCGCCGATGAGGCGCGCCGCTATGCCAACGCCCAGAGACGTTTTCTGGCAACGATGAGCCATGAATTGCGCACGCCGCTGCATGGGGTGCGCGCCGCGCTTGATCTTTTGTCGCGCAAGACCCTTGCCGATGATGCACGGGCGCTGGTGGATGCTGCGCTGCAAAGCTGTGGGCACGCGCTGCAACAAACCGACAATGCGCTGGATGCAATCCGCGCCACCCATGTGAACGAGGTCGACATCCCCTTTGATCCGGCGGCCATCGCGCGCGACTTGATCGCGGAAATGCACCTGATCGGACAGACCGATGGCACAAACCTGACGCTTGGCGTGACCGGCGAGGCGATGCCTGTCGCGGTGATGGGAAAACCCCGCGCCTTTACCCGGGCCTTGGGCAATCTGATCGTCAATGCCACGAAATATGCCCGCGGCGGCACGGTCGACGTGCGGCTCGATTTTGCCACGACCCATCCGCAGGGTCGCGTGATGCTGCGCGCCGAGGTGATCGACAACGGGCCGGGCATTCCCGCCGACAAGATCGACCGTATCTTCGAGCCGTTCAATCACGACCTTCTGGCCGACCAGAAAGCCGACCGCGCGGGCTTTGGTCTGGGCTTGTCGATCGTGAAACAGGCGGTCGACATGATGAACGGCGATATCGCCGTTCTCAGCGATCGCGGCAAAGGCTGTCATGTCACCATCACCCTGGCGCTCGACCGGGCCGATGAACAGGCATTGCCCCCGCCCGCCCCCCGGTCGGTGCGCGCGATGGCGCACCGGGTCGATCAAGGCGCGATGGCGCTTGTGGTCGATGATGCCGAGGTCAATTGCAAGCTTGTCGGCCAAATGCTGTCCGAACTGGGCTACCGGGTCGATACCGCCCATAGCGGGCCAGACGCCATCGCCATGGCCGCCAAGACAGCCTATGACCTGATCTTGATGGATTTCCACATGCCGATGATGACAGGGATCGAGGCGGTTCGCGAAATTCGCGTTCGGGGTCGGTCGTGCGATGCGCGGATCATCGGGATCACGGCGCGGATCGATCTGATCGGCTCGGCCGAGGGTGATCCTCCGGAAATGGACGGGGTCTTGTACAAGCCCTTTGGGCTTGCTGAACTTGAAGCCTTTCTGGATGCCAAAGGCGTCGCCACAGCGCCCGTTGATCTTGCGGCGCACAAGCCATCCGATGCGCTGGCCGCGCTGCGCACGACGCTTGAGATGTGCGGGTCGACCTTGGGGCTCAATCTGCTGCGCGATACGGTCGCGCTGGCCCATCAAGCGGTCGCTCAGGCCGATCTGGATCGCGCGCTTTGTGCCGAAACCGCCCACCGCGCCGCGGGGGCTGCGATGATGTCGGGCTTGCATGATTTGGGCCATGCCTTGCGCGATCTGGAACAGGCCGCACAAGGCACAAGCGATGGGCCGGCCCTGGTCTTGCTTACGGCGCGATTGACCGAAGCGGCCGCACAGGCCGAACACGCGGTGTCGGCACTGGAACATGAAACCCAAGCGCTTGGCGTGGCGGTCTAGCCCGCCCAGCCCCAGCCCCCCCGACCCGGGTCAATCGCCGGTCAACTTGGCGCCAGACAGGCCTCAAAGGATTGCGCCATCGCGTCCAGCAGCGCGGGATAAAGCGCGGGCCCCGGTTCCAGCATCGCGCCGATGGGGTCGATCACGCCGATCCGCACGCCCGTGCCCTCAAAAACCGCATCGACCATGCCGCGGTTGAATTGCGGTTCGACAAAGACGCAAGCAATGCCTTCGGCGGCGACGAGATCGCGGATTTCGGCAACCCGCGCCGGGCCGGGGTCAGAGGCATCCGACAGGCTGATCGCGCCCGCGGCCTCGATGCCAAACCGCGCTTCGAAATAATGATACGCATCGTGAAACACGATGAAACCACCCGACAGCGACGCCATGCGCGCGGCGATATCGGCCTGCATCGTGGTCAAGGCGGCTTGCGCCGTTGCGGCGTTGGCGGCGTAGGTGGCGGCATGGTCCGGATCGAGCCGCGAAAGCTCGGCCGCGATCACATCAAGCCAGAGCGCGGCGTTCGCCGGATCAAGCCAGGCATGGGGATCGATGCCGGAATGATCATGGGCGTGGTCGTCATGCGCATGGTCGTCATGCGCGTGGTCGTCATGGGCGTGGTCGTCATGCGCGTGGTCGTCATGCGCGTGGTCATGGCCGGCAT